>Ga0209166_10001016_pt1 | contig 25240 bp, 23 predicted proteins | sample Coa_R1_3_FD_187151 | JGI IMG/M metagenome (GOLD analysis project Ga0209166, IMG submission 187151) | Surface soil microbial communities from Centralia Pennsylvania, which are recovering from an underground coalmine fire - Coalmine... | ecosystem: Environmental > Terrestrial > Soil >...
GGAGACCGGGAACCATGCCCGCCCCAGGAGCCTGGCCGGCTGGGACGCCGCCGTTGCCATTGCCGGTGACGTACCGGCCGGTGAGCGAGGTCACCCGGGTTGTGATGCTGCCGTTCCCGGCCAGCGGCTGGCGGACGAAGTAGAAGCTGTCGACGACCGCCTCGCCGCCCGGCCCGTAGGGGATGTAGGGAAGGCAGGCCTTGCCGGTCAGGGTCGGGCCGCCCGGCGTGCCGCACAAGATCTGGGCGTTGCCGGCCGCGAACAGCCCTAGCCACAGCATCACCAGCACCCCGGCGATCGTGCCGATGATCCAGCCGCGAACCGTCCGGAACTTGGTCCACTCCGCGTGCAGCACCCGGCCGAACCCGTCGCTCCCGGCCCGGGAGCCCGGCCGGTCCGTGGTGGTGAGGGTGGCGGTCACCTGGACACCTCGCTCACCGGCTCCGGCCCCTCTGCCAGCCCGGGGGGATGACCCCCCGCAGCCCCCCGAAATTCGACCGCGTCCCTGGTCAGCTCCATGTAGGCCTGCTCCAGGGTGGCGCGGTGCGCGGACACCTCGGAGAACGGGACGCCGCGTGCGCTGAGCAACCGGACCACCTGGCCGGTGGGCAGCCCGGACGCCATCAGCGTGTCGCTGCCGGTGACCTCCACGGCCGCCCCCGCGCTGCGCAGGACCGTGGTGGCCTCCGATGGCGAAGCCGTGCGCAGGACGACCCGGTCGCCGGATGCCTTGGCGATCAGCTCCTGCATGCTGGTGTCCGCGATGACGTGGCCGCGGCCGGCCACCACCAGGTGATCGGCGGTGTCCTGCAGTTCGCTCATCAGGTGGCTGGAGACCAGCACCGCGCGTCCCTCGGCGGCCAGCGACCGCAGGAACCGGCGCATCCACACGATGCCCTCCGGGTCCAGGCCGTTGAACGGCTCGTCCAGCATGAGCACCGGTGGGTTGCCGAGCATGGCCGCGGCGAGCCCGAGCCGCTGCCGCATGCCCAGCGAGTAGCCGCCGGCCCGGCGCTTTGCCACCGTGCCCAGGCCGGCCTGCTCGATCACCTCGTCCACCCGCTTGGCGGTCAGGCCCTGCGAGTGGGCCAGCCACAGCAGGTGGTTGCGGGCGCGCCTGCCCGGCTGCAGCGCGGCGGCGTCGAGCAGCGAGCCGACGTGGCACAGCGGGCGCCGCAGGGTCCGGTACGGCTTGCCGCCGATCAGCGCGGTGCCCGAGTCGGGCGCGTCCAGGCCGAGTATCACCCGCATCGTGGTGGTCTTGCCCGCGCCGTTCGGGCCGATGAAACCGGTCACCTGGCCGGGTGAGACGGTGAACGTCATCCCGTCCAGTGCGATGGCCGGCCCGAACCGCTTATGCAGGCCACTGACTTCGATCGTTGTTTGCATCTTCAGGTCCTTATCCGCGTGAAGTGCGTCTGACCTGGTTCTATGGCAACCGCCATAACATGGGCCGAACGAGGGCTGTTAGGCCGTTGTTAGGTCCGGCTGGCCATCCTGATGGCCGGGCCAACTGGAGGCGAGGATGGGTTTGCGTCTGCCGCGCCGCACCGTGCGGCTCCGCCTGACCGCCATGTACGGCGCCCTGTTCCTGTTCACCGGTGCCCTGCTGCTGCTCATCGCCGACGGGCTGTTCGTGTCGGAGCAGAGCGTGGCCGCCATCACCGGCCCCGGTCAGCCCGGCCTGCCAGTACAGCAGTCAGCGCTGGCACGGGCGCAGGCGACCATCCAGCAACTGCGAGCCGAGCTGGCCAATCAGGGCAACAACGGGCCCGGGCATGTCGTGCCACACCAGCTCGTGATCGCCTCGGTGATCGCGCTCGGCATCATGACCGCGGTGGCAGTCGTGCTCGGCTGGCTGCTGGCCGGCCGGATGCTGCGGCCGCTGCGGAAGATGACCGCGGCCACCCGCCGGATCTCCGCGGACAGCCTGGACGAGCGCCTGGGCATGCCCGGCCCCAGCGATGAGCTGAAGGACCTGGCCGACACCATCGACGGGCTGCTGGAACGCCTTGAGGGCGCGTTCGCCGCGCAGCGCCGGTTCGCCGCCAACGCCTCGCACGAGCTGCGCACTCCGCTGACCACCATGCGGGCCTGGCTGGATGTGGCCGTGGCCAAGCCGGAGCCGGTGCCGCCGCAGACCATCGCCCTGGCGGGCCGGCTGCGCACCGAACTGGACCGGGTGGACGGGCTGCTCGAAGGGTTCCTGGTACTGGCCCGGGCCCAGCATGGCGTGCTGCCGGGCCGGGGCGTGTTCACGCTGGACGACATCGCGTCCGCCGCGCTGGCCGCCAGGGCGGACGGCATCGCCGCCAGGCACCTGACCGTGCGCCAGGTCACCGGCAGCGACGCCGCCTGGGTCGAGGGGAGCCAGCCGCTGCTGTCCCGGATGGTGGAGAACGTGCTGGAGAACGCCATCACCCACAACACCGTTGGCGGCTGGATCCACGTCGCCACCGGAGCGGACGGCCCGGCCGCCCGCATCGTTGTCGAGACCGGCGGCGAGGTGCTGGACCAGCGGCAGGTCGCCGAGCTGGCCCAGCCGTTCCGGCGGCTCGGCGCCGACCGGATCGGCTCCGACAAGGGCGCCGGGCTCGGGCTGTCCATCGTCGCGGCCATCGCCTCGGCGCACGGCGGCACGCTCGGCCTGCAGGCCAGAGCGGAGGGCGGCCTGCGGGTCAGCATCGGCCTGCCGCTGGCCATCCGGCACTCCCCCAGGCCGTTGCCTGAGGGCGCGCCGGCATGAGGGTCCTGGTGGTCGAGGACTCCCGGTCGCTCGCCGAGGTCCTGGCCGAGGGACTGCGCGACCAGGGCATGGCGGTGGACTCCGCCCTGGATGGGCTGGAGGCCGCGGCCAAGCTCGACATGAACGCCTACGACGTGGTCGTGCTGGACCGGGACCTGCCGGGCATCCACGGTGACATGCTCTGCCAGATGATCACCGAGCGGGACGACCGGGTGATGGTGCTGATGCTGACCGCGGCCGGTGCCCCCGGCGACCGGGTCAGCGGCCTGGGCCTGGGAGCCGACGACTACCTGGCCAAGCCGTTCCACTTCCCCGAGCTTGTGCTGCGCATCCGGTCGCTGGCCAGGCGGCAGCCCGCCGCCCGGGCCCGGGTGCTGCGCGCGGCCGGGGTTGAGCTGGATCCGCTGCGCCGCACGGTCACCCGCGACGGGCGCCGGCTCGGCCTGTCGGTCAAGGAGTTCGGGGTGCTCGAGGCGCTGCTGCGGGCCGGGCCCGGGTTCCTGTCCGCCGAGGACCTGCTGGAGCAGGTATGGGACGAGCACGCCGACCCGTTCACCAACACGGTCACGGTGACCATCGGCCGGCTCCGCCGCAAGCTCGGCGACCCGCCGCTGATCACCACCACCCCGGGCGTCGGTTACCGGATCAGTCCGACAGCATGAGCACGGCGTAGGCGGCCAGCCAGTGCCCGACCATGTAGTCGCTGTCGGTCACATAGGGCAGGACCGCCTTGGCGTGGTCGCGGGCGGCCGCCAGGGCGGCCCGGGCCCGGGGGTCGCCGGCGGGCAGGGACTTGGCTATCTGGCGCCAGCACCAGGCCCGGCTGGCGTTGAGGCCGTGCAGGTGGGAGATGTAGCCGTCGCTGCCGTCCGGCACGGTCACCGGGGTGAACAAGGTGGCGGGCTCGCTCCGCTCGATGCTGGGCAGGAACACGCCCAGCCACTCGGTGAAGTCGCCGGCCGGCAGCAGCCGGGCCATCAGCTCGGCCTCGGTGAGCGCCGGGGACAGGAAGTCCTGGCCGGAGGGTTCCAGCATGGCCGGGTAGAGGATGTCGCTGCCGAACCACGCGTAAGCCTTGTCGGTGATCATCCGCAGCAGCTCCGGATTGCCCGAGCTGGCGATCGCCTGCGCGTAGGGCAGGGCCCGGGACAGCCCGAACGCGGTGTTGGAGTGCACTCCGTGCCGGACCGGGTAGGCCGCCCTGGGCAGCCAGCCGAGGAAGAGAGTGCCGAGCTTGGCCGCCAGCGGAGCCAGCGCGGCCGCCCACTTCTGGCCCTGCGGATCGTCCCAGGTGGCCGTCTCGTGCATCAGTGCCAGCGCCCAGGACCAGCCGTAGGGGCGTTCGCGCAACCCGTCCGGGCCGCAGATGAATTCTTCCTCGGCGGCCAGCCCGGGCCGCTGGAAGTGGGCGCCGAGCGCCGCCCTGATCTCGCCGGACGGCACCGAATCGGGCACGGCCCGCAGCAGCCGGACCAGCAGCCAGTGCATCTCCACGCAGGAGTGCCAGTCGTAGCTGCCGAAGAAGACCGGCGTGCGTGCCCTGGGCCGGTACGGGAAGTCGCCGGGCGCGTTCATCGTGTGGGACACCGCCGCCGGGAACTCACGCTTGATGTTGGCCAGCGCCACCCGTGCGTAGGAGCCAGCCTCCGCGCGCAGCATCCCAGCCCAGTCGTCGTCCAGTTCCACCATGCCTCCTCGGCGGCCGGTGCGGGCGGCCGCGCACGGATCCCATCCGCAGGCTAGCCCGAATGCCGTCCGCTAGAGTCGGCGGATGACCGAAGCGCTGCTGTTGTCCAACGCGAGGGCGCCGGGCCTGGGCTTCCTCGATCACGTGCGGGACACGATCGCGGAGGTGCTGGGAGGCCGCGACCGGATGCTGTTCATCCCGTACGCCTCGGCCGATGCTGACCGGCACACCGAGCTGATCCGCGAGCACCTGGCCAAGATCGGGGTCCGGGTGGACGGCGCGCACACCGCACCGGACCTGTGCGAGGCGATCGTCGCGGCCCAGGCGGTGTTCGTCGGTGGTGGCAACAGCTTCCGGCTGCTGAAGCGGATGCGCGCGGCCGGCGCGCTCAAGCCGCTGCGCGAGCGGGCGCTGGACGGGATGCCCTATGTCGGTGCCAGCGCCGGGTCGAACCTGGCCTGCGCCAGCATCCGCACGACCAATGACATGCCGATCGTCAACCCCGGCTCGTTCGAGGCGCTCGGCCTGATCCCGTTCCAGGTCAACCCGCACTACCCGTACACGGCGACGCCGCCGGAGATGCACGCCGGCGAGAGCCGCGACGACCGGATCGGCGAGTTCCTGGAGGAGAACGACGTGCCCGTGCTCGGCCTGCCCGAGGGCACCTGGCTGCGGGTGTCCGGCCGGACGGCCAGCACCGGCGGGGTCACCCACACCAAGCTCTTCCGGCGGGGGGCCGGGCCACAGGAACTCCCGCCGGGATCGGACGTGTCGACGCTGATGGGCCTGCCCGCCAGGTTCGACACCAACGGGCAGGCCCTCGGCTAGGGCACCTTTGGAAGGCCCTTTCGGAATCATCAAAACGATCATGAAACCCGGGAGGGTTCGTCAAGACCGGCCAGCGATATGGAGTTTTGAAAGGGTCTGTCCCGGTTACGGCTGGCCGCGATCGTCGTAACGGCGGCCGCAATGCGGGCCACGGCCCCTGACCAGATATGCGCCGATCGCGGCCAGCAGGCAGATCGCCAGCCAGGACGGCATGAAGAACCACCAGAAGGCGTGCCCGACGCTGACGGCAAAGACCACGACGAGCGCCAGCAACAGGGCGGTCCTGGGGTTGGCACGCACTCGCGACCGGCGGGCCGGGACCTCGGGTCCCTCGTCCAGCGGTGGCAGGTCGGTGAACAGGCCGCTCAGGTCCGACTGGGTCTTGGCGTTCATGGCCTGGTCGACCCGCTCGTTGAACTCGTCCTGGGTCAGCCGCCCGTCGCCGTAGTGCTTGGCCAGGCGGTCGGCCACCTCGGACCGTTCGGCGTCGGAGACCCGCAGGTCCGGGTTGGTGTAGATGATGCGGCGGAATGCTGAGGTGCGCGTTGTCATTTGACTGGCTTTCTGCGAAACGGCCGGCCCACGGGGCTGGTCAGCGTGACTTGGCCTGAAAGGACTGGATGAGCTCGCTCGCGATGGACTGGCTCTGCCCCTCCTCGGGGATCAGCAGCCAGCAGGCCAGGTAGAGCGGGATGCCGATGCCGCCGACGACGACGAGCACGGCGAACAGGATGCGCAGGAGGGTCGGGTCCACGCCCAGGTAGCGGGCTGCGCCGGCGGCGACCCCGGCCAGCATCCGGCCGTTGGTGGCGCGCTCAAGCGGCGGCGTGCCGTAACGGCTGTCCTGCCGGTGGTCGTAGCCGGGCTTGCTGTCTGCTGGGCTGGTCGTTGTTGTGTTCATGGCTCCAGCCTGCTGCTCGCGCGGGGACAGGGGTATCGGGAAGAACCCGGACCCGACCCCGAGGATCCCCCGGAGGGATCAGGGGGTGCCCCGATGGCCGATGACCGTGGTTGGCGCGATGATGGAGGTGTGGAGGAACACAACCACCCGGCCCGCGACTGGCCGCCCAGCCCCGGACGGGGTCAGGGCCGGCCCGGCAGCGGCTGGCCGGAGGGCCGCTCGATGGGCGGCCGGTGGATGGGCAACGACGACCGGGAGCAGCCTCAGCAGGGCTGGCCCGGGCAGTCTTTTCCGGCCGGAAGGACACCCTACGGCCGGCACCCGAGGCGGTCCGGCCTGATCAGGGGACAGGGGCCGCTGCGGCGGGCGCGCGAGCGCCGGCTGGCCGGCGGGATCGCCGCCGGCCTCGCCAAGCGGACCTGTCTGGATATCACGGTGGTGCGCATCGGGCTCGTCGTCGCCGCGGTGCTGACCAGCGGGTTCGTCCTTGCCGCCTACGTGCTCGCCTGGCTGCTGCTGCCGGTGGAGGGCGAGGAGACCAACATCGCCAGCAAGGCGATGAGCGACGGGCGCGGCATCGCGCTGGCGGCCGGCCTGGCGTCGGTGCTGGCCATGGTGCTGATCATCGGGACCGTCGTCGGATCCGGCTGGTTCAGCGGGGTCGGCTGGCCGCTGCTGATCAGCCTGGTCGGCATGGTGCTGATCTGGCGCAACGCGCCAGACTATGAGCAGGAGCAACTGCGGCGGGCGGCGGAGCCGCTGATCGGCCAGGTCGGTACCGGCGGCTGGGGCCGGCTCGCGACGCGGGCCGCCATCGCAGCCGCGCTCCTTGTGGGCGGCCTGGTCGCGCTGTTCGGCGGGCACCCGAGCCACGAACTGCGGCCGCTCGGCGGCGAGGGGCTGGTGATCGTGGCGTTCGTGGTCGCGTTCGGCCCGTGGTGGCTGCGGATCGCCCGGGATCTGGTGACCGAGCGCCAGGCCAGGGCCCGGGCCGAGGAACGGGCCGACATGGCCTCGCGGGTGCACGACTCGGTGCTGCAGACGCTGGCCCTGATCCAGCGCCGGGCCGAGGATCCGCAGCGGGTCGTCCAGCTCGCCAGGGCGCAGGAACGCGAGCTGCGGTCCTGGCTGTTCGACGGGCAGGTGCCGGGCTCGCCGGGCGACACAGTGACCACGCTGGCCGCCGGGGTGCGGCTCATCCAGCAGGAGGTCGAGGAACAGCACGGCACTTCGATAGAGGCCGTCACCGTCGGCGACTGCGAGATGGACGACGACCTGGGCGCCCTGCTGGCAGCGGCCCGGGAGGCCACGGTGAACGCGGTCAAATGGTCGGGCGCCCCGGTAGTCTCGGTGTTCGCCGAGGTAGAGCCGTCGGAGGTGTCGATCTACGTGCGCGACCGGGGCAACGGGTTCGATCCCGGCGCGGTGCCCAAGGACCGCAAGGGCCTGGCCGAGTCCATCCACGGCCGGATGGCCCGGCGCGGCGGCACCGCGAGCGTGCGCAGCGTCCCGGGCGAGGGCACCGAGGTGACGCTGAAGATGCCGCACATGGCCGGGTACCGCGCATGAGCCCGCCGGCCAAGACCCTTTCAAAATCACAACATCGATGATGAAAGGCAGGCCCTGACCTGAACATGCACCAAGCGAACGCTGATTTTGGAAGGGTCTCCAAGCCGAGAGTGTTCATCGTGGACGACCACGGGCTGTTCCGGTCCGGTGTGCGGTCCGAGCTCGGCGACGACGTCGAGGTCATCGGCGAGGCGGACGACGTGGGGCCGGCCATCGCCGCGATTGCGAAGTGCCTGCCCGATGTCGTGCTGCTCGACGTGCACCTGCCCGGCGGCGGCGGGCAGGCGGTGGTCACCGCGATGAAGGCCGACCACCCGCAGGTCCGGTTCCTCGCCCTGTCCGCCTCGGACGCCCCGGAGGACGTGATCGCGGTGGTCAGGGCCGGGGCCCGGGGTTACGTGACCAAGACGATCTCCGGCGCCGAGCTGGTGGACGCGGTGCGCCGGGTCGCCGCCGGGGACGCGGTGTTCTCGCCCCGGCTGGCCGGGTTCGTTCTCGACGCGTTCGCCGCGCTCCCCGAGCCGAGCCCCGGGCGCCCGTCCTTCGACCCGGAGCTCGACCAGCTCACCACCCGCGAGCGGGAGGTCCTCCGGCTGATCGCCAGGGGATACACCTACAAGGAGATCGCGCGGGAGCTGTTCATCTCCGTCAAGACGGTGGAGAGCCACGTCTCGTCGGTGCTGCGCAAGCTGCAGCTCTCCACTCGTCACCAGCTGACCCGCTGGGCCGCCGAGCGGCGGCTGACCTGACCTGGCTCAGCCGCTGACCGGGCAGATGTGCTCGACCAGGGTGTGGTAACCGCCACCACTGGCCCAGATGCCGGCCGGCGTGGGCGCCGACACCGACCACAGGACGTTGGTGTTGCCCTTCTGGGCAAGCCCTGGGGAAAGTTCCTTCCAGCCCAGGCCGTTCCAGTGCAGCACGAAGGTCCGGTTCAGAGCCGTGCTGCCGACCGCCCACATGTCGTTCGCGGACACCGCCGTTATCCCGTTCAGCGTGTCGTCGCCGGTCGGGCTGGGCGGGAAGTTCAGCGCCCAGAAGTGCCCGTTCCAGTGCTCGGCCAGGGTAAACGTCACGGTGCCGGTGGGGGTCTGCACGTCATACCAGCCGGCCGCCCACACGTCGCTGGGCCCGGCCGAGGTAAGACTGCGCAATGCGCTGGTGAAGCTCTCCGCCGGGATCTTCACGACCGACCAGGCGTGGCCGTCCCAGTGTTCGGACAGCGGCGCGGTGTCGAACCGGTTGGTGCCGGTGGCGCCGGTGGCCCACACGTCGTCCGGCCCGGCGACCGTCACGCCGCTCAGGCTGTCGCCATACCTGCCCGGATTGGGGGTCGGCACCACCCGCCAGCGAGTGCCGTCCCAATGCTCGGCGAGCGTATCCGCCGAGAGCCCGGGGTCGCTGGCCGGCCGCAGCCCGACCGCCCACACGTCACCTGGTGAGGCCACGGCGAGCGCGCTGGCGAAGCCTTGAACGCGGGGGCTGGCCACCACGCTCCAGGCCGAGCCGTTCCAGTGCTCGATGACCGAGTACCCCGCCGACACCTGGGTCCTGGACATCCGGCCCACCGCCCAGACGTCGGCCGGGGATATCGCCGCCACCGCATACAGGACGACGTCCGTCATCGGCCGGGGGCTGGCGACCACACTCCACGCCGTGCCATTCCAGTGCTCGATCAGGGGGCGGTAGACGACCGTCCCAACACCCCGGTCGCTGTAACCGACCGCCCACACGTCATTCGAAGCGAGAGCGGATATACCGAAGAGGCTGATGTACCTGCCAGGGCTGGGGGTAGGGGTGAGAACCCCATAGCGACACGGCGAACTCGTGGCCGCCGGCCCGGACGCGGCGGACGCCGGCCCGGACGCGGGAAGGCACAGCAGGCCGAGAACCGAGACGGCGGAAGTCACGGATGCGACGCGGCGTGAGGTGCGCCGCTTGGCTGGCCGGTGAACGACCTTGGTGGCTGGGTGGCTGATTAACCGCATGTCCCTCTCCTCCGCTCCTCACATGTATGAGGGTCGTCTAGAAACCCTTTCAAAATCACACAAACGATCATGAAACTAGACTGTGACCTCTGCGTTCACTCAGCGAACCTTGATTTGAAAGGGTTTCTTTAATGACGGCGGGGACCGATGCTGGGTTCACTCAGACGGCGTCCAGTCATGCACTCGGGCCAGTGCTTCGTAAATTTTCACCAAATTATCTGCCGCTCGTCACGGCGCCCCTGGTACGGAGCATGGCCAGCAGCACGTCCCGCCAGATGATCTTCCGGTTCAGTGCCCGGCTGGCTGGCATGATCATGATGCGTTGCCACCATCGCGGCACGGCAGCCAGGCGCAGGTCGGGGTAGACCTCGACGCCGTGCTTGGCAAGCAGGGTGGCGGCGCGCGGCGAGCCCGCCCAGCGTGGGTCGGGGCCGACGATGTAGCGGGCCATGCTTGCCGAGCCGGGAAGAAACCCTACGGCAGAGCTTGCCGAGCCGGGAGGAAACCCTACGGCAGAGCTTGCCGAGCCGGGAAGGCACCCTACGGCAACGTCCTCTTCCCGGTTGACCACGGACAACGTGGTGCCGACCGCCCGCACGACCAGCCGGGAGCCGTGCACGCTGAACAGTTCCGAGTCATCCTCGTCGTGCAGCGCGACAGTGAGCCCGTCGAAGACGAGCGCCCCGAACCGGGGCCGCACCACACCGCGCTGGCTGGACCAGCCGACCATGACGGCGGTATGGCTGGGGACCGCCCAGCCCTGCGGGGTCAGCGCCGGCACGCCCGGGCCGGGCCGGGGCAGGAACGTCACGGCCCGCCCGGCGAACCCGGTCGCCGGAACGCGGGTGCCGAGCGCCAGCCCCACGTCGTGGCCGCCCTCGATCTGCCGGAGCACGTGCCGGAACTTCTCGATGCCGAGGATTTCAAAGACCTGATCGCCGCAGGCCAGGCCGTCACCGACCCGCAGCACTCCGCAGCCGTCAAGGTGTCCGGTCAGCACGGTCCCCCTGCCCGGCGTGTTCACGAAGAAGACATCCTTGACCGTCATGGACAGGCCCTGCGGGTCTGGTGACTCCATTGCTCGACGTCCCTGCTTTATGGGCCGGAAAAACACCCGGGAAGACACCCTACGGCCGTGCCGCGCGATGAATGAGCTGCCCGTAACGGCGGATTCTGCCACAGCGGGCGGCGCGGCAGACGGGCATTGACCCGGCCTTGCCGGATTTGGCATCACACCAGGTCGGGGCGTCGTTTACTCGATCCTGGTACCGATCGGCGTGCCGATCTCGATGGTGCGGCCGACCGTGCAGAGCCGGTCGTGCGATGCCTGCACCAGACCGGGCACCAGGCTCTGCGCTTCGCGGCCCGGCTCGGTGTCCGGGAACGCGACGCGGAAGCTGACCACGACGCCGGTGAGGTGGTTGCCCTGCTCGTCGCGGACCTTGTCGGCGTCGGCCCGTACCTCGAAGGTGTCCGGTTCGGCGCGGCGGGAGGTGACGACGTCGACGTCGATGCCCGTGCAGCCGGCCAGGGCAACCAGCAGCAACTCGACCGGGCTGAAGTCCTCGGTGTCGCCCTTGCCCAGGGTGAGCTGACCGCCCCGGACATTCGTGGCCGTGTACCGGCCCGCTGAGGTGCGTGCGACGGTGACAGTGCGGTGCTCGGATCCGGACGCCATACCCCCAGCCTGCCAGATCGGGTTGACAGACGTTTGACTCCGTTACGGAGGGGGTTAACTCCAGCGGACGCGCAACCGGTCGCGCCAGGTCGTGAGCACACCGGCGTCGCCGGTGACATCGATCCCGCCCGCGGCCGGGTCACGGTTCCACAGCAGCAGGTAGAGCGCGGACGCGGGCCCGCTGACCTCGCAGTGCCGTCCGGGTGTGGCGGGCTGCACCAGCCCCCGTGACACTCCGGAGCCTTCCTGGCCCATGGTCACCGTCCAGGCGGCGGCCGGGGCGCCGGTGGCCCGGACGGCGAGCGTGGCCGGTGAATCGGACAGCGCGCGGGGATTGCGGCCACCGAACCCGGTCAGCAGCTCGTCGATGCCATCCGCGGCCAGGCCGGTGGGGAAGGGGTCCAGCGACCGTCCCGCCGCAAGCTGGGCGTCGATGCGGTGGATGGCCGTCTCGTGGGCCTGGCGGCGTGCCCAGAAGGCCAGCGGGGACGGGGCAGGCAGGAAGGTCCAGCACTGCAGATCCGGGCCGGCGGCGGACAGGGCGGCCACCAGGCCGGCGTGCCCCTCGCGGAACCAGCCGGTCAGCGTCTCGTCGCCGGGGGCGAGCCGCAGCAGTTCCGGCTCGTCCGGATCGTCGGCCGGCTCGGTCAGGCCACCGGCGACGTAGCCGGCCGCCCACCGGTGCACGAAGCCCAGGTGGGCGAGCAGGTCGCGGACCCGCCAGCCGGGGCAGGACGGGACCGGAGTGTCCAGCGGGACGGCCTCGGCGGCCTCGGCCAGCAGCTCGCCCTCACCCCGCAGACTGGCGATGTGCTCGGTGATCTCCACCCGGTAAGGGTGGCATTCCTGACCGGTTACGCGCTCGCGAATTTCCCGCCCCAGGTAAGGGCAGGATCCGGCTGTGTCAGTATGGAACCGAATCGCGTTCTAGTTCCTAGTGAAGGACGGTTCGCCATGACTGCCCTGGACATCGACCTGTCGAACTCGGCGTTCTGGGGCCTCCCGCTCGCCGAACGCGAGGCGGCCTTCGCCGAGCTGCGCGCCCGGCCACGGCCCGCCTTCTTCCGCGAGCCCGACTCGCCGTTCGCCCAGCAGGGCCCGGGCTTTTACGCCCTGGTCAAGCACTCCGACGTGACCGAGGCCAGCAGGCACCCCGAGGTATTCTGCTCGGGCCGTGGCGCGACCCAGGTGCCGGATGTGCCGGAGGAGTTCAACGAGTACTTCGGTTCGATGATCAACATGGATGACCCGCGGCACGCCAGGCTCCGCCGGATCGTCTCCCGCTCGTTCACCCCGAAGATGATCAAGAAGTTCGAGGACGACGTCCAGCGGACCGCCGAGCAGGTGGTGAGTGATCTGCTCGAGACCGGCCCCGGTGACTTCGTGCAGCACGTCGCGGCCCGGCTGCCACTCAAGATCATCTGCGACATGATGGGCATCAGCGACACCCACTACGACATGGTGCTGCACAACACCAACGTCATCCTGGCCGGTTTCGACACCGACCTGATCAGCGAGGATCTCGACGAGGCGCTCGGCCAGATCATGACCTCGGCCGAGGAACTGCGCGCCCTGGTTACCGACCTGGGCTCGACCCGCGAGGGCAACCCCACCGACGACCTTGTGTCCGCCCTGGTCAACGCGAACATCGATGGCGAGCGGCTGACCACGGCCGAGCTGGCGTCGTTCTTCATCCTGCTGGTCGTGGCCGGCAACGAGACGACCCGCAACGCCATCTCGCACGCGCTGTGGCTGCTGACCCAGCACGAGGACCAGCGAGCGCTGCTGCTGTCCGGCCTGGAGGAGCGGCTTCCCGGCGCGGTGGAAGAAATCGTGCGGTGCGCCTCGCCGGTGATCTTCATGCGCCGGACCCTGACCCGGGACTACACGCTCAACGGTGCCGACTTCGCCAAGGACGACAAGGTCATCCTCACCTACTGGGCGGCCAACCGGGACGAGTCGGTGTTCACCGACCCCGGCCGGTTCGACATCACCCGCCACCCCAACCCGCACGTGGGCTTCGGCGGGCCGGGCCCGCACTTCTGCCTCGGTGCCCACCTGGCCCGCCGGGAGATAACGGTGATGCTGCGCGAACTGCTGAGCCGGGTGCCGGACATCCGCGCCGCCGGCGAGCCGGACCGGCTGCTGTCCGCGTTCATCAACGGCATCAAGCGGCTCCCCTGCGAGTTCACCGCCTGAGCCCGGATTCAGCCCAGGGCGTCGATGCGGCGGGCCAGGGTGAAGTCATTGGCGGTCAGGCCGCCGGCTGAATGCGTGGACAGGGTGAGCGTCACCTGATTCCACTGGACGAGGATGTCCGGGTGGTGGTTCATCTCCTCGGCCAGGTAGGCGACCGCGCCCACGAAGAGCATCGCGGCGCGGAAGTCGTCCCTGGTAACGGTGCGCACGATGCTGTCGCCGCCGCGCTCCCAGCCTGGCACGCTGCCAAGCTCGGTCACGATCGCGTCCTCGGTAAGCAGGTCCATCTGACTGCCTTATCACGTTCCGGCTGGCTGCTGCTAGGCTGCCGGCGCAGCCGACCTCTGGGAGTGCCTGCCATGACCCAGCCCGATCACACCGGTGACGCGCCGCGTCAGACGCCGCTGCTCGCCGTGCACCGGCGTCTCGGCGCCACGCTGACCGAATTCGCCGGCTGGCTGATGCCGCTGCGCTACGGCAGCGAGACGGCCGAGCACCTCGCCGTCCGTACCGCCGCCGGCCTGTTCGACCTGTCCCACATGGGCGAGATCGTTGTCACCGGGCCGCGGGCCGCCGAGGCGCTCGACTATGCCCTGGTCGGCCAGCCGTCCGCGCTCAAACCGGGCCGTGCGCGCTACACGATGATGTGCGCGCCGGACGGCGGAGTGCTGGACGACCTGATCGTCTACCGGCTGGCCAGCGAGAAGTTCCTGGTCGTGGCCAACGCGGCCAACGCTGCCGTCGTCCACGGGGAGCTGGCCGGGCGAGCCGCCGGGTTCGGCGCCGAGGTCGCGGACCGGACCGATGACTACGCGCTGATCGCCCTGCAGGGCCCGAACGCCGCCGGCATCCTCGCAACGGTCACCGGCACCGACCTGACCGGGGTCAAGTATTACGCCAGCCATGATGCCGTCGTCTGCGGCAGGCCGGTACTGCTCGCCCGCACCGGCTACACCGGCGAGGACGGCTTCGAGATGTTCTGCGGGCCGCAGGACGCCGAGCCGCTGTGGGACGGGCTGACCGCCGCCGGGGCGGACCGGGGGCTTGTGCCGGCCGGGCTCGCGGCCCGCGATACCCTCCGGCTTGAGGCCGGCATGCCGCTGTACGGCAACGAGCTCGGCCCCGGGATGACTCCGTTCGACGCCGGCCTGGGCCGGGTGGTCAAGTTCGACAAACCGGGAGATTTTGTGGGCCGGGCAGCGCTGACCGAGGCCTCGCGGCACCCGCCGCGGCGCGTGCTCGCCGGGCTGGCCTGCCGCTCCCGGCGAGTCCCCCGGCACGGCTATGCCGTCCTCTGGGACGGCGAGGCCTGCGGCACGGTGACGAGCGGCGCTCCCTCGCCCACCCTGGGCGTGCCCATCGCCATGGCCTACCTGGACCCGGAGGTTGCCGCACGCGCCTCTCCGGCCGGAAAGACACCCGGCGGCCAACGCGAATCCAAGCTGACTATCGACATCAGAGGACGCGGTGAGCCCGCCGACCTGGTGACGCTGCCCTTTTACAGGAGGCAATCATGACCGTGCCCGAGGAGCTCCAGTACACCACCGAGCACGAGTGGGTGGCCATCGACGGTCCGGTGGCCACCGTGGGCATCACCGAGCACGCCGCCGAAGCGCTCGGCGACGTGGTCTACGTGTCCCCGCCGGCGGCGGGCGCGAAGGTGACCGCCGGGGAGCCGTGCGGCGAGATCGAGTCCACCAAGTCGGTCAGCGACCTGTACTCACCGGTCGACGGCGAGGTCACCGAGGTCAACGCGGACGTCGAGGAGGATCCCGGCCAGGTCAACACCGACCCGTACGGGGCAGGCTGGCTTTTCAAGGTCAGGCTGGACGGCGACGCACCTGGTGACCTGCTCTCCGCCGAGCAGTACAGCGACCTGATCAAGGACGCCAGCTGACCCCGCTTACCGGGAACGCCTGGACGCGGCCACCAGGGCCGGTGCCTCACTGGCCCACGCGGCCGTCGATGCACTCCCGCAACAGATCCGCGTGGCCGCAATGCCGGGCGTACTCCTCGATCCGGTGCACCAGCAGTTCCCTGATGGCGATGGCATCCTTGCCCACACGCTCGCTCAGATCCGGATACCCGGCCAGCACGGCGTCGGTAGCCGCCTGCTCACGGGCCAGGTCGGCGTAGGCGGCATCGACCATCGCCTGATCGGCGGTTGCCTGGTCGAAGCCGGCGTCGCGTGCGCCGTACAGCTTCGGCAGCGGGCCGTCCGGCAGAATCCAGCCGCGCCAGTCCCGCTCTGCCTCCGCCAGGTGCCGGAGCAGGCCGAGCAGCGACATCGTCGACGGCGGCACCGACCGGCGGGCCAGCTGCCCGGCGGTCAGGCCCTCGCATTTCATCAGCAGGGTCAGCCGGTAGTTCGCCAGGTAGGCCTGCAGCGTCGCCGGCTCACCGTCCGGGCTGGCGTCGGCGTTGTCGCGGGGATCCTCGTCCGGGTCCACCCACATGTCTGGATAGACGGTTGCCCGAGTCCACCGCTGGGGTTGGCTGCTCATTCTGGCCATGGTGGTCCCCGCCCGCCCAGGACGCCACCGGATTTCCCGCGACCCTGCCGGGCCACGAGTGCCGCGAGCGCCGCGAGGTCAGCCGGTTCCGGCGGTGGGCGCCCGCTCCAGTCGCAACGGGATGATGTCGCCGGTGGCGGTGCCGGCGACCACGAGGCCGGGGCCTGCTACGGCGATCTCGCGCAGCGGGACGTCGGCGTCGAACACGGCGAGCAGAGAGCGGGTGGCGGTGTCCCAGGCCCGGACCTGACCCGAACCGATCGAGAACAGCGTGCGGTCGTCGCCGCTGAGGGCCAGCCGGTCGACGCTGCCCCGGTGCGCGTCAATGGTCGCGGTGACCTCCAGCGTCGCCAGGTCGATGATGGTGATGCTGCCGTCCTCGCAGGCGGAGATGGCCTGGTGGCCGCTGGAGGTGAGGACCAGGTCCAGTACCCAGCCGGAATGGCGCAGCACCCGCAGCGGCTCGCCGGTGGCCAGGCTCCACACCCGGACGGTGCGGTCCCAGGATCCGGACAGCAGCCGCCGGCCGTCCGGGGTGATCACCAGGCGTTCCACGTAACCGTCGTGGCCGCTGAGCGGGGGCAGCAGGCGGCAGCCGGCCCGGCGGTGCCAGATCTCGATGACGTGCTCGACCGTGGCGATGGCCACCGTTTCGCCGTCCGGGCTGAGCGCCAGCACCGGACTGTAGCGTTCGCCGCCATTGTGGACCGGTCCCGGCGCGCCGGTCTTGGCGTCCCACCGGCGCCAGGTGGCGTCCCTGGCGGCCGAGATGATCTCGGTGCCATCCGGCGTGACGGCCACCGCGTCGGCGCCGCAGGTGTGTCCCTTCAGCACGGCGGACGTGCCGGCCGCGGTGTCCCACAGCCGCAGGGTGCTGTCGTAGGAGCCGGATACGACGCCGCCCGGGGCCACGGCGAGGGCGACCACGGGCCTGCGGTGGCCGGACAGTGGCGGCAGCGCCTGCCCGGCGGCCAGGTCGAAGCGGCTGATCATCCGGTCCACCGCCGCATAGGCTACGCCGCCCGCCACGGTCAGGGCACGCACGCCCCGGCCGTGCAGCGCCTCGACGGCGGCACCGTCCGGATCCCAGACCCGGACCAGGCCGTCGTTGGAGCCGCTGATCACCGGGCCACCGCCACGCGGCGCGGCCACCGACAGGCACCACGAGGTGTGGCTGCCCACCCGGCGGCCATGCCCGTCGGTGAGATCCCAGACCAGCACCTGCCCGTCGTCCGAGCCGCTGGCCACCCGGCCATCGGCCAGCCCGGCCACCGACCTGACCCGGCCGGTATGGCCGCGCAGCGTGCTGATCCGCCCGGTGTCCAGGTCGACCACGACCACCAGGCGGTCACGGGTTCCCACGGCCACGGCGCTGGACCCGGGCACCGCAGCCGCGCACAGAATCCGGTCGCTGGTCAGCTCGATCCGGTCCGCCAGCCGGCCGTCGGTCAGGCACCACACGGCGATGCTGCCGTCGTAGGAGCCGGACACCGCGCGCTGCCCGTCGCTCAGGATGGCCACGGCGGCGACCAGCCCGTCATGGCCGAAACCCTGCCACTGCGCGGTGGCCTGGGTGAACGGCTGGCCATACACCGACATGCCGCAGCCGTAGACCAGCATTCCATCCCAGGCCGCGAGGCTGGTGGCGGTCCCGGCCGTGAGCGTGGCGAACGGCCGGATCCGCCGGTCGGTGACCGACCAGCGCACGATCGTGCCGTCCTCGCGCGCGATGAGCGCCTCGCAGGTGTCCGGGCGGAACGTGACGGCGTTGACGGACGGGCCGTTGCCGGCATGCCACAACTGCTCCATGGTCTGCAGGTCCCAGGCGTACAGGCCGCCGTCCTGGCCGCCGGCCAGCAGGATCGAGGCGTCGTCGCTGACCGCCAGGGCGTCGGCGAACCCCTGCACGGGGCCGAACGAGGCGAGATAGCCGTGCTCGCGGGTCGCGCCCAGCGGCCGCAGCCAGGTCGCCCCGCGCCAGGCGGCCGCCTCGTCAAGGAGCGCGTCCACGTCCGGCGCGACCGCGCGCGGCACCCGGGACAGCAACTGGCCGCGCAGTTGCCCCGGCGCGGCGCGCAGGATCCTGGCCGACTCGGCCACGGCGGTCTCCAGCGTCCGCAGTTCCCTGGCCGCGTCCTTGGTCGGCGCGAGCCGCTGCGCCGCCTGGATGTCGGCGACCACCGCGTCGGCACCCACGCTGGCCAGCTTCGCGGCCAGGTAGCCGACGGAGGTGACCAGCTCGCGGATCCGCTGGTAGCGGCCGTTCGGCGCCAGTACGGCGGGCACGTAGTGCTCCAGGACATCGGCGTCGAACCGGCACGTCATAACAGGCTCCCCTCGATAGCCTTTTCCATCCGGGCCCGGACCATGCCCATGTCCAGGCGGCCGCACACGTAGTCGGCGAAGCTCGTGTGGGCCAGCGCGAACCGGGTCTGCCCGCCGGCCGCCGACGTGGTGAGGAACCCGGACCACCAGCTCAGCACCGTACGCGTCGTCTCCACGGACTCCCCCGCGAACAGCGCCAGCCGCCCGGCTGTCAGCGGCCGTGGCCAGACCGCGAGGACGGCCAGGATGGCGAACTGCCGCTCCGGCGCTATCCCGCCGTGCCCGCACGCGCTGGAGCGCTGCTCCAGGTACGGGAAGTAGGCCCGCAGCCCAGCGGGCAGCGAGGTCAGCATGGCGGAGCCGTCCGGCCGGCGCTCGCGCACCGACCACAGGACGTGCCGCAGGTAGAGGAAGTTGCCCTCGCTGCGCTCGGCCAGCAGGCCGGTGAACGCCGCCGCGTCAAGGCCCAGTTCGGCCAGCCGGGTGGTCATGATCTCGGCGTGCCGGGCCAGAAACGTATCTATGTACTCCCTGGCGTCGGCGCGGCCCTCGGCGTCCCGCCCGTCGATCAGCAGGTCGCGACGATCATCCACGAACAGCTCGATACCGTTCAGATCGCGCACCGTCAGCACGAAGATGACGCCGGGCGGCAGCGCCGAGGGCAGGAACAGCGGGTTGCCGGTGGTGCTGGCCGCCACTTCGTCGACGGCATCGACGGCGACCACCACCCGCTGGTCCTTGGCCGCCTCCTCCAGCAGCCGCAGCAGCGTCGCACCGTCGGCGGCGACATCCTCGGGCAGCCGGTCATAGGGCAGGTGGTACTTCAGGATCAGCCGGGCACACACGTTGCGCAGGAACTTCTCCGCCGACGTGACTGCGGCCAGCGCGCTGTTGTAGTGATGCACCAGCTTGCCCCGGCGGGCCAGCGTGGCCAGCAGCGCGGTCTTACCGACACCGGGCTCGCCGCCGATGACCACGTAACCGGACGGGAACCGGGGATCGTCCAGGGTCGCCGCCAGCCGCTCCAGCAGGCTCCGGCGGCCGATGAACTCATCGTCAGGCTCCCCGGCCAGTCCGCTGAAGTGGCTCAGCTCGGCGGCCAGCGCGCTGTTGTCGCATTGCAGGCCGGCCCCGTCCGGTCCGGCCTGGCCGGACCGCAGCACACGGGCCAGATCCTCACGGCCGATGGCGGTCAACGCGGCGTGCAGGTCGTCGAGCCTGCCGCGGTCCGACAGCCAGTCCCAGATGGCGTGCGGTTCCTCACCACGGGCGAATCCGTTCTGCTCGTGCGGGCGGATGCCGACGTAATCGGCGAGGTCCAGCCAGCTCGCGGCGAGCCGGTTGTGGAACGCGATGCGTACTCCGGGTGGATAGGTCATGGCTCCGCCGACCGCAGTACGTCGGCCAGGTCAGGCCGGCCGATCTCGTTGAGCGCGGCCGGCAGCGCGTGCAGCCGCATCCGGACCTCGAGCCACTCCCACAGGTCGCGCGGCTGCTGGCCGTGCCGGAACCTGGCCTTCACGTGGAGTGGCACGTCGAATATGTCGGCGACGTCCTCCCAGTCCGCGTGCAGCCGCTGGCAGACCGCCACCTTCACGCGTCCCGGGTAGGTCTTCGGCACCTTGCCCGGCAGGGCCGCCGTCGTGGTGTGGCCGGGATCAGCCGGGGGAGACGACCCGGCCAGCACGGCGACCGCGAACCGCGCGGCGGCCTCCGCGGCGTACCGGTGCCACGCGTCGTTCTTCGCACCGTCGGCGAAGTCGCTGACCGCCTTGACCATGAGGAAACCGGGTCCGTTCTGATACGCGGCCAGGGCCACGCCCAGGCTTTCCATCTCGATGCCGATCGCCTTGGGCCAGGCGAGGCGCAGCCGGGCCAGCGTCGCCTCGTCGGCGAGCACCTTGTCACCGGTCAGCACCGGCCCGACGTGCACCACCGGGCGGATCCGCCGGCCCGGGTCGTCGGGCCGTGGCGTCGCGATGGCGTCGGCCCAGTCGGTCGGGCGCAGGCTCCGGGCCCGGGACAGCAACTCCACGTCGGGCCGGTAGACCTCGTAACGCCGGGCGGTGTCTCCCGGGGTCACCTTGGCCAGCTCGTACCCGACGACCTGGTCGGGGACGAGGATGTCACCGGGCCGCATGTCCGCCGACGACCCGGGAGCCCCGCCGGCGATGCCCACCAGCATCACCCGTGCCGGGTTCCAGAACCCGATCACCCGCTCGGTGGCCTGGGCTGCCCCCGCGTTGCCCATGCCGCCGATCGGGAACACGAGAACCCGGTGCCCGGCCACCGTCCCCAGGTGCAGGGACAGGCCCTTCCACCGGACGACCGAGCAGTCCCCGATGGCCTCGGCGATGGCCGACTGCTCGACATCGAGCGCGGCCGGGATGGCCACGTCCACCCGCAGCGACCGGTCACTGCGGACGTTGACACCCGCGTGACTGGCGTGACTGGACATGGGCATGAACTGGCATGTACCGGTCGACGGAGCTTCGAGCCGCGGGTCCAGGCCCGCCAGCTGGGTCACCGCCAAGTCCCGTTCTGCTGCCGGTGGAGCACATCACCGGTTCCTGAATAGGTCATGAACTCCCCCGCGCTCCGAACTTCTTGCCCACGATCGCCCGCTTTCATCGGCATTTAGCTCGACCTTCGGTACAAAGCGTGCCCAATGCTTCTACCGGTTTTCTTCCTCGGTGGTCGCCGCGGCCAGGGCCGTGACCGCCGTCATGCTGACCTCCTCGTGCCCGTATGGAAGGCGGGCCTGAATTTCCCGCATGGCCTGGCCGGCGCGGGCCCAGGCGAGATCCAGCGCGACCGCGGCCGGCAGGCTCAGATCGCCCTGGGCAGCCGGGTGCACGACCACCAGGGCGCTCACCCGGTGGTCATCCGGGAGGATCTCCCGCCACTGCCAGACGGCCGCGATCAGCGGCCGCACCGACTGCCCGGTGTACATGCCGTCACAGTGGACACGGCCGCTCGCCGTGGCGACGGCGTACTGGCCGGGCGGCCAGGCGACCGACTCGATGAACATGACCCGGCGGCCGGCACTGACCGCGTGCTGGATGCGTGCAGCGTCCCCGGTCATCGGGCGGACGCCCTGGAAGATCTGGACGTTCGGGAAAGCGAACAGGTCGGCGAGCAGGACACCGGTCCGCGTGGCCACCTCGCGGGCCGTGGTGCCGATGGGGCGCAGCGCGCGCCGTTCGCTGTCGGTGATCGAGTCGAGGCTGCCGTGGTAGCGGCGAAATAAGAGGGTGGCAGGCCCACCGGGACCAGCGGCCCATCGATCCCCTGGCTTCATCATCGTTACCACCGTCACTCTCCGGTTGATCGCAATCACGTTCGCCCATTGCAGCAAGGGAAGCTACCCGGTTGCTTCCGTTTTGCTGCCGGGGTAGGCGACGGGCCCCCGGCTCGCGTAGCGTCGGTAAATCGCCGCAGATACGAGGCCCGATGCGTCCCGATGGGAGGCGCGCATGATCTACCGGTTGCTGGGAGAGCTGCAGATCGGAACGGGTGGTCTTTTAGTCGACCTGCCGGGTGGTCCCACCCTGATTGTGCTGGCCTCACTGCTGGTCAACGCGAACCGGCGGGTTGCCAAGGCGGAGCTGATCCGGGCGGCCTGGGACAGCGAGGATATGGCCGAGGCACAGCTGCACAAGCGGGTGAACCAGGTGCGCAAGCTGCTGGATCAGATCGGCCGGCGCGACGATCTGCACACCCACTCCGGGTTCGGGTACGAGATGCGGGTCGCCGAGAACGATGTGGACTCGCTGCGGTTCCAGCGGCTGGTCCGGGAAGCCGACGAGGCCGGGACGAACGGGCGCGCCGCGGAAGAGATCGGTCAATTGCGGCAGGCGCTGCAGCTGTGGCGTGGCCCCAAGCCGCTGTCGAACGTGCCGGGCGATGCGTTCCGCCAGGACAGCCTGGCGCTGGTGCAGCGGCGCAAGCGGGCCGCGGTGCGGCTGTTCGAGCTGGAGCTGGAACGCGGCAACCACGAGGCCATCCTCGATGAGCTGATGTCGGTCGCCGGGTTCTACCCCTCCGACCAGCGGCTGGCCGAGCAGCTCATGACCGCCGCCTACCGGTGCGGGCATGTCACCGACGCGACCGCCGCCTTCGACCGCTACCGGGAGGCACTGGAGGAGGAGACCGGCGGCGAGCCCGATCCACTGCTGCGCGGCCTGTACTTTGCCATCGGCAGCGGAGACGAGGAAGCGATCGCGGCGGCGGAGTCGGCCATCGCCAAGCGCTCAGGGACGGTGACGCGTTCCGGGACGCCGGCCCGCCCGGTGGTGGCCGTGCCCCGGCAGCTCCCCCGCCCGGCGGATCTGGTCGGCCGGGAGGACATGACGGCGGAGGTGTCCTGGCTGCTGCGCCGCAAGTCTGGTGCCACGGCGCCGGTGCTGGTGATCTCCGGTTCCGGCGGGATCGGCAAGACCGCGCTGGCCCTGCGGGCCGCGCACGACGCCAGCAGCCATTACCCCGACGGCCAGCTCTACATGGAGCTGCGTGGCACGGTGGGCGGGGCGGCCGACACCGGCGAGGTGGTGGCGCAGTTCCTGCGGGCGTTCGGGGTACCCCGGGTGCCGGACACAACGGCGGAGCGGCTGGCGGCCTACCGGACGCTGCTGGCCGAGCGGCGGGTGCTGATCGTGCTGGATGATGCCGTGGATGAGGCCCAGGTGGCCGACCTGGTGCCGGCCAACCCCGGCTGTGCGGTGCTGGTCACGGCGCGGCAGCGGCTGCCGCAGATCAGCGGGGTGCATCATGTGGCGCCGCTGGAGCCGTTGCGGCGGGCGGAGGCAACCGAGCTGTTCCTGCGGGTGGTGCGGGACGCGGGGATCGCCCTGGAGAAGGATCTGGACGCGGTGGACCGGGTGGTGACACTGTGCGGCGGGCTGCCGCTGGCGCTGCGGATCGCCGGGGCGCTGCGGGTGCACGACCATCCGCGGTCCACGGCACAACTGGTCCAGCGGCTGGCCCAGTACGGGCCGGAGGGGTTCGTCTACGGGCAGCTCAACGTGGCCCGCACGATCGGGGCCGGGCTGGACCGGCTGGACGGCGGCGCCCGGCAGCTCTTCCTCGGCCTGGGCCTGCTTCCGCTGACCAGCTTCGGCCTGTGGACGGCCGCCGCGCTGCTCGATGACACCAGCGTGGACCCCGGCATGGCGCTGTCCCAGCTCACCGCCAGCTTCATGCTCGAATCGGTGGAATCCGAGCAGCGTTACCGGTTCCACGACCTGACCCGGGACTACGTCCGCCGCCGCGGGCTGGCCGAGTATCCCGCAGACTCCGGCGCCGCGGCGGCCCGGGCCTACCAGGCTCTGCTCACTCTGGCCCGGCGCGCCCACGCGGGGCTGCTCGGCGGCGACTACGAGGTGGTGCACAGTCAGGAGCCAGCCTGGGAGGCACCGGCCGAGGTGCTGGCCGAGGTGGACGAGTCGCCGGGAGGCTGGTTCGAGAAGGAACGGGCCAGCATCCGCGCCGCGGTCGAGGACTGCGCCAAACTTGGCCTGACCGCCCTCTGCTGGGATCTCGCGGTCTCCGCGCACGAGTTCTACACGGTCCACGGTTACCACGACGATTGGCACGCCACCCACACCGTGGCGCTGGAAGCCTGCCGCCGGTCCGGCGACCGGCGAGGTGAGGGGATCGTGCTGGCCTGCTTCAACCAGCCGGCCCTGCCGGCCAGCATGCGCGGCGGCGGCGGGTCCGACCTGGCCAACCTGGAGCGTGCGGCCGGTCTGCTGGCCGAGTGCGGTGACCGGCACGGTCAGGCCATCGCCCTGCGCACGCTGGCCAACGCGCTGCGCCGGCACGGCTACCTGACCCGGGCGCTGGCGCTGTTCGACGAGGCGCTCGGCTACTACACCGCGAGCGCGGACCCGGTCGGGCGAAGCCAGACGCTGCGGTTCATCGGCCAGACACGGCTCGACCTCGGCCGCCACGACGAAGCCAGCCAGGCGCTGGAAGAGGCCGCGACCGTGGCCAGTGAACTGGGCAGCAACCGGCTGATCGCCCAGGCCCGGTACTGGATCGGCCAGGCCTGCCTGCTGCGCGGCGACATCGACGGCGCCCAGGTCGCCTTCGACGCGGTCTTCGACGTCTACGGCGACACTTCGGGCGGCGGGTACATCTACGCACTGCACGGCCTCGGCCAGGTCGCCGCTCACCGAGGTGCCTACAGCATCGCCGGCCGGCACCTGTCGGAGGCGGCCAGCCTGGCCCACGACATAGCCAGCGCTCCGTTGGAGGGCCGGATCTGGCTGTCCATTGCCGAACTCCGCCACGCCCAGGGCCAGCCCGGTGAACAGGCCGAGGCGCTGCGCGCGGCCGTCACCGTCCTGCATGACGGCGGCGAGGCCAGCCTGGAGGCTCAGGCCCTCGCCGAACTGGCCCGGGTCCTGACCGAACGAGGTGACACGGCGGCCGCCGGGCAGGCCTGGACCCGCATCGAGAACCTGTACGCGGCCGATCTGCCGGAGGAGGACCGCATCTACCGCCGTCCGGATGGCGGCTAGGAGTAGGCGGCCGCGGCAGTGCGCATCAGCGGCGGGTTGAGCGAGTAGGCGGGACCGCGCCGGTAGAGCGCCGCGGGGCGGCCGGTCTCCGGTGCGCGCTTGTCCCCGGTGGGCAGGACGAACCCTTCGGTGTTGGTGACCTTCCGGCTGAAGTTCCTTGGATCCAGCGGCATGTCCCAGACGACCTCATACACGTTGCGCAAGTCACCGATGGTGAATGTGCTGTCGCAGAACGCAGCGGCGAGCGTGGTGAACTCCAGGTGCGTCCTGGCCCGTTCGACC
>Ga0209166_10001018_pt1 | contig 25203 bp, 19 predicted proteins | sample Coa_R1_3_FD_187151 | JGI IMG/M metagenome (GOLD analysis project Ga0209166, IMG submission 187151) | Surface soil microbial communities from Centralia Pennsylvania, which are recovering from an underground coalmine fire - Coalmine... | ecosystem: Environmental > Terrestrial > Soil >...
GGTTACTTGAATCGCACCGATAGTTACGCCTTCCGTGATCATCTCTACGGTGTGGCGTTGCGGAATGGGCGGTCCGGTAAGACGCAGACCCATGCGATTGGATTCTTCGGAGACGAGATAAGCGCTGGCGTAGAAAAGTTGCTGCGAGGATATGGGGAAGAGATCAGCCTGCGGGCCAGGCGTTACGCGCAAACGTTTGCGAGGCGCTAGACGGTACAGGGCGTGCGGAGCCACGGTGGTTTTGCGAAATCCGGCAACGGTGGAACCAAGGGCCAAGATGTCACCCTTGCGGAGGGCTCGGCCTTCATGACCGCCCAGGCCACTCAGAAGGTGCGTGGAAGCGCTACCCAGGAAAGGCTTCGCCGCGATTCCACCCTGCACGCACAAATAACTGCGCGCCCCGGAGTGCGTCGCTCCGAAGGACAAGGTTTGGCCCGGCTTGGCCTCGACGGATGTCCACGGGAAGATGGGTGCCTGGTTTAGCTTGGCGGCAAAATCGGAGCCCGTAAGGGCGAACACACAGCCTTGCGGGAACTGGAACGAGCCGCCCAGCAAGGTCATTTCCAGGGCCGCCGCAGATTCCGGGTTGCCCACCAAACGATTTCCCAGGCGCAGAGAAATTGGATCGGCGGCACCGGAGGGGGACACACCGAGGGCGCCAAAACCCTCCCGGCCAAGATCTTGTACAGTGGTGAGCAGGCCGGGCGATTGCACCTGAATTACGTTCATGCCCGCTCCAACGTGGCGAATTCTTTGGGCGAGATCGGTCTAAATCGGATGCGATCTCCGATAGATAAGAGGCTCAATTTACCGTCTTCTGGCCGAAAAAGAGAGATGGGAGTTCGCCCGAGAAGGCGCCAACCGCCGGGCGTCGCGACCGGGTATACGCCAGTTTGGTTACCGGCAATACCTACGCTTCCGGGCGGAACTCTGCGGCGAGGCGTGGGGAGACGCGGAGTGACCAGCGATTCGGGCAGTTCGCCTAGATAGGCGAAGCCGGGGACGAAACCCAAAAAGTAAACGAGATAGGTTTGCGCTGAATGCAAATCAATCACTTGCTGCGGCGTCATGCGGTGCATTGCGCTGACATCGAGCAGATCGGGACCGTGTTCCCCCCCGTAGCTCACCGGAATTTCCACGCTGCGCGGTTCCGGGAGGGCGGTTTGATCCAGGCGCGCAAGGAGTGGCCGCAGGACGACCTCAAGCTCCTGGTGCCGCCAACGGAGCGGATCGAATTTGACCAGCAGGGAACAATACCCGGGATGAAGATTGTGGATGCCTTCGATCGGTTGGGATGCCAGCAGGAGCAGCAGCTTCCGGACGCATTCGTGCGCGCCGACTGTGATTTGCCGTCCGAAGTAGATGATCAGGGATTGATCGCTGGCGGCCTGGAAATGAGGGGCGTCGGCGGGAGAGATGGGCATGGGGGAAAAGTATACGCCTGAGGTACAGCGAGGCAGTAGAAGCGGGGCGGCCAAGTCGCGTCGGAAAAGAAATGGTCAACGCATTGATAGAGAATAAGAAGCCCCGCCTCCTTGGGGGAAGGGAGACGGGGCCGTGTGGCGTTTCGCTCTCTTCTTATTGTTTGAAGGAAAGCGGGAACTCGAAAGTCTGGTTCTCGATGGGGATACGAAGCATAAGTTGCTGCGGATTCTTGTCACGTTCGAACCAGACGGCGCCGGCGACTTTGTCGTTGGGATCGATGGTGGTGGTCTTAAGGGCCAGAGCGAGAATTTGATGGGCGGTTTTGTTGAGGGTTTGTTTGCCTTGCTGGCGGACGGCGCTCTCTTCAGCGTATTGATGCTGAAGAATGTAGTTGGGTGCAGAGGCCGACGGCGTGAAGGACGATTTGTAGCCGACGGTGGTGGCGCTGATGGCCGCGGCAGGCGAGGAAACAGGCGCGGGTGCGCCGCCGGGCTCGGCGATGGCCTCAGTCCATAGAACTTGGTGGGTTACGCTTTTGGCCAACTGCGCGGGATCCTCATAGAAGAGCGGTTTGCCGCGAACGCCGATGTCATCCAGGATGAAATGGGACGGCTCGATGTGGAGTGGCTGCGTTCCGCCGTTGGCGATGGCTACGTTGGCGCGCAGTTTCCATCCGGTATCGTGCAAGGAGACTTGTACGGTGACGCCATCGACTGTCAAGGATTCGACGAGGATGCCGTTGCTAATAAAGTCGTCGCAGCCGGGCGCGCCCTGGTGCCAGCGCGCCACGCCGTTTTCGATGTTGGCAGATGGAGGCTTGGGAGCGCGGCTGGGCGCGGGGACTTTCTTTAGATACATGGCAGCGACGTAACCGACGGTGCCGTCGCTGGATTTGATTCTAACGGTGTAGCCTTCGTCGTTGGCGAGCACGGTCACTTCCTCACCGCACTTGAGGATGGCGATGACTTGCAAAGGCAGAGATTGCTGGGCATCAGCGGTCATGGGAACGTTCCGCACCCCGGGGCAGTTGATCTTCCAAGTTGCGGCCGTTGAGGCGGCCGGCGCGGGTGGCGTGCTCTGGGCATGCAATGCGGGAATCAGTGGCGTGGTTGTCAGGGTTAAAAAAGCGAAAATTGCTGCAATCGATTTACTCATTGAAACCCCCTCCGGTTTCGACGAAGAAAACCTGAATCGCTGTTGACGGCATCGTCGGACCGCGACGCTAGCTTGTAAATAGAGCGCGGGTACAGGTCTTCGTGTTTCATGGGACAGCCGTTCGGATGGCGGGCGCTTGAGGGGGCCGATGGATTCTTGTAGGCTCAAAGCGCGGAGAAAATAAATGAACGCGATCATTATTTCCGTGCGAAGAGCGGTGCTGGCGTCCCTTCTGCTGAGTGGATGGGTTAAGGGTCAGGCTCCGGCGAACGTTCCGAGCGGAGGATCCGCGGACTGCGCCGATTTGCAGGTACTGGCCGCGAAGCTGGAACGAACGGAAAAGATTTTGCGGGACTGGCCGAATCTGGCGCGATATGCCGATGCCAACGCGGGATTGGCGGCGCCCGAGAAGTTTGATTTGCGCGTGGTGTTCCTGGGTGACTCGATCACCGACGCGTGGGTGAGCCCGCAATACGGTGGATTTTTTCCGGGCAAATCGTACGTGGACCGTGGAATCAGCGGGCAAACCACGCCGCAGATGCTGGTTCGCTTTCGCCCGGACGTGATTGCGCTGCGGCCGAAAGTGGTGGTGATTCTGGCGGGGACCAACGATCTCGCCGGAAACACCGGACCGATGACACTGGGGCAGATCGAGGCAAATCTGGCGTCGATGGCGGAACTGGCGAGGGCCAACAAGATTCGCGTGGTGCTGGCCTCGGTGCTGCCGGTAAGCAATTATGGGCACGACCGGCAGGGCAATCCGCTGGACATGAGGACCGACCGGCCGCCGGAGAAGATTCTGGAACTGAATGCGTGGATCAAGGAATACACAGCGGCCAATGGCCATACGTACCTGGACTATTTTTCGGCGATGGTCGATCCCCAGGGGATGTTGCAAAAAGACCTGAGCGAGGACGGGTTGCATCCCAATGCAAAGGGCTATGCGGTGATGTCGCCGTTAGCGGAACAAGCCATTCGGGCCGCGATCAAAAGGAAGCGGTGAAGGCTGGTGGTCAGGCAAGGAATCCCTCATGCGCGCTTCCACGCGCTTCCATAACTTGACCGGTGGGCACCGCTAGGTTAGGGTGTAAGAAGTTTCTCCGTGGGTTGGCCGTGGCGGTTGCGCGGGAAAGCGGTCAACGGACAGCAGGAGGAATCTGCCATCGGCCACCCGGTATCTGTAGAAACAAAGCCCTCGAACTGGATGCGACGTACCGTTCACATATCCGGCCAAATTGAACCGCTTTTCGGCACTCTTGACGAGAACGTGCGCCTGCTGGAAGAAGTGCTGCAGGTACGCACGCATTTGAATGACACGCGGTTGACCATTGAAGGAAAGCAGGACAGCGTTGATCAGGCGGTGAAAATCATCGAGGAGTATAACCACCTGACGCGGCACGGGCGAGTGCTGACCAGCGCGGAGGTGAAGTCGCTGATGCGGGTGGCGACCGAAGAGCCGCACGAATCGCCACGGGGAATGTTTGAGCATCCGCGGGCGCGCTCCTTTGGGAAGAAAGTGGTTACGCCGAAGAACGCCAGCCAGCGGCGTTACATGGAAGAAATCGAAAAGCACGACATGATGTTCGCGGTAGGGCCGGGGGGAACCGGAAAAACGTACATTGCCGTGGCCATGGCGGTAAGCGCGCTGTTGACCAAGCAAGTCAATCGCATCATCTTGGCGCGGCCGGCGGTGGAAGCCGGCGAGAGGCTGGGCTTCTTACCGGGTACGCTGCAACAGAAAATTGATCCGTACATGCGGCCTTTGTACGACGCGCTGTACGACATGCTGGATGCTGACAAGCTGGATCGTTTTCTGGAAAAAGGCATTATCGAAGTGGCGCCGCTGGCGTTCATGCGGGGGCGCACGCTGAACGACTCTTTCGTGATCCTGGACGAGGCGCAGAACACCACCAGCGAGCAGATGAAAATGTTTCTGACGCGGCTCGGTTTCAATTCCAAGGCCGTGGTGACCGGCGACGTCACACAGATTGACCTGCCGGCGGGAAAGAAATCGGGATTGGTGGAAGCACTGGACGTGTGCGGGAAGATCGATGGGATTGGCGTCGCGCATTTCAGCGAGAAGGACGTGGTGCGGCACAACCTGGTGCAACAGATTATTCGTGCCTACGAAGAGTATGATGGGTCGCAGCCGCAGCGTAGCAGCAGTAACGGTAAATCCGAGCCGCGCGCCGAATCCGGCAAAGATCAGGCCAAAGAATCTCTGCGAGGATGATCCTGAACCGCCAGCGGTCCGTGCGGGTGGCACTGCGGCCACTTGAGCTATTCCTGGCTCGGGTGCGGCAAGAGCTGGGGATCGGAGAAGCGGACGTTACGGTTTGCTTGGTCAGCGATGCGGAGATCGCGCGGATGAATCAGGTCTTTCGCAGAAAGAAGGGGCCGACCGACGTACTGTCGTTTCCGGCGGAGGAGCGGCGCAGGACGGGTTGGCCGGCAAGACGGCGCGGGCGCGCTGGGCGAGGGAAAGAGTCTTTTCTGGGAGATGTGGCTATCGCGCCGGCCACGGCTCTACGCAATGCAAAGAAACTTGGCCGCACGCTGCCGAGTGAGTTGCGGATCCTGATCCTGCATGGCGTATTGCATCTGCTGGGCTACGATCACGAAACGGACCATGGAGAAATGGACCGCGCCGAGAAGCGATTGCGGCGGAGGCTAGGACTCGCGTGAACCTCCTTGTCTGGGTTTATACGCTGGGCACCGTGCTGCTGGCGCTGAGCCTGCCGATCTTTTCCTACCTGACGCTGATTTATCGCGAACTTGGGCGCATGACCACTGGGCGCATCCACGAGCACCTGGAAATTTTTGAAGCCGAAATCGAACCGAAGCTGAAGATTAACCGGCGCAGCGGCGGGCGCACGTTCCGCATCATTGGGCACTTCTGGCTGGCATTTCTGGTATTGGAAACCACGCGCGGGGTGGTCTATTTTGTGCCCGGCCGGTGGGAATCCTTTTTGGAGTTCATCGTTTTTTTGGCGTTGGAAGTGGTCATCCTGATGCATTTCCTGCCGGACATGCTGTTATACCGCACGGCCGGCCGGTGGCTGCTCCCTGTGTTGCCCCTGATTCGCGCGGCAATGTGGCTGGCGTGGCCGGTGCGGATCTTTCTGGAAGGCGCGGAATCGCTGGCAAGAATCGCGGAGCATGAACCGGAGCGCACTGAGGAGCAGCGCACGGAAGAGGGCATCGAAGCGTTGGTGGAGGCCGCGGAAGAGGAAGGAATCATCGAGCCGGAGCAGGGCGACCTGATCGAGCAGGTGGTGGAATTCAGCGACAAGCGGGTGCGCGAGGTCATGACGCCGCGGCCGGACATTGTGGCCGTTGCGGCCGATGCCACGCTGGAGGACTTCCACGCGAAAGTGGTGGGCAGCCGATTCGCGCGGATGCCGGTTTATGAGAGGTCGCTGGACGACATTTATGGCGTAGCCTATGCGCAGGATTTATTGCACGTGGCCGACCAGGACTTGCCAAAGAGAAAGGTGCGAGAGCTGGCGCATCCAGTGATGTTTATTCCGGAAACCAAGGCGGGCTCGGAGCTGTTGCGCGAAATGCGGCAGAAGAGTCACGCGATGGCAATCGTGATCGACGAGCACGGATTGGTGGCCGGACTGGCGACGGTAGAAGACTTGGTGGAGGAGATTGTCGGGGAGAGCGGGCGCGATGACCGGCAGCCGGCGCCGGACGTGGTGCGCGAAGCGGACGGTGGCCTGGTTATGCGCGGGAGTATGTCGATCGATCATGTGGAGGACCTGCTGGGAGTGCACTTTGGCGACAAGGCGGACGAGGCAGTGACTACGGTCGCCGGACTGCTCAGCCACGTCTCCGGAAAAGTCCCGGCGCCGGGCGATAAGGTGGATATAGAGGGCTACCGGTTCGAAGTGCTGGAGGCGAATCAACGCAAAGTGTTGCGGCTGCGCATTCGCAAGCGTCCGGCCGCTACGGTGTGGGCGAGATAATCGCGCGATTCACTTCTCATCTTCGGCGACCTGATCCTGCTGGGGATCTCCTTGCGCTGTGCTGAGACCTTCCAGCTGAAAATGCCAGTCCAGTTCGCGCACGCGTTGAGGATTTTCGCGCCAGTCCGGCGCGACCTTGACGAATAAGCCCAGGAAAACCTTCTTGTCGAAAAGAGTTTCCAGTTCTTTGCGCGCTTCGGTGCCGATTTTCTTGAGCATCGCGCCTTTGTGCCCGATAAGGATTTTTTTTTGGGTATCGCGCTCGACGTTGAGAGCGGCCTCGATGCGCACCAGCCGGGGAGATTCCTCGAATTTGTCGACAAAAACGGCCACTGCATAGGGCAGTTCGTGGTGCAAAGCGCGAATGGCTTTCTCGCGCACGATTTCGGCAGCCAGGAAGCGCTCAGGTTGATCCGTGACCTGATCCTCGGGAAAATAGGGCGGGCCTTCCGGCAGAAGGCGGAAGATTTCGTTGAGCAAGGCGTCGCAGCCGGTACCTTTCAGCGCGGAGAGGGGCACGATCGCGGCAAAATCGAATTCCTGACGGAACCGGTCGATTAAAGGCAAAAGTTTCTGTTTCGGAACGGCGTCGATCTTGTTCAATACGAGAATGGTCTTGCCGCGAAAGCGCTGGGCTTTTTCGAGCAACATCGAATCCGCGTGCGTCGAGGCGTGGCTGGCGTCGACGATCAGCAACAGGACATCAATGCCTTCCACCGCGGCAGCCACTTCGTGCATCATTTGCCGGCCAAGAGCGGAATCCGGATCGTGCAAGCCGGGCGTGTCGATCAGCACGATCTGGCCGCGTTTTTGCGTCACGATGCCCTGAATACGATTGCGAGTGGTTTGCGGTTTGGAAGTGACTATGGCGATCTTTTGACCGACCAACTGATTAACCAGCGTCGACTTACCTGCATTGGGGCGACCCACAATCGCGACGTATCCGGTGCGAAAGACGTCCTTTTGGGGCTCCGAGTTTTCGTTTAACGGGGTCACAGTTGGAGGCCGGAGGTTAATCCGGCGCGGCAATCCCCAGCGATTTCATCTTGCGATAAAGATGGCTGCGCTCCAGCCCAAGGGCCGTCGCAGTCTGCGTCATGTTCCAGCGATGTTCCTGCAGCTTGCGCAAAATAAATTCGCGTTCGTAAGCGCTGCGGGCTTCGTGAAGCGAGGAATACGGCTGCTGCGGGCTTTCCGCCACGCCGCGAAAAATCTCGGGAGGCAAATGGTGCGGCTCGATGCGGGCCTGCGGGCAAACGATCACCAGGCGCTCAACCAGATTGCGGAGCTCCCGAACGTTGCCGGGCCAAGGATGGCGCAGCAAGATTTCCATGGCCGTGTCGCTGAGCTCGCGCGTGCGCTTCCCGTACGCGGCGCTGAACTCGTTCAGGAAATACCTGGCCAGGATGGGAATATCCTCTTTGCGTTCACGCAGGGGTGGCACGAAGAAGGGAATGACGTTGAGCCGGTAAAAGAGGTCTTGGCGAAAGGCGCCGCGGGCGATTTCTTGCTCCAGATTCTTATTAGTGGCAGCGAGGACGCGCACATCCACACTGAGCGTCTGGCTGGAACCTACGGGCTCGAAGCGCTGCTCTTCCAGCACGCGCAGTACTTTGGATTGCGTGCGCAAACTCATGTCGCCAACCTCGTCGAGAAAGAGCGTGCCCCCGTCGGCCTTCTTAAACTTTCCAATCTTGTCCTCGGCCGCGCCGGCAAAGCTGCCCTTTACATGTCCAAAAAGCTCCGATTCGATCAACGCCTCGGGGATGGCCGCGCAATTCACTTCGACGAACAGGCCCTTACTGCGCAAGCTGGCGGCGTGCAAGGCCCGCGCAACGAGTTCCTTGCCCGTTCCGCTTTCGCCATAAATGAGGACGCGGCCGTTGGTTGGCGCAGTAACCGCGATCTGCTGGCGCAGCGCTTTCATGGGCACGCTTTCGCCGATAACTTGATAGCGATGCCCCAGCTCGGTACGCAGCAACTGATTTTCTTCCTGCAAGCGCCGCTGCTGAATGGCGTTGCGTACCAGAACGATAATTTTCTCCAGAGAGAGCGGCTTTTCGATGAAGTCGAAAGCTCCCAGTTTGGTGGCGCGCACCGCGGTTTCAATCGTGCTGTGGCCGGAGATCATGATGACCGCCGGAGGGCGCTGCGCAGTTTGCAAGCGGCTCAGTGCCTCCAGGCCGTCCATACCGGGCAGCCACACATCCAGGAGAATCACTTCGATCTCGCCGCCGGAGGCCCGCTCCAAGGCTTCCTCCGCGGAAGCCACAGACTCCACGTGGTAGCCCTCGTCCTGCAAGATCGACGAGAGAGACTCCCGGATACCCGGTTCATCATCAACGACCAGCAGATGTGGTCTTACGGTCATTTCGATGTTTCCACTCCGGCTCGCTCGGTGACCGCCAGGGTCGGCTCGGCGACCGGCAACTCGATCACAAAACGCGAGCCAACAGGGAAATTGTCTTCGACGTGGATGCTGCCTCCGTGCTCGGCAACAATACGCGCGGCAATGGCCAAGCCCAAGCCGGTTCCGCGGTCCTTGGTGGAAAACTGGGGCAAAAAGAGTTTGTCCTTATCCTGCGGCGAGATGCCGTGGCCGGTGTCCTGGACGCAGATCTCGACGGTTTCGGAATCCTCATGCGTGCGGGTAACGACGGTGATCTCCTTGAGTGCGCAGGTCTCCAGCGCCTCCGCGGCGTTATCGATTAGGTTCACTACCACACTGCGCAGCAGGCCGCCGTCGGCGCGAACGGAAGGCAAGTTCTCGGCCAGCGAGGTCTTTAGGGTGATTCCGTCAAGGCGGCCGGAAAACACTTCCACGGCCTCGTGCACAATGGTGTTCGCACTGCTCGGGGTCAACTTCGCGGAGGGGAAGCGTACAAATTGCGAGAACTCGTTGACCAGAGCGGCCAGCGTGGAAACCTCGCGCTCGATCAGGCGCGAACATTCCTGCACCAGGCGGGCAAGTTCGGGATCGAGCGCCGGCGCGCCGGGCTCAGAGCTTTCGCGACGGTCGAGAAAGCGCGCCAGGCGCTGGGAGGAAAGCTGGATAGGGGTGAGAGGATTCTTGATCTCGTGGGCAATGCGGCGGGCCACCTCTTGCCAGGCCGCCGATTTTTGAGCGCGGAGCATTTCGGTCAGGTCGTCGAGCACCAGAACAAATCCAGTATTAGCGCGTCGCGGGCCGAGTGAGCTGACCGTGACGGCAGCGTGCAGCACGCGCCCGGCAACCACGGTTTCAATTTCGCGCGACGCCACGCCCATACGAAGCGAGCGGCGCATCAGGTGCTGCACCGTTCGCGCCGCTTCGGTGCCCAGCAGATCTTCGAGCGAATGGGCATCTTGCGCGCCGCTGCCAAACATGCGTCCAACCGCGGTATTGCAGCGCAACATAGAGCCGGCCGCATCCAGGGAGATTACCCCGGTGGGCACATTCTCCAGCACCGTCTCCATCAGCTGGCGCCTGCGTTCCAACTCCTGGACCGCTTGCTGCAGGTTGCGGGTGAACTGATCGATCTGGGAACGATTGTCGCGCAGCTGAGTGGTCATGGCATTGAAGGAGCGCACCAGTACGCCGAGCTCGTCCTGGGCCTGCTCGGGAACTTGATACTCGAAATTCCCGGCGGAAACTTCGCGCGTGCCCTCCGCCAGGGCCTGAATGGGAACAGTCACCTGCTTGGCTAAAAAAAGCGCCAGCCAGGTCACGGAAAAGAGCAGCAGGATGGTGAAGAACGCGAGAATCAGCAGCATTTGCCGTTTCAGCGCGCGCAAATTCTGTTTTTCGGTTTCGTACTCGCGCATTTTGGTTTGGATCAGCGCGAAGCGGTTCAAGAAATCGGGGGTGGTACGATAGCCAGCCGCCACATAGCCGGAGATCGCACCCGACTCGACGATCGGAACCCGAGCAACCAGATAACTTCTGCCCCTGGCTTGCCACACCTCCACGCCACTGGGAAGGGTATTCAGCGGGCTGCCAAGAACGCCAGCCTGCTGACAGATCGCACCACTGCGGTCTTCAGGTTGATTTTCACAGACCACGCCACCGCGTACCGGCTTGCCATCTTTGTCCAGGAGCCACGCGGCATCGAGTCCCGATGCGAAGGCTCGCTGCAGGATTTCCGCGATAGGCAGAGCGATACTTCCCTGCGCCTGCCGTGCCAGGGTGCGAAGGCGTGGCAGGGTCGTCGTGCGTCCCAAATCATTGAGCAGATTTTGCGTTTGCTCCGAGGCGATTTCCAGGGGGCGCGGGAACCAGCGGCCCAACGTGCGGTTGAGCAGCGAGTAGCTCACGAAAAACATGAAAAGCACCGGGAGCAGAGACAGTGCCATGGCCCCTACGACCATCTTGGTTTTGAAGCGCGCGCCGAGTTGCTCTTTGCTGTGCTCCGCCCAAAGGCGCAGGACCGTGCGTGTAAGGATCAGGAGAAAGACCAGCAGTGCCGCGGTAATGAAGCTGGAAACCGCGTAAAGGGCCATGGCTTCGCGCCAGTTTTTGGGTTCGAACGGGACGTCCAGGGAGCCGAACGTAAATACGGCCGCCAGCAGCAGTGCCAAAAGCGCCGCTCCAATTCCCAAGGTCCAGCGCTGTTTTGGTTCAAGCGAGCTCATAGGGAAGCCTGCGTCGCCTGCGGCAGAAAGGGATGCAGCGGACATTCACTGCAACGAGGATTGCGGGTGCGGCAATACTCCTTGCCGGTGCGAACAATCAGGGCGTGGAATTCATTATACAGCGGCGCATCTCCAGGGAGGCTATGTTCGAATAATTGGCGGATTTGCTCGTAGCGATAGGTCGCGGCGGCCAGTTGATGCCGCTCCAGCATTCGCCGGGTATAGGCGTCGACCACAAAAACGGGACGCCGTCCTGCGTACAGCAGGATGGAGTCCGCGGTCTCCGGCCCGATCCCGTGGACCCCCAGAAGTTTCTCGCGCAGGGCGTCTGTTGGGGTGCGGAACATCGTGGTCAGGGAACCGTTGTATTCAGAGTGAAGAAAATGAGCAAAGCATTTCAGTTTCTTTGCTTTCTGGCGAAAGTAGCCCGATGAGCGAATAAGTCTGGCCAGCCGAACGGCGGAAACCGTTTCAATGGCTCGTGCGCTAAGTAACCGTTCTCGACGCAGCTTCCGTAAAGCGATCTCGACGTTGGTCCAGGAGGTATTTTGCGTAAGAATGGCGCCGACGATTATTTCGAAACGGGTGCGGCCGGGCCACCAATATTGTGGCCCGTGAGCGGCGAAGAGCGCATCATAATAGGTGCGCAAAGCGGTTTGCGGGACGACCCGAGGGTTCGAGGGATAATTTGCGAATCGCTCCGTTTGCGGTGGCGCAGGCATCTGATGGCACGATAGCGACGGCTACCAGGCAAGTCAACAATCAGAGCGTTTTCGGTGAACTTCGGCCGCGCCTGTACCTCGCTACGCGGACCTGACCCAGCGGACAGGTATTAGCCATTTCAGAACGGACTAACAATTTCTGTCAGCTTGCGTAGCCCGCTTTTGTTAAGGTGAGCGATGGTTGCAGTTCGGTTGGGAGTGCGCGGATGTCCGTCCGGCTCGGCGAAATACTGCTCAAAGAAAGCCTGATTACTCAGGACCAGCTCCAGAAGGCGCTCGACTTTCAGCGCTCCAATGGCGGCAAGCTGGGAAGCTGCCTGACCAAGATGGGCTTTATTACGGACGACGACATTACGGGAGTCTTATCTCGCCAGTATGGCGTTCCCTCGATCAACCTCAAGTTCTACGAAATCGATCCCAATGTCATCAAGCTAATCCCGCAGGATACGGCGCTGCGCTACCAGGTCATACCGCTGTCCCGGGTGGGCTCGGTTCTGACCATTGCGATGACGGATCCCACCAATGTCTTCGCCATGGACGACATCAAGTTCATGACCGGATTCAATGTGGAGCCTGTGGTTGCCTCGGAGTCCGCGATTGGCGAGGCGATTACCCGTTTCTACGGCGGCTCTGACGCTGACTCGGAAGAGCTAAGCAAGATGATGAAGGACCTCGTCGACGACGAGGAGCTGGAGCTGGCGGCGGAAGAGGCGGAGTTGGACGCCGCTTCGCTGGAAAAAGCGGCCGAAGAAGCGCCCATCATCAAGCTGGTCAATTTGATCTTGACCGATTCGGTGAAGCGCGGCGCCAGCGACATCCACCTGGAGCCGTATGAGACGGAATTGCGTGTGCGCTTCCGCGTGGACGGCGTGCTGCAAACGGTGATGAGTCCGCCGCTGCGGTTGAAGGATGCCATGACCAGCCGCATAAAGATCATGGCTAAGCTGGACATCGCGGAAAAGCGCTTGCCGCAAGACGGCCGCATCATGATCAAGTACCGCGCCGATGGCAAGAAAAAAGAACTCGACTTCCGCGTCTCCTCCGTGCCCACGCTGTATGGCGAAAAGATCGTGCTCCGCTTGCTCGACAAAGAGAACCTGCGGCTGGACATGACCAAGCTGGGTTTCGAGCCGGAGTCGCTGAAGAAATTTGAGCGCAACATTCTGAAACCTTACGGCATGGTTCTGGTGACGGGTCCCACCGGTTCCGGTAAGACCAACACCCTGTATTCGTCGGTGTCGCGACTGAATACCGTGGACACCAACATCATGACCGCGGAAGATCCGGTTGAATTCCAGTTGGGTGGAATCAACCAAGTACAGATGAAAGAGCAGATCGGCTTGAACTTCGCCGCCGCCCTGCGCGCCTTCCTGCGCCAAGACCCAAATATCATTCTGGTCGGCGAAATCCGCGACTTCGAGACCGCGGAAATTGCGGTAAAGGCCGCACTCACCGGACACCTGGTGCTTTCCACCCTGCACACCAACGACGCGCCTTCCACCATCAGCCGCTTGATGAACATGGGTATCGAGCCTTTCCTGGTCGCCACGTCGGTGAACCTGATTTGCGCGCAGCGCCTGGTGCGCCGCATCTGCTCCAACTGTAAGGAAGAGTTGGAAGTGCCGGAGCAGGCGCTGATCGACGCCGGATATTCGCCGGAAGAAGCGAAGAAGACGAAGATTTATCACGGTAAGGGTTGCTCTACCTGCAACAAGGGCGGCTACAAGGGACGTACGGGCTTGTACGAAGTCATGGAAATCAATGACGAGCTGCGCGAACTGATTCTGGTCGGTGCGTCGGCGCTGGAATTGAAGAAGAAAGCTATCGAGCAGGGCATGATCACGCTGCGGCGCAGTGGCTTGATCAAGGTAGGTTTGGGGCAGACCACTATGGAAGAAGTACTGCGGGAAACGGTTCTGTAGAAAAGGTGCAAGATGCCGGGAATTACACTGAGTGAATTACTGAAAAAGATGATCGAGATGGGCGGGAGCGACCTGCACGTCACCACGAACAGCGCGCCACGGGTGCGCGTGCACGGCAAGCTGCGTCCGCTCGATATGCCGCCGCTCACCGCGTCGGACACCAAATCGCTGGCTTACAGCGTGCTCACCGATGCGCAAAAGCACCGCTTTGAGGAAAATCTCGAATTGGACTTTTCCTTCGGCTTGAAGAATTTGGCTCGCTTCCGCGGCAACGTCTTTAATCAACGCGGCGCGGTGGGCGCGGTATTCCGCACCATTCCATGGGAGATTAAGGGCTTCGATGCGCTGGGCTTGCCCGCGGTAGCGAAGGGGCTGTGCGAGAAACCGCGCGGCTTGGTGCTGGTTACCGGGCCGACCGGCTCCGGCAAGTCCACCACCCTCGCCGCCATGCTGGACAAGATCAACAGCGAACGCGAAGAGCACATGATCACCATCGAGGACCCCATCGAATTTCTGCACAATCACAAGAAGTGCCTGGTGAATCAGCGCGAAGTTCACGCGGACACCCATTCCTTCGCGAATTCCCTGCGCGCGGCATTGCGCGAGGACCCCGACGTGGTGCTGATCGGCGAGATGCGCGATCTGGAGACCATCGAATCCGCGCTGCGTATTGCGGAAACCGGCCACCTGACCTTCGCCACCTTACACACCAATTCCGCGTCCTCGACCATCAACCGCATCATCGACGTTTTTCCTTCGCACCAGCAGCCGCAGATTCGCGCGCAGCTTTCCATGGTTGTTGAAGGGATTCTTTGTCAGGCGCTCTTGCCGCGCGCCGATGGCCGCGGCCGCGCCATGGTGATGGAGGTGCTCATCCCCACGCCCGCGATCCGTAACCTGATTCGTGAGGACAAAATTCACCAGATCTACTCGGCAATGCAGACCGGGACGGGGCAGACCGGAATGCAGACCTTCAATCAAGGTCTGGCTAACGCCTATTTCGGGAAATTGATCACCCTGGACATGGCCTTGTCGCGCTCGTCGAATCCCGACGAGCTGCAGGACATGATTAATCGCGGTGTTTCGTCTCCTTCGGGAGGATCGAAGACGCCGGTGACAGCGAAACGCTAGAACCCTGGGAATGGTGGCACGCCGAAGTGCCAAGTGACTGAGGAGGAGTGAAATGCCGGTTTACACATATCGAGGAACGAATAGGGCGGGCGGCGCGGTCAGCGGAGAAGTGACCGCTACCAGCAAGGCCGACCTGCAGAACATTTTGCGGCGCCAGCAGATCACCGCTACCAAAATGTCGGAGAAGGGCAAGGAATTCAACCTGCCAACATTGGGCGGCAAGGTGAGCTCGAAAGAACTGGCGGTGTTCACGCGCCAATTCTCCGTGATGATCGATGCGGGTTTGCCGTTGGTGCAGTGCCTTGAGATTCTAGCCAGCCAACAGGAAAACGCGTTGTTCCAGAAAGTGCTCACCGGCACACGCTCGGCGGTGGAAGGGGGCGCCACGTTATCCACGGCCATGCGGCAGTTTCCCAAGGTCTTCGACACTCTGTACGTCAACATGGTGGAGGCCGGCGAAACGGGCGGTATTTTGGACACCATTCTCCAGCGGCTTTCGCAATACATCGAGAAGAACGTCAAGCTGCAGCGCGCCGTTAAATCGGCATTGGTTTACCCTGTCGGTGTTTTGACCGTTGCGGTCAGCGTCATTGTCTTGCTGCTTTGGAAGGTCGTTCCGATCTTTGCGACCTTGTTCGCGGGCTTGGGCGTCACGCTGCCATTGCCCACCCGAATTGTCATCGGCATGAGCAACTTCATCGCCAGCTACTTCGGATTGGCGATCCTGGTTGGCGTCGTCGCTTTTATCGTCGGAATCAAAATCTGGTACGGAACACCGCAAGGACGCTATATATTGGATGCCGGCCTGCTCAAGGCACCCCTCATCGGAATCCTGCTGCGGAAGATTGCGGTTGCGCGATTCACCCGCACGCTCGGCACCCTGATCTCCAGCGGCGTGCCCATCCTGGAGGGTCTGGACATTACTGCGAAAACGGCCGGAAACGCGGTGGTGGAACGAGCGCTGCTCAAGGTTCGCAAGGCGTTGGAAGAAGGCAAGTCGCTGACCGAACCGCTGCGCGAGACCGAGGTTTTCCCGGGCATGGTTACCCAGATGATCGGTGTCGGCGAACAGACCGGTGCGATGGATGCCATGCTTCAAAAGATCGCGGACTTTTATGAAGACGAGGTCGACGCCGCTGTAAAGGACCTGCTGACGGCGCTCGAGCCGGTCATGATCGTGTTCCTGGGGTTGGTGGTCGGCGGCGTGGTCATTTCCATGTACCTGCCGCTCTTCTCGCTCATCGGTCAATTGAGCCAGAATCACTAATTGCCGGAACCGGCGAGCAGCCTTTAATCTACCGTGAAGGCCGGAGGGGTCTGCCGGCCTTCTCGCGTTAAGCAGCCAACGCAGGTAGCGGGCGGCGAACGAGTACAAGGTCCTCATGGAACAAAGCCACACAACGCGGGAATGGCTGGATTGGCTGACTCGCGTGCGTCTGCTGATGATTGCTTTGATCCTCAGCGTTGGTGTGGCTTGGCCTTCCTATCTGCCTTTGGCCGGCTCCAGCCGTTACTTCTTGCCGCTCGTGATTTTCTGGATCACGCTGGGAACTTTCCACATCATCCTGGTGCGGTGGCTGCCGAAGGCCCGATGGCACGGAATCGTGCAGGTAGCCAGCGACGTAATCATGGTCACCGCGCTGGTCTATGCCACCGGGTTGCAGGAAAGCTATTTCATCTCGCTCTATCTGCTGGTCATCATCGTAGCCAGTATCCTGTTCTCCCGTAACGTGGCCTTTGCAACCGCCGGTATTTGCGTCGTACTCCTGGGCGGAATGACCCTGCTCGCTTATGAGGCAAAGATTCCTCGCACTTATGCGGGCAGTCCCACCACCGAGGTTCTCCGGCTCTGGTTCTTGAGCAATCTGCTGGGCTTTCTGGCGGTGGCGTACCTGGCTGGCTTGCTGGCGCAATCCCTTCGCAGCAAGGGCCGGGAACTGGAGGAAAAGCGCGAGGAACTGCTGGATCTGCAAGATTTCACCGAAGACATCATTCACTCCATGCGCGGCGGTTTGATTACCACCGATACCGAAGGCCGAGTGGTGTTGCTTAATCGCACTGGCGAAGAAATCCTGGGGTACCGCTTCGCCGACATTCGCGGGCGGCTGCTGGCGGAAATCAATGAGGAGTTTTGGACCGCCGGAAACCCGGTGAACGATCGCCTTTCCCTGCGCCGCGAGATTGAGTTCCGCACTCCGGACGGCCAGCAACGCTATCTGGGCATCAGCGTCTCTCCCCTTCGCTCGCGGAACACCGAGCGGAGCGGCTACGTCTTCAACTTTCAAGATCTCACCGACTTCCGCAAGTTGGAGCAGGAAGTCGCCACGAAAGATCGCATGGCTGCGCTGGGCCGCTTGTCCGCGGCCATCGCTCACGAAATCAGGCAACCGCTGACCGCCATGGCTGGCGCGGTGGGGGAGTTGGCGCGCATGGCGCCGCTCGAGGAAGACGAAAAGCACTTGGTGGGCATCGTTAACCGCGAGTCGGAACGCCTCAATCGCATCATTACCGAATTCTTGAACTATTCGCGCGAGAAAACTTACGAGTTTCAGGATGCCGACGTGCGTGCTCTGCTCGATGAGACGCTCATGCTGGTTGAAAAGAAACCGGAAGTCGGCTCAAAGTATCACATCGTTCGGTCATTCAACGGCCACGAGCTGCACGCGCGCGTGGATTCCAATAAAATAAAGCAGGTGTTTTGGAATCTATGCGACAACGCCATGCGGGCCATGCCCGAAGGCGGAACACTGACCGTCGGGCTCGAGGAGCGCCCTTTTTGGTTGCGTATTGCCTTTCGAGATACCGGGGTGGGCTTGAATGCGAGACAGCGCGCAAAAATCTTTGAGCCCCTGCAATCGAATTTCGAAGGCGGGACGGGATTAGGGCTGTCGATCGTTTATCAGATTGTCCAAGCGCACAGTGGACGCATCAGCGTCGTCTCTGAAAAGGACCGCGGAGCCGAGTTCATTATCGAGCTCCCGAGAATGGCCTGACAACCATGCAAGCGACAAAAACCGCGGCAAAAGGACCCAGCAAGCACCCGGTGCACATTCTGGTGGTCGACGACGAGCGCTCCATTTGCGAATTGCTGGAGATTACCTTTCGCAAGGAAGGTCATCGGGTGGAGGTCGCCAACGATGTCCCGAGTGCTAAACGCAAGCTGGAATCGCAGATTTTCGACATTGTGGTGTCCGACGTGCGCATGCCCGGCGAAAGTGGCGTCGATCTTCTCAAGCTCACCAAGGAAATAGCTCCCCAATGCTTCTTCTTGCTCATCACCGGAGTGCCCACCGTGGAAACGGCCATCGCCGCTATCAATTCCGGCGCTGACCGCTACGTTATCAAAGACCACGAACTGGTGGACCAACTTCGCCGGGCCGTCCGCGAGGTTTCGGAAAGTTTGAAGTGGAAGAAAGAGGCCGGATACCTACGGCGCGAACTTCGGAGGCTCACTGGTCTCGACAACATCATCGGCCAGGCCCCCAAGATGCGCGAGATTTTTGACATGATCCAGACTGTCGCGCCACAGACCAGCCGCGTCCTCATTACCGGCGAAAGCGGCACCGGAAAGGAACTGGTTGCGCGCGCCATCCATGAAAACAGCCAACGTGCGCAAGCGCCATTCATCACCATCAACTGCGGTGCTTTTCCCGAAACCCTGCTGGAGTCCGAACTGTTCGGCTATATGAAGGGCGCCTTCACCGGCGCAGCCGATAATCGTCAGGGCCTATTCCAGGCTGCTCATGGCGGCACGCTGTTCATGGATGAAATCGGCAACATGAGCCTGACCATGCAGGTCAAGCTCTACCGTGTGCTGCAGGAAGGCAAGGTCCGCCCGGTAGGCAGCAACGAAGAAAGCGACGTTGACGTCCGCATCATTGCGGCCACCAACAAGAATTTCGAGAAGGAAATTGCCGAAGGCCGCTTCCGCGAAGACCTTTACTATCGCCTGAGCGTCATTCCTATCCAGTTGCCGCCTTTGCGCGAGCGCCGCGAAGACATTCCGCTGCTCTCCCGGCATTTCCTGGAGAGCTTCCGCAAGATCATGGAAAAGGCAATTAATGGAATATCGCCAGAGGCGATGCGCCAGCTAGAAGCCTATGATTGGCCGGGCAATGTTCGTGAGTTGGAAAATACCATGGAGCGTGCCGTGGCGCTAGAGAGCGGCTCGGAAATCTCATTGCCTGTTTTGCCTGACCGTATTGCCGGATATTCGGGCATTGGTGCAGCCGCCATCTCCGGGGGGCGGCTGAACATACCCGCTGAAGGTGTGGACTTTGAGAAAGAGATGGCCGATGCCGAGCGGCGTTATTTGCAAGCAGCCCTGGACAAGGCTGAAGGCGTTCGCACACACGCCGCGGAGATACTGAAGATAACCTACCGCTCATTCCGGCATTACGCGAAGAAACACAATATCTAGGGATGTTGCGGGGTGACGTAGATTGCTTTTTTGATTGGACGGAAAGTGTCGTCTTTAAGTGTCAAATCGGGATTTTCCTTCAGCCCCCCCTTTCCGGCAGGCTGCAGTACTACCTAAGCCTGTATATATCACTGACATAGCCAGTTTTCGACCGCCTTTTCGGAAGCGATCGCAACGTGGTACTAGAGCTGCTCTACTACTCGACGTGCTCTGGCAGTCTAGCTTCTCAAAGAGGGACTCAATTAAATGCGTGAATGGAACCACTGCTGCCCCTGCCCGCACCGCTCGATTTGATTACCTGACCGCATGCAAGGCAGTTTCATCGCCCTCCGATCGGACAGCAAGCAGGAAGAGAAGGAATTCGCAACTCGATTCCGAGCTCCATTGCTTTTTTGCTGTGACACTTAACGTCACTTCAGCCGCGACAATAAAAGGCAGTTTTTACCTCTCGGCCCGCCATCGCGCAATGTCGCATCACCTGGTTCTAGTGCAAGCTGTTTAGAGTCAATCGACTACGTTCCCATCGAGGCCGTCGGCACATTGTGGTACTTGGCATGCCTGCTAGTGCCGTGTGTGCTTGGCACCTGTTGAGCTCAAGGGAGACTGAAAAGAACATGCGTAACAAGCAGAAAGGTTTTTCGCTTATCGAGTTGCTGATCGTTGTGGCGATCATTTTGATCATCGCGGCCATCGCAATTCCCAACCTGATCCGTTCCAAGATGGCGGCCAACGAGGCTTCGGCAGTGGCTACTCTGCGTACGGTTAACACCGCCGAAGTGGTCTACTCCAGCACCTACAGTGTGCCGGCCGTTTTCGGTACCCTGCCTCAGTTGGGCGATGGCGGTACTGTGGCCAACTGCGCTGCCGGTGCTGCTCCTCCGACTTCGACCGATGCTTGCTTGATTGACAATGCCGTAGAAAACGCTGGCACTATCCCGAAGTCCGGCTACGTGTTGACCGTGGTTGTCGGGGCGGGCGGCTATACGTCTAACAACAATCCGGCAGTGCCGGGGTCGAGCGGTGTGCGTTACTTCTATACAGATCAGAGCTTGGTTATCCGTCAGAATGGAACCACTGCCGCTTCCTCCACAGACAGTCCGATTTAATACCTGACCGCTTGCGGGGCAGTTTCATCGCCCTCCGATCGGACAGCAAGCAAGAAGGAACGGAGCTCGGAACTCGATTCCGAGCTCCGTTGCTTTTCTGTGACGCTTAACGTCATTCTGCGCCGACCAAAAATGGCAATTCCGACCATTCTGGCCCATCCGCGCGTTACTTTGGAACATGCGGTTCTGCGCTAAGCGGCTTGGAGTCAATCGATTAGGCTCTTATCAAATCCATCGGCGCATTGTGGTACTTGGCATGCCCTATAGTGCTGTACGTGCTTGACACCTAGTGATCTCAAGGAGACTGAAAAGAACATGCGTAACAAGCAGAAGGGTTTTTCGCTTATCGAGTTGCTGATCGTTGTGGCGATCATTTTGATCATCGCGGCCATCGCAATTCCCAACCTGATCCGTTCCAAGATGGCGGCCAACGAGGCTTCGGCAGTGGCCACGCTTCGCACCGTCAACACGGCGGAAGTCGTTTATTCCAGCACTTACAGCACCCCGACCGTTTTCGGTACCCTGCCTCAGTTGGGCGATGGCGGTACTGTGGCCAACTGCGCTGCCGGTGCTGCTCCTCCGACTTCGACCGATGCTTGCCTGATTGACAATGCCGTAGAAAACGCTGGCACTATCCCGAAGTCCGGCTACCTGTTGACCGTGGTTGTCGGGGCGGGCGGCTATACGTCTAACAACAATCCGGCAGTGCCGGGGTCGAGCGGTGTGCGTTACTTCTACTCCGATCAGAGCCTGGTTATCCGCCAGAATAGTACCGCTCCGGCGTCCTCGACGAACAGCCCGATTTAATACCTGACCACTTGCAGGGCAGTTTCATCGCCCTCCGGTCGGACAGCAAAAATCCAGAACAGCACGGAACTCCGTTCCGTGCTGTTCTGTTTTTGGGGCAGGAATCGCGGTAAGCGGCTGGTGACGCGCTCATCAGCACCGGACTACAGTTCGAAAGCGGGTGGATGGCGCTTCCCGCTGGCGATCAGGCCCTCGATCGCGGTCAGGGACGCGATGTGGCCACGGGCGCCTATTCCGGTACAGTTGAGGGCGGCGGCGGCGCAGGCGAATTCGAGTTGGCGGGGCAGCGGCCAGCGTTGCAGCAATCCATAAATAAATCCTGCGTGGAAGATGTCGCCGGCGCCGGTAGTGTCGACCGCTTCGATACGAAACGCCGGGGCGTAGTGGAATTGCACGCCGTCGTAGGCCAGGACGCCTTCGGGGCCGAGCGTTGCGGCGGTTAGACTGGCTCCGTAGCGAGTGCGCACGGCGGGGAGCGACCTGCGCAGATCGGATTCGCCGGCGATGCGGCCGGGAATGTCGCGACTCGTGATCAGGTAATCGATCAACGGGAGCAGGGCATCGACGCCTGGGTACAGGTCGTCGAGATCGGCGACTACGGGAATGCCTGCTTCGCGGGCCCAGGTAGCAGCGGTGGTAGCGGCGGCGGTGTCGTGGCCGTCTAGGTGGAGGGCGCGGGCTTCGCGGATCCAGTCGCGCTGAAGGTCGCCGGGCTGGAGGGCCAGGCGGTCGTCGCGCTTCCAGAGCACCGTGCGCTCGCCAGCATCATCGACCAGGATGAAGGCTTGCTGGCTGGGGCAGCCGGGGGCGGTTAAGAGATGGGTTTCGACGCCGAGATTGGCGAACTCGGAGCGATGCAGGGTAGCGGCCAGGTCGTCACCCACTTTGCCGACGTAGCGCGTGCGCAATCCCCAGGACTGGCAGGCGACCATGGCGGTGGCGGTTTGTCCGCCGGGGAGGAGGCTGGCGGAGCGGAATTCGACCTTGGAGCCAGCAGCGGGGTAGTGGTGGACGGGGATCAGGGTGTCCGTGGCGTTGAGGCCGACACCGACCACGTCGACTTTAGTGGAGGCGCACATTGGGCCGCGCCAATGTAAAGGAGTTGGTCCGCAATGCAAAGCAAAATGCGTGCACCATGCCCGCGAACTTCAAGCAATTGACGCGCTTCATCGACCGTCCTAGGCACGACAACTCTGCGTGCCGTGGAAACGCAAAGTTCCAGGACAGGATAATTTGCGAAGCTTGCCGACCGGAAGCCCGAACGCACAACTGCCTGCCGGTTACCAGCACTACCAGGAATAGCTATCCGACCGTTAGTGGAACCGGGTGGTGCGGTGGAGGGTTGCGCCGCAGACTAACAGGAGAGACAGCGTAACGGCGCTTAGAAGTAGGGCGGGGGGCCAGTTTAGCTGGATTCGGGGGAGGCGGGCTGTGGCGGCGAAATACGCGAAGATAGTGGTCGCGGTGGCTACCAGTAGCCAATCGATTGCGGTGCGCGACGGCTTGGCTTCGGAGGCGGATTGACGGCCGTCCATGCGGGCTTCTACGTAGTCCGCGGCTATGTTGTAGCGCCGGCCTTCGCGTTGCGCCGCTTGCTTCCATTGGGACTGCTCGGAGGTGGTGGCGGAGGAGAAGGCGATGGCGGCTACTCCAGCCATCATCAGCAGCGAGCCGCCGATCACTTGCGCGTAGATCGAATGACTGCGCCCGTGCAATTCGCCAAAGACTAGCGTGCCCCAAAGCAAGCCCCAAAACTGGTTGGTGTTGCTAAGCGGGATGCCCCGGCTGATGCCTACATATTTTGCGGCGTATTGCTGGAAGAGATCGCCGATTACCCAAATGAAGCCGCCGAGCATTAGCCAGAAGAGGACGTCGCGGGCGCTTTGCAATTGGCCCCAGAGCGGGGCGAGACCGAGATAGCTTACGGCCAGCGCGGACATCATGCCCAGCTCGCCGAAGGTGAAGAAGGTGACGAAGGAAAGCGGATTCATGCCGGTGAGATAGGCCTTGCGATAAGGGATGTACATCGTGCCCCACAGGACGCCAGCGCCCAGGGCGGCCCAGACTCCTCGCAAGGGATACGCGGAGGGAGCTTGCGCAGACGAAGCGATGGCCAGCAGAGCCGCTCCTACGCACATCACCATCGCGCCGCCGAGAACGCCGAGCCAGCGACGCCATCCGGCCTGGCGCAACTCATTGAAGAAGAGAAAACCCCAGAGGATGCCGAGCAGGCTGTTGGAATTCCACAGCGGGAAGGCGATGCTGAGGCCGACGTCGCGGATGGCGAAGACGGTCATGGTGTTGGCGACGGCCCACAGGCATCCGGCTAGCAAAGCCCAGATGATCAGGTGCGGAGCGCGTCGAACGTCTGCTCGGACGGAGGAGGTACCGAGAATCAAGGCGGGGACGCTCCAGCGCGCCAGGAAAACCCCGCCGACCATGATGAGCGAAATCACCAGGGGTGATAGTCCGATGGAGACCAGCTTGGTGGGTGCTTCGGCTGCGCCAAGCCATGCTCCGGCGGTGAAGCCGGAAAGGATGCCAAGGAGTTGCAGCTTTCGCGCCCGTGCGGTGTGCTGCGCAGCCGGATCGAGGGTGGACGTTCGCGTGGATGGCATAGCAGGTCAGCGCAGGTAGGTAAGGAGAACAAGCCCGCCGATCAGCACGGCCACCGGCACCCAAAAATGGATGTCGGTAAGAATGCTCGCGAACGTGCTTGGCCGTGGCGAGATTTCGTTGGACATGCGGCCTCTCGGAAAACGAAGCGCCGCTATGCTAGGACAAGTTGGACATTTAATCCAATCAAGAAGCGTAAGGCGGGGTTTTCATGGTACTTCGGCCGATCCATTTGCCTGGTGTTGCCGGCTACTTTCGCGCGCGTTTGCCTTTCGTGACGGCTCTCTTGGCCGCGCGCTTCGCAGCAGGGTTCCATAGGTGAGACTTTAAATCCACGCGTGATTCGATCACGGTAACCCCTTCGGACTCCAGAAGCTTTTTTTGCAGAGATGCGTAGGGCTCGCGAATGAGGATCTTGCCGCGGTCTCCCACCACGCGATGCCAGGGGATACCTTTGCCGGAAGGAGTGGCCGCCATGGCGCGTCCGGCGCTGCGCGCGCCGCCGCGAAGACGCAAAACCTTAGCGAGCGCCCCATACGACAGAACCCGCCCGCGCGGAATTTGTTTCACCAGCTGATAGACCGGATCCCAGGACATTTTTGATTCACCGCTTTTCTTGGCGTCAGCCACATGCTACTCGATTCCGGCGCCGATGCTCCACAGCAACGACAAAACCGGTGCTGCAGGGTTTAATCCTGTGAGGCCAAAACCATGAAGCGAAAAAAGTACAGGAAAAGGCCGAATGCCATACAGGAAGCATCTTGCGCGGAAATGCATCTAAGGAAGTGTAGAGGAAAGTGCTGAAGCGTAGAAGTCGAGCATGCGGAAAACAAATGAAGCACAGCAAGAAAAGTAATAAATAGAATCGCAGGCGGTCGAGTATCTTGTAGCGCAGTTTGCTGGTATCCATGCGCAATGCACACGGTGAAGTGAACGGCGCGCGTAGAGAAGTAAGGGTTAACGCTTTAGCAGCAAAACGCGCGGCAGTTGGAAACGGATGTTGAAGCTGTAGTGGAACTAAAGTACACTACAGCCATAATGGCAGTCGCGGGGTGAGCGTCATGGCTTTCGTTCGCCGCAAAGGAAATGCTTTTTACTTGGTGCACAACGTGCGCCGCGGCGGAAAAGTGCGGCAGTTGCACTTGGCGCGCCTGGGCGACCGCGCGCGAATCACGGAACGCGTGGTGCGCGAGGTCGCTAAGAAGCACCCATTTGTGGAGTTGAACTGGCGAGCTTTGCGCGAACAGATCAATAGCCACCTGGATCTGGCCGATCCCAATTCGCCGACGGTCCAGAAACTGGTGACGGCATTGCGGG
>Ga0209166_10001019_pt1 | contig 25202 bp, 22 predicted proteins | sample Coa_R1_3_FD_187151 | JGI IMG/M metagenome (GOLD analysis project Ga0209166, IMG submission 187151) | Surface soil microbial communities from Centralia Pennsylvania, which are recovering from an underground coalmine fire - Coalmine... | ecosystem: Environmental > Terrestrial > Soil >...
GGGTTACTTAATGGTTGGCATGTACGAGGAAGGGCAGCCGGGGGAGATCTTCATCCGAATGGCCAAAGCGGGCTCAACCATCGCCGGACTCACGGACTCATTCGGTATCGCGATATCGATGGCTCTCCAGTATGGCGTCCCTCTAAAGGTCGTTTGCGATAAGTTCAGCCACACGCGTTTTGAGCCGAGCGGCTGGTCAGGCGTGAAAGAGATCGGCTACGCCAAGTCGATTATGGATTACATCTCAAGATGGCTGGCATTGAAGTTTCTCCCGCCAACGTCCCCACCCCCAACGGGCGTCGGAGCTGAGGTTATGGCTCCGGCGCCCGCCCACCTTTGGACGGATGGAGTTGGCGAAGGGCAGGCTGACGGTCCGGCTTGCAAAGAGTGCGGAGCAATCATGACGCGCAACGGCTCATGCTACCGCTGCGGTAATTGTGGTTGGACGAGCGGATGCTCATAACTGGATCGCGGAGGCTCCTTTTGTGCGCACAGAACACAGCTTGGGCTGCAAGGAGGCAAGCAGGAATGAAAACGGGCGGGAGAGTTGTTATGGCTTTGGTGGTGGTTGGCGCTACTGCATTGGCAAGTGTAGAGGCATGGCACCACCGAGTTCGAGCAGAGGGCGTGGCCGCGACCGACGGGTTTGATGGCGAACGGGCGTTTAGTGATTTAGATAAGCTCGTGAAACTGGGCCCGAGACCGCCAGGCTCCCACGCCCTCGAAGAAGCGCGCGCGTACATCACTGGCGAGCTCTCCGCTGATGGCGCGGACGTCTGGTACGACACTTTCGTTGCGTCCACACCTGTTGGAGATATTCCAATGACCAACATCATTGGCACTTTCCATGGAGATTCTGATTTCGTGGTCATCATCGGAGGTCACTACGACACCGCGATGCTGAACGGCATGTCATTCGTTGGCGCAAACGACGGCGGATCAAGCGCTGCGTTCCTCCTTGAGATGTCTCGAATCCTCGCTCACCGAAAGAACAAGCTCACCTACTGGCTGGTTTTCTTCGACGGTGAGGAAGCACTCAAGCAATGGTCACCGAGCGACAGTCTCTATGGCAGCCGGCATTTGGCCGAGAATCTAGCTGCGCAGGGAACACTGAAACGGGTGAAGGCACTTATCTTGGTGGACATGGTTGCCGACCGGCATCTCAATATCCTCCGCGAGTCGAATTCGACGCCGTGGTTAAGCGACCTGGTATTCAACACCGCAACCCAAATGGGCTACGGCCGATCTTTCGGTGGCGGCACATTTCCGGTTGAGGACGACCACGTTCCGTTCATGCGTAAAGGTGTTCCGGCAGTCGACATCATCGATTTGACACCATTCACGAGCTACCACCATACCGAACTGGATACCTTGGACAAGTGCAGTCCCGAAAGCCTGGCGACCGTGGGTCAGGTTGTTACTGCGACCCTTGAAAAACTCGAGGAGAGGACTCGATAACGAGTAAGTCGCCTGGTGAGAGAACCGCGATGGTCGATTGAAATTGGTTGGTATGACCGCATCTGTCTTTGCGGTCCGCTTCGTCTCCGGCGGACTCAGGAAAGGTGATTATGGAACACATGCTTACACTCGAAGGGAGTATCCGACCAAACGCCGTCATCGAGGTAATCGACGCTAAGGAACTCGCCAAACGTTGGCACGTGACGATCTCCTGGGTCAGAGAATATACGCGATCGGATAGAACGGGCGACCCCATCCCGCATGTTCGGCTCGGTAAGTATGTTCGGTTCGAATGGGGCAGCCCACATCTCGACCAGTGGTTCGCCCGCAGACGAAACGCGGCGTAGCGCTGTTGTTAGCGATTCAGGAGGTCTTGTGAATATGCACCGCAGGGGACGACCAAGAGGGCAAAGAGGTTGGGTGTACAAGAAGGGCGGCAATTTCATGCTTCGCTGGCGGGAGAGGCAAATACAGCCGGATGGACAGGTAAAAATTGCGCAATATTCGAAGTCGCTCGGTTATTTCCGCACCAGGTCTGAGGCCAGAGCAGCGGCGGATCTGGAGATGCAGAAAGTTACTGCCGCAATCCAGAATCCAAAAAGCAGTATGCCTCTTGCTGATTTTGTAGAGCACCACTATTTTGCCCACATTGAGAAGAGACTCCGCCCGTCGACGGTCCACAGCTACAAACGATTGTGGGCTGACTACAAATCATTCTGGCCCGGCCTTGCTCTACGAGAGTTTCGCACCCTGCACGGAAACCAGACTCTCGAACGGATTCAGGCAGCCAAGGACTTGGCCAAGAATACGCTCAAAAACATCAAGTCTTTCCTCAGCGCTGTGTTCAAACATGCCCGGCGGACCGGAATTCTGGACTCGCCCAATCCTATGGTTGACGTTTCGCTGCCAAGCGCGAGGGAAGCCGAAGACACATATGCGTATACCCTAGAAGAGGTAACCGCCATGTTGATTCGGCTTCCGCTTCGTTCGGCCGTCGTCGTGGCCATAGCCGCTTTTACCGGCTTGCGTAAGGGAGAAATTTCCGCCCTGATGTGGGAGCATTATCGGGAGGGACTGTTGTACGTCGAAAAGTCGAAATGGCGCACCCACATCAGCAACCCGAAAACGAAGAAGTCGAAGGCCCCTGTTCCAGTTATTGCTCCCTTGGCAAAAGTCCTCGACCGATGGCGCGTGATAATGGGCAATCCCGAATCGGGCTGGATGTTCGGCTCCGGTCCGCTCGACGCGGATAACTTCGATAACAGACACATATTGCCGTTCGTCGATAATTGGCGTGGCTGGCATGCGTTCCGCCGTGGCTTGTCGACTACGTTGCATCGGCTCGGCGTATCCGATAAAGACATCCAACAAATCTTGCGGCACGCCAATGTCAACGTGACGCAGGAGTCGTACATCAAGACTACGACCTCAGATGCCATGAATGCCATGCGACTACTGGAGCGGGTCGTAAATTTGCCAGATATTTCTCAGGAAGGAAAGAAACAATAAAAGTCCGAATTCATAGGTGGGGTGTGCCTGAAGCAACGAGATGACAGATCATTGCGACAACCCTATCGAACCGCTGACACGTTGCCCTGCTTCGAACAAACCAAATTAAACACTCGCGCCGAAGCTGAGCACAATCTGCTTCGGGGTAAACATCCTGTACAACGCCGAACAGTAATTTTGCTCACTTTTGCTCACCTTCGGTCGTGTTTCAGGTTTCTATCTGATTGAAAACATGGTAGGCCTGGGGAGATTCGAACTCCCGACCTACGGTTTAGGAAACCGTTGCTCTATCCATCTGAGCTACAGGCCCACAGCGCGCGACGGAAATCAAAAATCTTTCCGCTATCTTCAAATCGTATCATCGAACGGGTAGGTATGTCCACGCCATCGCCGGGGATGATCATCGGCATTGTGACGACACGGGACGAAGAGAAGAGTTGTTGGGGTATATCGAATTTAGAAACTATTGATGCCGCTTCGTACCGCCGGACGGGGTTCCAGGTTCTGCAGTGGCGGCCCCACATCCGATTTGGCAGGAGGAAACGTTGGCCTCGGTGGCAGTTTTGGTAAAGACGACGGTGAGGACACCGGCGTCTGGTGATAACGGTGCGGATCCTTCGCGACAGCGACTACTTGGGCCCCTGGCACTTACTGGGCTTTGGTCTTCCTCCTGGCCCGCCGTGTGGTTCCAGTTCCTCCATTCTTGGGGCTGACCAGAGACAAGTAATCTCTAGCATTAAAAGGATATTCACGAACGGATTGTTCCCCCGTCGTACTCAGGGTAACGTCCACGCGGCGGTTGTTGGCCAGCACAAGTACAGGAAGATTGCTCAGAATCTTCTCCCGTTCCTCGGCACTCAGCTGGGGGTTCTGTTCAATCAGGCGCCTTACCTGATCGGCATCAAGTTCCTGCTGCTTACCAAATGACTCCGTCTGTATGTTACCCGCAGGGACGCCGTGTTCAATCAGGTAACTCTTGGTGCGTTCTACGCGTCGCTCGCCAAGGGCCTGATTGTATTCAACCGATCCGCGGCGGTCGCAATGACCTTCCAGGTTCAAGTGGGCATCAGGCTTGAAAGTGAGATACCTCTTGAAGTCGTTGGCCAGAGTGCTGAGGACTTCCTGCTGGCTCTCCACAATGCCGTCAACGTCATCCTTGGGGCGATCCGTCTGGAAGTAAATACTGTGGAGGGCAAGCCTCTGCTCAAGTTGCTTCACTTCTGGGGGAACCGGAGGCGCCTGGGCTTCTACGCTTGCCGAGCAATCAGCCGTTCCACCATGCCCATCGTCCACATGGCCGGATACGGTGTACGAACCGGGGGTAAGACCAGCGGTATCAAGCCTCACAGAAGATCCTGAGCCGATGATCTGGCCGCCGCTGGCACTCCATGAGTAAGTCAACGGGAAATTGTCCGGGCTGTTGGCTGAAGCAGTGATCTGCACAGGCTCGCCGACGGTCACCGAATTTCGATCCGCTGAGCACGTCATCGTAGGCGGACGAGCTGCCTGCGGCTCAACCGCCGGGGGTGGAGGCGGAGGAGGCGGTGGCTCCGGAGTCGGAGCTGGAGGTGGCGGAGGGGGCTCTGGACGGTGCCCACCAAAGCTGAAAACGATTCCGGCTGAAAGACGCACATCATTCTGCCTCTGCCTTACTCCAGTGCTGAGATCTGCGAACCGGGTCATCATGTACTCGGCTTGAATAATGCGGATGGCGATATGGTGGTGCACCTTGATGTCCAACCCGCCTCCCAAGGTCATGGCAAACGCGTTCTCCGTGGGGAGGGGCGTGCAAAGGACGCCAGTGCAATTGGAGAGCGTTACCTTGCTGGCGTGTATCACTCCAAACAGGGCCTGGGCAAAAGGAGTAACTCTGTGGTACTTCCGTAAAGATAAGCGCGGACCAAAAAGGAATGTGTAGGCAGACCCAGTGGAGGGCACCGAGCGCGGCGGGTTGGCGCCTGTCCCCGTGAGCCGGAGCCTCGTATCGCGGTAACCGCCAAAGTCCGCCACCAACCCAAGGTAACGATTCACGTTATAGGCAAACGACGCCGTGCCGCCAGACAACCAAACAATCCGGTTTCCGAGGGAATCCGTGGGCACAGCCCGCACACCCGAGTAGCCGAGAAAGAGATCAGCTTTGGGATACTCAGCGTCCGTGCTTGCTGATTGAGGCGCGGGTGAGGCTGGGGCGACCGCTGCCAATGCGGCAGCCAGCGCGGCCTTAGTCGCGCTGGCGCGCGTGCGGGAATTAACAGCCGAATTATCCTTCTTCGCTCTGGCTGGCGGCCTTGCCGCGTCTTCCGCACAGACTAAGAGTGTTGGCACCAGCAAAAAAGCAACCACCATTGTGGCAATCTTCCGCGCTCCTAATCTCATGGTCGTCTCCTGGTTTGTGCCTCGTACCCTCTACTTTAATTTAAGGCATGCTCAGTGGTTCTTCCTGGTTTCACCGGTAAGCGCCGCCGCCGGATTTCGGCGTTCCGTTCAACTCGACGACGACAGATCCCGGTCTAACACAGAAAGTTGGACAGCTTCTCGCGGCGCGTCACCCAACTTCCCTGCGGGTCTGGCCGGCGCGAGGCGAACTGGCTTGGACCGTCCCGCGGGGGGACGGTCCAAGCCATGGTCTTAAAGAGCAGGCACGTTAATGACAGTGTTCACGAGCGTGACCGACGCATTCAGGCCCAACAACCTGCCGTTGATCGTCGTTATCACGAGGTTGCCGGCGGTAGAAGTTGTGGCGCCCGCCTGTGCGATGACGGTTCCTACAAAAGTTCCACCGCCCGCCGCGTTAATAGTGGCGGCGCTGCCAACCTGCCAATAAACGTTCTTGGCCTGAGCGCCGTTGATCAGGATAACGTTGCGAGCGCCTGTCGGGCCCGCGATGCCCACTGTTAGTGAAGTCGCCATCTGGAACACCCAGAAAGCGTTGGGGTTTCCTTGGGCGTCGAGAGTGAGATCCCCGGCCGTTATGCCATACGTGCCCGGAGCGGATTTATAGATGCCAGGGGCCAGGGTTCGATTGCCCAGCTCGCCGGCAAGACCCCCGCCGCATCCAGGACAAGTCGAAACATCCAAGCCTCCCGGAAATGCGACAAGTGTGTTGTACGCTGTGTTGGCGTCGGCCAGGGCCTGGGTTGCGATCGCGCATGTGAAAGCATTGCCTTCAGTAGCAGTTCCTCCTGGAGGGGGAGGACACGTATCTATTTCTCCGTTAACTGCCCCAATATTAAGTGGTGTTTCCGTGTATATGTTTCCTGCCGTATCGTGGAATCCAGTCACCAGAGTCGAAGCGCCCGTGGTCCCGATATCCCCGTTAACCACGGTTAGGATTCCCTGATTGGTCAATCCGGCGGCGCCGCCAATACCGCCGAACAATCCGGCCGTGCCAAGGTTTACTGCTGCTGGCACTGCTGCTGCGCCGGTGGTGAAGATCCAAGGATTCGGAGCGCCACCGCCCGCCAGTGCATTGCCTGTCAAGTCCTGGGCCCCGGTGGTGATGGTGGCCGTGTAAGTTGTGGTGAGTGCAAGATTGCTTGAAGGTGTAAAGGTTGCGATAAAGTTTATCGCATCATAAGCGACTGTTCCTGCCACTGCAACTCCGCCTGGTCCGGTCACCGTAAAGGTTCCAGTGGTTATGGTCAACGGATTCATCGCCTTGCTGAAAGTTGCGTTGACGGTGGCATTGATGGCCACACCCACACTGGCATTAGCAGGGTTCGTAGATACTATGATGGGTGCCGTCAGGGCTGGAGCAGTCGCAGCCGTAGTAAAGGTCCATGGATTCGGCGCAATTCCCGCTACCAGTGGATTTCCTGCCAGATCTTTGGCCCCGGTGGTAATCGTGGCCGTATACACAGTGGAAGGAAGTAGAGGTGCTGTCGGCGTAAAGGTCGCACTGTTTCCAACCGCCGCGTATGCAACGAGCCCCGCTACTGGAGTCGTGCCAGGGCCTGTCAGCTTAAAGGTGGCTGCATTGATCGTGGCAGGATCCATCGCCTCACTAAATGTGGCACTGACGGCCTGGTTGAAGGGCACACCTGTGGCCATGTTGGTTGGAATTGTGGCGATCACGGTGGGGCTGGTGGTGTCTGGGGCCGCACCCGTGGTAAAGGTCCAAACATAGTTGCTTGCCAATGCATTTCCTGCCAGGTCCTGGGCTCCGGTGGTAATCGTGGCAACATAAGTGGTAAGAGCCGCGAGGTTGGCTGCCGGTGTAAAGGTGGCGGTTGATCCGGCGACAACGTAGGTGACTGCGCCAGCCACGGCAACTCCGCCAGGTCCTGTGAGCGTGAAGGTGGTGCTGTTAATCGTGGCAGGGTTCATGGCCTCACTGAAGGTCGCGGCCACTTTCTGGTTGATGGGCACACCGATCGCGTTATTAACCGGGTTGGTGGAAATAACTGTGGGTGGAGTGGGAGGCGCCGGATTTGTTCTAAATGTCCATACAAAGGGAGCGACCAGTCCGTTGCCAGCCAGGTTTTGCGCGCCCGTCGTAATCGTGGCCGTATACACGGTGTTGAATGCAAGCACGGCCGCTGGTGAAAAAGTGGCGGTTGCGCCGGCGCAGCTTACGGTTCCTGGCACGGCGGTCGCGCCCGGGCCTGTGAGCGTAAAGGTGGTGGCGGGAGAGTTGAGAGTGGAACATTTAATTGCCGCATTGGGACTGTCTGAATCTGTGGCGAAGGTTGCGCTGATGGTTGTGTTGACGGCCACGCCTGTGGCGCCATTGGCCGGGCTGACGGAAGCCACTGATGGTATTTCCGTTGTTTCAAAATGCCAGATATACGCGTCCGCCATGGCATTGCCATCGGCGTCCTGGACCCCGGTAGTGATCGTGGCCGTGTAGAGAGTATCCTGGGCGGCGAGAGGCGTTGTGGGTGTAAATGTCGCAGTGTTGGCAGCCAGGGCAACTGTTCCTGCCACCGGACCTCCGGGACCCGCCACCGTGAAGGTTGTTGTGCTGATGGTTGAAGGGGCCATCGCCTCATTGAAGGTTGCGCTGATGGTCGGGTTCAAGGCCGCACCAGTGGCGCCCGCAGCAGGCGTTGTGGAAACCACAAAGGGCGCGGTGGTGTCCGGGATATTGATTGTCTCTTTACCGCATCCGGCCATGAAAAAGACCAGTAGCACTGTCAAGAACCCCATTTGGTAAACCCGGCTTTTGCGCATTGACGTCCCCTCCAAATTAGATGACATGGCGTATCCTTCCCGGCTCAATTGCCACCCTGCATTGACGCTTAAGAAATAGACAGGGTATTGAAGTACATCTTCGATTATTGATCCGACGTGATGATGGATGAAGTAGAGGTCGAAAATGGATTCATATTATTTTCGTGAAGCAACGCCTCTGTTCAACAAAGCACACGCTGGAACTAAAGGAAATTATCAAACCTGGTTCCGGCCTGTCTGTTCAACTTTGCTCACTTCAATGTTCACAATTGCACACTTTTATCATTGGGTCCGGGGAGGCGGGGATCAGTAAGGTCAAAGGGCGGCAAGGCCGCCTGAGGACTACCCCTGCAAAGATGCCAAAGAATTTTTCTGTATCTTGTTTAAGGTTCGCCGTTATGCCCGGCACTAATCGTGCAAAACCGCAAGGAGGAGGTCCCGATGGATCGTCAATCCGCCGTTGTAATGGATAAAGCCCTGCTTCCTGAACTTGTTCATAAAGTAATTAATCCGCGACCGGGTGGTGCCGACCATTTGGGCCAGGTTAGCCTGAATCATTACGGGAATGCCAGTTTTGTGTTTGCCGTCCTTGCTCCCATCGGCCAGTATCAGGAGAATCCGAGCCAGACGTTTCTCGCTGGAGTTGAAGATTTGGTCCGCATAATTCTCTTCGATTCGAACCATTCGCACCACCAGGTGCGCGATGAAGAGTTTGGCGAAGGCAGGATTTTGGTGGATGATGCGAAGCATGACTGCTTTGGCCACGCTGGCGATAGTGGATTCGTGGATGGTGGTCGCCGTGGACTTCCGCAGCAATTGTTTTGCCAGGCAGCCCTCGCCAAAGAAATCACCCCGCCCCAAAAGGGCGATCACAGCTTTCTTGCCCCGCTTGGACACAACCGTGAGCTTCACGCTGCCCTTCTGGATATAGAAGATGGCATCGGCCGCGTCACCCTGCGAGAAGATATCCTGCTCGTTGCGGTACTGCCTTGTCGTCTTCTGAGAGCGGATTATTTTGAAGAGCTTTCTGGAGTTGGTAGTGGTTCCACGTTCGTCAACCATAAAAGTTTGCCGCGGTCCGGCCTCGTCATCGCTATTCGCCCGCCACCTCAGCAGGGCGCGCACCCAGCGCCATCGGCCTTAGGATGGCTCCGAGCTTTCAACCAAAAACGGCAGGCGGGCCTGGCAGTGTGTACAAAGAACAGTCCGCTCGACCGTCTTGACCTCGGGATCGTTCAGCAACTTGAAAGGGCGCAAACAGTCCGTGCAGGTTAACTGGAAATAACCGGCGCCATCCGGCCGGGTTCGGAGAGGGAGGTGAATGACCTGGGGGACGTTCGGGCGATCCGGGGTTTTTCGGGCCCAATCACGAACTGCCTTCAGGAGTTCGTCGAATCGCAATGCGCCTTTTTGGAACCAGGCGTCGGGCGCGGATTCCGCGGGAAGACTGCCTTGCGGTACTCCGGAAATCACAATCACGGGCAATTGAGGGAAGCGCCGGCGCACCACGGAAATAAACTCGATTCCGGACATGCGGGGCATCTCAATGTCTGAAATGATCAGATGGGGAAGCCCCTGACGGAGTTTTACCAGGCCCTCAATGCCATCACCGGCTTGTTCCGCTTCAAATCCAGCTTCTTCCAGACGAATCGATAGAATGGACCGAATGGCAGGTTCGTCATCCACCAGCAAAACGCGGCGTGCAGAAGGTTTGGGCATCATGTTCTCCATCATCGGTGCGTGTCAGCCAGACTGAATTGCAAGAATAATTTTAAGAGAGCGCGACTGGCATGTCTGTTCCACATAGGACATCGCGTTGTTCAATATTGAACACATCCCTCCAGAGGGCGGGCGTGCCAGGGGTGTGAAAGAGAGAATAAATTTGGAACATGGCTAGTCTTGCAGGACCACGCTCAGGAGGCCGCTATTGACAGTTAACCCGCCATTACCGGTGTAATCGACAAAGCCATGCTTCTTGAACTTATTCATAAAATGACTCACGCGTGACCGGGTGGTGCCCACCATTTGCGCCAGGTTTTCCTGACTGACCCTGGGCAGCACAGTTTCGGCGTGACTTTCCTTGCCAAAGTGAGACAGCAATAAGAGAATCCGGGCCAGACGCTTCTCGCTGGAGTTGAAAAGCTGGTCAACGAGATCCCCTTCGAATCGAATGTTGCGTGAAAGCAGATGGGTGACGAACAATTCCGAGATTTCGTGCTGCTCGTGAAGCATGCTCGCCATGCGCGTCTTCTCAATCCTGGCCAGCGTGCAATCAGTCATGGCGCACGCCGTGGCCATGCGCAATGGCTGACCCGCCAGACAACCTTCGCCGAAGAACTCACCGGCATTCAGAATGGCGACAATCGCTTCCTTGCCCTGTTCGGATGTTACGGAGAGCTTCACCTTGCCGTGTCGGAGGTAGAACACGGCATCCGCAGGCTGTCCTTGTGAGAAGACGGTGCGGTTGGCGCCGTATTCGATAATTGTTTTCCCACCGTCGATTCCAGCGAGGAGAGCGTCCCAATCCACAGGCCGGCTTTTGTGATTCTTGCTTGCTGCACCAACCTTCGTATCGACAGGTTGGCTTTTTTTGTTTCTACTTGTCATAACAACCTCACTTTTGTTGCCGAAAGCAAGCCCAGGGCCATACATCAAATCGGCCGCCAGGCCCCCCTCAAATAAAGATGGGCAGAGCCTCAAAGTGCAACTTCAGACTTTTTGATCCGACGTAAGGTTAGATGATGTGGCGACCGAATTTGGATTCAATACATATTCGCGAACTGCCGCCGCTCTGCAATAAACATACGCAGGAACTACGGCAATTTATCAGGTGAGTTTCAGCTTGTCTGTTCAATATTGCACACTTTTGAATAATAGGCGTGGGGGTTGGCGCACGCCCTCCGGGGCCTTGGCGTGACATTCCACTGATAACTTGGAACCACAGGCAGAAGGATGCGGTGCGCGAGCGCGTCTTAAAAATTCAAGGTATTTGAAGTGAGTTGAAATCAATAAAAAATTCCGCACCGGGCAGGGCCTTTCGCGGTTTTAGCCCGATGAGGGTGGATCCTACTAACCAAGAAAAGCAGGAACCACAACTGAGAAACACGCGTTGCATGATATCGGTTAATCTCTGGATACCAAAATTATTTTCAATTGCGATACTACCTCATCAGGCGTATAACATTCAAACAATCCCATCACAAAGAGGCGACATATGGCGGGCGAATCGCAATCCGTGAACTTTAATCTGCTCGAAGAAAAATGGATTCCAGTTCTGCGGAAAGATGGGCGTAGTGATCGCGTGGGCGTTATTGAGGCGCTTGCTAAAGCAGGCCAGATTTGTCAAATCGCTCTGGCAAGCCCGATGGACCTATTCGCTGTCCATCGTTTCTTTCTTACGCTGCTTTACTGGAAGGCGGCGTTAGGAGGAGGTGTGGAACGGGTTCGTGAATCGCTTTTGAAGGATGAAAAAATACCGGGCGAGGTCCTGGATGGCATCAGGAAGGAAGCTCATAGCTTTGATCTTTTCGATGACAAAATCCCATTCTTGCAGGACCCCTCTGCCCGTGCAGAGAAAGAGAAGAAGTCGGCGGGCTCCTTCTTCGCGGAATTGGCAGCAGGGACGAACATAGCTCATTTTCATCATGGTGATGACGAGAACCTGCGCCTATGCCTTCCGTGCGCAACACTCGGCATTCTCCGCCTCATTCCTTGGTCTCAATCAGGTGGCGCGGGGTTAACGCCTTCGGTACACAATGCCCCACCGATAATGATACTCGCTGCTGGGGATAACTTGGCTTTGGCGCTCGGACTGAACCTTGTCCCTCTGGACACCAGCGCTGGCGAGGCGAAATGGACCGGCCATTTTATTCCGAGCGATCCAGCCGGCCGCATCGCTTATCTCGAAGCGCTTACCTGGAATCCCCGCATGGTCCTGCTTCCGACCCCGGATCCGGGCACTTGCTGGTACTGCGGGCAGAAGGGCGTGCCCACGGTCGGGCCAGGTATCGTGTATCTCAAAAACCCAGATACCAAGGCGAACAAGAAGAACGGAAAGGGGGTTCCATTTATCTGGAGGGATCCTTCCGCCTTCTACCGGGAAGATGATTACAAGACGGTGAAGAGTGTGAGTGAGGACCGAGCCACCGACAATCGGGATTTGGCGTGGCTCGCCAAAGCGAAGTCGTCGGTTGCGATAATTAACCAAGACCATCGTTGCTGGCTGCTCGTAGTGCCATGCACGAATCCAGCAAACAACAAGACCTTCGATCATCGCCTCATGGAGCTACGGGGTGTCTCGCCGGAGGCAATTAGCGGCGTACTCCCATCGGGTCAACAACCAAGCAGGGCAAAGGGCCTCGACGGATGGTCCCTCCCCAGACCGCGCCAACCTGTCGGGAACAAGCTCTTTGTCGAGTCTGCTATCAAGCTACTTACCCACGCCGATTGGGCCGTACTATCAAACGCCGCCTACCTCGACATGCACGACTCCCCGCAGGCATTCGATGTGTTTGCCGGTCTATATTGGGGACTCCGCGATAAGAAAATCAGCACCCTTCCTTCTCGGAATGTCGCGTGGCTGTTGCTGAAACTCATGGCAGCGGTGCCGTCTACAGCACGCGTCCTCCGGCAGGGCGCCAAATTCTGTCCGCTGCTCGCACCGGACGGGCTGCCGAAGCGTCAGCCCAAAGAGCAGGGCCGCACATCCCTCTACCCAGTGTCGTTCCCGCGCGGGGATCGCTTGGAGACCGGTCTGCGCCGCGTGCTTGACATCAATTTACGCAAGAAGAAACCTGAGCCTGTTGACTGGATAGGGCTCTGCAATGGGCTTGACCAATTATTCGACTAAAACCAACGAAAAGGAGAAACCACATGTTTGTACAAATTCATATGCTTCAAAGTATGCCGCCGGGAAACCTCAACCGAGACGATAGCGGGCAGCCCAAGAAGTGCATTTTCGGACGCGTCACACGCGCCCGGATCAGCAGCCAATGTCTCAAGCGAAACATCCGCCATTCAGCGCAATTTAAGGAGGCATTTGGCGACGCCCTAGCCGACCGAACCACATATTTGCCCCGGATGGTCGCTGACGAATTGAGAAAGTTGAAGGCCGATATTTCCCAGCATGATTTGAACAAGATCATGGCGGCTTTCGCCAGCAAATTCAAGGCTGAGAAGCGTGGCACCCCGGGCATTGCTGAGGAAGACGGCGAAGACCATCCCCAAAGCGACTCCGCAGGCAATACTGCTACGGACCAGACAGGTCAACTGGTTTTCTTCCCCCCGCCCTTTGCAAAAGAGGTTGCCAGGCTCTTGCTGGACCTCCTGAACAACAAAGCCGGTGCCTACAATGCGTGGGCTAACGGCAAGAAGAAGGACAGAGACAAGTTTAAGGATGACATTACGGAGTTCGAGCGAGAGGTTCTCAAGGCAAGCGAGTCCCTTACCATTGACATCGGCATGTTCGGAAGAATGACCACCAGTGACTTGGTGGTGAACGTCGAGGCCTCTTGCCAGGTGGCCCATGCCATCAGCACCCACGAGACGATTATCGAAAGTGACTGGTTCACCGCGATGGACGACAAGAAAGCTGAATTCGTGTCGACCCAGTCGGAACTGGCGGGCGCCAGTTTCATCGGCTCCGGTGAGTCGGAAACGTTTTTCGACTCCGCCGTCTACTACAAGTATTTAAATCTCGATATCGACGCCCTGAAGAACCACTTCTCTTCTTGGCACAAGAATGAGGAAGCAGCCCGGGCGGCGGCTGTTTTGGTCCGCGCTGCGGCCAGCGCTAATCCCACCGGAAAACAGAATAGCTTTGCTGCACATGGCGTCCCTGAGCTCATTCTCGTCGAAGTTTCCAAGCGCAAATTTCCGATCAGCTATGCCAATGCCTTCTTGAAGCCGGTCGAAGGCCCCGACCTCATGGCCGAGTCTGCAAAAGCGCTGGGCGGATACGTCGATGCCGTGGCTAAAGCCTTCTCGCCATCAGACATGCGGCGCGTGCTGCTGACTGTGGGGTCTGCTTCTGTCGATCTCGGAGGGGCTCGTCGGGTTGAAACACTCGATGCACTCGCCGAATCGGTCGCGGAATTGGTAAAGAAGGGGGATGCCGCATGAGCCCTGAACATAATACCCTCTTCCTGCGGCTCGCCGGTCCCATGCAATCGTGGGGGACCTCGTCTCGTTTCCAGTTGCGCCGTACCGATGCTTACCCAAGCAAATCGGCCTTGCTGGGACTACTCCTCTGCGCAAAGGGGGTGCGCCGGGGAAATTCAGAGGAGGAGCTTAAGACGCTTACTTCTCTTCAGATGGGTGTGCGCGTTGACCGCAGTGGAACCATGGATTGGGACTATCACACGAGCGGGGCCAAAATCGGCATCCGAAAGGCCGAAGGAGGCATTAAAGAGACCGCATCCACGCATAATCCCGAAACCTTGCTCTCGCGCCGCCAGTATCTCTACGATGCCTCGTTTCTGGTCGCCCTCCAGGGTGACGGCGCTATTGTGGTCCGCTATGCCGGCCATTTGCAAAATCCCGTCTGGCCTGTATTCCTCGGGCGAAAGTGCTGCGTTCCTTCGGAACCGGTTTTTGCGGGAACTGGATATTTCGGGAACTTGACCGACGCGCTCACGTCGGTGCGCTGGCACCCGCGAATCAGTTCCATCGACTGTGATGATTGGGGGACAACGCGAACACTCGCCATTTACACAGAACACCCACCCGGGCCGCCGCCAACACACGCTCGTCTGGTCTATGATGTCCCTAAGGTTTTCGGTTTTTACAGCCACTTGGCACGATGGGTAATTGAGGATCACGTGAACGTAGATGTTGGAGATTCCCTCCAAGCCCCACCCCTCACGCCCTTTCGCCCTCGGCCCGAATACTCCTCCCCTCAATGGGTAGCGGCAAGGGCAAGCCGACTAAAACTCGATCGTGGTCTCTGCGTCTTCTGCAAATCGCCTGCCGTCGAAGTGCATCATGTAAGCTATGAGAACGTTGGGCACGAAATTGACGCCGATCTCCGATCGCTTTGCAAAATTTGTCATGACGCTTGCACGATGCTGGAATACGGTCGCGACATGCAAGCGCGCAGGATTGATCCCTCCGATCCTGACCAGCGGAAAATAATCCTCTCCCAGATCTCGCGCAATCTTGCAGGGCAGCGGCTTGGCAAACGGCGTGAGGTGCTAAGAAGTGCTCGCGCGGCAAAATGGGATTTTTTCAATAACGCTCCGGCTTCGGCGCCAGATGGAGGGAACTAACGTGTACTTGTCTCGCCTCTATATTGATATTGGCAACGACCCAACGCGGGAACGTCCCGGCCGATTGTGGCTGCGAAACCTCTACCACGTTCACCAACGATTGTGCATGGCGTTTCCCTCCGCAGAACGGATGTCTGATGACCAGCACTTCTTGAAACCCTTCAAGCCGGAAGATTTTGGCAAGGGGCAAGTCCATGTCGAGCGCGCCGAAGGTGCTGGCTTTCTTTTCCGCATTGACCCACATCCGGACGGTCGGGTGGTGATTCTCGTGCAGTCCGCAGCGGAGCCAAACTGGGACTATGCCTTTCAGAATGCCGGGTATCTTCTTGCCGCTCCTCCCGAGGTTAAGGAATTCAACCCCAACTTCAATTCGGGCCAACAGCTTCGTTTCCGCATCCGTGCCAATCTGAGCAAAAAGAAAAAGACCAGCGCAACGGGCGTCGATCTTACGAAAAGGGGAATGGGCACGGATAAGATGGGTCGCCCGAAGCAGCAAAGCAAACGAGTGGCGCTGACGTGGGCCCAGGGGCAGAACCCCGAGGACGTTATACGCGATTGGTTCGCCCGCCAGGGCAAACGCGGTTTTGATGTGAATATTTTCCGCGCCTCGCAAATTGGTTGGGGCAACGGGTACCGCCCGACACACGGGCCAGAAGGCGAGAGTGCCAATTCGGCGGACCGTCTAAAGTTCCGGTCTGCTTTGCTGGAGGGGACGCTCACGGTTACGAATGTCGATACCTTCAAAGAAACGGTAGTTCGCGGCATTGGTTCGGGCAAAGCCTTTGGCTTCGGTTTGCTTTCGGTGGCACCGATTGAAAGGGACGGTTGATAGACGGCCCATCAAAACTGCCGCCCGCTGTCATCCCCGCGAAAGCGGGGAGCCATTTTCAGCTCTGGATTCCCGCGTGCGCGGGAATGACGAACGAAGGCCAGTGACGTGAAAATACAAGACCTCCACATTCTGCCGAAGGTTCGCGACAGTTCGAGCTTTCTCTACTTGGAGCACTGCAAGATTGACCAGGATGCCAAGGCCATTGCATTTCACGATGCCAGGGGGTTGGTCTCGGTTCCTTGCGCTTCATTGCTGGTGCTGATGCTGGGACCGGGTACGAGCATCACTCATGCCGCCGTGCGGTCGCTTGCGGAAAATGGCTGCGCCATCCTCTGGACGGGCGAGTATGGCGTGCGCACCTACGCGCAGGGCATGGGCGAAACGCGCTCGTCGGAGCGCCTTCTGACTCAGGCCCGCCTGTGCTCCACCCCGGAACTGCGAATTCTGGTGGTGCGCCGGCTTTATGAAATGCGGTTTCCGGAAAAATTGGATCCCACCCTGACGTTGGAGCAATTGCGCGGGCGCGAAGGCGTCCGGGTGCGCGATGCCTACGCGCGCGCCAGCCAGGAAACCGGCGTGGCCTGGACCGGCCGTTCCTACAAGACGACGGAATGGAAAAACGCCGACCCCATCAATCGCGCCCTTTCCGTGGCGCATAGCTGCCTTTATGGAGTCTGCCACGCCGCCATCGTCTCCGCGGGCTACTCGCCTGCCCTCGGTTTTATTCACACGGGCAAAATGCTCTCCTTCGTGTACGACATTGCCGACTTATACAAAGCCGAGGTGACTTTGCCCATTGCATTTCGCGCCGTCAAGGAAGGCGCCGCCGGCCTCGAAACCGTGGTGAGAATAAAATGCCGCAACGCTTTCGTCGAATCTCAGTTGCTTCAGCGAATCATCCCCGATATTGACCGCGCTCTCGGCGCGCGCGTCCGCCAACCGGGCAGCGCCGATGAGATCGACACCAACGCCGCCGCACCGGGATGGCTGTGGAGTCCAGAGGGTAAGGGAGCGCGCGGGGGAGTGAACTACAGTGGTAACGAGGAAGGGGGTGAGAAGCCACGGTCGTAATCATTCTGGAAAAAGCGCCTACCAGCGTTCGTGGTGAATTGACCCGATGGATGCTCGAACTGCACGCCGGCGTCTTTGTGGGCAACATCTCGGCGATGGTCCGCGAAAAGCTTTGGACGGAGGTCTGCGGCAAATTGGGCGGCGGCGCCGGCATCCTGGTCCATAGCGCTGCCAATGAACAGGGATTTAAAGCCCGCTTTTGGGGCCTTCCCTCTCGCACCATCGAAGACTTTGAAGGACTTTTTCTCGTTCGCAGGCCTTAAGTCCTTTAGAAGGAAGTGTCGTCCCCACGCGCGTGGGGGTGAACCGGCTGGGCTTGGCAAGGCAATGCGAGGCAATGCGTCGTCCCCACGCGCGTGGGGGTGAACCGGGGACGTACATTTCTCCGGCCAATAACTGGCAGTCGTCCCCACGCGCGTGGGGGTGAACCGGCCGGGCGCGAAGCGCAAATGCGGCACGCTTAGTCGTCCCCACGCGCGTGGGGGTGAACCGATATGAGCGTGGCGCATGAGGTTCGGGACTGGGTCGTCCCCACGCGCGTGGGGGTGAACCGAGGGGAGGGACGCAACACAGAGGATTGCACAAGTCGTCCCCACGCGCGTGGGGGTGAACCGTTTGTCCACCTTTAATTTTAATCTTACCTTTAGTCGTCCCCACGCGCGTGGGGGTGAACCGATGGAGATTGACCCGGCTGGAAACGTAGGCATGTCGTCCCCACGCGCGTGGGGGTGAACCGGTCCCCGGCGTCCTTGCGGCTACCCTACTGCTGTCGTCCCCACGCGCGTGGGGGTGAACCGACGTCACTGGCGCCCCGCCGTTTCCGGCGAATTGACAGGGGGATGCTGTCGCAAATTATTCCAAATCGAGGGGGCTTGCTGTTTGAGGTTTTGCTAAGAGTTTGCCCGGGCCGCGTTCATGACCGCCTGTGAAGGATAGCGGAGGTCCCAGACGAGTCCGAACCAGGATAAAACTTTCAGCAGATAGAAAGTTCCGTCCAGCTCCCACCAATAAAATCCCTGCCGAACCGAAGCCATATAGTGGTGGTGGTTATTGTGCCAGCCCTCGCCCATGGTGAAGAGGGAGATAATAAAACTATTGCGGCTGGTATCCGTAGTGACATAGCGGCGCTGGCCGAAAACGTGGGCCAGCGAATTGACGCAGAAGGAACCGTGCCATAAAACCACGGTGCTGATAAAGAAACCCCACACCAGCCATCCCCAACTTCCGATGAGGAAAAGCCCGATGGCCAGGGCGACCGGCGGCACCAGGAAATGCTCGTTCAGCCAGCGCAGCTCAGGGTACTTGTAGTAATCGCGGATCATCTCCACCTGAGTTTCGTCATTTTTATTGCTCAGAATCCATCCCAGATGTGACCACCAAAACCCCTGTTGCGAGGGCGAGTGGAGATCTTCCGGAGTGTCGGAGAGCCGATGATGATTGCGATGGTGCGCCGCCCACCAGAGGACGCCTTTTTGGGAGGAGGTCATGGCCAAAAACGCCAGCACAAACTGAAACGCCCGGCTGGTTTTAAACGAGCGGTGCGAGAAGTAGCGGTGGTAGCCTGCCGTGACAAAGAACATGCGCGCGTAGTAGAGCGCCACGGCCAGCACCACGTAAGACCAGCGAAACCCAATGAAGAACGCCGCCAAACATGCCAAATGTACGCCGACGAATGGCAGGACGTGCAGAATGGAGGTCCGATAGCGCCGGTGGGTGGAAGCCAGAGTTCCTGACAGCACAGAAAATCCTAAGACGGGCATGAGCTTGTGAACCTCCTCAGAGTTTCCGCCCAAAAAATAAGTGGATTTGAATGGGGGATAAAACCAAAACTTGCTTCGCCCCCAGCCGTTTGCTGCAGATGGAACAAACAGGCGCAGGCGACCCTCGCGGCCATACCAATCGGAGTTGAAGTAATTTCAGTCAAGAGAGCCCGATTCCAATCGAGCGCTTACGATGCCAGATCGAAGTTATTTTTCCCACCAATTATGAAGGGAGAGCCTGATTAATCTCAATGGCCGCTTTGGAGCGACGTTTCCCTGTCACGCGCTTTTTCTTGGGCGCCTCACCTTGAGCTACTTCGAAGGCGGCCAGAGAAGTTACAAATTTCCTCACGCCAAAGGTATCAAAATCCACCGTGGTCCGATCATCATCCCGTTCCACTATTGTGCCACAACCATACTTGGAGTGGCGAATGTATTGTCCGGCTTTAAGATTCATGGTTTACCTCCCGACCTGCGCCTGAGGTTAGCGGTCGGAGCGACCGCCTCGATTGCCGCCACCGCCGCGCGGGCCTCCGCCACCTGAATCGGAACGCATGGGGCGGGCCTCATTCACGGTAAGCTTGCGCCCATCCAGGGTCTGTCCATTCAAGCCGGCAATGGCACGGTTAAAATCTTCGCCATCGGCCAGCTCGACAAAGCCGAATCCACGCGACTGCCCCGTCATCTTGTCACGAATTACCGTGGCCGTCGCCACCTGGAAGCCCGCCGCCACTACAAATTCATTGAGCTGGGCGTCCGTAACGTTGTGGGAAACATTCCCCACGAAAAGTCTTTGACCCATTGGGTCCTCCGGGTGAAGGCGGCCCTTGCAGGCCGCCCGCCCCACCTTACATTGTTGCTGCTCTTTACTTTGATGCTGCTCTACGCCCGTTCGACGGCATCAGCCTGCAAGCCTTTGGGGCCCTTTTTGACCTCAAAGCTTACCCTGGCGCCTTCTTCCAGGGACCGGTAACCCTCGCCGACGATGGCGGAAAAATGTACAAATACATCCTCCCCACTTTCGCGCTGGATGAAACCGTAACCCTTCGCTGCATTGAACCACTTTACTGTACCTTGTTCTTTCATGCTGATAGACATCCTTTATTCTATTGATTTGGCAATTTGTGGGAACGGCTACGGCGGGATTAACCCGACGATCCGCTGTAAAACCGCGGGTCACACAGGTTACAGAGCAACTTCATCGAACGCCCTTACCACTGATGCGATACACGTCGGAATTACAACTACAAACTGCAACACCATCCTAGCACGCTTTTGTCGGATTGTGCAAGAAAAAAATGGCTGCCCGGCAAAGCAGCCATTGACCACAGATCACGCTGAGCAAAACTGAACGATGTCCATGGTCAATTTTGAACAGACAGCCATTTCCCCGCCTGATAATTTATACACGGAGAGACGTTAAGGTCGAATTCAAGAAAAAGAAAATTTCGACCGAAAACTTTGGGGAACGCATTTCGCCAAGGTGAGGAGGGGAAAATGGGACTGATGGCAACGCCAGAACGACGATTGACGAAACCCTACGAAGCCGGAGCGCTGGCCTCTTGGCATCATGAAGTTGACGGAACGGCAATAGCGGACCAGAGACTGATGCAACGGCTTGTGGCCAAAGACGAAGCGGCATTGGCGATCCTGTATGATGGCTACGCGGAAATGGTTTATTCCACGGTCCGCTCGATTCTCACTGAGGAGGGCGCCGCTGAGGAAATCGTTCCCGAAGTCTTTTACCAGATTTGGCTGAAGGCCGGTGATTTCAAGCCCGCGCGCAGCACCGTTCCCGGATTTATTTTGGTAACGGCGCGCAAATGCGCCGTCCACCAACTACTGTGTCGTGGATTTGAGAATAGCGAGCTGCTTGGACTTGAGCCAACCCTTTCCCCTTCAAACTCCGCGGCGCAATTAACCCGGGATGAACTGATGGGGAGGGTAAGAAAGATCCTGGCGGAAATTCCCCACTCGCAGTCCCTACCTTTGGAAGTCACCCACTTCAAAAGTGCTTCCCAAGTCCAGGCGGCACGATACTCGGGAAAGCTCATTGACGCAGTCAAAGCCAGGATGCGGGCTGCCATGAAAGTCCTCAGGGAAATGCCCGCAGACGATCTGAATCCCTACGATCGAAAAGAGCGCGGGAAATTGTGAAGTGGGGGAAAGCAGGAAAAAGTAGCGACACTTTGTTCAGCCGAACATTTATTGCTTAGTTCAACTGGAAGTCATGAAGAAAATTAAACCAAATCACAAAGGGAGAAATTATCATGTCCAATACAGCAGTTTTCGGAATTTATCCTAATTACGCCGCCGTCGAGCACGGTGTTGACGCGTTGAAATCAGCAGGATTTCGGAGCACTGATATCTCCGTGTTGTTTCCGGAAAACTCAGGCTCCAAGGATTTCGCTCACGAGAAGAATACCAAAGCTCCGGAGGGCGCAGCGACAGGCGCCGGAACCGGAGCGATGATTGGCGGTACCCTGGGGTGGTTGGTGGGCATTGGCGCTCTGGCGATTCCCGGCATCGGGCCATTTATCGCCGCCGGCCCAATAATGGCCGCACTGGCAGGCATGGGTGTGGGTGGCGCAGTGGGCGGGCTTACGGGCGCCCTGATTGGAATGGGGATTCCTGAATACGAGGCCAAACGCTACGAGGGCCGGATGAGGGAAGGTGGAATTCTCGCCTCAGTTCACTCCGACGATTCGAAATGGACCAAGCGCGCCAAGGAAATATTCGAGCGGACAGGAGCGCAAGACATCTCCTCAACCGGTGAGTCGAGCGCTGATTATGCCAAGAGTGACAAGCCGCTCGCTCGCAGCGCCACGGGCGATGGGAAAATCTAGCAGATCAAAACGTTGAAGCTGGGTTGGCCGCCGAGTAATCAAAGCTGGCGGCTGGGCAATGGGAGAATGGAATTTGTTATCGGCACATTAGGGCCATTCTCTTATTGCCCCTTATTTTTTGCCCGCGAGAACGCCGTGCTGCTCGGCAAAGCAGCGTTCGAGCATTTCAAGATCCACAGGAACTTTCGCGGGAGTTTTGTTGGGCGCAGCCCTCAGGTATTGCACCGGCCAGGGTGCTGGGAAATTAATTTCACTCGCGGCCCGCAGGGGCCAATACGGCTGCCGCAGAAACTCGCGCGCCATCAAAACCAGGTCGGCTTCGCCCTCGCGAATAATGCCATCGGCCTGAGGGTGCGAATCGATCATGCCCACCGCCGCCGTCATCACACCGGTTTTTTTGCGAATATCACGGGCAAAGGGCACCTGGTAGCCGGCCTTCACCGGGATCTGAATGTCCGGCAGAATTCCGCCGGAAGAGCAATCAATCAGGTCAACACCCAACGGCCCAACCTGGGCGGCCAACTCAGTGGACTGTTCCAGGTCCCAGCCGCCATCCTTCCAATCGGTCGCTGAAATACGAAGAAATAAAGGGTTGGTTTTCGGCCACACTTCGCGCACCGCACCCACAACTTCGCGCAGCAGGCGGGTACGATTCTCAAACGAACCTCCGTATTCGTCAGTGCGTTGGTTGCTGAAGGGCGAAAGGAACTCGTGCAGCAGATAGCCGTGCGCGGCGTGAATCTCAATGACGGCAAAACCCGCCTGGCAGGCGCGCCGGGCGGATTTGGCAAAGGCATTCACGACCTCGCGAATGCCCTGCCGGCTGAGCGCCTCGGGCACGGCATAATCTACGGAAAAAGGAATGGCGCTCGGCGCGACGGGCCGCCATCCGCCCGCGTTTTTGGGAATCGCGCCCTGTCCACCGCCGGGCTTGTACGTACTGCCTTTGCGCCCGGCATGCGCCAGTTGAATCCCGGCAACGCTCCCCTGGCCGTGAATAAATTTTACGATGCGCTCGAGCGCGGGTATTTGCTCGTCCTTCCACAAACCGAGGTCCTGCGGGCTGATGCGGCCTTCCAGCGTGATCGCCGTAGCCTCCGTCATCACCAGGCACGCGCCACCCACCGCGCGGCTGCCGAGATGCACCAGGTGCCAGTCGCTGGCGAAGCCATCTTCGCTTGAGTATTGACACATGGGGGACACGCCAATACGGTTGGGAAATGTCACCTCGCGAATCTTGAGCGGATCAAATAAATGCGCCATCTACGCGTCCCTCCCCTGCTTGAGATAATCCTGAGAAAGCTGAACGACCTTGCGATTATACTAGACGCGCCCGGGCCTGAGGCAAAGGAAGGTCCACCAGTTTGATCAGGCAACGTCATTTCCACCCAAGGAGTCGCCATGCGCAAACTTTTTGTAATTCCGTTTCTGATTATTCTGTTGGCATCTGCGCTTCCCGCCCAATCGGCGGGCGGCGCTCAAGCGCCTTGTGAAAGCCTGTCCAAGCTGGCACTGCCCAAAATGAAAATCACGCTGGCCCAACTGGTACCTGCCGGAACTTTCACCTTGCCGCAATCTCCACCCAACCGAACGCCGCCGGGCTTTAAGGGCGTTCCAACATTTTGCAGAGTTGTTGCTGATGCAGCCCCCACGCCTGACTCCGACATCAAGATCGAAATCTGGATGCCGGCCACCGGATGGAATGGGAAATTCAAGGGCCAGGGCAATGGCGGCTTTGCCGGTGTGATCGACTACCCCGGCATGGGCGCTGCCGTAAAGAGCGGTTATGCAACGGCAGGAACCGACACAGGACACACAACCACTGACGCGGCGTGGGCTCTCGGCCATCCTCAGAAGGTGATTGACTTCGGCTACCGCGGCATCCATGAAATGACCACAAAGGCCAGGGCGATCATCGACGCCTTTTACGGAAGCAATCCCCAACATTCTTATTTCGCCAGTTGCTCGGATGGCGGCCGCGAGGCGTTGATGGAGGCTCAACGTTTCCCCCATGATTACGATGGAATCCTGGCGGGCGCTCCGGCAAATTATTGGACGCATCTTCTGGTCGGCGCGATGTGGGACGTGCAAGCCACCACGCTCGACCCGGCAAGTTACATTCCCGCAAGCAAGATTCCGGCTCTCAGCGCCGCGGTGCTCTCCGCCTGCGACGCACAGGATGGTTTGCGCGACGGCATTTTGAACGACCCACGGCAATGCCACTTTGATCCGGCGACATTGCTCTGCAAAGATGCCGACTCCGACGCTTGCCTGACCGCGCCGCAAGTCGCCGCGCTGAAAAAGATTTATGCCGGCCCACACGATTCGGCGGGACGCCGGATTTTTCCCGGTTATCTGCCGGGCGGCGAAGCAGGACCCGGCGGCTGGCTGCCGTGGATCACCGGCAACGCCCCGGGCCGCAGCCTGATCTCATTTTTCGGGAAGGGATACTTTACCAACATGGTTTATGAGAAGGCGGATTGGGATTACAAAACTTTTAACGTGGACCAGGGCGCCAGGTTGGCAGACGCGAAAACGGGGGATGCGTTGAACGCGATCAATCCCAACCTCCGCCCTTTCATGAAACGCGGTGGCAAGCTGATCCTGTACCACGGCTGGAGCGATGCCGCGATTCCAGCGACCAACACCATCGACTACTACAACAGCGTGGTGGCGAAGATGGGGCAGCGGGGTGCGGACTCATTTGTGCGCCTCTTCATGGCGCCCGGGATGCAACATTGCGGCGGCGGTCCGGGACCGAATTCTTTTGGACAATGGGGAGGCGACCCAACGGCTGATTCCAGCCACAACATTTACATGGCCCTCGAACAGTGGGTTGAAAAAGGCGTCGCGCCGTCGAAGATTATCGCTACCAAGTTCGTGGACGATGGAAACCCCGGCAAGGGCGTGAAGATGACGCGACCGCTCTGCTCTTACCCTCAGATCGCAAAATATAAAGGTAGCGGCGACACGAACGATGCCGCCAATTTCGCGTGCGTGACAGAGCGGAGGTAGTCCTGTAATTCGTCTATATGTCATAATAAAGATCCGAAAAATAAACAGCCTCTCGCAAAGGCGCTGAGGCACAAAGGCTCGCAAAGAAAAATCTTTGGGTTTTCGTGGCGCACTTTGCGCCTTGGCGTGAGGTTGTTTTGGTTTTCAACCATTTTCTCCACAGCTTCAATGCGGCAACGATGCGTCAACCGCGAACTAGACTCTCGCGCTACCGTTTGATAATCCTTATCATTGGAATTTTCTGTATTCCACTCGCAGCGCGCGCGGAAAAAAT
>Ga0209166_10001021_pt1 | contig 25161 bp, 18 predicted proteins | sample Coa_R1_3_FD_187151 | JGI IMG/M metagenome (GOLD analysis project Ga0209166, IMG submission 187151) | Surface soil microbial communities from Centralia Pennsylvania, which are recovering from an underground coalmine fire - Coalmine... | ecosystem: Environmental > Terrestrial > Soil >...
CTGTCCTGCGGTTGTGGTTCGTTCCCATGTTCGCGGTGCCCCGCTAGGGAGTCGATCCTGTGCAAAGCCGCTTATGGAGGCCGTTCAGCACATGACGGTCGGCCATCCACGAAGGTGCCGTGCACTGTCGCGGTCATCAGCATCCATATGCTGTCGCCGGCCTTCCCGATTCCCGGCCCCCCTCGCGCTCATTACCCGCTGTAACCACAATCGGTTAGGCGCCATGACCTGCAGGTTATTACCGCACGTCAAGCCCTGTGACGGCCCTTCCGATGATCATGCGCTGGATCTCCGAGGTGCCCTCGAAGATGGTGAAGATCTTCGCGTCGCGGTGCCAGCGCTCGACCGGGTACTCCCGGGTGTAGCCGTTGCCGCCGAGGATCTGCAATGCCTGCTCGGTGACCCGGACCGCGGTCTCCCCCGCGACCAGCTTGGACATCGAGCCCTCGGCGTGGTCGAACGGCACCCCGTTGCGTGCCATCCAGGCGGCCCGCCAGGTCAGCAGCCGGGCCGCATCCACCGAGGCCTGCATGTCGGCCAGCATGAAGGCGATCGCCTGGTTCTGCCCGATCGGGCGGCCGAACTGCACCCGGTCGCGCGCGTACTCGGCGGCGTACTCGACCGCGGCCCGGCCGACGCCCACGGCCATCGCGGCGACGCTGGGCCGGGACCGCTCGAACGTCTTCATCGCCGCCTGCTCGCCTCCGCTGCCGCCCTCGCGGACCCGGGCCAGCCGCTCGTCCAGCCGGTCCTTGCCGCCGACCAGGCAGCTGCCGGGCACGCGGACGCCGTCGAGCACGACCTCGGCCGTGTGCGAGGCGCGGATGCCGTGCTTGCGGAACTTCTGCCCCTGCGACAGGCCCTTGGTGCCCGGCGGCACGATGAAGCTGGCCTGGCCGCGGCTGCCCAGCGAGGGATCCACCGACGCCACCACCACGTGCACGCCGGCGATGCCGCCGTTGGTCGCCCAGGTCTTGGTGCCGTTCAGTTCCCACTCGCCGGTGGCCTCGTCGTAGACCGCCCGGGTGCGGATCGCGGCGACGTCGCTGCCCGCGTTGGGCTCGGAGGAGCAGAACGCGGCGAGCTTGAGGTCACCCGGGGCGCCGAACATCTGCGGCAGCCACTCGCCGATCTGCTCGTTGGTCCCGTTGGCCGACACCGCCACCGCGGCGAGCGAACTGCCGACGATGGACAGGGCGATGCCCGCATCCCCCCAGAACAGTTCCTCGAACGCGATCGGGATGCCCAGGCCGGTGGGCCCGAGCCACTGCTCGCCGAAGAACTCCAGCGAGTACAGGCCGATCTTGGCCGCCTCCTCGATGATCGGCCATGGAGTCTCTTCCCGCTCGTCCCATTCGGCCGCCGCGGGCCTGATGACGTTCGCGGCGAACCCGTGCACCCAGTCCTGCATCTCGCGCAGGGCGGGCCCGGGATCCAGGCTGAACGGCGCTGGGGAGTCCAGGGCGGTGGTCATATCGTCGCTCCTGATCGGGTCCGGTCCTGTCTATGTTACCGATGAGTAGCTTCGAGTCCAGTCGCGGCCCGCCAGCCGTCCCCTCCCCCGCGTGATCAGCCCTGCTCGTGGCGGTCCAGGAACTCGTACACCTCGGTCTCGTCCACGCCGGGGAAGCTGCCGGTCGGCAGCGCGGACAGGATGTGCGAGTGGGCCCGGGCCGACGGCCAGGCCATCCCCTCCCAGCGCCTGGCAAGCCCGGCCGGCGGCCGCTGGCAGCAGTCCCTGTCCGGGCACCGGGAGACCTTGCGCAGCGGGGTGTCCCGGCCGCGGAACCAGCGGGAGTGCTCGTAGGTGACCCCCAGGGTGATGGCGAAGCCGCGCTCCCGGTCCGGATCGACGTGCGCGACGCACCAGTAGGTGCCCGACGGCGTGTCGGTGTACTGGTAGTTCGGCGAGAACCGGTCCGCGGTGCCGAACACCTGCCGGCCAGACCACTGCCGGCACATGCGCTGCCCTTCGATGGCTCCCGAGGGGTCGGCGGGAAGCACCAGCCCGTCGTTCTCGTAGGCCTTGTAGATCACCCCGGCCTCGTCGTTCTTGACGAAGTGGCAGGTCAGCCCGAGGTGGTGGGTGGCCAGGTTGGTGAACCGGTGCGCGGCCATCTCATAGGACACCGAGAACACATCCCGCAGATCCTCCACCGACAGCTGCCTGGCCTGCATCGCCTCGGCCAGGTAGCGCGCCGCGACCCGCTCGGGGACCAGCACCGCCGCGGCGAAATAGTTGGCCTCGACGCGCTGACGCAGGAAATCGGCGAAGTCCCGCGGGGTGTCGTGGCCGAGCACGAAGTGACCGAGCGTCTGCAGCAGGATGGTCCGCGGCGAGTGCACCCCCACCGGCTCCTGCTTGAGGTAGATCCGCCGGTGCCGCAGGTCGGTCACCGATCGGACGGACCGGGGCAGATCGTTGGCGTAGGAGATGGTGAAGCCGTGGTGCGCCACGATCGCGTTCAGCGTGCTCTGGGACAGCGCGCCGCCGCGGTAGCCCACCGCGTCCAGCGCCTCGGCCGCCTGCCGCTCGATCTCGGGGAAGTAATTCCCCCGCGCGCGCATCGCGTGCCGCAGCTCGGCGTTGGCGATCCGCGCCTCCTCGGGCGTGGCCGTCGGGCGGGTGCGCTGCCGGCGCAGCTCGCCGTACAGCGCGGCCAGGTGTTCCAGCACGTCCCCGGGCACCCGGGCGCCGACCTTGAGGTACGGCAGGGACAGGTCGCGGAACAGTGGGTCGCGCTGCGCCTCCTCCAGCGCGATCTCCAGCTGCGCGCGGCGGCTCGGCGGCTGCGGCCGGAGCAGTTCCTCCGGGGCCACCGACAGCGCCTTGGCCAGCGTCTCGATCAGTGACAGCTTCGGCTCGCGGCGGCCGTTCTCCAGCAGCGACAGCGCCGAGGGCGCCCGGCCCACCCGTTCGCCCAGCTCGGCGAGCGTCAGGTTCCTGGCCCGGCGCAGATGCCGGAGGCGCTGTCCGAACGTGGCAAGGTCTAGACCACCAGAACGAAATGACTCAGATTCTTCTTTGAGAAACTGCGGCATAAGTTGACTCTAAATGAAAATCTTCAAAATTTCACTACGCAAGACCGTGCTCATGTGGACCCGCGTGGCAGAAACTGTGCATACCAACCCAGGGGACGACACGGATCGGGAGGAAAGAACAGTGCACGATCGTCGCCTCGAGGGCACCGCGCACGCGGCAAGCAGCAACGGGAACCATGGCGCCAGCCCGAACGGGCACCGGGACTCCAGCCCGGCCGGACAGGCGGCACGCCTGGCCGGCGAATGGGCGGCGAGCCCCCGGTGGCGCGGCACCAAGCGCACCTTTTCCGCCGAGGATGTGATCCGGCTGCGGGGCTCGGTACAGGAGGAGCACACGCTAGCCCGGCTCGGCGCCGAACGGCTGTGGGCCCTGCTGCACACCGAGGACTACGTGCACTCACTCGGCGCGGTCACCGGCAACCAGGCGGTGCAGCAGGTCCGCGCCGGGCTCCCGGCGATCTATCTGTCCGGCTGGCAGGTGGCCGCGGACGCCAACCTGTCCGGGCAGACCTACCCGGACCAGAGCCTGTACCCGGTCAACTCGGTGCCGCAGGTGGTGCGCCGGATCAACAACGCCCTGCTGCGCGCCGACCAGATCTCCTGGGCCGAGGGCAACGGCGACGGGACCCACTGGCTGGCGCCGATCGTGGCGGACGCCGAGGCGGGCTTCGGCGGCGTGCTGAACGCCTTCGAGCTGATGAAAGCCATGATCGCGGCGGGTGCGGCGGGCGTGCACTGGGAAGACCAGCTGGCGTCCGAGAAGAAGTGCGGCCACCTCGGCGGGAAGGTGCTCATCCCGACCGGGCAGCACATCAAGACGCTCAACGCCGCCCGGCTGGCCGCCGACGTCTGCGGCGTGCCCACCCTGGTGGTGGCCCGGACCGACGCGCACGCGGCGACGCTGATCACCAGCGACGTGGACGAGCGCGACCAGCCGTTTATCACCGGTGAGCGGACCGCCGAGGGCTTCTTCCGGGTGCGCAACGGGATGGCCGCCTCGGTCGCCCGAGGGCTCGCCTACGCGCCGTACTCCGACCTGCTCTGGATGGAGACGTCCACGCCGGACCTGGCCGAGGCGCGGGAGTTCGCCGAGGCGATCAAGGCCGAGTTCCCCGACCAGATGCTGGCCTACAACTGCTCCCCGTCGTTCAACTGGCGCAAGCACCTGGACGACGGCACCATCGAGAAGTTCCAGCGCGAGCTGGGCGAGATGGGCTACAAGTTCCAGTTCATCACGCTGGCCGGCTTCCACGCGCTGAACTACTCGATGTACGAGCTAGCGCGCGGCTACGCCGAGGAAGGCATGCCCGCCTACGTCCGGCTCCAGGACGCCGAGTTCGGGGCCGAGGCGAACGGCTACACCGCCACGCGCCACCAGCGCGAGGTGGGCACGGGCTACTTCGACCTGGTGACCTCCGCCATCACCCCGGATTCCTCTACCGTGGCGCTCGCGGGCTCCACGGAAGCCGCGCAGTTCGCAGGTACCCGCTGAGCCTTGGCCCGCCAGGCTAACTCCGCACGGGGCAGGGCTGGCCTGGCGGCTACCAGGGCAGCCCCCGGCTAGGACAGCAACCCCGTCGGGGCGGGCAGTTCCAGCACGTCGTCCTCGCCGTACTCGCCACCGCGGGTGCCGTGCCAGCGCCCGGGCAGGAACAGCGGAATGATCAGCGCGATGCCCGCGAACGCCAGGGTGCCGTTGAGCAGCAGGACCCGGAAGCCCGCACCGTACGTGTGTGCCTGCAGCGGGATCCAGGCCAGCGCGTGGCGCGCGCTCACCGCCAGCAGCGCGCTCCAGCCCAGCAGGACGAGCCCGGGCAGGCCGGTGGCCAGCGGCGATACGGGCCGCATCAAAAGCAGGACGCCGGCCAGCAGGCCGAGTCCGAGCATGGCGGCCAGGCCGGCCAGGCCGGTTCGGCTGGGCAGCCCGACACTGTGGCCGGCCAGCGCAGAGACATGCTCCGCGCCCCAGCCGCCGCCGAAGAACAAGGCCGCGGCCAGTACTACGGCCAGAACTAGCCCGATGAGGTGTCGCATTGTCCCATGAGTCCTTCATCCCCGCTCTGCTCCGTTACCGCGGAAAAGACTACGTGACCTGATCGTGATTCGTGGGGATATGACCAGGTACCGGCGATGGAACCCGGCGGCCGGCCGCGCCCTCCCGTGCCCGGCCGCGGCGGGTGCCGCCGCCGGTCAGCCCGCCTGCTCAGCGCCCGGCGGGCGATAACCCTGGCGTTGTTGGCGGGCGCCAGCATCGCATAGGCCCGGTATGCGCCGCGGCTAATGAGCGCCGTTTTCAGACCGCGGAATCCCGGCGGGCGCCGGTACCCGGGCGGCCGGTAGCGCCGGAAGTCTGCCGCCATCCGGGCGAAGAACCGGCGCCGCGCGGGGCCCGGCACCAGGCCGCTGGCCAGGATCGAACTGTAGTGCTCCAGCATCCGGCCGAACACCGCCGCCCGGACCGCCGGGCCTGCGTCCGCGCCACGGTCCAGCGCGGCGAACACCCGCGCGTAGGAGGTGAAGATGCCGAAGTGCTCCATGCTTGCCGTGGCCAGGAACGAGCCGGGCCGGCGGCGGTACAGGTAGCAGACCTGGTCGAGCAGCGCGATCCGGCCGGCCCGCAGCAGGGCGGTAGCGGACAGCGGCACATCCTCGTGGATACCCGGCGGCAGCGGCACGCCCAGGGCGGTGACGAACGACCGCCGGAACACCTTGCTCCACAGCGTCATCGTCCGGTCGATCAGGGCAGGCCGGTCGGCCAGCGTGATCACGCCGCCGGGCCCAGCCAGCAGCCCGGTGCCCGGGCTCGGCTCGCTGCCCCCGCCGGGCCGCAGAATGCGGTAGTCGAGGAGCAGCACGTCGGGCCGGTCCCGGTCCAGCCGGCCAGCGACCGCGGCCAGGCTCCCCTCGGCGAGCAGGTCGTCGGGGTCAGCGAACCAGACATGTGCGCCGGCCGCCTCGGCCAGACCGCGCATCCGGGCCGGGCCCGGGCCCGCCGCCCTGGGCAGGTGGAGGACGCGCAACCGCGGGTCCGCGGCGGCCCGCGCGTCCAGGATGGCCCCGCAGCCGTCGGGGGATGCGTCGTCTACGGCGATCACCTCGAGACCGCCGGGCGGCTCCGGCTGGCTGAGGATCGAGTCCAGGCAGCCGGGCAGGTATTCCTCCACCCCGTGCACGGCGAGAATCACGCTGATCAGCGGTCCCCCGGCGGTCCCCCTGGGGCCGGTCACCGCCCCAACCCGTGTGTGCTCGACTCATTCCGCTGAGTAGTCATAGCTACCCGATCTTAGAGCAGCCCTTTAACAGCGTCCTGTCAGGAACGCCGCGTAGGCTCTCCGCCGTGCACATCGAGACCGTGTTCCAGACGATCGGGTCCCTGGCAGTCAAGCTCCGCTGGTTTGTGGTTCTGGTGTGGATCGTCGCGGCCGCCGCCGCCGTCTCCGCGCTCCCCTCACTGGCCAGCGTGACCCAGAACAGCAACACCAAGTTCTTGCCGTCCAGCGCCCCGAGCGAGCACGCGGCCGAGCTTGCCGCGCCGTTCGGCACCGCCAGCCTGGTGCCGATCCCGGTGATCGCCGACCGGTCCGCCGGCCCGCTGACCCACGCCGACATTTCGGCGCTGTCGGCGCTGCCGGCCCGGCTGAAGACGGTCGGCGGCGTGACCAAGGTGCAGGACGCCGGCCAGTCCGCCGACGGGCACGCCGTGCAGCTCGTCGTGCTCGCCCAGCAGGGCGGCGGCAACTCCAGCTACGCCACCGACCTGATCGACGGCCTGCGCACCCAGATCGCCCGCGCCCACCTGCCCGCGGGGCTGCAGGCGCACGTGGCTGGTGACGTGGCCGCCCAGGTGGACCAGCAGAAGGCGTCCGGCAACACCGGCAGCAAGCTGCAGGCGCTTTCGCTGTTGTTCATCATCGCGCTCCTGGTGCTGATCTTCCGGTCGCTCACCCTGGCGCTGGTCACGGTCGCGCCCGCGCTGATCTCGGTCACGATCGCCGGGCCGCTGGTCGCGGAGGCGGCCAAGCACGGCCTCCAGGTGTCCCCGATCGCCCAGTTCCTGCTGATCGTGCTGGTCCTCGGCGCGGGCACGGACTACGGCCTGTTCCTGGTGTTCCGCGTCCGCGAGGAGCTGCGCGCGGCCAAGCATGCCACCGCCGGCGAGTACTACCCGGGGGCGCGTGGCCTGGGCGGCAGCGTGGTGCGCGACTTCCTGCACGCCCGGCCGACGGCCCGCGGCGCCATCGTCCGGTCGGTCACCAAGGTCGGCGAGTCCATCACGTTCTCCGCGGCCACGGTCATCGCCGCGGTGCTCACCCTGCTGCTCGCGACGTTCTCCTTCTACTCCGATCTCGGCATCCCGTTCGCGATCGCGATCGGTGTCATGCTGCTCGCCGGGCTGACCCTGCTCCCCGCGCTGCTGTCCATCCGGCTGTCGCTGCTGGCCATGAAGCGCTCGCTGTTCCGCGCGGTGTTCAAGCGGCCGAAACTGATCCCGATCAACATCCAGGGGCGGGGCAAGGCCGGTGTCTGGGGCCAGGTGGCGGGCCGCATCGTGCGGCACCCGGCGCCGACGCTCGCGGCCGGGATCGTGGTGTTCGGCGCGCTGTCGCTCACGGTGTTCGGCTACAAGGCCGCCGGCTTCGGCGGGAACACCGCGCCGCCGTCGGGCAGCGACTCGGCCGCCGGGCAGGCGCAGCTCACCAGGTACTTCCCGCAGTCGTCGGCGAACCCCACCACGCTGATCTTCCGGTTCAACACGCCGGTGTGGCAGAACCCGGCGCCGCTGGTCGCAGCGGAGGGCAAGCTCCAGTCGAGCGGGCTGTTCACCCAGGTCGCCGGGCCGCTGAACCCCGGCGGCGCCGCGCTGACCCCGGCCCAGTTCACCGCGCTGCACAGCAAGCTCGGCCCGGCCAAGGTACTGCCGCCGGTGCCCCCGGCCGGCACTGCGGTGCAGCCCGGCGCCTATGCCGCCTACCGTGCCACCGCCAACCTCGTCAGCCCGGACGGCCGGACCGTGCTGTACGAGACCGGCCTCAAGGCGGGCGACCCGGGAACCACCAAGGCGATGAACGCGGTACCGTCGCTGCGCACCGAGACCGCCACGGTGGCCAAGGCCGTCGGGGCGTCCGACTCCGCGGTCGGCGGCGAGGCGCCCGCCCTCTACGACATCAGCAGCATCTCCAACAGCGACCTGCAGCGGGTCATACCGATCGCGATCATCGCGATCGGCATCCTGCTCGCGCTGGTACTGCGCAGCCTTGTGGCGCCGCTGTACCTGATCGCCTCGGTCGGCATCTCCTACCTGGCCGCGCTGGGCCTGTCTGTGCTGATCTTCATCAAGCTCGGCAGCAGCGGCGGCCTGGTGTTCTTCATGCCGTTCCTGATGTTCATCTTCCTGCTCGCCCTCGGTGAGGACTACAACATCCTGATGATGAGCCGGATCCGGGAGGAGGCCCGTCAGCTCCCGCTACGCGAGGCCGTCACCCGGGCACTGAGCGCGACCGGTTCGACAATCACCTCGGCCGGCCTGGTGCTCGCGGGCAGCTTCCTCGTGCTGACCTTGGTCGCAGGCAGTGGCTCTGGCGGCGACCAGGTCCGCGACATCGGCCTCGGCCTCGCCCTGGGCATCCTGATGGACACGTTCCTGGTGCGAACCCTGCTGGTGCCCTCGACGGTGGTGCTGCTGGGCCGGTGGAACTGGTGGCCGTCCCGGATGAGCGGGCATCAGGCGCTGCACGCCCCGGGAGATCCCGGCCCGGGAGACGGCGGCGCGCCCGGCACGCGCGCCCCGCAAGTCAGGCAGGCGGAGGCCCGCTAGCTAGGCCCGCCCCGGGAGCCGGGGCATCGGCCTGCGCGTCTATCAGCCCGGCCAGGTCCCGCAGCGCGGGCAGGGCGGACTCGACCATGGCCCGGCTCGCGGGCGGCAGGTCGGTGATCGCGGACTGGAGCAGCCGCGCGTTGACCTGCTGCCAGCGGGTGACCGCGGCCCGGCCCGCCCCGGTCAGCGACAGCGACGCGGTGCGCCGGTCCCGCTGCCCGCCGGACCGGGTGATGTGCCCGGCCCGGCGCAGGCCGCTAGCCAGGGTGGCCTCCGAGCTCGGGGCGATGCGGAGCAGCCGGGCGAGCTGGCCTGGCCGGGCACCGGGGTTCTCGGCCAGGCAGGACAGCAGTTCCAGCTGGGCGACCGACAGGCTGGCGTCAGGGTCGGCCGCCCGGGCCGCCCGGCGCATCGCCCGGCGGAGCCGGGAGATGACGTCGGCCAGCTCCGATCCCCTGGAATCGCCCTCGCCGCGTGGCGGCGAGGCCCCGTCAGCCAGCTGCACCAGGCGCGGTCCCCTCTGCCTCATCCCCGAGATATCGCTCTGTGTCGCCGTTCCTCATCATGGCCCAGCCGGCCGGGCCCTGACACGGCAATTCGCGCATACCGGGCCACTGCGGCACTCCGGCCATCCCGGGAATGCGATACCCGACCTGCTTGGATCAGCGATACTTGGCGTGGATCTCGCGGACTCACCGGTCACGGTGCTGGCCTCCGGTGCGGCGACCCGTCAGACTCGCCTGTGGGAGGTCCGAGCTACGCCGCCGCGCGGCACCATGTGCACCGGGTCGCCCGGCGGCGCAGGAGGGACGCCAATGCAAGAACTGCGCCTCGTCGCGGTCAGTGAGGACGGCAGCTACGCCGTGCTCGCAGCGCCGGGGAGCGGGGGCCGCTTCACGCTCCGGATCGACGACCGGCTGCGGATCGTGGCTCGCGGGCAGTTCTCGCGGCTTGCGCAGTACGAGATCGAAGTGGAGAGTCCCTTGCGACCCAAGGAGATCCAGGACCGGATTCGCGCCGGGGAGACGGCCGAGGAAATCGCCGATGCGGCGGGGGTGCCGATCGAGCGCGTGCGCCGTTTCGAGGGCCCGGTGCTGGCGGAGCGTGCCTACCGGGCCCAGGAGGCCCAGAGCGCAACCGTGCGCCAGCCCGGCGACTCCGGCCCGGGCCGCACGCTCGGGGACGTGGTGGTGGACGGCCTGCGCGCCTGCGGGGCCGATCCGGACGACGCCGAGTGGGACTCGCGCAAGCGCGCGGACGGCGGGTGGCAGGTCAGCCTCACGTTCACTGCGGGCAACCGTCCCCACCTGGCTGAATGGCTCTTCGATCCGCTCCGCAAGCATGTCGCACCGGCCGGCGACACCGCTACCCGGCTCTGCCTGCCCGACGCGGAACTTCCCCAGCCCGCGCCCGGCCCGCGAGCCCCGGCGCGGGCAACGGTCACCCCGATCGGCAGCAGGCTGGGCCCGGCATCCGACTCTGACCAGAGCCGCCAGCCGGAGCGGAGCCATCAGGCCGAGCGGGCCGGTGTTCCGGCGCCCGGCCACGCCCGCCCTGAGCCGGAGCAGAGCGAAGGCGCGCCCGCGGCGGCCCAGCGCGAGCGCCCGGCCCGCAAGGCCGCGGGCGGCAGATCGCGGCGCTCCTCGGTCCCGTCCTGGGACGAGATCATGTTCGGCACCAGCCGGCCGAGCGACTAAGTGGCCACGGGAGGTCTTGGGTCCGCATACGATCACTGCGGACGGGGCGTGCGGGCTCGAGACAAGATTGGCGGGTGCGGCGGTTGGCGCGTATGTCCGGCCGATCGGTTCCGGTTGCCGCCGCCGCGGCGGCGCTCCTTTTTCTTAGCGGTTGCGGCTTGATCGGCGGCCCGAGCACCGTCCTGGCAGCTGTCCCCGACATCATCACGGTGACCAGCCCAGACTTCAACGGGAGGGTGATGGGGCCGGCGTTCAGTTGCCGCGGTGCGGGCAGGCACCCGGCGATTCACTGGTCCGGCGCACCGACGGGGACAAAGTCACTCGCGCTGGTGATGGATGACTCCGCCGCGCCGATCACGCCGTATATCTACTGGATCGTCTTCGACATAGGCCCGCAATCCTCCGATATTCCGGCCGGGCAACTTCCGCCGGGGGCGCGTCAAGCCGGCAACAGTAAAGGCACGATCGGCTATGATCCGCCTTGCCCAGCGAATCCTGGGCACGTTTACAGGTTCACCGTTTACGCGCTTGGGAGAAGGCTCACCCTGCCCCCGGGCGCGAGTGCGGAAACGGCCTGGATGGCCATAGCCAGTGCGGCTATTGCCCGTGGCAGGCTCGCTACAGTCATCAATCCGTAATTATCTGACTGCACTGAGTAAACGACATTCGTAAAAGTTCTCTAAACGCAAGACACGGGCCATACTGGTCCACCAGAATCACAGCTCAAGGAGTTAACCTCCGGAGTGACCCAAGCCGCTAGCGACACTGGGGAAGGCCCGCGCCGTGGCCGCGCGCGCCTCGCTAGCGCTGCCCAGATGGCCATGGCTAGTTGGGTGGTGCGATGATCCTGCTCGTGGTCGGCCTCGTCGCCGTTATCGTGGTGGTCCTCATCGCCGTCTTTCTGAGTATTCGGCTCGGGCGCGGCGATGAGCACGACGAATCGGACCTGGGTCCCAGCAGCCGCGACCGGAGGCGCGACCAAGACGAGCGCTGGCGGGAACGTGACGGCCGGCAGGCACCCTCGTCAGCCAGCAGGACCGCGGGCGCTGGCGGGCGTGACTCGGGTTACGGCTCGCGGGGCCCGGCGCGAGAACGGGCCTCCCGCAACCGCGACTACGACGGCGCGCGCCGGCCGTCCCACCCGCAGGCGCCCGGAAGCCGCAGGCCCGCGGCGGCCCGCTCGGCCGTTGGGGCGTCGGCGTCGGCCCGTGGCCGTTACGACGGCGGCCCGTCACGGCAACCTGCCGCCGAGGACTACCCCTCGTCCGACTACCCGTCTATGGATTTCGCCCCGGGCGGCCGCTACCCGTCGGGCGACCACCCCTCTGCGGAGTTCCCTGCGGCCGACTACGGCGCCATGGACGACCCCCGGGGCCGCCGGGAGTCCCGGCGTAAGCCTGCCCCCGCGCCGGTCGGCGGCAGGGCCAAGTCCCGGCAGCGTGGCAAGCGCGACGACGACAGCGACTGGCCGAGCACCGAGTGGGACAAGCTCTCCGACGAGCAGTACTGGGCCGAGCTTTCCGCCGACAAGCCGCTATCCAGCATGGCCCGGTCGGCCAAGACGCCGAACGGCACCGCCAAGGCCAATGGGAGCCAGGCCAAGCCGGCCGCGCGCGAGACCCGGCCCGCCAGGCCGCCCGCGCCCGAGCGTGACCTGCCTAACCGTACCGAACCCGGCCGCCCGGAACCCAGGCGCACGGAACGCGGCGAGCAGTGGGAGCCCGCGACCGAGCGCCTCCCGGTGCGCGGCGGCGCCCGTGAGGCAGCCCCGGCCCCGCCGCCGCCCCGCATGGAGGCGGACCCAGCCGCCAGCCGCTCCCACCCCGGTCCGCGGGCAGTCCGCGACACCGGCCCTCCCGCCGCACGGGAATCCGTGCCGCAGCCCCGGGCCGGCCACCGGCGCCGGGACACCGCCGGGCCCCAGCCGACCCGGGACCTTGACCAGCACCTGGCCATGCTGACCGGGATGGCCAGCGCGCCGCCGCCCATTCCGGGCGCGCTCCAGGACGACCCGCTGACCAGCCCGTCGTTCTCCCTCAAGGCGGCACCGACCAGCGACAGCCGGTCCTACCGCAACGCCAGGAAGCATGCCAGGACCACCGGCCAGCCCGCCGCCGACGGCACCGCTCAGGCCAACGGAAACGGCGCCAACGGGAACGGCAGCGGCAGCTATCCGGCGGGGGACTACGCCGACTCCGGCTACGCCTACCACGCCGCTCCCCCGGCCGTCGTGCCGCCGCAGGCGCCCGCGGCGGAGTGGCAGGCCGCGCCGCCGGCTCCCATGTACGGGAACCCCTACCAGCAGACCGGCTCAGGTAACGGCTCGGCAGCGAGGTACCCCGACAGCCAGGCCACTGCGGGCTACGCCAGCTACCACACGGATCCCCTGCGCATCTACTCGCCGCCCGGCAACCAGACGCCGGCCCCGTACGCCAACCCCGCCAGCCCGCCCGGGTACCAGCTGCCGTCCGCAGGCACCGTGCCCTACGCCGACAGCTACCGGCAGCACCCCTACCCTGACCAGGCCGGCTACCAGGACAGGGACAGTGCCGGCGGGTACGCCCACGGCTTTGACGGGAGCTACACAGGCGACCCGTACCCGGTCGACGGATATCGGCCATACCCGCCCCAGGGTTGACAAGCCGGTACACCCGGCACCGACAATATGGCGACCCCGAGAACCGCTAGGCACCCGCAGAGGAGACCGTGGACCGCTCACGGGATCACGCACGCACCTATCACCTGCACCGGCTGGCGACCGCGCTCGACACCCAGGGCCTGCACTCCACGGTGAAGACCACCTACCCGGCGGCCCTGCACATCTTCACGCCGGGCGCGATGATGCTGGCCGAAAGCATCGGCTGCACGCCGGGTACTGATGACCGGGGCCACCTTCGCTGGTATTACCGCTGGTCTTGGGGAGAGGTGCTGCACGACGCCGACGATCCCTCGGCCGCCGCGGCGAGGATCGCCGAGGTCCTCTCCGCCCGTTAGCAAGGGCCGGGGGTTCCCTCTCGCCGTCACGCTAGCCCAGCACGGACGTCCGGGAAGCTGGACCAGGGTCGGTGTGGTTAACCAGTTATATCGGCCTCGTGGCTGGAGGGTGTCGTGTCCAAGCAGGTGACTCCACCGCCGCCGGGTGACAAGCCGGCGCCGTCTGCCCCGCCCTCGCCCCCGGCCTGGCGCCACTGGCTGTGGCCGATCGCACTGATCGCCTTTGTGCTGCTATGGCTGCTGCTGCCCACTCTGCACACCACTCAGGTAAGCCTCAACTACACCCAGTTCCTATCCCGGGTCAGCGCGCACCAGGTGAAGACCATCACGCTCAGTTCGAGCGGCCAGGCCAGCGGGACGCTGGCGAACGGGACCACATACAACACGGTGATCCCGAACCAGGCGGGCTCGCAACTCCTGGACAGGCTGCAGGCTTCGCATGTGCAGATCACCGCAAGCGCGCCGGGTCCCTCGTTCGGCTCCGAGGTGCTGACCTGGCTGCTGCTGCTCTCGCCGTTCCTGCTGTTCGGCTGGCTGTGGATGCGGCTGTCGCGGGGCGCGGGCGGGCAGCTGCAGGGCGTGCTCGGGGTCGGCCGGTCCCGGGCGAAGGTGTTCGACGCGGAGCGGCCGACGACACGGTTCAGCGACGTGGCCGGGTACGAGGGCGCCAAGGCGGAGATCGTCGAAGTGGTGGACTTCCTGCGCAACCCCGGCCGGTACCGCCGCGCCGGGGCGACGCCGCCGCGCGGCGTGCTCATGGTCGGGCCGCCGGGCACCGGGAAGACGCTGATCGCCCGGGCCGTGGCTGGCGAGGCGGACGTGCCGTTCTTCTCCGTCGCGGGCTCCAGCTTCGTGGAACTGTTCGTCGGCGTCGGTGCCGCGCGGGTGCGCGACCTGTTCAGCGAGGCACGCAAGCGGGCCCCGGTCATCATCTTCATCGACGAACTGGACGCGATCGGGCAGCGGCGGGCCGGCTCCGGCGCGGTCGTAGCCAACGACGAGCGGGAGCAGACCCTCAACCAGTTGCTGACAGAGATGGACGGTTTCGACCCGGCCGAGGGCATCGTGGTGCTCGCCGCCACGAACCGGCCCGAGGTTCTCGACCCGGCGCTGCTCCGCCCCGGCAGGTTCGACCGGCAGATCACCATCCCGCTGCCCAACCTGGCCGAACGCGAGGCCATTCTCAAGGTGCACTGCCGGGGCAAGAAGCTGGACCCGGGCGTGGACTTGAACGTGGTGGCCCGCGGCACGCCAGGCTTCTCCGGGGCCGATCTGGCCAACCTGGTCAACGAGGCGGCCATCAACGCGGTCCGCGACGGGCGGGAGGTGATCACCGCCGCCGACTTCGACAACGCCAGGGACCGCATCATCCTCGGCCGCCGGGAGGGCTCCAATGTGCTGCTCCCCGAGGAGAAGCTGGCTGTGGCCTTCCACGAGGCGGGCCACGCGCTGGTCGCCGCGCTGTCCCCGCGCGCCGACCCGGTGGCCAAGGTGACCATCCTGCCGGCCGGCCAGGCGCTCGGCGTCACCCAGCAACTGCCGCTGGTGGAACGGCACCTGTACGGCGAGGACTACCTCACCCAGACCCTCGCGGTGCGGCTGGGCGGCCGGGCCGCCGAACTGGTCGAGTTCGGCCAGGGCTCGACCGGCGCGGCCAACGACCTGGCCTCGGCGACCGACCTCGCCATCAAGATGGTCCGCGAGTTCGGGTTGTCCCCGGCTATCGGCCCGGTCGGCTACCCCGAGGGCGGGTCAGTGTTCCTCGGCGCCGGCGGACCCGGGATGTCCAGCCGCCCCTACGCCGAGGCCACCCAGGCGGCCATTGACGCCGAGGTCGCCCGGCTGCTCCGCGAAGCCGAGGAGCAGGCGCTCGGCCTGCTCCGAGCGCACCAGACCGAACTGCGGAGCCTGGTGGACCTGCTGCTGGAGCAGGAGACGGTGGACGGCGACGCCGTCTACCGGGTGCTCGGCATGACACCGCCGGAGCACCGCGAGGAGGGCGCGGTGATGGCCCCGGCCAGGCCCGCCGCGGCCGCCAGCCGGGTCAACGGGCCCGCGGCCGGTGCCAGGGAAGCCGCTCCCCCAAGCCGGCCGGGCGCAGGCTCCCGCGACGGAGTCCCCGGAGCCTGAGGCCAGCGGGAGTTCCAGGAGGTCGCCCTCCAGGCCAGCACCACATGTCCTGTTATGGTGGCCCGCATGCCCGCCACGATCTCGGTCCGTGACCTGCGCAAGTCCTACGGCCGGGTGGCCGCGGTGGACGGTGTGACGTTCGAGGTGGCGCACGGCGAGTTCTTCGGCATCCTTGGCCCGAACGGGGCGGGCAAGACCACCACGCTGGAAATCATCGAGGGCCTGCGCGAGCCCGGCGGCGGCGAGGTCGCCGTGCTCGGCCAACGGCCGTGGCCACGGGACCCGACGCTGCTGACGCGGATCGGCGTGCAGTTGCAGGCGTCGTCGTTCTTCGAACAGCTCACCGCCAGGGAGCAGTTGCGCACGTTCGCCTCCCTGTACGGAGTCGGCGCCCAGCGCGCGGACAGCATGCTCGGCGTGGTCGGGCTGGAGGACCAGGCCGGCACTCGCACCGAGAAACTGTCCGGGGGCCAGGCTCAGCGCCTGTCCATCGCATGCGCGCTGGTACACGACCCCGAACTGCTCTTCCTGGACGAGCCGACCGGGGCCCTGGATCCGCAGGCCCGGCGGAACCTGTGGGACCTGCTCCGCAAGATCAGCGCGGAAGGCCGCACCGTGGTGCTGACCACGCATCACATGGACGAGGCCGAGTCGCTCTGCCACCGCGTTGCCATCATGGATCACGGGAAGATCCTCAAGACCGGGCCGCCGGCCGCGCTGATCCGCGAGCTGGGCCAGCCGCTGCGGATCAGCGTGGAGTCCGGCCGCCTGTCGGTCGCGCAAGCGCGGGCCATGCTGCCCGGGCCCGGCGCCGCCGACAGCGTCACCGACGACGGCGTGTCGCTGACGATCGCCACCCGGGAGCCCGCCGCGGTGCTGGCCGGGCTGGCCGGGCAGGACGCGCTGACCGGGCTGCGGGTGTCCGGTGCCACGCTGGAGGACGTGTTCCTGGAACTGACCGGGCGCGAGTACCGGGCATAGCCCGTCTGGGGGCGCGGCGCCCGGGGCTATCCGCTGACCAGGCGGGCTGGGTCTTTGGGGGCGCGGGCCTCGGCCAGCCGGACGTGGTACATCGACCGCCAGTTCTTGCCGGTGAGCAGGAACTCCCCGGGACCGGGCAGGGCCGCGACACCGTTCAGCACCGCCTCCGGGTCGCCCCGGTGCCGCTCCATCACTGCCTTGGCGTCCACGATGTCGCTGACCTCGCCACTGCCCGGGTCGATGGCCACCAGGTACCGCTTTCCCAGGATGTTCGCCCACACCCGCCCACCGGCCCACTCCAGGTCGTTGAGGTCGCAGACGCGCTCGCCGTCGATGCGGACCCGGATCAGGCCGAGCGGTTCCAGCGTGGCCAGGTCCCGCCTGATCAGTTCGCTGGTGCCGTCACTGGTCAGCACCGTGCCGCCGGAGCAGCAGATGCCCCAGCCCTCGCGGTTGAACGGGATCTTGTCCAGCAGTTCCAGGCTGCCGGAGTCCCAGCGCAGCGCGGTCCGCTCCCGCCAGGTGAGCTGCCACACGTGCGTGCCTGCCCGGCAGATGCCCTCCCCGAACATCTCCGCGGGCAGCGCCGCGTTTGCCTCTGGCTGCCCCGCGCCGAGCCGGTACCGGCGCAGCGCCGATTGGCCGTACCCGCCGATGCTTTCCAACACCGTGTCCCCGCGGACGAGCAGGCCCTGGGTGAAACCGCGCCCGGGGTGCGGCAGGCGGCGGAGCACCCGCAGCCGGTGGAATCTCAGCATGCCACCTCCCCGCCGTGCTGCCCCGGTCCCGGGCCCGTGCTCACCGCCACGCAGACATCTTGCCAGCCGGCCCAGGCCCGGCTGCCTGCGGCCGGGCGGGGGGCCGTGCCGCCGGGCGCCGGGCCGGCGGGGCAGGGGGCTGCCCGGGCCGGCCCGGGGGACCCTCAACCCTCGGTGGCCTGCGGCCCCGCTCCTGCGTCACGGGGCCTTGGCCGTAGGGTTTCGCCCATGCACAGTGTGGATCCGACCACCGAGCAGATGATCCGCTCGGTCCTGGCGTACGCGGAAAACCGGCTGCGGCTCGATCCGGTTCCCCTGGACGGGGGGCGCCGGGATCCGGCGGACTTCGACTCCGTGCTACGCGGCCTGCCCAGCGAGGAGCCGCACAACGCGGACCAGGTGCTGGGCGCGTACGCCTCGGTGCTGGCGCCGGCGGTGATCTCGGCGGACAGCCCGCGGTTCCTCGGGTTCATCCCCGCCGCGCCGACCAAGGCCGCGCTGCTGTTCGACATGCTCGTCTCCTGCGCCTCGATCCAGGGCATCTCCTGGCTGGAGGCGTCCGGGGCGATCCATGCGGAGAACCTGGTGCTGCGGCTGATCGCCGACCGGGCCGGGCTGCCCGCCGCGGCCGGTGGGTGCTTCGTCTCCGGCGGCTCCGCGGCGAACCTGTCGGCGCTGATGGTCGCCCGGGAGGTGGCCAAGCGCAAGGTCGGCCCGGCCGGCCAGGGCCGTCGGCTGCGCGCGGTGGTCGGCGGCGACGCTCATTCCTCGATCGCGAACACGCTGCGCATCCTGGAGATGGGCGCGCTGACCGTGACCACCCCCGACCATCGGCTGACCGGTGCCGCGCTGCGTGCCGCCATCGAGGCGGACGGCGACCCCGCCTCGCTGGCCGTGGTGGTCGCCACCGCGGGCACCACGAACGCCGGGATCATCGACGACCTGGCCGGCGCCGCCGGGGCCGCCCGCGACTATGGCCTGTGGTTCCACGTGGACGGCGCTTATGGCGGCGCCGGGCTGTTCGCCCCGAGCGTCCGGCGCGCCTACGACGGCATCGAGCACGCCGACTCCTTCGTCCTGGATCCGCACAAGTGGCTGTTCGCCCCGTTCGACTGTGCCGCATTGCTGTACCGCGACCCTGCGCTGGCCCGCTCGGTGCACAAGCAGGACGCGTCCTACCTCGATGTGATCCACGACGAGCCCGCGGACTGGAACCCGACCGACTACGCCTACCACCTGACCCGGCGGGCCCGGGGGCTGCCGCTGTGGTTCTCGCTGTCGGTGCACGGGGTCCGCGCCTACAGCGAGGCGATCGAGGCGGCGATCCGGCAGGCCAGGGAGACCGCCACGGAGATAGCCAAGCGCAGCTGCCTGGAGCTGATCCGCGAGCCCGAACTCGGCATCGTACTGTTCCGCCGCCTTGGCTGGAGACCGGCGCAGTACGCCGAGTGGGCGGACCGGCTGCTCGCCGACCAGGTGGCCTTCATCCCGCCGTCGGCCTGGGACGGCGAGACGGTCGCCCGGTTCGCGTTCCTGCACCCGCACACCTCGATGGACCTGGTGCGGCAGATCCTCGACCGGATGGAGTGAGCCCGTGGGGGCAGCCGCGCGGCAAGGCTCCGCGGCCGGCCCGCGGGGTGGCCGCGTGTCAGGCGACGGCCTCGTGCCCGGCCGGGCCCGCAACCGCGGCGGCCGAGGTGGCCAGCGACGTCTCAAACACCTGCCGGCGGCGGCGCGGATCCATCAGGTTCACGCCCATGACCGCCAGGTCCTCCGGCCCGGGAGTGACCACGGTGACCGCGATGCCCGCCGCGCGCAGCGCCCGGACCTCCCGCAGCAGGTTCATGGTGATCAGCGCGCGCAGCTGGCGTTCCAGCCGCTCGTGCGGCATCCGCGGCCGGTCCGCCACGACGCTGGCCATCGGGGCGAGCACGAAGACCTCGTCGAGACCGGCCCGGGCCACCATGCCCAGCGAGGTCGGCGACCGGACGCCGCCGTCCACGTAACGGTGGCCGCCGATCTCGGCGGGCGCGAACCAGCCGGGGATGGAGCAGGAGGCCACGACGGCGTCGGGCAGCGGGGCGGGCGGGGCGCCGGGCCGGCCGAACACCGCCCGGCGGCCAGAGTCGTAATCGACGGCCACGATCCAGGTCTCACCGACCACCCACGGCGGCGGCTCGGCGGAGGCCGGAAGGCCGTAGGCGTGGCGGTGCAGGGCTTGCACCATCTGGCGGAGCGGCCCGTGGGTCCCCCGGCCGCGCGGCAGCCACGCGCTCGCCGCGACGCTGGGGTGTACCCGGTGCGGGGTGAGCAGCACGGAGAGCATGAGCCGGGCCGAGCCGAGACGTAGTTGCGGGGCCGGCGGCCAGGGGGCGCCGGTGAGGTTGTCCACGGCGGAGGCTTCCAGCGGCCCGGCGGCCTCGCCCCGCTGGTGGCCGATCATCTCATCGATGCGGATCCCGCAGCGCAGCGCGGCGGCAATCACGCTGCCCGCGCTGGTCCCGACGATCAGGTCGACGTCACCGATCGGGCACGGCAGGCGCTCCTGCAAGGCGGGCAGCACTCCGGTCATCCAGGCCGCGCCGAGCACGCCGCCCGCACCGAGCACCAGGCCCACCCGGGGGCGGGAACGGCTAGGCACCGCTTTCAGACCCACGTGCACCTCCAGGGGCCCAAACGTTTGCGCCTCCGCTCGGCCCAGCCATGCGGTCAGGTGCAGATCTTATATATAGATTCCCTCGGGATGCCTGTGATGCACCTCGGTTGCATGAGGTGCATCCCAGGGGCGTGGCTCAGCCCGCGCTCTCGTCCGCGCCCGGAACGGGCGTGCGTGCCGCGCGGGCGGCGTGGGCCGCGGACTGGGCGGCCGAGCCGAGCCATCCCAGCACCGCGTCCGCGGTGTCCTGCGGGACCTCCAGTTGCGGCACATGCCCAACCCCGCCGAACTCCCGCAGCGACCAGGACGGGTTGGCGCGGACGGCCGCGCGCGCCGCTGCGACCGGCACCAGGCGGTCGGCGGTGCCGTGGATCAGCAGCACCGGGCAGGTCACCGAGCGGATCCGGCGGCCGTAGGCCCGGCCGTGCGGGTAGCCGACGGTACGGACGACCGAGCGGACCGCGGCGGCGAAATCGGCTTCCATGCCCGAGAACCCGGCCCGCTGCGCGGCGACCTCGACGTGCCGGGCGATAATCTCCGGGGCCACCCGGGAGGGATCCGCGCAGCAGAGCCGCATGATCCCCTCGACCAGCGCCGCCGGGGCCTGCCGGCGGCGGCGGGCCTGCACCGCCCGGCGCACCCCGGGCGCGAGGTACAGCGCGAACATCGCCGTGACCAGGGGGTCCGGCCGGGCTGGCACGAACGGCAGCGCCGGGTCCACCAGGATCAGGCCGGCCACGGCGCCCGGGGCCACACTTGCCTCGAGCAGCGAGATCATGCCGCCCATCGAGTTGCCCATGAGGATCACTGGGCCGCCGGCGACCGAGGTGATGAACCGGTGCAGCAGCGCCCGGTTCGCAGCGACATCCGTGCCACGGCCGAGCGACTGGGTCAGGCCATGCCCGGCCAGGTCCGGGGCGAGCATCCGGTAGGTGCCGGTCAGCAGCGGCGCGATCGCTGTCCAGTTGACCGCCGAGCCACCGAGCCCGTGCACGCAGACGATGACCGGGCCGTCGGCCGGGCCCCCGAAGTCCAGGTAGCGGACCGGCCCGCCCAGGTCGGCCCACCGGGAGACGCCGGCCGGCGGTCCCCCGGACTCGGTGCGGTGCGTGGTCTGGCCAGCGGTCATCGATCCAGCGTCGAGCAACCTACACCCGCTGTCAACTCGCGAGTAACTTGCGGTCAGCCTGACCCGGCCACGCTGCCCGCACGCCTTGTCCCGTTGTGATGCACTCTTGCCCGTTGTGACGGGCGCCTACCGCGTTGTGATGGCGGCGGCGCGGCTGACCATCTCGGGCAGCCGGCCGCAGCCGGCCAGCGCCTCCCGCTGGAAGACCGCCCCGTTGCCGCGGGCCAGGACGGCCTCCAGCAGTTCGCCGACGATGTCGGCGTCCCCGTCGTCGGCGAGCGCGGCGCGAACGTGGTCGGCCAGCATCCCCGCGACGGCGGCCGCAGGTTCGGGCAGGCCGGTGACCGGGTTGAGCAGGACACCGCCCAGGCCGGACCGGCTGGCCCGCCAGGCGGCCAGGCGGAGCAGCTCGGCCCGTGGCCGCGGGGCGGGCTGCCCCTCCCGCCACCGGCGCGCCTCGGTCTCCACCAGGGCCCGTGCCAGCGCGGCGATCAGCACCGCGTCCTCCGCGCGCAGGCACACGTCGGCGATGCGTATCTCCACGGTGGGATTGTGCTCGGACAGCCGCGCGTCGAAATACACCATCCCGGTGTCGAGCAGTGTTCCGGTGCGCACCATCCGCTGCACCGTTTCCCGGTAGGCCCCGGCGCTGCCGAAAGTTTCGGTGGGGCCCGCGCTGGGCCAGCGGCCCCACGCCTGGTAGCGGAAGCTCTCGTAGGAGCTGTCGGTTCCCTGCCAGAACGGCGAGTTGGCGCTGAGCGCCAGCAGGACAGCCAGCCACGGCCCGGCCCGGTCGAGCACGGCGACTCCCTCGTCCGCCGAGGCGATCTCCACGTGCACGTGACAGCCGCAGGTGAGCTGCTCGGAGGCGGTCAGCCCGTACGCGCGGGCCATCTCCAGGTACCGGCTCGTGGCCACCAGCTCCGGCTCGACCGGCAGCGGTGAGGTGGCCAGCGCCGCCACCTGCGCCCCCGCCCGGGCCGCGAAGGACCCGGCCTCTGAGCGACACCGGCGCAGTTCCGCGCCGAGCTCCTCAAGGCCATGGCAGGGCCTGGTATTGGTTTCCAGTTGCTGCAACTGCAGCTCGAAGGTGAGCGCCCCGGCGGCGTCGCCGTCCTGGCTTCCCGCTCGGGCGCCGTGGCCGGCCTGGCCGGCCGCCTCCCGGGCGGCGCGCAGCACACTCCCGGCCACGGCCCTGGGCTGGCCGGTCCCCGGGTCGACCAGCAGGAGCTCTTCTTCGACACCCACGCTGCGACCAGTCATCGCCCACCCCTGCCCGCCGATTGCCGTCCCATCCCGCCCGGTTCCGGCAACTGTCCTTCGCCGATGGCTCAGGCGGTCGTCCGGGAACCGGGCCCGGCGCGGTGAGCACCTGGGGCCGCACGGCTCAGCCGTGCGGCCCCAGGGTGCGGTTGGTGCCGTTACGCGGCGACCGGTGTGGCCTGCGCGGCTGCGGCCGGCTCCAGGGCCAGCGCCAGCACCTCGCGGACGTCGCTGACCGGGTGCACGTCCAGCTTGGCGAGCACCTCCTCCGGCACATCGTCCAGGTCGGGCTCGTTGCGCTGCGGGATCAGCACGGTGGTCACGCCGGCCCGGTGAGCGGCCAGCAACTTCTGCTTCACCCCGCCGATCGGCAGCACCCGGCCAGTGAGCGACACCTCGCCAGTCATCGCTACATCCGGGCGGACGGCGCGCCCGGACAGGAGTGAGGCCAGCGCGGTCGTCATCGTAACGCCTGCACTCGGGCCGTCCTTGGGGACGGCGCCAGCCGGCACGTGGACGTGCACGCCGCGGCCGGAGAGATCGGACACCGGAAGCTCCAGCTCCGCGCCGTGGGACCGCAGGTAGGACAGCGCGATCTGCGCCGACTCCTTCATGACGTCGCCGAGCTGGCCGGTGAGGGTGACCCCGGTCGACCCGGTTTCCGGGTCGGCCAGCGACGCCTCGATGTACAGTACGTCGCCGCCCGCACCGGTGACCGCGAGCCCGGTCGCCACGCCCGGCACGGCGGTGCGCCGCTCTCCGGACGCCAGGCTCGTCTCCGGGGTGAACCGCGGCCGTCCCAGGTAGCCGCGCAGGCTGGCGACGGTAACCCGCGCCGGCAGCGTGGCCACGTCGAGGGCCGCCCTGGCCGCGACCTTGCGCAGCACCCGTGCGATCGAGCGCTCCAGCGACCGGACGCCCGCCTCGCGGGTGTAGTCCGACGCCATCAGCCGCAGCGCGTCCTCCTCCAGCGTGACCTCACCCGCTTCCAGCCCGGCCTTGGACAGCTGCCGGGGCAGCAGGTGGTCCCGCGCGATCAGCACCTTCTCGTCCTCGGTGTATCCGTCGAGCTGCACCAGTTCCATCCGGTCCAGCAGCGGGCCCGGGATGCCCTCCAGCACGTTCGCCGTGGCCAGGAACACCACGTCGGACAGGTCGAGGTCCACCTCCAGGTAGTGGTCGCGGAAGGTGTGGTTCTGCGCCGGGTCGAGCACCTCCAGCAGCGCCGCCGCGGGGTCGCCGCGGTAGTCGGCGCCGATCTTGTCCACCTCGTCGAGCAGCACGACCGGGTTCATCGTGCCTGCCTCGCGGATGGCCCGGACGATCCGGCCGGGCAGCGCGCCGACATAGGTGCGGCGGTGCCCACGAATTTCCGCCTCATCGCGGATGCCGCCGAGCGCGACCCGGACGAACTTGCGGCCCATCGCGCGCGCCACCGACTCGCCCAGCGAGGTCTTGCCGACGCCGGGCGGCCCGACCAGCGCGAGCACCGCGCCGCTGCGGCGGCCGCCGATGACGCCGAGCCCGCGGTCCGCGCGGCGCTTGCGCACGGCCAGGTACTCGACGATCCGCTCCTTGACGTCGTCGAGCCCGGTGTGATCCTCATCGAGGATGCGCCGCGCCCCGGCGATGTCGTAGGAGTCCTCGGTCCGCTCGTTCCAGGGCATTTCCAGGATCGTGTCCAGCCAGGTGCGAATCCACCCGGTCTCCGGCGAGGCGTCGGGGGTCCGCTCCAGTCGGCCGGCCTCCTTCAGCGCCGCCTCGCGCACATTCTCCGGCAGGCCGGCGGCCTCGACCCGGGCGCGGTAGTCGTCCTCCTCGCCGTCACCGTCGCCGGTCAGCTCGCTGAGCTCCCTGCGCACCGCGGCGAGCTGCTGGCGGAGCAGGAACTCCTTCTGCTGCTTCTCCATGCCCTCGGTGACGTCCTTGCGGATCGTCTCGGCCACGTCCAGCTCGGCGAGGTGGTCGCGGGTCCAGCCGATGGCCAGCTCCAGCCGCTTCCCCAGGTCGGCGGTCTCCAGCAGGGTGAGCTTCTGCTCGGCGGTCAGGTACGAGGCGTACCCGGCCCGGTCGGCGATCGCCGACGGCTCGTCGAGCTGCTGGAACATGTCGATGACCTGCCACGCGCCGCGCTTGCCGAGCACACCGACGACCAGCGCCTTGTACTCCTTGGCCAGCTCCGTGGCGCGGGCGCCCTGCCCGGTCTCCTCGATCACCGTGCCCTCGACCCACAGCGCCGCGCCCGGCCCGGTCGTGCCCGAGCCGATGCGGACCCGGGATACGCCGCGGACCACCGCGCCCGGCTCACCGCTGGGCAGCCGGCCCAGCTGTTCCACAACGGCAAGCGTGCCCACGCCCGCCAGGCCGCGCTCGGCCAGCCGCGGCACCAGCAGCACCTGTGCCTGCTCTTCCGAACGAATGCCAGGCCCGCGGCCCATGCTCTTGTTCCGGGCAGCGTCGATGGCGCCGCGGATCTCGGTGTCGGTCAGTTCGATCGGCACCACCATGCCCGGCAGCACCACCTCGTCGTCCAGTGGCAGCACCGGCAGGGTGAGCGTCTCGCTCATGTGCCCTCCAAATGTTGAGTCAACCAGACTCAAGAAAGGAGAGCCCTCAGATATTTCCGCCTCGTGTTCGTCCTGAGCGATCACGCCACGAGTTACGGCCGCGCTGACGCAGCCAGGTCCAGGGCCCGG
>Ga0209166_10001022_pt1 | contig 25161 bp, 28 predicted proteins | sample Coa_R1_3_FD_187151 | JGI IMG/M metagenome (GOLD analysis project Ga0209166, IMG submission 187151) | Surface soil microbial communities from Centralia Pennsylvania, which are recovering from an underground coalmine fire - Coalmine... | ecosystem: Environmental > Terrestrial > Soil >...
ACCGCGGACTGGGTGAAATTGCCCGCGGACGTTCTCGAACGGATTTCAACGAGGATCGTCAACGAGGTCCCAGGAGTGACGCGCGTCGTTTATGACGTGAGCTCGAAGCCCCCCGGCACGATTGAGTGGGAATAGACACGAATGCCCTTGAAATGGGCCATTCGCTCGGAAGGATTTTATTCTCCTGAGAAGACAGCATGAAAAAAGGGGAGACGGTACAAACAAACCGCACTTCCCCTCCGTCCGCCGACGCGTCCAAATTAAATGGGGCAACCGAGATCGCGAAACTACCGGTTCGCCATCTTCTGCGCCATGTACAGAATCAGCTTGCGGTCGCCTTCTTCCGCCTTGCTCAGCAAGCGGCGAAGCTTGTTGAGAAAGCGCGCTTCTTTGCCGACGCTGCCCCAGGCGATGTCGTCAGACGACTTGCGCTTGGGAAGATTCGGCAACTGCGGCGGTTCTTCACCGTCGTAAAAGAGTTGATAGAGTGGGACCTCAAGAGCGCGAGCTAGCTTCTCAAGTGTTTCGATCGCGGGGACGGTATGGCCGTTCTCCACGCGAGAGATGTAGCACCGAAGCAGGCCGGTTCGCTTCTCGATGTCGCCTTGGGAGAGTTTCTTTTCTTCGCGCAGCGCGCGAAGACGATCACCGATAATCATGAAGGTATTATTTCATAACGGTAAGAAGAGAAGCAAGAGGAAACCTTCCAGAATCAAAGCGAAACAGATGATGCAGGACAGGTCAATCCGGGGATAATAAGCGTAACCAAAGACTCATGGCGCACGTCCCAAAAACAGAGCCCTTGGAAGGGCCTCCCCTGGCAACGTCCGGAAGGCACCGTGCTACCCATCCTGTGGGAAGCGCAGACGACCGCGAACTGGTCCGGCGGGCGCAGCGCGAGGACAAGGAGGCGTTCGAGGAACTTATTCGCCGGCATCAGCATCGCGTCTTCGCTGTAGCGGGCGGAATCGTAAGGCGGCGCGAGGACGTCGAAGACATCGCGCAGCAGGTGTTTGTCAAAGCGTATTTCTCGCTGAAGCGCTTCGATCAGCGGGCGGCATTCAGCACGTGGCTGTACAAGATCACAGTGAATGAATGCTGGGACATGCTAAGAAAAAAGAAGGTCCGGCCCCTGGTTTACGAAGCTGACCTGAGCGAGGAGCAAGCCCGGCAAGTCATCAGTTCGGCGGAGAAGGGCAAAGAAGTACCGGACATCAGCGAAAGGCTCGAGGCACGGCAGCGCGTCGAGCGCTTGCTGAAAGGACTGGATGAAAGAGATCGCCTAATGTTGATCTTGAAAGAAGTGGAAGGGTTCTCGATCGAAGAGATTGCCGAAGTTCTAGATTTGAATGCGAACACCGTGAAGGTAAGACTTTTCAGGGCGCGACGCCGTGTGGTAAGTCAAGCCGAAGCGCACGAAAGTTGAAGGATGAGGGTCGCCGGCCAGGCGGCTTGCTGAGATGTTTGCCGCCGGCCAGGCGGCTTGCTGAAATGACCCGGCAGTTAGGAGGCTGGGATGTGGGACAAACTGAAAGAGAACGAAAAATGCAGAAGCTTCCGAGACGCTCTCGAAGAAGCTGCGGCAAGACTTGAGGATGCTACGCGTATCGAAGAATTGATCGCACTCTTGCCCAAAGAACAGCGTGAGCACGTTGCCGCGTGTGAGAATTGCCGCGAAGCTGCGAACGATCTTGTCAAAGTGAAAGCGCTATTCAACAGAGCCGATAGCTTTTCAGCGGAGGAACGGCCCTGGTTTGCGACTCGCGTGATGGCCGCCATCGCATCGCGCGAAAGGGAACTGGCGCAGCGTGTGAGCACCTGGACGGAGTTCCCGCGTTTTGCTTCGCGGCTGACTTGGGTCGCCGCCATCCTGTTATTGGCAGGCACGACCTGGTTTTACGAAGCCGTCGTGCGAGCCCCGAGCTACGCTCCAACAGGGCAAGAGTCCATCTTCGAGGTTCCGCAGCAGACCACCCCGGACGATGTCCTGGTTAGCATGGCTGGTGATCACCGTGAGTGAAACCGTGAACGAGACGCCCGCAACGCGCAAGGCGGCCATTTGGGTCGTCATAGTTTTCCTGCTGGGTGCAGTTACTGGCGGGATGCTCGGTTACGGATATGCCCATCATTCCGTCTCTGCCGCCAGCGCGCCTTTGCCGGAACCGGAGCGCCGCGCAAGAGGAGTTGCGCGATTGACGCAAGAGTTGGGCCTGACGAGCGACCAAGCAAAAGAAGTGGACGCAATCATATTGCAACGGCACGCGGAGATGAAAGCGATTCACGATCAATCAGATTCCCAAATCGACCAGGTGCGCCAAAGAGGCCGCGACCAGATTCGCGCGATTCTTACCCTAGAACAGAAGCCAAAGTATGAAGAGTTTCTACAGAAGCTCGACGCCGAACGGAAGCACAACGCCCCGGCGCGTTAGAGTTTCCCTCAGACCTTAACAATCAGCTTGCCAGTGTTGCCGCCCGTGAAGAGCATGTTGATGGCTTCAGGAGCTTTCTCCAGGCCTTCCACAATCGTTTCGCGGTCCTTGATTTTGCCGAACATTTTCCATTGCCCAAGCTGCGTGGCCGCTTCCATAAATCGCGACGCGTAGTCGAGAATGATGAAGCCCTCGACGCGCAGGCGCTTCACCAGCACCGTGCCAAGACTCGCCAGCGCAAAATCTTCTTTGTTGTAGCCGGAAATCAGCCCGCAGAGAATCACGCGGCTATGCAAGTTCATGAGTTCGAGGACCGTGTTCATGATTTCGCCCCCAACATTTTCAAAATCAATGTCGATACCGTTGGGAACGGCCGCGGCCAGCTTCGCCTTCCAATCTGCCTGCTTGTAATTGATGGCGGCGTCGAAACCGAGTTCTCTCGTGATCCATTGGCATTTTTCATCGGTCCCGGCGATACCCACAACGCGGCAGCCGCGAATCTTCCCGATTTGCCCGGCGATGCTTCCCGTCGCACCTGCCGCGGCAGAAACGACAAGCGTCTCTCCTTTCTTTGGCGCGGCGATCTCCATACCGAAGTACGCAGTGAGCCCGTTGATGCCCAGCGTGCCGAGGAACACGGTGTCTGAGACAAAAGGGATCTTGGGAACCTTTTGCAGGAACTGTTTGGCCGACGCATCGATGACCACGTAGTCTTGCAGTCCGGTGATGCCGGTCACGCGGTCGCCCTTTTTGTAGTTGGGATGGCGAGACTCAATAATCTCGGCAAAACCGCCGGCCCGCATCACCTCGCCGATGGCTACCGCAGGAAGGTAGCTGTCTCCAGCCATCCAGACACGCATCGTCGGATCAATCGAGAGATATTTCACCCTCGCCAGCGCCTGCCCGTCCTTCAGTTCCGGCAACTGCACTTCTTTCAGTCGCAAATCCCCCGGCGCAAGCATCCCCTTCGGCCGCGCCTGCAAAACAAGTTGTCGATTGATGTTGCTCATGCTGAATTGTCTCGGTCCAAACTAAACCTGAGTGTCATTCCGAGTGCAGCGTGGAATCTGTTTTGTGCGCTAGGGGCGCAGCTAAATTCAAATGGGACTGCAAAGAGCGCTAAAAGGGGATATCCTCGTCGGAGATTTCGGGGCCACTAGATGGGCCAGTTCCGCCGCTGTAGCCCTCTTCGGCGGGAGCGGATTGATCGAGGTCGTCTCCGCCGCGCGAGGCTCCTCCCCCCGCGCCCGCTCCGGCTGCGGCGCCTTCGGCGCGTCCGCCGAGCATGCGGAAATTATTCGCCACAATTTCGAAGCTGGTGCGCTTCTGACCTTCCTTGTCCTGCCATTCGCGGGATTGGATGCGCCCCTCGATAAATACGAGCGAGCCCTTCTTCAGATACTGCTGCGCGATTTCCGCCTGCTTTCCCCAGACGACAATCTTGTGCCACTCGGTGCGCTTCTGGCGTTCGCCGTTGCGGTCTTTGTAGGATTCGTCGGTGGCCACGGAGAAATTCGCCACGGCCTGGCCGCTTCCGGTGTAGCGTGTTTCGGGATCGCGGCCCAATCGGCCAACAAGAATCACTTTGTTTACAGACATGCCTGCTTCCCCCTGAGACGGCGAAGATAGCATGCGGCGAACGAAAAGGGAAATTCCGAAACGCGCGGGGTTAGGGTTAAAGAATACCGATTAGAACGCGCGGCATTGGTACAGCTTCGAGGCTGTACCAGGGCCAAGACCGCGGCCAAATTGACAAGCGGCCATAAGCAGCCTAAGGTCTCGGTTTCCCCATCGAATGGGGAGGAGTGCCCTGTGAAACAAGAAAGATTTGTCCAATCGTTCCATTGGAAAATACTCGCGCAATGGACCGCTGCGATTGCCGAGATTCTCGCTGTCGCTGCCATTCTTGCCATGGCGTTCACGGCAGGGAACTACATCGCCGGGCAACGAGCTGCGTTGCAAGCGGCAGATCCAGCGAACGCCGCCGGAATCTTTGAAGCCCACGGTGACGTCGGCACTGTTCTCCATGCCGGCTCCGTGGCCTTCGATGCCGCGAAGCAAACCTACACGATTGCCGGCAGCGGCGAAAACATGTGGTCCACCAGGGACGCGTTCCATTTTGCGTGGAAGAAGGCGTCCGGTGACGTCACGCTAACCGCGGACATTGCGTTTCTCGGCAAAGGCGCGCAAGAGCATCGCAAAGCGGTGCTGATGGTGCGCCAGAGCTTGGACACAGACTCCGCCTACGCCGACGTCGCCCTCCACGGTAACGGGCTCACTTCGTTGCAATACCGCGAAGAAAAGGGCGCGGCGACGCACGAGATTCAGGCCAATGTCTCCGCCCCAAGGCGCTTGCGCCTCTTGAAGCGCGGCGCGTACTTCTCGCTGTGGCTCGCCGATGAAAGCGGCAAATTTCAACTCGCGAGCGGCTCGACGCGCATCGCGTTACAAGGGCCATTTTACGTGGGCATTGGCGTGTGCAGCCACGACGCGAACGTCATCGAGAAAGCGGTCTTCTCGAACGTGAGTATCGACGCGACGCCCGAAGCTCCGGCTTCGGGTTCTGGTTCGACCAAGGCGGGTGCAGCAACCACCGCCGCTGCCAATTCGGGCGCGCTGTACAGCACGCTCGAAGTGGTTACCGTGGCTTCCACCGATCGCCGCGTGGTCTACATTGCGCCAGAGCGGTTCGAGGCACCGAACTGGACACCCGATGGCAAGCACCTGTTCTTCAATCGCAATGGCCGCATCGAGAGGATTCCTGTCACTGGCGGCACGCCCCAAGTTCTCGACACCGGATTTGCTGCACGGTGCAACAACGACCACCTGATTTCTCCCGATGGCACGCAGCTCGGCATCAGCGACAATTCGCAGGAGGATCACAAGTCACTCGTCTACATTGTTCCCATCGCCGGAGGCGCGCCGCGCCGCATCACGCAAAAATCGCCTTCGTACCTTCACGGCTGGTCGCCCGACGGCAAAACGTTAGCCTTCGTCGGCGAGCGCAACGGCGACTTCGACATCTACGCCATTCCCGCAGCGGGTGGGGAAGAGACGCGCCTCACGACCGCAAAAGGCTTGGACGACGGCCCGGAATACACGCGTGATGGCCAGTACATCTATTTCAACTCCGAGCGCACCGGCCACATGCAGATCTGGCGCATGAAGGCCGATGGCAGCGAGCAAGAACAAATCACCTTCGGCGAAGAGAACGACTGGTTCCCACACATTTCACCCGACGGCGAGTGGATGGTCTTCCTCACCTACGACAAATCCGTCTCCGGCCACCCCGAGAACAAAGACGTTTCTCTCCGCCTCATGAATCTCAAAGACGCCACTGCCGCGGGCGCAAATTTCAAGAATGCGAAGATCACCGTCCTCGCCAGACTCTTCGGCGGCCAAGGCACTATGAACGTCCCTTCCTGGTCGCCCGACAGTAAGCAGTTGGCCTTTGTCAGCTATCAGCTCGTTCCAAAAGAAACCATGTGAGGCGGAGGGGCTGGGCAAGGGCGGAAGCGAAGAGCGGAAGCGAAGGGCGAGATCTTCGAGGGCTGGCGAACGAGGACTAAGGGAGTGACTATTACCGGGCGCCCGAGACGGAGGCGCCAAGTTCTTTCAGTTGGGCACGGGCGTAGCGATCCTCCTCGCTGCCGGGGAAAAGTTTTGTGATGTCTCGTAGCTCGCGGATCCCGGATGACTTCTGGCCGAGCGCGATCATTGCCGTGGCGCGGTGAAGGCGCGCAGGAGCGAGTTTAAAACTTTTCGGATAGTTGTTGATGACTTTGTCGTATTCCGCGATGGCTTGCTGGTAGTTCTTTTGCCGGTAGTAGATTTCGCCGATGTAGAACTGCGCGTTGGAAGCAAGATCCGTGGTGCCGTAATACTTCAGGTAGTCCTGGAATTCAGAGCGAGCCAGGTCATACTTGCCGCTCTGGATGTCTTTCAGTCCGTTCGAGTAGAGCATGTCGGCCGAAGGAGCCGGGCCAGAAGGAGCCGCGGCGGCCGGCGGAGCAGAAGTGGACGGCGGAACATTGCCGGCGGTTGGCGTAGTGTTTACCCCGCCTGTAGTGGGAGAGGCCGCACCCGAAGAAATCTTCGCGTCAAGACCCTGAACGGAATTTTGCAGATCCACCAGCTGCTGGTTCAGCTTGCCCAGGCGCGATTTGATTTCTTCGAGGTTGTCCGAGAGCCCCTGAACCTGCGTGGACATGGTCTCCAGGCGCGCGCCGGAGTTGGCCTGCACGTCCTGCACAGATTTCTGCAACGAGGACATCGTCGTGCCGAGGCGGTTGACGCTGTCGTTAAAGCCGCCAACGACGGTCTTAATCGCTGTGTGGTCCTGGATCATTTGCGTGGACATGTCTTTTTGTCCCTGCAAAATGGAAGTGACGTCGCGCTGCAGGTCAATGATTTCCCTGGCCACGGCTTCCACCGGGCGCGGGCCCAGCAGGCTTCCACAGATGGCACCGGCGAAGACGGCCGCGCTGAAGATGGCGATGTTGCGTATACGCATGACAAATCCTCCTAGAAGGGCGAAAGGATCCAGACATTAAGTTCAAAACAATCCCAAGTACAAGAACGAAGCCGGGGAAGCAGCCTCCACTCTAATTAAGAGGGCCGCAGGTGGGCAAGAGTTTGCCCGGCCCTGCGGCCTTATCAGTCACGAAGCGGTTATGGCCACGGACAGAAGCGAAACGCCTCAGTTGGCCTTGACGAAATGCCCGCGCCGGTTCTGCTGCCAGCAGGGTTCGCCGTGCTCCTGGCAGAAAGGCTTCTCCTTGCCGAAGCTGACGGTGGTGAGCTGCCCGGCAGAGACGCCCAGCGAAACGAGATACTGCTTCACAGCCGCGGCGCGGCGGTCGCCCAGGCCGAGGTTGTATTCCGTCGAGCCACGCTCGTCGCAGTGCCCCTCGATGGTTGCTTTCACAGACGGATGCGCTTTGAAAAACTCCGCCGTCGAAGCGAGCGCCTGGCGCGCATCGGCGCGGATATCCGCTTTGTCAGTGTCAAAGTACGCGTCTTGAACTTCCCTGGCCCAAATCTGGTCGATGGACTCCGTCGGTGGCGGAGGTGGCGGAGCAGGCGCGTTTACGGAGACCGCGGCTGTTGCGCTGGCAGAGCCGCCCGGGCCGGTCGCAGTGACGGTGTAAGTCGTCGAGTCGGTCGGCGAAACTTTGGTAGAGCCCTGAGCGTTTACCGCGCCAACTCCCGGATCAATCGAAAGCTGCGTGGCGTCCGTGGAATTCCAGCTAAGGGTGGAAGATTCACCCTTGTTGATGGTGGTTGGATTGGCCTGCAACGTCACTGTGGGACGAGCCGGCGGAGGAGCCGCTTCTGGCGGTTTGGGCGGTGCCGCCACTTTCTTGGGCCCGCAGCCGAATGTAAGTAGAGCAGCGCCGAACAATGCGAGCAGCCCAGCGCGAAGGGACAATCGCGAAGCCGAATTCATGCAATTCCTCCTGAATACGATGAGTTGAATCCCCGGGTACGCCCCAACAGAGCCACTATCCTAACATCAGCGGGCTGGGTCCGGGCAATGTATCGTAACACGATATATTATACCCGGCTGCAAAACACAAGCCCTGTCATAACAATAAACCGGATTTCCAGGGGAGCAACAGATGCCTGCATGCCTGCAGCCACGTCCACTGGTTCAGATGCACGGATGGTGCTCCCGGTTCCATCCAGAAAAAAGATTTTGCAACAGTTCGATAACTGGCCGATTCAATGTGTGGACCAGTTCGGCGACTCGTTGTGGCCGCTGTTTGTTAACTGGTGCGGCTGCGAACCATCGGCAAGCATGGTCCAGATCTGGCGCGTGCCAACGCCGGTCCGTGTGGACTCGAAGACGATGTGGCGTCCATCGGGCGCCCAACTGGGGCGCTCGTTGCGGCCCTGATCGCGCGTCAATTCGACGAGCTGGCGCGATGAGGCGTCCATGATGTAGATGTCGTAATCGTCGTTAGGGCGGCGCCAGCTAAACGCCAGCAACTGGCCGTTGGGAGACCATGCCGGGTCAATGACGTAGCCCTTTTCGGGGAGGTCGATCTTCGCAGCGCCGGTGCCGTCCGCATTCATCAAGTACAGCTGCGGAGTGCCGCCGCGGTCGCTGACGAAAGCGATAGTCTGGCCGGTCTTGGGGTTCCACGCGGGAGACAAGTTGGCCCCGCTGGATTGCGTGAGGCGCTTCGGACGATTGCAGTTAACGTCGCAAACATACAGTTCGGGATTGCTCTGCATGGAAGAAGAGAAAATGATCTGCGTCCCGTCAGGTGACCATCCCGGCGTGATGTTGGTGCCGGGGAAGCGTGGGAAGGAAATGACCTTCCCGGTGTCCATGGAGTACATGCAAATTTGCGCGCCGGTGATGCCCTTGTAGGGAGCGTAGCAGGTGAAGGCGATGCGGGAACCGTCGGGCGACCAGCGAGGCGTAAGGGAGATGGAATGAAGGTTGGTGAGTTCGTGCTGATTCGCGCCGTCGTAATCCATCACCCAGATTTCCTTGACGCCGGGGCTGGTGGTGCGAACGAAAGCGATTTGTGTTTGCGCGATGCTGGGCAGGCCGCCGGAAAGTTTGCTAATGATTTCGTCAGCAAACTGATGGGCGAATTTGCGGACCTGCAAGTCCGTAGGGCCGCCGCGATAGACTTTGCCGACGACGGGCGGGGCCGAGGCGTTCCGCACGTCATAGAGCCAGGCCTGGATGGTGACTTCGGAAGTGGACTCGGTGAGGTTGCCGAAGCCGACGTAGTTGGCGTTGGTGGGTTGCTCGATCCAGGCGGGAGCTTTTAGCTCCCCCGGGACCGAAACAACCTGAGGAGGATAGAAGCTGGGGCTAGCGAGATCGAGGATACCGCAGAATTGCAGATCGTCGCGAACGACTTGAGTGAACAAAGTAGAGTGAGATTTTGCGGCGTCGGAGCGAGGCGCGACGTCGGCCATGGCGACGCGAGGCTTGGCTTGGCCAAGGCCCGTGCCTGTGCGAAACCAATCCTGGGCAAAGGCGGGTTGGCTGCCCAGCAAAACAACAGCAACAAACAACAACTGTCCCACACATCGACCGGATTTCAACAAGTTTCCCCCTTTAACTGCTGAAAAACCCCAACCTTCGAGCGAGAGCGGTTATTGCACCATCGAGAGATCGAAGTCGAAAGTCACGTCCACATAGGATCCCATGTAATCGATGGGAAGTGGTTTGAAAGCGTCAATACTCTGCAGCGCCCTCATGGCGGAATAATCCATGGACGAGTTGCCGCTGCTTTGAGACACACGAATGTTAGAAATCGAACCATTGGCGTTGATCCGGAAGGTCATCACCGTGTGGGCACGATGCGCCGCGCGAACCGCAGGTTCTATTGTGCTCTGGTCCCAGCTCCGTTGAATCCTGCTGCGGACACCGTCCACATAGTATGGATAGCGACCGCCAAAGTCGCCGCCGCCCTGGCCTATGACTTTGTCACCTGAACCGGAAGGTCCTGGAGTCTGTGAGTAGCCAGTTGGAAGATTGGGATTGCCCCCCTGGCCGGGGATGTCGTTGTCTTGCACAGGATCTCTATTTTCAAGCGGGCGAGTTTTGCGGGAAGACGGGAGAGGCTTTTCCTTGTTAAATTTAGGAATTTTGGTGGCGTCGGTCTTTGGCTCAGGTGGCAAGGGTTTTGGATCTTCTTTGTGAAGACTGTCTGTGGGGTCAACAGCCTTGCTCCCGGTGACCACTTCTTTGTTTGGCATCGGAATGCCGGCGGACGCAACGAGATTTACTTTGGTGCCGCCGAGCTGCCCGCCCACGCCGCCCCAGCCTGCACCGCGGCGGTCAAAATAAGCAGCGCCGAACACCGCGGCAATCAGCAGGGCATGGAAAAAAATGGATCGAAAGAAGTATCTCTTGAGGGAAAGATCGCGCGGAATGGCGATAGCGGTTGCCATAGTCCTATTTTACTGCGTTCGTGCGCGTTCCGTCAGGGGTTCGGTGACAATACTGATGTTGTTGATGCCGGAAACGCGCAGAGTATCCACAACGGAAGCAAAAATGCCAAAGGGGACCTTCTCGTCACAGCGCAGGAAGACGCTTTGTCTTGTATCCTTCAGTTGCGATTTGATTTTCGGTCCCAACTGGCGAACGTTGATCGGATCGTTGCCCAGGTAGACGCGCTGGTTCTTATCAATGCTGACGACGATGCGGTCCTGGCTGATGTCTTTTACGGTTTTGGTCTTCGGAACGTCAATTTCGATGCCGGATTGCAGGATGGGCGCCGTGATCATAAAGATGATAAGCAACACCAGGACCACGTCCACAAACGGGACCATGTTGATTTCGGAAAGCGATGTTTGCGTTGATTTGCTGAGTTGCATCGTAATTTTGCTGCGGCGGCCGGCGGGACGGCCGCGAAAGCTTAGTTAAATGCTTTCTCGACCTGCGAGGTGACTTCCATGGCGAAATTGTCCAAACGCTGCGCCAGGTCGCGAATGTTCTGCAAGAACTGATTATAAAAGATGACCGCGGGAATCGCGGTGGCCAGGCCGGCGGCGGTAGTAATCAGCGCTTCCGCAATTCCGGGTGCAACCGCGCGAAGGCTGGCTGCTCCGGCGCTGCCAAGGCCGGCGAACGCATCAATGATTCCCCAAACCGTCCCGAAAAGGCCGATGAACGGCGTGACGGAGCCGGTGGTGGCGAGCCAGGACATGCCTTTTTCCACGCGGCGCACTTCTTCGGCGGACTGCAGCTGCATGCTCACGGTGACGGCGGACAAACTCTTCAGTTTGGGCGGATGCGGATTCGGAGCGATGCCCCCCACTTGCATCTGGAGTTCACGGTAGCCCGCCGAATAGACATTGGCAAACGGCGATACGGAAGCCGCCAGCGCCTGCGGGTTGGCAACGCCATGCGCGCTGCGAAAATTCTGCAGGAAATGCGCGCTTTGGCGGCGAATGCGGCCGAACATTCCCCATTTTTGAAAAATCATCGCCCACGAAATGAGGGAAAAAAGGAACAGGATCGCAAGCACGACGCGGGCGACCAATCCGGTCTGCGCGAGAATTCCCATAATGTCGGTCGCAAGAATCGTATTGAAGAGAAGAATGGTGTGCCCCTCAGCGAAAGAGAGTTATTTTTCTGGGCATAAAAACCGTAGCACACGCACCCAACACCCGCAACCCATTCGATGCGGAAGTTTCTGGTTGTGCTGCTTATTAAGAAACAGGGGTTAGGGATTGGGGAATAGGACTAAGGAACAGGACTGGGAATTACTGATGAGCGATCCCTTCGTAGACGATAAGGCGGGAAGTGGGGGCGCCGTCGTCTTCTTGGAGCGGCGTGTAGACGCGGTGGGTTTCTAGGTCGATGGCCAGGCTGTGGACTTTCTTATGCGCGGGGACATCGGCGAGCTTGCGGAAATGGTCAGAATCGTCCATCTGAATCACGGAAATAGCCCCGCTGTAACAGGCGACGTAGACGCGCCGCAGGCCGGGATCATATTTCACGACATCGCCTCCACCCGGAATTGAAAAATCCTGGATGACTTCGTGTTTGTCGAGGTCGAAGACGCTAGCAGATCATTTTCTTCACACACGAGGAATGCACGATGCCGTTCGGGATCGAGCGCCATGCCGTGGTTTCCTTTGCAGCGGCCGACGGGGTATTGAGTGATAAGGCGGTCGTCCTGGGGATCGATGACGGCGAAGCGATTAATGTCTTGCAGATTGACGTAAACGAGCCTGGCGACGGGGTCGTACTGCGGCATGCCGGTTTCGCTCTCGAAGTGGAGAGTTTTGATGATGGTGTCCGAGCGCGTGTCCACGATGGCTTCGGCTTTGCCGCGCTCATCGGAAACGTAGAGTTTGTGGAAAGGCGCGGCGTAAGTGCTGCCGTCGGGCTTGGCCTCGGTCTTTAGTTTCTTGAGGACTTTCTTCTGGGCGATGTCGATAACGCCGATGGTGTTATCACCGGAGTTGGAGGTGTAAACCTTCTTTCCGTCGGGGACGTACTCGACGCCTTCCACGCCGGGAGTGTCGGTGACGGTGGCTGCGACCTGGTTGGTCCGTGCGTCCACGAAATAAGTCTGATTGCCGTACATGTGCGCGACGACGATGATGTGGTCGTCCGGATCTGTGGTGACATAATCGAATCGTTTGCCTTTAGGGCCGGGGAGTTCGATGGAGGTTAACTTGCGGAGCGGAGGCTCCGCGGGCTGGGCCAAAAGAGCCGGGAGTAGGAGCATACAAGAGAGAAAAAACCGAGAGGAAACGTTGTGCATTTCAGCCTTCATTCCATTCATGTGCAGAACCTCTGTAAACATGGCTTGCCGTGAGTACGCAAGAAAGCGGCAGCAAAACTGCCGCACTCCAAGATTTCGCCCGACTATTTTTCGCCACTCCGAAGGATTATCATTTGCCCAGAACGTCTATGGCGGCGCGAAAGCCGGTGGCGAGTTCCTCGGCATTGCCGCGTCCCCAATAATGCAAAAAGATGACGGTCGGTTGTGTTCCCAGCATGTGATGGTGGATGGCGACCACGTTCAGTTTGTGAGCGCGAAGGGCTTTGAGAACGGGATTGACTTCACTTTCGCGCATGGCGATGTCGCCGGCAATTTGCGCGTCGGACTCCTTGCCGGTAAAGGCGGCCCAGGAATTCAGTCCCATGCGGGCGTTGATTGTAGCCCCGTGCTCCTTGAGATTGAGATCGTCGCGGCCCAGCGTGTACTTGTACACCGGGCCTGAGGCTTCACCTTTGTAGCCGACGATTCTGTCGAGCGTGGCGAGATCAAAGGCAGGCGCGGTGGCTGCGGGGGCGGAGATAGAGGCAGGCGGCTTGGGGATGAGGTCAATGGCGGGCTTGAGACTCTTTGCAAGGGTCATGGCGTCGCCGCGACCGTGGACGTGCATGAAGAAGATTCGTGGCTCTTCGAAGAAAAAATGGTTGTGAAGAGCAGTAATCTCGATGTCGTGGTTGAGAAGGGCGGAAAGAACGGGATTGACTTCTTCTTGGGTCAGGACGAGGTCGCCCATCAGGACTTCCGTGCCGCCGTCGGTTTTAGTCATGGCCACCCATCCGCCGAAACCGAAGGGCGTAGGCGTGGCCTGGCCGGAAATCGTGACATGCAAATCGCTGCGAGGAATGTTGACCTTCAGTACGTTGGCCTTGAAATCGCCGCTGCGACCAAGCAGGGTGAGAACATCCTGGTACTCCTTGGGAGTTTCCTGGGCGGGAACAGGAAAAGCTGTAACGGCAAACAGGATCAAGCTGAGAACAAAAATACTGCGAATGCGAAAGAGTTTCATGGCGACCTCCAGCAATGACTTTGTGTCCTTATTTTTTGCACCTCGTAACATTACACCCGAAGAGGAAGGAAGAGAATTGCGGCGGAAGTAACTGTTGTGCCGCCCGAGCTAAAAAATACCGGCCGGCCAGCAGCCGCAGTCCAAAAAAGGGAGGTGTGGTAAACTGCGAATTGAGCATGAGTAAAACGTTTGACTTCGACGTTGGAAGACTTACGGGCCAGAGCGCTCATTCCGTCCTGCCGCAGGCCGAAGTGGCTTCGGCGCCCGACCGCGGCACATTTTTCCTGGAAACCTTCGGCTGCCAGATGAACGACCACGATTCTGAAAAAGTTGCCGGCGTCCTGCTGGCACGCGGTTACCGGCAGGTGGAAACCCCGGAAGCTGCCGGACTAATCCTCTACAACACATGCAGCATTCGCGAGAAAGCAGCGCAAAAAGTTTTCTCGCGCCTGGGCGAGTACCGCGCAAAACAGAGCGAAGGAAAGATCATCGGCGTGCTGGGATGCGTGGCGCAGCAGGAAGGCGAAGACATTTTCGAGCGCGCGCCCTGGGTCAGCCTGGTGTGCGGTTCTGCAAGCTACCGCAAGCTCCCGGAAATGCTGGCGGAGCTCGAAGCAGGGAATCATCGCGTAACAGGACTTGATACGGACACGGACGAAACGTTCGAGACAGAGATGACACGCCGCGACAATCCGTTTCGCGCGTATCTAACGATTATCGAGGGCTGCGATAAGGCATGCTCGTACTGCGTCGTGCCGTACACGCGCGGGCCGGAGCGCAGCCGCGCCAGCGATTCGATTCTGCGGGAAGTCCGGCAGCTCGCCGAGTTGGGCTACTCGGAAATTCAGCTTCTCGGGCAGACGGTGAATTCTTACAAAGACCCCACGCCACGGAAAATGCGTTTCTCGGAGTTGCTTCTCGCGGTGGCGGACGTGCCGGGAATCCGCCGTGTGCGATTCACGACTTCGCATCCGAGCGACTTCACGCCGGACATTGTCGAAGCCATGGAAGCGCAACCGAAAGTTTGCGAGCACGTGCATCTGCCGGTGCAATCAGGCTCAACAAGAGTTTTGCGCGCGATGCAGCGCACCTATACGCGCGAAGAATATCTGGAAAAAATCGCGCTAATCCGCAGCGCTTCGCGCCCGATTGCCATTACCACCGACATCATTGTGGGCTTCCCAGGGGAAACGGAAGCCGATTTTGAAGAAACGCTGAGCTTGCTCGACGAAGTGAAGTACGACAGCCTGTTCTCCTTCAAGTATTCGCCGCGGCCCAACACGCCTTCGTTGAAAATGGAAGATGCGATTCCAGAGGAAGAGAAGAGCAGCAGGCTTGCAGTTCTGCAAGACAAGCAGCGCGAAATCCAGAAAACGCACCACGCCAAATTAATTGGCGAGACGTTCGAGGTGCTGGTGAGCGGGAAATCGCGGCGCGAAAACCAGTGGTCCGGATATACAAGTTCGTACCGCCTCGCAAATTTCACTTCCCAAGCAGAAGAACTTCTGGGAACCTACGTACAAGTTCGTGTGACAGGAGCGACGCCGAACAGCCTCGTGGGCGAGCACGTGGTGTAACCAAGGGAGGCCTCCATGGAAGTGGAAATGAAAATCCGCGGCCTGATGATGGACCCCGTGACCAACATGCCGATTGTCGTGCTGAAAGACGTCCAGGGCCAGGCCATTCTCCCGATCTGGGTGGGCGTCTATGAGGCGAACGCCATCGCGCTGGAAATCGAGAAAGTTCACACGCCGCGCCCGATGACCCATGACTTGCTAAAGAACGTGATGCTCGGGCTTGAGGTGCGTGTCCAGAAAATTGTGGTGAACGACCTGAAAGACGACACGTTTTATGCACTGATTTGGGTGGAGCGTGACGGGCAGACCATGACCATTGATTCGCGGCCGAGCGACGCGCTGGCTTTGGCGCTGCGCATGGATTGCCCGATTTTTGTAGATGAAGTGGTATTAAAAAACTCCAAAGTCTCCAGCGCGTTCACCGAGAAAAACACCAGCGAGCAACTGCGCAACTGGCTGGAAGGCCTCTCCGACGAGGACCTCGGCAGCCGGTACAAGATGTAGTCTTAATGCTCAATCTGCGTCGCACTCAATCCTAGTTGCCTAAGTATGAGCAAAGATCCTGACTGGTTGCCGCAAGTGCGTGAATTCTGCCGCAACGCCGGAATAAAAATAATGGCGTGGGGGCCAGTAACTCTCGTCGTGGAAGCGAAGTCGCCGGAAATCGCCTCGCAGGTGTCTCACCAACTCAGACAACTGGGATTCCAGGCTATTGAAGACGACGCTGACAGCTACGCCGGAATTCTGACTCTGTCCAAGCCATAGACTTCAGGCCAGCCAAAAACGTGGCGAAGTGTCGCTTCGCCATCCAGAACACCTTCGATTTAGTAGAGGCCGCGATTTCAGTCGCGGCCCCATCTCAGAACAGGCTTAGGAAGTGGCCTTCATTTCAAAATAAAGAGCCTACTCCAGAAAGCCTAGGAGTTGGTTTCTGCTTCCTTCATATCGTCGTCGGCCTGCTTGTTGGCTTTCTTGACCTCGGACTTTGCATTGGCGCTGGGCTCAAACGATTCGATGGCCTTACCCAGGCTCATAGCGCCGGTTCCGGTGACTTTTGCTTTAAGGGCGTCAAAGCCGCCGGCAATGTTGAGGTTCTTCGCCACGTGAGCGGCTGCGACGCACTGGCCGAGATTCTTGAAGCCGTCACATGCGGTGGCCGCATCTTCGCCGGTTAGCGTTTTGATTTTGCCGGCGATGGCGGTGTTGTGGCTAAGCACGGTGCTGGGGGAAGCGTGCGACATGTCGGTGTGGCCCATGGAGTTCGAGTTGGGTCCGCCGCCGCTGGAATTCGCCGCGCCGGGGCCGTGGCCCGCGGGAGGGCCTGCGGGGGCTCCGCCGTGGCCATGCTGGGCCAGCGCCGGCAGACTGAACGCTAACGACATGGTGGTCAGAGCGGTAATCAGGACGAAGTGCTTGTGCTTCACGGATTCCTCCTGTGATTGCTAATGACCGGCACATGGCTGGAGTGGGCACCGGGTCTTGCTGGGGACAACACTACTGTGTTTCTAGGATGCTCCCCTGCAGGGAAGGGATGCAAGGCCCGCTGCGTAAGAGACCTCACTCTGACACCTCCGACAAGTGGCGCGTTGCGAAAGAAGCTTCTCGATTGAGAAGATGCACGGTGTGGCGCCAGGCAATGAGTAGCACGATGCCGATCAGGATGAGGGCGAGGCTGAGTCCGGACCAGATCCCGAACGCGCCCCAGTTGCGCGAAAAGCAGAGCCACGCGCCGAGCGGCAGGCCAATCACCCAGTAAGCCGTGAAGTGACAGATCATGGGCGTGCGGGTGTCTCCTGCGCCGCGCAAAGCGCCCGTGGCGACGGTCTGAATGCCATCGAACAATTGAAATGCGGCGCCGGCAATCAGCAGCAGCGAAGTGCTTCGTATGACGGATTCGTCCGGCGTGTACATCAGGGCAATCCAGCGCGGGAAGACCAGGAGCGCGACGGCGGCCAGCGTCATGAATCCCGCGCCGAGAAAGATCGCGGTGTAGCCCGCGTCGCCGGCGGAGGCCGGTTTTCCGCGCCCAATGGCGTGGCCGACGCGGACGGCGGCGGCAGAAGAAATTCCCAGCGGAACCATATATGTGAAGGCGACGGTGTTCAGCGCGATTTGGTGCGCTGCGAGTGCGACGGCTCCCAGGCGGCCGATAAGGGCAGTCGCTAAGGCGAAGACGCTGATCTCCAGCGTGATTTGCACCGCTGCGGGCAAGCCGAGGGAGATGAGTCGCCGGATGCGAACGAAATCTATGTTGACGGGAGTCTTGAGAAGCTCGGTGCGATGCCGGCGGTCGTACCAGAGAAGATAGCTCACCAGCACGGCCGCCAAATAGACGCGCGAAATGGCCGTGGACCAGCCGGAACCGACCACGCCCATCGCCGGAAAGCCCCACTTGCCGTAGATAAGAACCCAGTTGAATAACGCGTTGATGAGGTTGGCGCTGACAAGCGCGAAGGCGATAGGTTGCGCCATGTTCATGGCTTGCAGGCAGCGGCGCACGGCGAAATACAGCAGAAGAGGGAAGAGGCCGAAGGCGAGGGCCTTCATGTAAGGGACGGCGAGAGCGGCGACTTGCGGCTCGATGCGCAAGCGGCGAAGAAGCGGGTCGAAGAACCACACAGGCACCATCAGGAACGGCGTCATGACGATGCTGAGATAAATGCTGTTGATCAAAGAACGGTGGCAGTCTTCGCGCTTGCCGGCGCCGAAGGCTTGCGCGACGAGCGTGTCCAGGCCGATCAGCAGTCCGCCGCCGAAAAAGGCCAGCACATTGAAAAGATTGGAGCTGATGCTGACGGAGCCGATGGCGCGGGCGCTGTCCGGCAGATGGCCGACCATCACGGTGTCCACGATGCCCATGCTCATCCAGCCAATTTCGGCGAGGACCAAAGGCAAAGCAAGCCGGACGGTGGGACGAAGCTCGTGTCGAAATGCCTGGATGGTGATCATGTGCGCGCTGTGGGTTAAGAGAGTGTACAAGAGTGAGTAGTGGTTGGTGACTAGTGAGTGTTCCAGGAAGTTCACAGCTGACGGCCGACAGTTCACAGTTAACCGCTTCTGAGGATCCGGAAGATTCTCGCGCAGAGACGCCGGGCGCGCAGAGTCCCAGAATGGGCCGTTCGCTTTGCTCCCCTCGAGGCTCGGGGCAAGCAGGGTAAAGAAGAATACCCCCCACCCGGGTGGTTTTTGGAAGAGTGTGAAAAGAAAGAGCTTAGAGGATACGGAACTTGGAAGAATATACGGAAAACTGTAGGAAGAAAGGGGAGTATCCCTATCCCCATCCCCGGCAATTCGTATCGTTATCAAAACAAGAACGTTACAGAATTTGATCGTTGGAAGTTGTTGAAAACAACAAAAGGACACGCAGAGAGATCCCTCCCTACTCTTGTGATGAACTATCCTCGTCGGATAGTTCAGTTGTTGAAAAGGAAAGAGAGGGCCCCCTCGAGGCTCGGGGTAAACTTGGGGTTCGGAGCCAGGGACTAGAGCAGGACTCATACCCCACCCCTCCGTGGCGATGAAAGTTGTGCGCAGCCGCCTGAAACAAAAGGAGTTAAGAGCGTTTCTGTCGCGCACGCGATTCAAGACCAGGAGGGCGCAACTGGAAGAAAATAAAACGGATAGAGGGTGATCATTCGTTGGATGAAGAATCGGTGGGCGATGGCCGTTCATTTGTTTAGTCCGGGCACACAGATATTTGCCCCAACGGCCAAAACGTAGTGTATCACAAAGTAAGAATAAGTCAAGCGTAAATCAAAAATAATTTAAGTGGTTTGTTTCGTGGGGGATGCAGAAGGGGCTGGGGAGAAGTCAAAACCCGCACACGCAAAAACCGGCGTATGCGGCACCCGGCATGGAAACATAGAGAAAAGTCAGGCTTGAGCATTCCGGCCTCGGCGGTACTCTGGGTATGCCCCTAGCTGCATGGGATATTTTTTCGAATTTGATACGGTCAACAGCATTCTTCGCTGTTCTAGAAAGGGCCGAGTTACGGACGCCCTTATCTTCGAGGTTTATTCCGCAGCGCAGAAATTGCTGGAGTCCCGGTCCTCATGCCGAGCTATTGATGATTATTCGGGCGTGACGGAATTTGCCGTCTCCACACGCACAATTCAGATGCTTGCAGAGAATTCGGGCTCTTCTGTATTCAAAGAATTGGTCATCGTCGCTCCCCAAGTCCACATTTACGGTCTGGCGCGCATGTTTTCGATACTGACTGAAGCAACTCGCACTGTGCATGCGGTGCGCACGATGGAGGAAGCGTACAGCTTGTTAGGAGTTACAACCCCAAGTTTCACTCGGATTAGCGAATCGGCAGCGTCGGGCAATGAGACTGAGGGGAATTGAAACAGGTCCGGAATGTCATAATTAACTACCGCTTGGCGGGAGAAGCCGATGACACGAAATCATCATCTACTGGAGTCAGGCCGACGAAGCGTTTATCTCCGAAGTCCCCGAACTTCCTGGGTGCGCGGCCGCCTCGCCTTCGCTTAAGAGCTAAAGACCGCACCCTTTGGAAAACCAGATGCCAAAGGGTGCGCCGCACAAAGTCGTTTTTCGGACTAAAGAGCGGCCACCCGCCTAATGCAGCATATAATCCTTCGGAACCATGAAACCGCCCCCAAAGCCCACTTTCAGACAGAAACTTTGGCCTCCAATCGAACCCGTCGTCCTCATTCTGTTGCGGGATATCATTCTCTTCTTCATTGTGTTGGCCGCTCTGCTTGTCGGCTTCGCAGGAATTGCGGGGTTGAAGGCTTTCGGAATGCCGCAGGAGCGGCTCCAAATTCTCGAAACCATGCATTTTTGGGCTTACACTACAGTTGAGGTTCTCTTTCTCGTAGATATGGTTTTGAAAATCTTTCTTGAGATTTTCATAAAACGGCCATGACTGATCCGTTGCATCGCTTTTACTGGGAAGATTCTGAATTTAGAGGGCGGGCTTATGCCCTCATCGCTGTTGCAGGAATACTGTATGCAACGACGAGAGCGCTTGTGTTTCATCGTCCTGAGCGGCAAGTAGCTCTGGAATTGTTTGTTCTTGTTCTAGTTTTGAACTTTGTGGCGGTCGCTCTGAATTATTTGTGGAGTAGAGAATCATCCCTTCCGGGTGCGACCGCTATCGGCACGGTGACTGAGGGGCAGTATCGTCATGGTCCTTTAGCAGACGTGCTTTCATCTACTTATGTCTTTCCCTCGCCTTACATCCTGCGAACGTATCGCCTTTCAGCGAAAGTCCGATACGGCGGCATAGCGGCATGTCTCATCCTTTTGATTGCGCCGAAATTAGGTGTTTCAAGAGTTCAAGCCGCCATAGTTAATCAACGACTGGAGAGTGCAGCATCATCTGTTGAGCCTGACAAGGCAACAGGTCTTTCGAACAACCAATTGAGGACTAGGTTCCAAAAAATCGCTTCTATTGCTAGCACTTCGATGCAATACAAGATTTCCGCTAATCCTGATTTAGTGGCAAAAGTGACGAACAACCTTGAGGAGACACTCAGGTCGGTAAATCCGGGTGAGGACGTTCGCAGGTCGGGAGTTTCCGCCTTCGTTGCGCTGGTGGCGTATGCTCATGCCAACAATGTACTCCTTGCGGTCAATGTCCCTACTATCTTGCTTCCTCACGGTGAAACAGGGAACTCGATGATCTCGCAGGTGCCTCTCAAGAACGGAGCGGTATGGTGGCAAGGGTCATCACAGGGGAACACGATTATTGCGATACCGGAGCCTAGTTTAGGGGCCGTCTTCCCCGTTTCTCACAGCAGCGTCGTCTTTAATGCAGTCAACTTTAATGCCTTCGGGATGCGACGGGCTTTCGTTGAAACCGATAGCGAATCACAGGTCGTAATCATGAACGCAACCATCGAAGGTGCGGCCCAAAAACTTGATGCCGTAGTGTGGCTCAACATTAAATTCAAGAATTCGCAAATTATCTACAATGGTGGGCCACTCTATTTGGGGGATGTGGCTTTCGAAAATTGCCAATTTCAGGTCGGCAGCGATCCTGAAAGCCAGAAGGCATTAGCCCAAATTAAGACGGCAGGAAATCAGCCAGTGACGCTTGTTTCTGGCTTGTAGGGGACACGGGGACAGGAACGTGTGAAGAAATTAAAAATCGAATTTTTCGGAGCGAGGAAAATGACTAAGTGACGCCGAACAATCGCTCATATTGCTTCTAATTGCGAGATTCTTTCGGCCGGAAATTGGGAAGCCGATTTCTTCACAGGTTCCTGTCCCCAATGCCCTCCAATGCCTCTCCAATGCCTCAATGCCTCCGATGCCCTCACACCGTAACCGTTTGCATATCTACTTTCGTCGCCCCCGCGGCGGCGGTTAAACTATCTCTCATGAGAGCCCTCGTCCTCCTCATGATTTTGGTTGTTCCGCAAACGACCCCACGAACGGCACGGGATTACTACAACGAGCTCTACAAAGCGGGCGGTCTCGATCGCTTTGCTGACGGTGAGGCCTGTTTCGACGAGGATGCTACCAACGAGAACTTTTTTATTTTCGGCCAAAGCAAACACATGCGAGAGTTCATGAAAGCGGACGGAACCTTTGAAAAACTCCCTAAGAAAATGCGGGTTCAACTGGACAAGGATTTTCTTATCGTTCGCGGCTACGCGAAGGGCATTCCATTCAAGGACGAAGAGTATTTCGACAAGGATGGGTCAACATGGGTAAGCCCCGTTTACGACATCGACCCAAAAAATAGCATGCGCATTCGTCTTACGATCAACTGGCAGACGCTACGTTATAAGCGAGCTGTTGAGATGCTCGACCACGAATTGCGCTACAAAAGCGAAGTTGCGAAATTTGGTAAATGCGAGGATGTTCCGCCTGGCATTCGGCAAGTCGGCGAACCCAACTAGGCTTCCCCCTATCCACAACTGGGGTCGGGATGAAACGCACCAGGAAAAGCAAAGGGACCGCGGAAGAAGACTACAGGTTCGCGCCGAAAGCCAGCAGGCGGCCGTCGCAATCTTTCACCACGAACTCGCGGCAGTGCCATGGCGTGTTGTCAAGTCCCCGAGCGAATTCCACGCCTTGGGCGGCGTACTCGGCATCGAGAAAGAGTGGCGAGTGACCCCTCGCAGGATTTGCTCGGGGTAAACGAGTGGCGAGCAAAGAAAAAGCAGATCCCTCACTTCGTTCGGGATGACACCGCAAGAGGGATTTCATTGCCCACAGAACGCGCAATGGGGCAGAGAGCTCGCCCCGACGAAGCGTGCGGGACGCATAAACCGCGCTACGCCCCGAAACGACGGAGGCGCCGGGGAAAAGCGTATAATGCACGCATGGAAATCACGGTCAAGTTGCCGGACGATCTTGTGGAGCACAAGAACCCGGGCCGGGAGGCTCTCGAAGCGCTGGTTGTGGAAGGGTACCGGTCCGGGGCGCTATCTCACTATCAGGCGAGCCAACTGCTGGGACTCTCGCGCATTGCTTTTGACGGTTTTCTGAAGGAGCGCGGCATCCACGAGCACGCTTACGGCGTGGATGATCTGAAAGAAGACGAGGAGACGCTGCGGCAGCTTGAAAGCAAGGATGCCTCGCGACGATGATCGTCGTCGCGGACACTTCCCCATCAACTATTTTGTCCAGATTGGTTGTGAATCGGTTTTGCCTTCTCTGTATCAACGCGTACTTATTCCACGTTCCGTTCTGGATGAGCTCGGCCACTGGGCGCGAGCTTAGAGGCACAGGGGGTAACTGGCGAGTGTACTGGAAGCGAAGTTCCATTGACCGGTGGGGACGCAAAGCGCGAAACTCGAAATGCGAAATACGAAATTCGAAATGGGAAATTCGAAGTACTAATCAGTCGTTCGTGAGGGGAGTGGATTGTGGCGCTGCAAGAGGACATGAAGTTTGAGCAGAAGGGGAAGGAAATCCGGGGAGTCAGCCGGCTGAATTCGCGGATGCGCGTGGCGATTGAGTGTACCGAAGAGGGAAAGACGGTGCGGGCGGAAGGGTATACGAAGGATATCAGCGCGCGGGGATGCCTGGCGGTGGCGCCGCATGCGTTTGCGGTGGGGCAGAAGGTGCGGGTGATCAACCTGATCAACCAGAATGCGGGCGATGGGTATTTGATTTGGCGGGGGCATGAAGGTCCGGCGGGGTGGGAACTGGGAATCGAATTGCAAGATCCGATCGTGGATTTCTGGGGGATGGATTTTTGAGAGATCAGAGAACAGAGATCAGAGATCAGAGATCAGAGATCAGAGATCAGAGAAGAGAGATCAGAGAAGAGAGATCTGAGAAGAGAGATCTGAGATCAGAGAAGAGAGATCTGAGATCAGAGAAGAGAGATCAGAGATCAGAGAAGAGAGATCAGAGATCAGAGAAGAGAGATCAGAAGCTGACGCTAACAGCGGACGGTTGGCGTACGGAAGAAAAGAGTTAACACAGAGAGCACAGAGGCCGGAGCACGGAGAGCACAGAGAGGGAAGTAGGCGAGAAGGAAGAGGGGGACGGACGAGGTTCTGGGGGAGAAAGCGCGGAAGCCCGAAGTTCGGGATCGCCGAACGCCGTTCGGCGAACCTTCCAAATCATGGCCGACAGGCGTTCGGCGTTCCCGGGGGGATTTTCCACAATCTCGGCGAAATTCGACGGATTGCGCGCTTTTTTCCTTGCAAAGCAACGGGGTGCGAACGTAGAGTTGTGCTAGGCCTTGGGGGTTTTCAGGAGGCGGCACCCATATATAGGAACCCAGTTGCCAGATCGCGGCGTGCTTGTGCGCGCGCCCGTTGCTGTCGGCGAGGGCAAGCCCTCTGCCGGGAGCAGGCCCCCTACGGGGGCAGGCAGGCGGAGGCAGAATGAAATGACTGCCATCATCACCATTGCGAATCAAAAGGGTGGCGTAGGCAAAACAACCACAGCAATCAATCTGGCAGCGGCGCTAGCGACTCGCGGCAAAAAAACTCTCCTCATCGATTTAGATCCGCAGGCAAACTCCACGATCGCGTTTTACGATTCCGGGGAAATTTCCAGCTCGATGTTTGAAGTGCTGAGCGACAACCGTGTGACCATGCCCTCGGTCATCAAACCTTCGAAGGATCCATTGTTGTTCCTGGCGCCGGGACGGCTGGCGCTGGCGAAGCTGGAGCAAGTGCTCGCAGGACAATTTGACGCGCCGTTTCGGTTGAAAGATGCGCTGGCGCCAGTGATGAAGGATTACGAATACGTGGTCGTGGATACGCCTCCTTCGCTGGGGATTCTGACCGTCAATGCGCTGGTGGCCGCGACGCATTTGCTGGTGCCGATTCAAGCGGCGTATTTCGCGATTGAAGGAACGGACGATCTTCTGGAAACGTACGAGCGCATTCGCGCGCGGCCGAACCCGGGACTAAAAGTGCTGGGCGTGGTGATCACGCTGTATGACAAGCGGACGAATATTTCCAAGGACACGCATGGGCAGATTCGCAGCGTGTTTGGAGAAGTGCTGTTCAAGACGAAGATCACCAAGAACGTGAGGCTGGAAGAAAGCCCCGCGTACAAGGAAACGATTTTTACATTTGCACCGAAATCACCCGGGGCCGTGGAGTACAAGAAGCTCGCGGGGGAGGTTATCCAACGTGTCGAAGAGGATCGGGTTGCCCGTCACGCTGAAGATGCGGCATGACGCGCACTATGTAGAGTCATTGACAAGCTATAGCGGGGCGGCGGTTGGACGGATGATCCGGCTGGACCAGATCCGTCCGAACCCGGAGCAGCCGCGCAAGGCGCTGGGAGATTTGCGCGAACTGACGGAGTCGGTGCGCGAAAAAGGCGTGCTGGAGCCGCTGCTGGTGCGGTACGTGCCGCGCGAAGATTGCTACTTCATTATTTCGGGGGAGCGACGCTACCACGCCGCGCGCGCCGCCGGGTTGCGCGAAGTG
>Ga0209166_10001023_pt1 | contig 25144 bp, 20 predicted proteins | sample Coa_R1_3_FD_187151 | JGI IMG/M metagenome (GOLD analysis project Ga0209166, IMG submission 187151) | Surface soil microbial communities from Centralia Pennsylvania, which are recovering from an underground coalmine fire - Coalmine... | ecosystem: Environmental > Terrestrial > Soil >...
CCGTGTCGCGAACCGTTTCTTTTGCTTCTTTTGCGGCAGTTTTTATTGCTTGCATACGTCCTCACGCCACTCGTGGCAGCTCCACGATAAATTCCGCTCCCTTGTCTTTTTCCGAAACGACGGTGATGCGGCCGCTGTGCGCCTGCACGATCTGGTACACGATGGAAAGCCCAAGGCCTGTCCCGCCTTCGAACGTCGATTGCAACGGCTCAAAAATTTTCGCCTGCTGTTTCGGGTCCAACCCCATTCCCGTATCCCGAAACGCCACGCGCAGCCAGAACGGCCGCTCGTCCACGCTCACCGTCAGCTTTCCGCCGTCCGGCATCGCGCGCAATGCGTTGTCGCACAAATTCCAGAAGACCTGCCGAATGCGTCCGGAATCGACGCGCGCCTTGATCTCCCTGCCGTTGTAGGTTCGCTCGATCGCGTATTTACCGTTCACTTCCGGTTTTTTCTCGAGCAGCGTCAGGGTTTCGTCGAGAAGCGACCGCACATCCGCTTCCTTGAACTCGTAGGACTTCTCGCGCGAATAGTTCAGAAAGTCCGTGATGATCTGATTCAGCCGTTCGGATTCGCGCCCAACGATGTTCACGAGGTGCTTTTCGTCCTCTTCCAGCGGCGCCATGCGGCCCAATTCTTTTACCGCGCCGGCCATCGCCGTGAGCGGCTGGCGAATCTCGTGCGCGATCGCGGCGGAGAGCCGCCCGAGCGCCGCCATCCTTTCCTTCGTCACCACTTCCTGCTCCAGGCGGCGAAGTTCCGTCAAATCCTGAAAGTTAAATACGTATCCGCTGCGATCGACTTCGCGGGAGCGCAAAGGCGAAACGCTCATGCCGATATAGCGTTGTTGCCCATCGGGTGTTTGGAATTCAATTTCGCGGCGCTGGCCCGCTTTTTCCAGTCCCTGTTCGTGGCCGGGAAGCCAAAACTCCTCGTTCCATTCCTGCAGCAGATGGCCTCGAACATCCACGAATTTGCGGCCCAGAATCTCTTCTCCGGTGCGATTCAGCAGGGTGATGCGTCCCTGCACGTCGGTTGTCAGCAATCCGCCGCGCATGGAGTGAATAATGTCCTCGGTGAAATCCTGAAGATCGAGCAGCTCTTCGCGCTTCGCTTCCAGTTCAATTCCCTTGCGGCGCAGCGACTGCGCGAGAACGCCGCCGAGAAAAGCGACCACCAGAAAACCGAGCGCATTGCTGAGAAACCAGACGCGAAGGTTTGACGGCGTGGGCGCCGTCATCGAACTGACGGGGAGTCTTCCCGACGACACCAGCATCGTCGCTCCGCCCAGAAGAAACAGGCACAACAAGGCCGCGATGTACGCAAATTGCCGGGAAAACAAAATCGTCGCGACGATGATGACCAGCAGGTACAACGAATTGAAATAGCTGTCCTGCAGCCCCGTCGTGTACACGACGGCGCTCACCATCACTGCGTCGCAGGCCAATTGCACGCCGCCTTGCCAGGTGGCGTGCGGCAGCCATCGAACGAAGATCAATTCGAGCAGCGCGATGGTCATCCACAAAACCAGGATGGGAAGCAGCAGGCGGTAGGCGGTGGAAGTCGGGAAATACTGCGGCCAGACGACGCCAACGGCCAAAATCAAGACGATGACGAGCAAACGAACGCGCGTCAGCCAGCTCAGCCACTCTTGCACGTTTTGACTCTTGTCGGTTCCCACGCCGTCGCCTTGCCTTACGCGAAACAAGGGGAGGACGCCAGACTGGCGGCCTCCCCTCGCCCGGTTCTTGCCTCACTACCGGACGAGCGTCCGGTTAGTGCGAATCGCTCAGCTTGCCGATAACCGTGAACAGCGGCAGGTACATCGAAATAACCACGCCGCCGACAACCAATCCCAAAAATACGATCATCACGGGTTCGAGGGCGGTCAACAAGTCCTTCACCGCCGCGTCCACTTCTTCTTCGTAGAAGTCCGCGATCTTCGAAAGCATGGCGTCCATGGCACCCGTCTGTTCGCCGACGCCGATCATTTGCGTGACCATGCCCGGGAACACGTCCGATTCCTTCAAGGGTTCGGTGAGGGACTTGCCTTCTTCGAGCGACCGCCGGACCTTGATCAAGGCGCGTTCGACGACGGCGTTGCCCGCCGTTCTCGCCGTAATGTCCAAACCTTCGAGGATGGGAACACCGCTCGAGATCAGCGTGCCAAGCGTCCGCGTGAAGCGCGCGACGGCAATTTTCCTCATCAGCAGGCCGAGCACCGGCAGCTTGAGGATCAGCGTGTCCAGCGCGAAGCGGCCTTGCGGCGTTCCGTACCATGCTTTGAGGGCAAAGATTCCGCCGACGATCGAGACAAGAATCAGAAGGCCGAAATAGCTTCCGATAAAATTGCTCAATGCGATGACGATGCGCGTCGGCAAGGGAAGTTCGACGCCGAGGCCGGCGAACAACGTCGCGAAAATCGGAACGACCTTCCAGAGCAGCAGCGTGATGACGCCGCCGGCAACGGTGATGACGCCGATGGGGTACACCATCGCCGACTTCACGGCGCGCTGCAGCTTGACGTTCTTTTCGATATAAGACGACAAGCGCTGCAAAATCGTGTCGAGAATACCGCCCGTCTCGCCCGCTTCCACCATGTTGGTGTAGAGCGGATCGAAGACTTTGGGCGACGCCTTCATGGCGGCGGACAGCGTCGAGCCGCCTTCCACCATTTCGCGCGTGTTGGTCAGCACTTTTTGAAAGATCTTGTTCTCCTGCTGGCCGGCGAGAATCTCCAGGCACTGCACGAGGGGCAAGCCGGCGTCGATCATGACCGAGAACTGGCGCGTGAAAATGGCCAGTTCCTTCGCGTCGATGCTGCCGCCAAAGGTCGGAACGTTGAATTCCCGCCCCTTCTCGCTCATCTTCGAAGCGGTAATCTGCTGCAGCTTCAAAAGATTCTGCAAGTCCGCCTTGCTTGCTGCTGTCATTTCTCCGCTCACGGATGCACCGGCGCGGTTTGTACCTCTGTATGTATAGACCGGCATAACCTACCTCCTCAGTCGGTCACGCTAACTCGCGAACCATTGTTTTGCACATGGCCCACAAAACCGTTTATCGCTTCCCTGCCGGCGCCTTGCCGCCGAGGTTGGGAGCCGTTACTCCGCGATTGATCATGTCCTGCAGCTCATCCGGATTCGAGGAACGCGAGAGCGCAACGTCCAGGGAAATCGCCTTCGAAAAGTACGCGCTGGCGAGGCCCTGATTGAACGTCTGCATGCCCGTCGTTCCCGTGCCGGTCTGCATGGCGGAATAAATCTGGTGAATCTTGTCTTCGCGAACGAGGTTGCGAATGGCGGGCGTGGGGATGAGAACTTCCATCACCATCGCGCGGCCGCGGCCATCGACGCGCGGCAAAAGCGCCTGACAAAGAATGCCTTCGAGCACCATGGAAAGCTGCGCGCGAATTTGCGGCTGCTGGTGCGCGGGGAAAACGTCGATGATACGGTTGATGGTGGAAGCGGCGCTGTTCGTGTGCAGCGTCGCAAACGTCAAGTGGCCCGTTTCCGCGATGCGCAGCGCGGATTCGATCGTTTCGAGGTCGCGCATTTCGCCGATGAGCACGACGTCCGGGTCTTCGCGCAACGCGGCGCGGAGAGAGTTCGCAAAGGAGTGCGTGTCGGCGTGCACTTCGCGCTGATTGACCAAACACTTCTTGTGATTGTGAAGAAATTCGATCGGGTCTTCGATCGTGATCATGTGCTCTTCACGCTCGGCGTTGATTTTGTCGAGCATGGCGGCCAGCGTGGTGGACTTGCCGGAACCCGTCGGCCCCGTCACCAGCACCAGGCCGCGCGGCTTGTCGCACAATCCACGCACGACGGTGGGAAGTCCAAGCGCGTCGAACCCCTTGATTTCCCACGGAATCGTCCGGAAAACCGCGCCGACGGCGCCGCGTTGATTGAAAACGTTGCCGCGGAAGCGCGCCAGGTTTTTCAAGCCGAAGGAAAAGTCCAGCTCCAGATTTTCTTCAAAGCGGTGCTTTTGCGCGTCGGTCAGCACGCTGTAGGCGAGAGACTTCGTATCCGCCGCCGTCAGCGGCGGCATATCCAGCGGACGCAGGTGGCCGTGCACGCGCACGCGCGGCGCGCTGTTCGTCGTGATGTGCAGGTCCGACCCGCCCATCTCAATCATTTTTTTCAGCAATTCACTCAGCGTGATTCCCGACATCGTTCACCCTCTTCTCTACAAAACCGTTTCGCGCAAGACTTCGTCCAGCGTCGTCTGGCCCAGCGCGCATTTGATCAAACCGCTTCGCCGCAGCGTAATCATTCCCTGTTCGATCGCTTTCTTTTTCAATTCCAGCGCCGACGCGCCCACCAGGATCAATTCGCGCAGCTCGTCGTTGATTTCCATCACCTCGTACAGGCCGGTGCGGCCTTTGTAGCCGTTCTTGTTGCAGGTCGTGCAGCCCTTGCCGTGATAAATTTTCGTTGTCTTCAATTCTTCCGGCGTGTAGCCCGCATCGATCAGCGCCTGCTCGGGAATATCCAGCTGCTCTTTGCAATTCGAGCAAATGCGCCGCACGAGACGCTGCGCGCAAATAAGGTTCACGGAAGTCGCCACCAGGAACGGCTCAATCCCCATGTTCATCAAACGGCTGATGGTGGAAGGCGCGTCGTTGGTGTGCAGCGTGGACAAAACCAGGTGGCCGGTGAGCGCGGCCTTCACGCCGATTTCCGCCGTTTCAAAGTCTCGAATTTCGCCGACCAGAATGATGTTCGGGTCTTGCCGCAAAAAGGCGCGCAAGGCCGCGGCGAAGTTCAGCCCGATCTGCTCCTTCATCTGCACCTGATTGATGCCGCCCAACTGGAATTCGACCGGGTCTTCGGCGGTCATGATGTTCGTATCCACTTGATTGAGGCGCGCGACCGAGGAGTACAGCGTGTTCGTTTTGCCGGAACCCGTCGGGCCGGTGACCAGAACCATGCCGTACGGCTTCAAAATGTTGCGTTCGAATTTCTTGAGCGATTCCGGCTCGAAGCCCAGCTTCGTCATGTCCAGGCGCAGGTTTTCCTTGTCCAGCAACCGGAGCACGATTTTTTCGCCGTAAAGGGTCGGCACGGTGGAAACGCGGAAGTCCAGTTCCTTTTTTTTGCCGTCGGCTCTGTACTTGATCATGATGCGGCCGTCTTGCGGCAAGCGCTTTTCCGCGATATCCAGCTTCGCCATGATTTTCATGCGGCTGGTGATGGCGTCTTTCAATTTCAACGGCGGATTCATCACGGTCATCAGTTGGCCGTCCACGCGGAAGCGCACGCGCATCTCCGTTTCGTACGGCTCGACGTGAATGTCGCTCGCGCCGCGCTTGACGGAATCCGTCAGAATTAAATTGACGAGCTTGATGATGGGCGCTTCGTCGGCCGCTTTTTCCAGCGCCGCGGCGTCCAATTCCGCTTCGTCGGCCGCCAGTTCCAGCTCCTCGTCTTCATTCACGAGGTCTTTCATCAGGTTCGAAAGCTCTTCGCCGTTTGAACTGGCGCCGCCGTAGCAGCGGGAAATTGCCTCGGCAATGGCCGCTTCGGAAGCGACGACCGGTTCCACGTTGAAGCCCGTCATGAACTTGACGTCGTCCATCGCGAACACGTTGGTCGGGTCGGTCATCGCAATCGTCAGCACCGAGCCGACACGCGACAGCGGCACGACTTGATATCGCAGCGCCGTATCTTGCGGAATCAGCCGGATGACGTTGGGATCGATTTCGTAATATTTCAGGTTGATCGAGGGCACGCCATATTGGCGCGAGAGCACACCCGTAATGTCGTCATCGGTGATGAAGCCCAATTTTGTCAGGCAGCTCCCCAGCTTACCGCCGTTGGCGCGCTGAAATTCGAGCGCCTTCTGCAGCTGGTCCTGCGTGATCAGGCTTTCCTTAACTAATATTTCGCCAAGACGAACGGACATCCACGGTACTCCAGTGGGAAACAGCGCCCAACGCTCACGGTAACAAACTCCTGCGTCGGCGGTGGTCCGAAATTCGCACTCGGTTCTAAATTCGCTAATACCTGTACGAAAGGACAGCAAAAACCGGGCGTAGTGCTTTGGTACCAGCCCTTTTCTTGACTTGCCCGCGCGCGGTGGCTATCGTGAGTTTTGCGATGGCGTCCAGCGCTGCTTTGCCAAAATCTGTCCAGGCGAATTCCCGCGTGACGAAAAGTGTCTCTCGCCTTACCTTGCCCGCGCCTAACGCGCCGATCTCAACTCTTCACAAATATTTTCTTGCTCTGTTTGACGCCCACGGCCCGCAACATTGGTGGCCCGGCCGCTCGCGATTTGAGGTCATTGTCGGCGCGATCCTGACGCAAAGCACTTCGTGGACAAATGTCGAATTGGCCATCGCGAATTTGCGGAAGGCGCGGCTGCTGACTCCCGCGGCGATGCGCGCAATTCCACCGGCGAAGCTCGCTTCGTTGCTTCGTCCGTCCGGCTACTTTCGCCAAAAGGCCAAAAAATTGAAAGCCTTTGCCGATTTTTTATTCGCCGCATACGGCGGTTCCCTCTCGCGCATGTTTCAAGCTCGAGCGAACATCCTTCGCGCCAAGTTGCTTGCCGTACACGGCATCGGGCCGGAAACCGCCGATTCCATCCTTCTCTACGCGGGCAAGCATCCCGTGTTTGTCATTGACGCGTACACGCGCCGCATTCTCGAGCGCCACGCCCTCGCGACCAAAAAGCAATCGTACGAACAGCTCCGCTCCTTGTTCGAAACGGCGCTTCCGCGCGATCCGCAACTTTTTAACGAATACCACGCGCTCATCGTGCATACCGGCAAACACTTTTGCCGCAAATCTGTCGCCCTGTGTGAAAAGTGCCCTTTGCAGCCGTTCCTTCCCGCGAGCGCCGCGTCATGACTTCCACCACTCCACGCCAGCGTACACGCCTCATCCTGGGCGGCATTTTTCTTACGCTGCTACTTGCAGCCGTTTTTACGCTCGGCTCTCTCGACGCGCCTTTTCAGCCGCGCACCTGGGGCGACGTCATCACGCTTTACGCCGTTTCTTCCTTCATCACGGCCTTACTTCTCGTCTTCGCGCTCATTCTGGCGCGGACCGTTGCTCGGCTCTTGCTTGAGCGCAGCCGCAACCAACTCGGCGCGCGCTTCAAATCAAAAATGGTCCTTGGCGCGATGGCCATTTCGCTCCTCCCCGTGCTTTTCATGTTTTTCGTCAGTTATTCGCTCCTCAATCGCACTCTCGCCCGCTGGTTTCCACGCCCGCTTGAAATTGCCGCCGAACAAAGCAGCGGCCTGATTCAGGAAATGGACAAGTCGGAGTTCGCTCGGCTTTCTTCGCTCGCGCGGGCAAATGCGGCGGCATCACCCGCGCAGTCAAAAGACGAAACGGCCCCGGCGCCGATCCGTTGCACCGAAGCGGATGCTTCCTGGAAGCGGAAAATAGATCATTCGATTGAGCTACTCGCGTCCTGCGAGGGCGCGAAATCCCTTCCCGTTTTCAAACAAAATCTCGCAAGCGGCGCCGAACTCTGGTCCGTGGGAAATGAGTTCTTCCTCGCTGCCGGAGCTTCCGCCGCCGGTGGCGAAACGCTTTTCGTGGCCCGCCGCGTGCCAAATGATTTCGCCGTTCGGCTCGCCCAAATTCAGCTGCAAACCGCCGCGTACGACCAGGAAAAACAGCACCTCCGCGCCCTCAAGCGCCAGCTTCTCCTCATCCTCGTCTTTTTCACCGTCCTTCTTTTCTTTTCGCTGATGTGGGCCGCGCTCTATCTCGCCAAGCAAGTCACCGTGCCCATCGAAGCGCTTGCCGAAGGCACGCGCGAGGTTTCTTCCGGCAATTTCGATTATCAAGTTCCCGAGCAAGCGCAAGACGAATTGGGCCTTCTCGTTCGTTCCTTCAACACCATGACCACCCAGCTCCGCGATTCGCGCAGCCAGATCGATCAATTCACGCGCAATCTCCAGCAAGCCGTCCAGGAACTCGAGCGTCGCCGCCAGCTGATCGAAACAGTTCTCGAGAGCATTCCCACCGCCGTGCTTTCGCTCGATTCCGACGCGCGCATCAAACGCACCAACTCCGCCGTCGCGCGCATCTTCGGCCCCGCCGCGCCGCAAGCGGAAACCATCGAGTCGCTTCTCGGTCCGGAATCCTCGCACATCGTCCAGGCTCTCATGCGCCGCTCGCTGCGCATGGGCGTCGTCTCGCGCGAAGTGGAACTCGTGGTCGGCGGCCGCGTGCTCCACGCCGCCGTGACGGTCAGTTCTCTCGGCCCGCGCCGCGCCGATAGCGGCTACGTGCTCGTCGTCGACGATCTCACCGAACTCCTTCTCGCGCAAAAATCCGCCGCCTGGCAGGAAGTCGCGCGCCGCATCGCCCACGAAATCAAGAATCCGCTCACGCCGATTCAACTCTCATCCCAGCGGCTCATCCGCCATCTGCAGCGCCGCACCGAATCCGAAACCGCCGAGCCGCTCGATCCCGAACTCACTCGCCTCGTCGAGGAGTGCTCTCACCTCATCGAGCGCGAAGTCGGCGCGCTCGCCGCTCTCGTCAACGAATTTTCGCAGTTCGTCCGCTTCCCATCCGCCAAACTCGAACCAGCCTCCGCAAACGAAATCGTTCGCGAAGCGCTCGAGGTTTTCTCCGGCCGCCTCGACGGCATCCTGCTTTCCAGTTCCCTTTCCGAATCCCTTCCCACCATCCGCGCCGACGCCGGCCTTCTTCGCGGCGTCATCGTCAATCTCATTGACAACGCCGCCGAAGCGCTCGAATCCGCCGGCGTTCGCAACATCCACGTCCTCACGCGCTTCAACTCCGAATCCGACTCCGTCGAAATCGCCGTCGAAGACTCCGGCCACGGCATCTCACCCGCCGACAAAGACAAACTCTTCCTTCCGCATTTCTCCACCAAAGATCGCGGCACCGGCCTCGGCCTCGCCATCGCCTCCCGCATCGTCTCCGAACACAACGGCCTCCTCCGCGTCGAAGACAATTCTCCCGTCGGCTCCCGTTTCATTCTGGAAATTCCGCCCGCCGAAATTGCGCCCGCCGTCGATCGCTCCAGCTCTTCCGCCGGCCTAGCCTGATCCGATGCCCTCCTCGCCCCGAAATCCTTCCAATTCGTCTCATCCGCCGTTACTTGATTGACTTGCCCACGCCGTCACTCTAAAATCCGCCCACCCCACCCTCATGATTGGCGAGACGTTCTCTCACTATCGCGTTTTGGAAAAAATCGGCGCCGGCGGCATGGGCGTCGTCTATAAGGCACTCGACCTTCAACTCGAGCGTCCCGTCGCGCTCAAATTTCTTCCCCACGATCTGCTTCCGAGCGAATCCGACCGCGATCGATTCTTGCGCGAAGCTCGCTCCGCCTCCGCGCTCGACCATCCCAACATCGGCGTCATCTACGGCATCGACAAGACGCCCGACGGCCAACTCTTCATCGTCATGGCCTATTACGACGGCCAAACCCTCGCGCAAAAGCTCAGCGCCGGTCCGCTCTCCCTTCGCGAAGCGCTCGACCTGCTGATCCAAATCGCCGCTGGCCTTGCCGCCGCGCATTCGCGCAACATTATTCATCGCGACATCAAGCCTTCCAACATCCTCGTCACCACGCAAAACTCCGCGCGCATCGTGGACTTCGGGCTCGCCCGCATCGTCGCCACTCCCAGCGCCACGCTCACACAAACCAAGAGCGGCACGCTGCCTTACATGGCGCCCGAGCAAATTCTCGGCGAGCCTGTCGATCAACGTTGCGACGTCTGGGCGCTCTCCGTTCTTCTCGTGCAAGCCATCACCGGTAGCCATCCTTTCGCCCGCGAAAACGCCACCGCCATGTCTTTCGCCATCCTCAATCAGCCTCCGGCCGCCATCGAAGCCCTGCCCGACGCGATGCAACCCGTTGCGCTCCGCGGCCTCGCCAAAAAACCGGAGCATCGTTACGCCACCGCCAAAGATCTCCTTGCCGACCTCGAATCCTTCCGCGCGCAACTCACCACGTCGGGGCTTCCGCTCGATCCGCCCACCGCCCTTGGCGCAAATTCTTCCGCGGCGCGCAAAGAAATCATGTCCCGCGCGTCGGAACCGCGTTGGGCTTCCGCCTCTCCGCCCGCACAAGCTGCCGCGCAACCGAAGCGCCGCATCGGGCCGTACCTCTACGCCGCGCTCGCTCTCCTCTCCCTCGCCGCTCTCGCACTTCTCATTCCGCCGGTTCGCCAGCGCGCCGCCGCTCTTCTCTTTCCTAAATCCGCAGAGAAACACGTCGCCGTCCTTCCCTTCGACAATATCGGCAACGATCCCGCCAACGAACCGATTGCCGAGGGCCTCATGGACTCTCTCACCAGCAAGCTCTCCAATCTCGATTCGTCGCAGCAATCTTTGTGGATCGTTCCTTCCAGCGTCGTTCGTACCCACAAAATCTCCGATCCCAGCGCCGCCGGCCGCGACCTCGGCGCCAATCTCGTCGTCAAAGGCAGCATTCGCCGCGACGGCAAAGACATTCAACTCACCGTGAATCTCATCGACGCGAAAGATCTTCGCCAGCTCGGTTCCGCCGTTCTCGAAGACCGCACCGGCGATCTTTCCGGCTTGCAGGACGAAGCCGTCGCCCGCCTCGGCCGCCTCATGAACATCAATGTTTCCGCGGAAATGCTTCGCGCCACCGGCGGCCGCGCTTCTCCTGCCGCGTACGAGCTTTACCTCAAAGCCCTTGGCCTCATGCAGCGTTACGACCGGCCCGGCAATCTCGATCAGGCCGTCAGCGCCTTGAACGACGCCGTCCACACCGATCCGCAATTCGCGCTCGGTTACGCGTCTCTCGGCGAAGCTTACCGCCTAAAAAATCAAGTCGACCCCAATCCCCGCTGGATCGAACAAGCCTCCGCCATGCTCGAACGCGCCGTCCAGCTCGACAACCACCTCCCTGCCGCCTACGTTTCCCTCGCGCGTGTGCATTCCGCAGCAGCAAAAAACGACCTCGCCCTTTCAGAATTCCAAAAAGCGCTCGAGATCAATCCCCGCGACGCCGATGCCATCATCGGCCTCGCTGGAGCCTATGAACGAATGGGACGCGTACAAGACGCCGAAGGCAGCTACAAGCGCGCCGTCGGTCTCAAACCCGACTACTGGGACGGCTACAACAGCCTCGGATTTTTCTACTATCGGCAGGGCCGCGTGAAAGATGCCGTGACGCAATTTCAGCGAGTCATCGAACTCACGCCCGACAACGCAACGGCCTACAGCAATCTCGGCGGGGCTTATCTTGACTTAAACGATCCTGCCTCTCTCGCCAAGGCGGAAGTCGCTCTCAAGAAATCTACGCAGCTTTCTCCGAATTACGCCGCATCGGCAAATCTCGGGCGTCTCTACCTCACGCAGAACCGCTATAAGGAATCCGCGGATGCAAGCAGCGAAGCGCTCAAGCTAAACGATCGTGACTACAACGTTTGGAACAACCTGCTCCTCGCCTTCGAGTGGATGCGTGATGAAAACAAGATCAAGGAAACGCGGACGAAAACGGTTTCCCTGCTCGAGGACTTCATCTCGAATCACCCACAGGACGCCGGCGCGCATTCGCTCTTGGCCACGCTGTATGCCGAGTCGGGTCTTCGGGATAAGAGCATGAGGCAGCTCGACTCTGCTCTCGCATTACAGCCCAAAGATTCTGCCATCCTGCTGGATGCTGCGGAGTCCTACGAAGATCTGGCGGACCGCAAGAAGGCTCTAGAATTCGCCGCGCGGAGCCTTGCAAACGGCGGTTCGCTTGCCGATATTAAGAGTCGCCCGCGCTTGATCAATCTGTTGAGCGACCAGACTTTCCGCGCAAGCGGAAATACGTCCAATAGTGAAAGGAAATAACATGCCTGAAACCGGAACCCAAATGAGCCCCGTCGCAACTCCTACTCCCGTTACTATCACCAACGGAATTCCCACACCAAATCCCGTTAGCATTCCAAATGGCGGTCAAGTTCAGTTCACCAACGCCGACAGTACATCCTACATGCTCGAGTTCTGGACCAAAGGGAATGACAAGCATCCGGCCGTCTCCGTCGTGATTCCAGCCGGTGACGACCTGATCGTTCAGGCAAACCCGGGAGCAAACGACAACAACACAACCTGCAATTACAATGTGCTCACTCTAGCAGGCGGCCTCACCGATCCCGCCGACGGTGGCAGTCATAGCATCATCATCGGCTCCGGCAACAACGACGATAACGATTAACGAGTGCGCTGGACTGGCGTCGAAGCGGACAAGCCAAACGCAATACGCAAGTGTATTGGGCTTGTCCGCCGACCCCGCCGGTGAATTACGGCCAGCCTATGGCCGCAAGTGCACGGACCGAACATTGGCGCGCGGTATCCGCTCAGTGGGCGCGCAATCGCACTCTATTTCTCACGGGTGATTATTTCTCTTCCCCAATCCCCTTGCTCACGCGAAACACGTGCCCGTCCGGATGCCGCAAATGCATCTCGCGCACTTTCCACGGCATGTCGTGCGGCGAAAACGTCACATCGAGGCCCGCCGCAACGCATTGCCGGTACGCTTCATCCACATCGTCCACCCACACGGACATCCACACACCTCTATCGCCCGCCTCATCGTCATCCACTTGAAACGTCGTCGTGTTCGTTCCCTTCCCGCGTCCGCCTTGCGCGCCATGACAAAGAAAAATCTGCACCTCTTCCCCCGAATACACCGCGCCAAACGTCGGCGGCGTTCCCCAATCCCACGCCTTCTTCCAGCCCCACTTCTCAAACCACGCAAACGTCGCCGCAATGTCGCTCACATTCAATATCGGTGTAATCCCTTTTACCTTCATGCGCGCAAATATATCACTTAAGTGTTTTCATTCTCCGCTCGATGTCGAGCGATCAGATTTTGGTTCTCGCTGGCCTTAGAAGTTGTCCGTGCTCTAAAATTCAGGAATGAAGATCTACAGAAAACCCTTGCGCTACATTGCGTTTCTTTCGCTCTTGTTATTCGCGCCAGTGCGGCCAATCTTCTCGCAGTCGCCTGCCAAATACACACTCCTCCCTTTCAAGAACGAGCTTATTTCCATGCGCGATGGCGCCAAGCTGGTAGCCGACATCTACCGGCCGAGCCTGAAGGGCGTTCCATCTCACGAAAAATTTCCAACGATCCTTGTTCGCACTCCTTACAACCGCGCTGGCTATGAAGAAGACGTCGCCTCCACTTTTGTTCCACGCGGTTATGTCGTCGTCATTCAGAGTGTCCGCGGCCGCTACGGTTCTGAAGGGCGATGGCGTTTCTTCAGAGATGACTCGAACGATGGATTCGACACGGCGGCGTGGATCGCCGCGCAAAGCTGGAGCGATGGCAGTATCGGAACGCTCGGCGGTTCCTATGACGGCGGCACGCAATTCGCTCTCGCGCTTGCCCATCCTCCTGCTTTGAAAGCGATGGTCCCACTCGTGGCAGCGTCGAATCCGGGCCTCTACGGAATTCGCCATCACGGAGCTTTCGAACTTCGCCTTTTTTCCTGGATCTTTAGCGTTGGAAATCCGGTGGGCGACGACACCTATGTTTCCTACTATCCTGGCGATCAGAGTACTCAAGACGCTTTGGCCAAAGGAGCGAAAGACTATCGCCAATATGTCTTGTCTCTTCCCTTTCGGCCGGGTACCTCGCCTTTGCATCTCGCGCCTGACTACGAATCCACTCTCGTGGAAATGATGGCTCACGGCGATTACGACGCTTTTTGGAAAGACATCGGGGTCGACGTCGTCAGCCATCTCAATGAAATCAAGGATGTTCCCATGCTCCACCTCAGCGGTTGGTACGACTCCTGGTCCACCGATGTCGCCGATCTAAACTACCCAGCACTCGCGAGGTCCAAGAAGTCGCCTCAGCAACTTATCATGGGACCTTGGACGCACGGCGGCACAACAGAATCCTCTTTCTCAGGCGAAGCGGACTTCGGCCCGTCGGCCAGCCTTTCCCTAAATGACTTGGAACTCTCCTGGATGGACCGCTGGCTGAAGGGCATCCCCAATGCGGTCGAAAAACAAAGCCCGGTTCGCATCTTCGTCATGGGCGGTGGCGACGCGCACAAAACACCCGAAGGCCTCGTTTTCGTCGGCGGCGTGTGGCGCAACGAGAACGAATGGCCACTAAAGCGCGCCGTTGCCACGCCATACTACTTCCGCGAAAATTCCAGTCTTTCGCCGGAAAAACCCACTGACAGCTCACCGCAACAAATACGGTTCGATCCGAAAAATCCCGTTCCCTCTATCGGCGGCAATGTCTCCTCGCAGCAGGGCTTGATGCAGGCCGGCGCCTACGATCAGCGCTGCCGCTCGGAAATAGCAAACTGCCCCATCGAGAGCCGCCTTTCCTCAAGGAACGACGTTCTCACGTTCGAGAGCGAACCGCTGAAGGAACCGCTCGAAGTGACTGGCCCCGTCGTTGTGACTCTTTGGGCTTCCTCCGACGCGCTCGATACAGACTTCACCGCCAAACTGGTCGACGTTTATCCGCCGAACAAGGACTTCCCGCAGGGCGTCGAACTCAACGTGGTGGACAGCATCATCCGCGCGCGCTATCGCGATTCGCTCGAGCATTGCACACGCTTGGTTCCCGGCAAGATCTATCGCTTCCAAATCGAACTTGGTCCCACCTCTCTGCTCTTTCCACCAGGGCATCGCATTCGCGTGGACATTTCATCCAGCAATTTTCCGCGCTTCGACGTCAATCCAAATACCGGAGAGGCGTTGAACCAGAATCGCGCGACGAAAGTCGCAATCAATACCATTTATCATGATGCGGCGCACCCATCGGCAATTGTGCTGCCAATTATTCCAAGTGTGGCAAAACCATGAGACATCGCGAGCAACGCGGCCAACCAAGCGTCGCGCCTTGCCAAAAGTTCAGCTGAACCAAATCCGTCACTTCGCTCAATTGTTTCGAATCGAAATCCACGATAGCGTTGTTCATGAACTGCGTGCCGCAACCAATCCGTGCCAATCGGAAGCCTTCCCCCGCATCCTCCGCGCGGCCGGCTTCCACAGTTTTCTCTACGCTCCTGTGCACTCCGCGCCACGCACATTTTCAAAATCTCGCCGCAAAATCGTCCGCTCTAACCACCTTTAGATTCAACACTTGCAGATGTGTATCAAAACAAGCCACTTCATCTTCCTTTAGAATCAACACTTACGCAAAAATAGGGGGATGGGGTGTCGCTGCTTTCTCCAGCCACGTTTCTGCCCATTTTTGTCTCTCCTTTGCAACACTTCCTCTTCTTGCTGTACCTTGTATGCGACACATTTTCTCATGCCTCCTCATCCACACATCCTCGTCGTTGACGACGAAGCCGGCATCCGCGAATCGCTCTCGTCCATCCTCAGCGACGAGGGTTATCACGTGGACTCCGCCGACTCCGCCGAAAAAGCGCTCGAACGCGCCGCGCGCGGCGATCTCGAAGTCATTCTTCTCGACGTCTGGCTTCCCGGCATGGACGGCCTCGAAGCGCTCAGCCGCCTGCAATCCATTCCTCATCCGCCGGCGGTCATCATGATTTCCGGCCACGCCAGCATTGACACCGCGGTGCGCGCCACAAAACTTGGCGCGTTCGATTTCGTCGAAAAACCGCTTTCACTTGAAAAAATTATCGTCCTCGTGCGCAACGCCGTGCAGCAGCGGCGCCTCGAAGAAGAAAATCAGTCGTTGCGCAGCGAGCTTGGCCATCGTTATCAAGTGATCGGCGACAGCGTGCCGATGAAGGCATTGCGCCAGCAGATCGCCGTCACCGGCCCGACCAACGGCCGCGTTTTGATTTACGGCGAAAGCGGCACGGGAAAGGAACTTGTCGCGCGCGCATTGCACGCCGCCAGCCTGCGCAGCAAAGGCCCCTTCGTTGAAGTCAATTGCGCCGCCATTCCCGAAGAGCTCATCGAATCCGAGCTTTTCGGCCACATCAAGGGCAGCTTCACCGGAGCGAGCGACGACAAAACCGGAAAATTTCAATCCGCCGACGGCGGCACGCTTTTTCTCGACGAAGTCGGCGACATGAGCCTTCGCACGCAGGCAAAAGTTTTGCGCGTGCTCGAAGAGCAGCGCTTCGAGCCGGTCGGCTCCAATCAAACCGTGCGCGTCGATGTTCGCGTCATCGCCGCCACCAACAAAGACCTCGACAAGGAAATCGCGCGCGGCGCCTTTCGCCAGGATCTTTTCTATCGCTTGAACGTCATCCCTTTTTTCGTTCCGCCCCTTCGCGACCGCCTCGCCGATATTCCCATTCTCGTCCGCCATTTCCTCAATGAATTCAGTTCGGAGTACGGCAAGAAAACGCGCGAATTGAGCGAAAATGCGCTCGAAATTCTCATGCGCTATCCCTGGCCCGGCAACGTGCGCGAACTTCGCAATCTCGTCGAGCGCCTCGTCATCGTTTGCCCGCAAGCGCGCATCGAACCACATCATCTTCCGCCTGAACTTTTCCGCGGCGTCTCCGAAAGTTTGCATCAGCCTTACGGCACGCTGCACGAAGCGCGCAGCGCCTACGAACGCGAATTCATCTTGCGCAAGCTGCAGGAAAATCGCTGGAACATGACGCAGACCGCCGGCGCGCTCGGGCTCGAACGCTCGCATCTTTACCGCAAAATGAAATCGCTCGGAATCGCGGCGCCGGACTAAATCGATGACAACGCACGCCGCACAACCAAAAGCAGCTCACCGCGCCGGGTTCGTCGCCATCGTCGGCCGGCCCAACGCGGGCAAGTCCACTTTGCTCAATCGCCTTGTCGGCCAAAAAGTCGCAATCGTCACTTCCAAACCGCAAACCACGCGCAACCGCATCCAGGGCATCGTCACCCGCCCCGAAGGCCAGATCGTTTTCATCGATACTCCCGGCATTCACGAAGCAAAAACCGTCCTCAACAAACAAATGCTTCGCGAGATCAACGCCGCCGTCGAAGGCATCGACGTGCTTCTCTTGATGGCCGACGCCATCGCCATGCAGCCGCACGCGGACAATCTTCTGATCGACCGCGCAAAACGCTTTCGCGGAAAAGCCGTCATCCTCGCCCTCAACAAGGTGGACAAGCTTCCCAAAGCAAAACTTTTGCCGATTCTCGAAGCATTCAGCAAGGAATTTCCGTTTGCGGCGATGGTTCCCATCTCCGCTCTCAAAGGCGACGGCTGCGATCGCATCGTCGAAGAAATCCTGAAACTCCTTCCCGAAGCCGATCCGTATTTTCCCGAAGACCAGGTCACCGACCAGCCCGAACGTTTCCTTGCCAGCGAAATCATTCGCGAAAAGGCCATCGCGTTGACGTATCACGAAGTTCCTCATGCCTTGTCCGTTGTCGTCGAAAAGTGGGAAGAAAAACCGCGGCTTCTTCGCATCGAAGCCACCATGCACGTCGAGCGAGACTCGCAGAAGAAAATTCTCATCGGCCACAAAGGCGAAATGCTCAAGAAAGTCGGCATGCAGGCGCGCAAGGAACTCGAGGAAATTCTCGGCACAAAAATCTACTTGGGTTTGTTCGTAAAAGTCGTGCCCGACTGGCGCGATAATCCGCAGCACGTCCGCGAGCTCGATTGGCACACCCAGCTCGAAGCCATCGGCGAAGACCAGGCGCAAAAAATGTACGCCGCGAATCAGCTGATCGAGGAACCGGCCGAAGACGAAAATAGCGAGCCACAGGAAAAGAAAAAAGAAAAGGAAAAAGAAGATTAGCCTTTGGCTTTTGTTTTTACCGCGGCCGGCGATTTTTGTTTGCGCGCGCGAACGCGCAGCACTTTCGTCTGATTCGCGTCGAGCACTTCAAAACTGTGGCCGCCGACTTCCATCTTGTCGCCCGGCGCCGGAACTTTTCCGCTGACGTGGCTCAGCAATCCGGCCAGCGTCGTCACCGTCTCCGCAGCCTTTTCGCCAAATTGAATTCCGAGCAGCTCTTCGACTTCGGAAATCGGGAGGCCGCCCGGCAAAATCATCGCGCCATCCGGCTCCTTCACGATGTCGCCGACCTGTTCCGCCGTCTCGTCGCCGCTCTCGCCGACGATCTCTTCGACGAGATCTTCCATCGTCGCGATGCCCGCCACGCTGCCGTGCTCGTCGATCACCACCGCGATCGTCTGGCCCTTCTGGCGCATTTCTCGCAAAAGTTCGGAGCCCACTTTTGTTTCGGGAATAAATAAAACGGGTTTCATGAACTGGCGAACTTTGCGCTTCGGCAGATCCGCATCGGCGATCGTCAGCATGTCCTGGGAATGCGCCACGCCAACGATGTCGTCGATGGATTTGTCATACGCCGGCAACCGCGTGAAACCGGTCTCGACAAACTTCGCATGCAGTTCTTCGAGCGTGGCTTCGGCGGAAATGGCCACGATGTCCGGGCGCGGCGTCATCACTTCGCGCACGCGCTTGTCGCTGAATTCGACGACCTGCTCGATCAGGTCCGCCTGGTCGGGTTCGATGATGCCTTCTTCTTCGGCGGCCTCGACGAGCGCTTCGATGCCCTCTTCCGTGCGCTGCTCGTCCGTTTTGTCCGATTCTTTTTCGGAAATGCGCGCGAGCGTTTCCGCGCCTTCCACGAAAACGCGGAACGGCCAAACGAGCCAAAGGCTGGCGCGAATTGCGGGAAGAAGCGGAAGGAGCCAGCGGCCCGTGGTGCGATATAAAAGAAGATCGGGAATGAAATGCATTGCGACGACGACTTCGAGCGCGATGAAGACGCTTAATTGCAGAAGCGATTCCCACGTGCCCGTGACAAAATAGACGACCCCGCGCGTCGTTTCCAAAACCAAAAAGGCGAGCCAGAAATGGCCGAGAATGCGAAACGCGCGGCCGGCGCTGCGCCGGTTGATTTTGAGTTTCTGTTCGATCTCCGCTTCGAAAATTTCGAGATGCTCGTGAACGGGGCCGGTGGTCATGCGGCCGAGTTCGCGATAGATCAAAGTGAGGTAAGAAAAAACGGGAAGAAAGAGGGCGAGCAGCACGACGCCGATAATGTAGAGCCAGGTGTAATTCATCGCTCGAGCCCCAGCTTTCGCCGCAATTTGTGTTCGACGCGGTCCATTTGGCCTCGGTCCGTCTCGTGATCATATCCCAAGAGGTGCAAAAGACCGTGCAGGATGAGCACGCAAATTTGGTTTTGAAGCGAGCGGCCGTTTTTCTTGGCGTAACGGCGAGCGACGGCAGGGGCGATGGCAATGTCGCCGAGAAAGTTGTTTTTGTTCGGACGCTTTGCCGATTGTGCCGGGAAAGACAAAACGTCGGTCGGTTTGTTTTTCTTGCGGTAAGTTTTGTTGAGGCGAGCGATTTCCCTGTCCGTGACGAACGCGATCGCAGCGGAATGCGGTGTAAGTTTTAGTTCGTTAAGAGATTTGGCAAGAAAATGTTCCAGCGGCCGCAGCGCGAGCGTAACTTTTTTCTGATGGTTGAGAATCGTCACTTCAACAATTCTACTTTGCGCAAAATAAGGAGCTCAATTGCCGGTCTTTCCGTTGGTGCGTTGCGGGTGCGCCGCTTCGTATTCTTCGTAGGCGCGAATGATGCGCTGGACGAGGTTGTGGCGAACGACGTCTTTTTCGCTGAACTGGGTGCAGCCGATGCCTTCGATTTTGCCGCAAATTTCGAGCGCTTCGATGAGGCCGCTGCGTTTGCCGGAAGGCAAATCGATCTGCGTGGCGTCGCCGGTGATGACGGCTTTGGAGTTGAAACCGAGGCGCGTCAAAAACATTTTCATCTGTTCGCTGGTGGTGTTTTGCGCTTCGTCGAGAATGACGAAGGAGTCGTTGAGCGTGCGGCCGCGCATGAAGGCGAGCGGCGCGATTTCGATGATTCCCTTTTCGATGAAGGTTTCGAGTTTGTCGGCGTCGAGCATTTCGTAAAGCGCGTCGTAAAGCGGACGCATGTATGGATCGACTTTTTCCTGGAGCGTGCCGGGAAGGAAGCCGAGCTTTTCGCCGGCTTCAACGGCGGGCCGCGCGAGAATGATGCGGTTCACCTGTTTGGTGAGGAGCGCGCTGACGGCCATGGCGACGGCGAGATAGGTTTTGCCCGTGCCGCCCGGGCCGATGCCGAAGACCATGTCGTGCGATTCGATCTGGTCCATGTAATGTTTTTGCGTGGCGTTTTTCGGCATGACCTGTTTTTTGCCGAAAGAGCGCGACTTGCCGTGCTCGAAAATTTCGCTGGGAGCGCTTTGCGGTTCGTCGAGAGAGATGCGCATGAGGCTTTTGACCTCTTCGCCGGAAAGATGACGGCCGTTGCGCGTGGCGTGATTGTATTCTTCGACGATTTTTACGGCGCGGTCGACGGCGTCGTGCGGGCCTTCGATGGTGAGCTTCGCGTCCTGCAAATGAGTGCGCACGCGGAGCGAATCTTCGAGCAGGCGCACGTTTTCGTCGAGGGTGCCAAAGAAGGGTTCGATTTTTCCGGAGATGGCGATGCTGCGTTTCATCAGGCTGGCAGGTGGTCTCGGTGCGGCGTGCGCTCCAACGTAAGAGTGGTGCTGACTTCTGACCGACTCGCGGTCACCCATAGGATTGTGGTTCCTCCTGAACGGCAACTGCGGCAAAGATGCCCGCTTCAGAAAGCGGGCGCTACAACAGCCACTTCTCGGAAGAAACTTTATTAAACGTAGCGCAGGAGAGGTGCGGGGTCAAGAGAGTGGTATCGGTTTAACACCGCCGTAAAGAAGAGCCTCGCGTCCATCCGTCCGAACTTCAGGGCGGCCGTGAACTGGCCAGAGCAGGGACCAGACAAACTCGGTCATGAGGCGCTATCGCTTGTTAACCACCAATAGGCATCGCCACCGACGATCTGGTTGCCGGCTAAGGCGGATGTGCGAAAGTATTTTTGCCGATTGAACAGAGTGAGGAAACTCGGATTGACGCGACGGAATCAAGTTCTGTGGGCAGTCTCAATACTGCTTGCGACCGTGTTGACGGTATCCGGCATGCATGCGAAGAATGCCGCGGAGTTGCATCATAGTGAAGCTGGGCTGTATCGGCTTATGCCGGGTATCATCCTCGGGCTTTTTAGCGGGTTCCTTTTCAATAGTCCCACCATCGTCTTGATGGTGACGATTGCCGCGAATGCGACGGTTTATTGCTTCGTGTTGAAGGGCCTCCTTTGGTCTTACCGTAAAGGCTCGTCGAAATTGAGCGACGCAGATTAGCTATCGATAAATTGTAATTGCGCTCGCCGTCGCAGATTCGCGCCGGGGAAGAATTCTAAACAATCGGCGAGTGGGTGAAGTGCGCGGACGGAATAGTTTCGCGGGGTTGCCAAGCGGATCGAGTTGCAAGTGAATCGAAAATTGTCTCGCGAAGAGGGCGCGATATATCGTGCCCCTACGAGTGCACGCAATATGCGGCGTGCGCAAGAGTGAAAGCGGCCGGCTTCGCGCGATGACGGGCAGGCGGAAGCGGGCGGTACCGCTTAAATCGAAGAAGGCCGGCTTCGGAAAGCCGGCCCCTACAACTGCGGGTTTGTGGCGGAGGTTAAATCGAAGAAGGGCCGCTTCGGAAAGCCGGCCCTACAACTGCGGGTTTGTGGTGAAGTTTAGATCGAAGAAGGCCGGCTTCAGAAAGCCGGCCCCTACAACTGCTTCGGCGAGAGTACGGATTTAGAGAGCGGCAGTTACATTTTTGGATTTAGGGCGGATTGGATGGCTTTTTCGGCGAGAGGAGCCATGACGGTGTAGCCGGCTTTGTTGGGGTGAAGGCCGTCTTCGCTGAGTTCTCTTTTCAGGAAGCCTTTGTCGTCGACCATGGCGGAGAAATAGTCGAGAAAGACGAGTTTGTTTTCGGCGGCGTATTTTTTGAGCCACGCGTTGAGGGCGAGGATTTTTTCGGGCGGGCGGCGGTCGGTCATGACGATTTCTTTGCCTTCGCCGTTGTGGCCGCCGTCGTAAACGGGAAGGACCGCGCTGAGAACGACCTGGATGTTGTGAGCGCGAGCGAGTTCGGCCATCGAAGCGAGATTGGCTTCGATTTCCTCGAGAGAAATGGGGCCGGTGTTGCCGGCGATGTCGTTGGTGCCGGCAAGGATGACGACGACTTTGGGCGCTAGATCGATGACGTCGGCGCGGAAGCGGAGAAGCATTTGCGGCGTGGTTTGACCGCCGATGCCGCGGCCGATGTAGGGCTTGCCGGGAAAGAATTCGCCGAAGCGCGCCTGGGGCCACGCGTCGGTGATGGAATCGCCCAGGAAGACGACGCGCGATTCGTCTTTCCCGGGCGGCGCGAGTTTTGCATTGGCTTCGCGGTAGCGAGCGAGATTGGGCCAGTCTTTCAGGACGGCATCCAAGCGGGCGATTTTGGTTTGGGCGGCTTGGAGATCGTTCGGGTTGCACGCCGTTTGCGGGCTGGGAGTTTCGACGGGAGGAGTTTGCGCGGAGAGAGCGATCGCGCAGAAAGAAAAGGAAATGCAGAAGAGCGCGCAGCCAGACAAATTCATGGAATTCCTCCTATGTGTTCGTGAATGGGGGTCTTCGATTTGCCGCCGGTCAGCTTGAATTCTTGGCCTGTTGTGTCACGATCACAAGAATTTGAACCGACCCCGTGCCTCGGAAATCGGCCGTTTGACTTCACTCGGAGCGTCCCCTAAACTTGATAGTTTGAGCGATGCACAAAAGGAGCATTCGATAGATGGCCCAAGGACAGGCTACCAAAGTTAAGAAGAAGAAAAAGTCGGTTTTGAAGCGGGCGGCGCAATCTCGCCAACGCGCGGAAGTGAACCGGGCAAACCGGACGCAGGTGCGGAGCTTGATGAAGAAGCTGCGCGGGGCGATTTCCGCAGGCGACAAGACCACGGCGGGAAGCTTGCTGAGCCCGACGCTGAGCGCGATAGACCAGGCGATTTCGAAGGGCGTGCTGCACGAGAATACGGCGAACCGGTATAAGTCGCGGTTGAATTTGGCGTATAACGGGTTGGCGGCGAAGACGGCGTAAAGAAGTCGATAGTTTTCAGTCGTCAGTTATCAGTTTCGGGAAACGTGAAGCGGCGGACATTGCGTCCGCCGTTTTTGTTTTTAGAGCGCATAAGAGCGAAGAGGAAGCCGCCACAGAGACACCGAGCGCACAGAGGAGGAGAAGGGAGATTGGCGAGGGCAAACGGATATGGTCGGTAGGCGCAGAACGGCCGGCTTCGGAAAGCCGGCCCTACATGAGCCGGACAAGAAGGGTTAGCGGGCGGCGGTGCGCGAGGCGAGGGCGAACGGCTACGGCCGAAGTGAACGCGACATAGTAAAAGCGGCGTCGAGTAGTCGTAGAACGGCCGGCTTCGGAACGCCGGCCCTACATGAGCCGGACAAGAAGGGTTAGCGGGCGGCGGTGCGCGAGGCGAGGGCGAACTGTTACGACCGAAGTTGACGCGACATAGTAAATGTGGCGTCGAGCTGCCGCAGAACGGCCGGCTTCGGAAAGCCGGCCCTACATGAACCGGACAAGAAGGGTTAGCGGGCGGCGGCGCGGGCGGCGGGCGCGGTGAGTTCGGCGAGGAGGAATTCGAGGATGGTGCGAGGAGAGTCGGCGCCGCCTTTGAGGCGATCGTCGGCTTTTTGGAGGGATTTGAGGCCGGCGAGAAGGCGGGGACGAGAAATTTTGCGGGCGCTTTGCAGAGCGAGTTCGGCTTGTTCGGGGCGCATGCCGAGAGCGCGAGCGGCCTGCCAGCCGTTGGTGGCGCCGCGAACTTCGCTGGCTTCCATTAATTTGCGGTACATCCAGGTGAGAGCGCCGAGAATTTGAAGCGGCTGTTCGCCTTCGCGGAGGATGCGGTCGAGAAATTCGAGCGCGCGTTTGGACTGGCGTGTGGCGAGCATGTCGGCGAGTTCCCAAACGGTGGCGGTTTTTTCGGATATGACGAGGGTGGCGACGTCGCGGCGGCGAATGAGTTTGCGGTCGCCGGCGTAAGTCGCGAGCTTGGTGATTTCGGTTTTGAGGCGCTGAAGATCGGCGGAGACGGATTCGGCGAGATCTTCGGCGGCGCCGGATTCGAATTCGACGCCGTCCTCTTTGGCGATGACTTTGGCGAGCGCGACGGCAGAGGAGATGCGATCGTCCTGATTTTCGCCGAGGCCGACCTGAACGACGAGCGCCTTTTCGGCGAGAAGTTTACCGAGACGCATGCGCTGATCGAGCTTCACGGCTTCGATGACGAGAATGGTGAAGGAAGCGGGATTGGCGAGATAGGACTCGAGGGATTTGACGGCTTCTTCCCTTTTCTTTTCGGAGAAGGATTCGATGGATTCGGCGTCTTCCAAAAAAACAATTTGTTGCGGTGAAAGCATCGGAAGCGTCTGCGCCTGATCTATTGCGGCCTGGACTTCGTTGCGATCGGCGGAGAAACGCGAAACGGCCCAAGTGCGGGCGGCTTCGGGGACGAAGCGAGCGATGAGCTGGGCGCGGCAGGTGTCGCGAAGATAGGCTTCTTCGCCGTGAAGGAGAATGGCGGGGACGGGCTTCCCTTTTTCGAGGCGCGCGAGAAGTTCGCCGGCGGAGAGTTGCGCCATTAGAAATTCTCCAGGATGGCGGCGACGAGTTTTTGCGCGAAGTCTTTGGCGAGGCGGTCGAGAGCGGGGTCTTGTTCTTCGAAGAAGCTTTTCACGTCGGTGGAGAGCTCGTATTCGTTGCGGAAAAGAAAGTTGCTGGAATGAAAGAGAATTTTTTGCGAGTCGGACTCGGTGAGCGTGACTTCGCATTTGACGGTGACAAGCATGGTGGTGGCTTGGGTAATGGTGGAAGTTGCGGCGGTTTGCGGCTGCGTTTGGAAGGTGAGCGGGACGGCTTCGACGCTGAGAACTTTGCCGGTGAGGACGGCGTCGCCGGAGGCGGGATTCGAAACGATTTTGTAATTTGTCTTGGCGAGGAATTCGTGGATGGTGGCGGCGGTGAGTTTTTGTTCGATGCGATAGCTGGTGGTTTTGTTTTCGATGGCGGGGACGGCGATGACGTGAATGGTTTTGGGGAGAGCGGCGTCATGGCCGGCGACGCGATAGCCGCAGGCGGAGGCGAAGAGGCAGAGCGAGGAGGCGATCATAAGAGAGGCGCGTTTCATGGAAGGAGTTTCTCCGCGAGCTTGACGGCGTTGTGAGCCGGCAAGCGAATGTTATCGGCGGCGCCGAAGAACCACCAGAGATTAGGGTTTGACGCGTCGGGTTCGGGCGTGGCGAGTTGGATGAAGGATTCACCGGCGACGCTGAGGTTGCTTGGGCCGCAGGCG
>Ga0209166_10001025_pt1 | contig 25113 bp, 18 predicted proteins | sample Coa_R1_3_FD_187151 | JGI IMG/M metagenome (GOLD analysis project Ga0209166, IMG submission 187151) | Surface soil microbial communities from Centralia Pennsylvania, which are recovering from an underground coalmine fire - Coalmine... | ecosystem: Environmental > Terrestrial > Soil >...
TCCTCCCAGCAGCGCTCGGCCTCATCGAAGACCTCAATGAAATGCCGGGCATGCAGTTCGGCGACGGCATCGGTTTCGCCGGCCTGCCGCAGCTTGTCCGTGGCATAGAGGCGCAAGGTCTCGAGCAGGCGGTAGCGCACCGGCTCGCGCCGTTCGAGCGTGACCAGCGACTGGTCGATCAACCGGCCGAGCGCATCGACGACTTCCCAGCGCTCGGCTTCGTCCCCGCCGGCAACGGCGACCGCGGCCTCCAGCGGGAAGCTGGCCGCGAAGGTCGCGAGACGGCGGAAGACCTGCTGGTCGAAGGGGGCCAGCAGGCTATGGCTCCACTCCAGCATGCCATGCAGCGAGGCGTGCCGCGCATCGCCGTCCGGCGCGCCCTTGAGCAGCTTCAGCCGGTCGCCGATCCCCCGGCGCAGCCCCTCGATGCCGAGCAGGCGCAGCCGCCCGGCGGCCATTTCGAGCGCGAGCGGTAGGCCGTCGAGCTGCCGGCAGATCTCGCCGACGCCGGCGCTGTTGCCGTCGTGCAGCTCGAACAGCCGGTCGGCGGCCCGGGCGCGCTCGGCGAAGAGCTCGACCGCGGCGAAGCCGCCGATCTCGACGGCGCCGGCCGGCGGCACGGCTAGTGGATCCACGCCGTAAACATGTTCGGCCGCGAGCTGTAGGTTCTTCCGGCTCGTCGCCAGGATCGACACGCCAGGCGCCCGCTCCAGCAGGGTCTTGGTCAGCGCGGCCGCGGCCTCAGACAAATGCTCGCAATTATCGAGGATCAGCAGCAGCTGCGTCTTGCTGAGCCCGGTAACGATCGCATCCACGGTTGTTTCGATTTGCGTTACCGAGATGCCCAGGGTAGCCGCGACCGCGTTCGCCACCGCACTCTCATCGCTGAGCGGCGCAAGATCCACGAGCCAGACCCCGGCCGTAAAGTGCCGTAACATCCGCCCCCCCAGTTCCACCGCCAGCCGGGTCTTGCCGACGCCGCCTGGGCCGACCAGCGTGACGAGCCGGCTGCACTTCAGCCAGTCCGCCAACTCGCCGAGCTCGCGCTCACGGCCGATGATCTCGGTCAGCCGCAGCGGCAGATTGGTGTCCGGCTTTGCGACGGTCGGCGCATGGGACAGCGGCGCCACGAAGCGGTAGCCTCTGCCGCTGGCGGTCGAGATATAGCGGCTGCCGGCTTCGCCATCGCCGAGCGCCTTGCGCAGTGTCCACATGTGGTAGCGGAGCGTGCTCTCTTCGATTAGGACGCCCGGCCAAACCTGCTCGAACAGCGTTGCCTTACTGACGACCTCGGGCGCGTGCCCGACCAGGACCAGCAGGATCTCGAACGCGCGGTCGCCGATCGGCACCGGGACGCCTTCCTTCAGCAGCAGCCGGCGCGTCCGATCGAGCCGAAACGGGCCGAACTCGACCACGTGTTCATCGGCTCGGCCGATACGATCGTGCGCTGCGGTCATCTCGAATATCCGCCTCTATGGACCCGGACCGATCTTCATTCCTGCATGGGCTGCCATTAAGGCGCTACGGCGTCTCCGGTAGCCGGCGCATGCACGAGCCGGCTGGTGACGAACTCGATCGCCTCCGCGTCGCTCCATTGCGCGCCGTTGGCCTTCAATTCCTTGAGCTCGTTCGGCGGCAGACCGGCTTCCAATATCCCCATCAGCCGATTGTAGAGAAGCAGTTCCCCAGGCTCCACCGGATGCCCACGGCGTGCATGCACCGCGTCGACAAAGCCGATAAGCTGCGCTGCTTCGGCAAGACGACCTTCGATGCCCGAGAGCACGGCCCAAGGTTGCAGGCACGCATCTATGTGAAAGTTTCCGCTCTCGACCAGAAGCGACAGCGACTCCGTGAGCAGCGATCTTGCTTCGGAGAACTCTTCCTTGTGGAAGAGATAGGACGCGAGGTTGGCGAGTTGATGGCCGGCGTTACTGCCGCCAAGCTGGGAATTCGAGCGGCTGAGCGCTTCGCGGGTGAACTCGATCGCCGGGTCGATGTTGCCCGAGATATATTCGAAAAGCCCCAGATTTGTGAGAAGCCCCGGTTCGGAGCGAGACCGAAGCATTCTCGCCAACTCCAGTGCCGCCAGACTGTAGCGTCGGGCGTTGGGTATATCATTGACGCGATACGAGACGATTCCAGCGGTGGCCATCTGTCTGAGCCGACTCTTTTTCAGGGTGCTGCCTGCCAGAAGATCTTGCGCTTGCAGAACGAGGTCCTTCGCCTCGGCATGCTGCTCCTTCCACATCCTGAATTGAGCGGCCGCAACCAGCGCGTTTGCCAAGCCCGGCCCGTCACCGCCGTAGCGGCAAAGCGCCGCCGCGCGTTTCGCAAAACTGAGCCCTTTTGGATCGAAGACCATGATGCAGAAACCGGCAGCGTGATTCAGTAGCCGAGCGGCGGCGGCAGCCGGAGTATCGGCATCGAGCAGCGGGATGATGCGCTCTGCGTATCCGAGTCCTTCCGCAATCAGCCAGAGCCAGCGCAGCAGCGTGCAGGCCGACGCCGCCAGGCTGATCGCGATCTGCTTCCGTTCTGGCGCTGCCAGAGCCCAGTCGAGCGCTGCGCGGAGATTGTCGAGTTCGGGCTGGTAGCGCGCGATCCAATCGGGATCCGGCGTCTCCTCCCAGCAGCGTTCGGCCTCGTCGAAGACCTCGATGAAATGCCGGGCATGAAGCTCGGCAACGGCATCCGCCTCCTCGGCCTCGCGCAGCTTGTCGGTGGCATAGAGGCGCAGTGTCTCGAGCAGGCGATAGCGTGCTGGCTCGTGCCGCTCGAGCGTGACCAGCGACTGATCGATGAGGCGCCCGAGCGCATCGACGACGGCCCAGTACTCCATCTCGCCCCCGCCGGCGACGGCGACCGCCGCCCCCAGGGAGAAACCGGCCGGGAAGGCGGCGAGACGGCGGAAGACCGTCTGGTCGAACGGTGCCAGCAGGTTATGGCTCCATTCCAGCATGCCGTGCAGCGAGGCATGTCGCGCCACGCCATCCGGTGCGCCCTTGAGCAGCTTCATCCGATCGGCCAGGCCCCGGCGCAGCCCCTCGACGCCGAGCAGGCGCAGGCGGCCGGCGGCCATTTCGAGTGCCAGCGGCAAGCCGTCGAGATGCCGGCAGACCTCGCCGACGGCGACGCTATTGCCATCATGCAGCGCGAATGACCGGTCGGCGGCGCGGACGCGCCGGGTGAAGAGTTCGACTGCGGCGAAGCCTCCGATCTCGATGGTGCCAGGAGGCGGCACCGCCAGGGGTGCCAGGTCGTAGACATGCTCGGCCGCGAGCTGAAACGTCTTCTGGCTTGTCGCCAGGATCGACACGCCTGGGGCGCGCTCCAGCAGGGTCTTGATCAGGGCGGCCGCAGCCTCGGCCAGGTGCTCGCAATTGTCGAGGATCAGCAGCAACTGCGTCTTGCCAAGGGCGGCAATGATCGCATCGACCGTCGCCTCGGTCTTCATCACCGAGAGGCGCAGGGTGGCGGCGACAGCGCCCGCCACCGCATTCTCATCGCTGAGCGGCGCCAGATCCACCAGCCAGACGCCGGCGGCAAAGTCCCCCAGCACACGCCACCCCAGTTCCACCGCCAACCGAGTCTTGCCGACGCCGCCCGGGCCGGCCAGCGTGACGAGCCGGCTGCGCTTCAGCCAGTCCGCCAACTCGGCGAGCTCGCGCTCGCGGCCGATGATCTCGGTCAGCCGCAGCGGCAGGTTGGTCTCCCGGCTTATGACGGCCGGCGCATGGGACAGCGCCGCTGCGAAGCGATAGCCTCTGCCGTTGGCGGTCGAGATATAGTGGCTTTCGCCGTCGCCGAGCGCCTTTCTCAGCGTCCATAGGTGGTAGCGGAGGGTACTGTCCTCGACGAAAACGCCCGGCCAAACCTGCTCGAACAGCGTTGCCTTGCTGACGATCTCCGGCGCGTGCCCGACCAGAACCTGCAGGATCTCGAACGCGCGGTCGCCGAGCGGCACCGGAGCCCCGTCCTTCAGCAGCAGCCGGCGCGCCCGGTCGAGCCGAAACGGGCCGAACTCGACCACGTCTACATCGGCTTGGCCGATACGATCGTATGCTGCGGCCATCCCGAGTACTCACCAAAGGCCCCGGACTGTTTCTCAGCTCCTGAATGCGCATGCGTGACGGGAAATCATATAAGTTCCGGCGGGTCGTTTCGTACACCCCTGGCCGGTAGCGGTGCGAGTATGTTGCTTTTGTCAGGGCGGTACGACATCTCCGGAAGCGGGCGCCTGCAGAAGCCGATTCACCACGAAGTCGATCGCCTCCGCCTCGCTCCATTGCGCGCCCTCGGCCTTTAAGGCATCGAGTTCGGCTGACGGCAGACCGGCTTCCAATATGTCCCTCAGTCTAATGTAAAGGGGCTGACTCTCAGGATCCATGATTCGGCCGCGGCGTGCGCGATCCGCATCGGCGAAGCCGACAAGCTGCGCAGCCTCGACGAGACGCCCTTCGGCGCCAGCAAGGCCGGCCCAGGCCCGCAAGCATAATTCCGCCGAACAATTGCCTCTCTCGACCAGAGTCGAAAATGCCTGTTCGAGCCGCGACCTCGCTTCGGAGATCTGTCCCTTGGTGATCAGATAAGTCCCAAGATTTATAAATATGTCACCGAGACAAATGTTTCCAAATACGGATCTCGAGCGGTTCAGTGCTGCTTGTGTGAACTCAATGGCTTGGTCGACATTTCCCAGAATATACTCGACAGTGCCGAGATTTATAAGAAGTGTCGGTTCGACGCGGGGGTTCAGCTTTCTGGCCAATTCCAACGCTTCCAAGTAACAGCGATGAGCAGTGGGGATGTCACCGGTGCGGTATGAGACGAGCCCGGTACACACCATCAGACTGAGTTGGCTTTTTTTGAAAGCGCTATCGGCGAGGAGATGACGCGCTTCCAAGAGAGCGTCCTTCGCCTCGGCGAATTGGCCCTTTATCGCCATGTCATGAGCGATAGTTAAAAGTGTGGTTCCCAACCCCAGTCCGTCGTTGAGGTCACGATAGAGCGCTGCCGATCGCTCCGCGTAGGTCAGCCCTCTCGGATCCTCCACCAAACGACAAAAACCGGATGCGTACCTCAGTAGCCGAGCGGTGGTAGCGGCCGCTGTCTCTGCGTCGACAAGCGGAATGATGCGCTCCTGATATCCCCGTCCTTCGCTAATCAACAACAGGCCGTACAAAAGGAGGGAGCCGGAGGCCATTAGGGCGATCGCAACGTGCCGCCGTTCGGGCGCTGCCAAAGCCCAGTCGAGCGCCGCGCGGAGGTTGTCGAGCTCCGGCCGATATCGGACGATCCAATCCGGGGCCGGCGTCTCCTCCCAGCAGCGTTCCGCCTCGTCGAAGACTTCGATGAAATGCCGGGCGTGAAGCTCGGCGATGGCATCCGCTTCGCCGGCCTGCCGCAGCTTATCCATGGCGTAGAGACGTAGCGTCTCGAGCAAACGGTAGCGCACCGGCTCGTGCCGCTCGAACGTGACCAGGGACTGATCGATCAGCCGGCTAAGCGCATCGACGACTTCCCAGCGGTCGGCTTCGTCGCCACCAGCGACGGCGACCGCGGCCTCCAGTGAGAAGCTGGCCGGGAACACGGCGAGGCGGCGGAAGACCTGCTGGTCGAACGGTGCCAGCAGGCTGTGGCTCCATTCCAGCATGCCGTGCAGCGAGCCATGGCGTGCGTCGCCGTCCGGCGCGCCCTTGAGCATCCTCAGCCGATCGCCCAGCCCTCGGCGCAGCCCCTCGACGCCGAGCAGGCGCAGGCGCCCGGCGGCCATTTCGAGCGCGAGCGGCAGGCCGTCGAGATGCCGGCAGATCTCGCCGACACCGGTGTTGTTGCCGTCGTGCAGCTCGAACAGCCGATCGGTGGCCCGGGCGCTCCTGGTGAAGAGCTCGACCGCGGCATATCCTCCGATCTCGACGGCGCCGGCCGGCGGCACCGCCAGGGGATCGAGGCCATAGATTCGTTCGGCTGCGAGCTGCAGGTTCTTCTGGCTCGTCGCCAGGATCGATACGCCTGGCACCCGTTCGAGCAGTGTCTTGATCAGCGCGGCCGCAGCCTCGGCCAAGTGCTCGCAATTATCGAAGATCAGCAACCGCGGCGTCTTGCCGAGTGCGCCAACGATCGCATCCACCGCCGCGTCGGCTTTCATTACCGGGACGCCCAGGGCGGCGGCGACCGCGCTCGCCATTGCGTCCTGATCGCCGAGCGGTGCCAGATCCACCAGCCAGACCCCCGCCGGGAATTCTCCGAGGAGGCGCCAACCCAGCTCCACCGCCAACCGGGTCTTGCCGACGCCGCCCGGGCCGACCAAGGTGACGAGCCGGCTGGGCTTCAGCCAGTCCGCCAGCTCGGCGAACTCGCGCTCACGGCCGATGATCTCGGTCTGCCGCAACGGCAGGTTGGTCGCCGGCGGCTGTGTGGCGGTTGCCGCGTTGCCGCTCTCGTTGGATTGCATCGTCGCGACGGCGGGCGCATGAGACAGCGGCGCCACGAAGCAATAGCCTCTGCCGTTGGCGGTCGAGATATAGCGGCTGCCGGCTTCGCCATCGCCGAGCGCCTTGCGCAGCGTCCACAGATGGTAGCGAAGGGTGCTCTCTTCGATGAACGTACCCGGCCATACCTGCTCGAACAGCGCTGCCTTACTGACGACCTCGGGCGCGTGCCCGACCAGGACCTGCAGGATCTCGAAAGCGCGGTCGCCGAGTGGAACCGACGCGCCTACCTTGGTCAGCAGCCGGTGCGCCCGGTCGAGCCGAAACGGGCCGAATTCGACCATGTCTTCGTCGGCTTGGCCGATACGATCCTGCGCTGTGGCCATCTCCAGCTTCAGCCTCCAAGGCTCGGGCAGAGCCTCATTCCTGAATGCACCTGGGTGATCTAGGAATTATGGGTTCGGCTGGCCGTTTCGCACCCCCCAGACTCGCAATTTGTCCGGTTGGATCGCGTCGCCAAGATCAGGTTGCAGCCGGATGGGGTTATCGGCGCGCCGCCAGACGGCGAAAATGACCCAGATGGTCACGCGGCTCAGGTCGGATTCCCCCGTGCTTTGCCGGGCGCAAGCCGCCGGTCGAGCGATGGCTTCTTGTGACCCTCTTCTTAGCTGGTGGCAAACGGTGAACTCGATGCATCGGCACGAAGATGCTATCGCCGATCGGAATCACCTTGAGCGTGGATCACGACGGAAGGGACGGCCTCCCAGGCGACCCGGACCGCGAGAGGCTTCGGCAAGAGCGGCCGTCTGTTCCTTTGACTACGCGAGCGGACAGTGCTGAATGCTTGGTCCTCGCCTGCCATTCGTCAGTTGTCGTTTTGCGGTTCGTCCACGTGCTTGTAGTACTTTGCCCAGTCAGCCTGATTGGTATCTTGAGCGGACGGAATGTTGCTGCAGGCAGCGAGGACAACCGCCGTCATCAGGGTCATGAGCGCCCGCATCGCCAAAGGCCGGCGCGGCGCCTCCACGAGCATAGATAGACCTCGCATGTCGCAATACTCCTCGATCGGGTCGACAGGCATCGTTCGCCGCATCACCGTTCAGCACATACGCCGGGCAATCGAGGCGATCCGTGCCCATGGGTTGGATGGGGCGACGGGACTGCGCGACGACCATACACCGATCACGAGTGGCTATTAGGTCCCGAGTCTGATCGCAAATTAAGCCCAGTAAATTGCGGTGAACCTGGCGTTCGGCGTCCATGGGCTATGAGCGGCGATGGGCGTTTTCGACCCTTGCCTCGCCAGCGTGGGGAATGCCGCGGGCCTGAAATTTGTCAGCCAGGCCAACGCTCTTCACTGCGATTTATATTTTTGCCAACAGGCATGTGCTTCGAGTTGAAAGATTCACTTCAATTTACCTGCGCTTGCAGGGCAGGGGGGAGCATCATCTGCCAGCAATCTTGTCGACCGGCGTTTCGGGTGCTGGGCCACCGCACGTAGAGCGCCCCATTCCGTGCCGGCAGCGTGGAGTTTCTCATGATTGAGGTTGTGCAGGCGTTCGATCGCGCGCCGATCACCGCCATCGAAACTGACGACGCCGCATCGCTGGAGAAAAAGTTGGCCGCGGCGGTCCGGTTGTTCGCTCACCGCTCAGGGGTCATCAAGCCGCACCAGCGGCTCGATGTGCTGCATCGTCTCAGCGACCTGATGGCGGCCAAGCGCGAGCATTTCGGCCGTCTGATCGCGCGCGAAGGCGGCAAGCCGTTGACCGACGCGCTCATCGAGACGGACCGGGCGATCGACGGCGTGCGCAATGCCGCGGATGTCCTGCGGACCTGGGCAGGGCGGGAAATTCCCATGGGCCTGACCCGTGCGGCCGATAACCGGCGCGCCTGGACGTTTCCCGAGCCCATCGGCATCGTCGCGGCGATTTCCGCGTTCAATCATCCCCTGAATCTGATCGTGCATCAGGTGGCGCCTGCGATCGCCACCGGCTGTCCCGTCATTGTGAAGCCGGCCGTCCCAACGCCGCTCTGTTGCCTCGAGTTCGTGGCGCTCTGCCACGAAGCGGGCCTGCCCGAAGGGTGGGTTCAGACGCTCATTACCGGCGACAACGCCCTCGCCGAAGCACTGGTGACCGATCGGCGGGTTGCTCTTCTGAGCTTCATCGGCTCGGCGCGCGTCGGCTGGTACCTGCGATCGAAACTGGCGCCTGGGGCCCGCTGCGCGCTCGAGCATGGCGGTGTCGCACCAGTGATCATCGACCAGCATGCCGACCTCGATGCCGTCATCGAGCCGCTCGCCAAGGGCGGGTACTATCATGCCGGCCAAGTCTGCGTATCAGTGCAACGGATCTATGTTCATGCCAGCCTGGAGCAAGCGTTTATCGAGCGTTTCGCCGATCGTGTCGCTGCGCTGAAGGCAGGCGACCCGCTCCTGCCGGATACGGACGTCGGGCCGCTGATCACACCTCGAGAAGCCAGCCGCGTCGCATCGTGGATCGAGGAAGCCGTCGTGTCGGGCACACGGCAGATTGGCGGCGGCCGTCTCAGCGAGACCACGCTGATCCCGTCGATCCTCGTCAATCCTCCAAAGGACGCGAAGGTCTCGACGCTCGAGGTCTTCGGGCCGACGACCTGCGTCTATCCCTATGTCGAGATCGACCAGGCGATCGCGGACGCAAACTCGCTGCCTGTTGCCTTTCAAGCGAGCGTTTTCACCCGGGATCTGGCGGCAGCCTTCTACGCCGCCGAGCGGCTCGATGCCGCCGCGGTCATGGTCAATGACCACACCGCTTTCCGCACCGACTGGATGCCGTTCGCCGGGCGCCGCGAGTCCGGCTACGGCATCGGCGGGATCCCATGGACGGTGCGGGAAATGACCGCGGAGAAGATGGTCGTCTTCAAAATCTAGGCGGGCGTGGATCTGCGACGCGATGGCGAGCGTGCCCATCGAGGTCTAGATAATGGTGGTTGCCAGACGGTGTTCCGAAGATTGGCGGTCAATAGAGTTCCGCTGCCGAAGTTGGATCGAGCAATGCGAACAACCGCTGACGGCGATAAGCAGCAAATGTGATCGCCTCGGCTCAACAATGCCGGTCAGAGATGGCACATAAACTCTTCAGCCCCCTGAAAGCCGGTGCGCTTGAGTTGCAGCATCGGCTGGTGCGCGAGTGCGGGCCAGCCAAGCCAGCGGGCAACAGCCGAGCCGGAACGGTCATCGAACCCGACAGCGGACCATGGAGCCAAGGTGGCCTGGTGATTTTCGACCCCAAGGTCGGGCTAGGCTTGAGCGACCGGTTTGCAAGCCGGCAAGCGCCGACACCGGAGGACGCGCGCGCGTGGTGCCGAGTCGCCGAAGCGGCCCATGACGACGAGCAAAAGATCGTCCTCCGGCTCGGCGGCATTATGGAAGCGATGCCCGAGCCGATGGATCTTTCCCAAAGGATGGAACCGGAGCGGCTGATCGCAAGCTGTCGATTTGCCGCTGAAAACGCACTGGGTATGGGCTTCGACGGCGTCGAACTCGACGGCTCAGCCGGCACGGTGACGGACCTGCTGCTCAACCCGGAAACCAACAGGCGGGCGGACCGCTACGGCGGACCCCTGATCCAGCGGCTCAACTTCCTCGATGAACTCGTCGAGGTTTTGGTGCGTGCCTGTGGCGGCGATCGCGTCGGCGCGCGGCTTGCTCCGTTCACCATGCGCTGCGCCGCGGGCGAGGCGCTGGCGACGGTGACCGCAGCCTTGCAGATCCTTCGCGACCGGGAGGTCGCGTACGTACATTTTACCGATGTTCCTGCCATCGGTTTCGAACGCGCCATGCTTCAGCCGCTGCCGGTCGGGGCGGACAGGCTGCGAAGTGCCTATCCCGGAACGCTGATGGCGTCGGGCGCGCATACGCTGGCGTCCGCGACCACGCTCATCGAAAGTCGATGGGCGGATGCCATTTGCTTCAAGGTGTGGCCGCCGCCGCGCGAGCCCATCCTGCGGCGGGCCGGCCCGGTCTCCTGATCATCCGCAGACCTCCCGCGCTTTACGAGAAAGGCGAGAAGCGTCGTATTCCGTCGGCGACAAATGAGATAAGTCAGCGATAGTGTCCAGGTGAGTTGTCCTGGCCGGTATTGTGAACAATTCCATGATTGATAAATTTTCACAAATAAAAACCGATATTTTCATGATCGTGTTCGCGAGACTAATTGCGGCATCGATATTGTACTGCGCTTTGCGTCCGTTAATTTCGTTATATAATCGGTAGAATTGTGTTGTGTTGTAATAATATATTGAAATTATGATATTTTTACATGTTTTCACGAGCGATATGTTTTGGTGTCTGTTAGATCTCGCTCGTGGCTGGAATAGTGGAATGTGGCGGCGGATTTCCGCGGTGTGAGTCCCGCCGCACAATCCCTCGGCAGTTGCAGGCGCCGATCCGGTCATTCCTTTCCACGATTACTTGCGAACGCGTGCTTCGGGCACCGCAGGAGGCCTTTATGACTAAGGGAAAAGTGCTCGTGATCGGTTCCAACGCCAACGAGATCGAAGTGGTCGGCGGCGCCATGGGGAAGACCGGGCAATACCTCAATGAAACCGTCGTGCCGATCCAGGCGGCGACCAAGGCCGGCTTCGACGTCGTGCTGGCCACGCCGAACGGCACGAAGCCGCACATCGATGAAGCCTCGCGGTCGGCACAGCATTTCGGCGGCGACGAGGCGGCTTATCGGCGGGCGGAGGAATTCTTCGCGCATGATCCCGCGATGAATCAGGTACGCACCCTGCGGTCGGTGATCGACGAAGGGCTGGAGAAATATGCGGGCGTGTTCGTGCCCGGCGGGCAGGCGCCGGTGGTCGACCTCATGCAAGACCCCAACGTGGGCGAGATCCTGCGCTTTTTCCACGTTCATCAGAAGCCGACGGCCCTGCTGTGCCATGGTCCGATCGCCATCGTCGCCGCCATGCCGAGCGCGCGGGAATTTCGCGCGGCGCTGGTTGCCGGCGATAAGGCCAAGGCGGCCGACCTGGCGAAGGGATGGCAATATGCCGGCTACAAGATGACGATCTTCTCCAACAGCGAGGAGAAGTGGGTCGAGAACGATATCCTCCACGGCAAAATGTACTTCCATGTGGTCGATGCGTTGGAAACGGCAGGCGGTCTCGTCTCCACCGGCGCCGTCGACTTTGAGCCGCACGTGGTCGAGGATCGCGAGCTCATTACCGGGCAGAACCCGCGTTCCGATCACCTGGTCGGGGCGAAGCTGGTCGAAGCACTGAATCGGGCCGGCGCGAACGCTTGAGCCTGGCGGCCGGCGGCGTGCGGGCTGCCCCTACGCTGCCGGCCGCTCACGCTGTGGGCGTCAGGCGACGTCGGCTGGATCCAGTACGGCGGCGGTGCGCTCGGCAAGGTCGTTGATCTTCGACAGATAATTCTTGAAATGCGGCGTCTCGCGATGTGCCGCGACGGCGGCGTCGTCCTTGTAGAGTTCGTCGAGCACAAAGCGCCCGGGTTCGGACTGGTCCTGCCAGATGTCCCAGCGCAGATTCCCCGCCTCCGCCCGGGAATGAGGCGCCATGCCGAAGAGCAGCGCCCTCAAGGCCTCGGCATGGCCCGGCCGGGCGGCGAGAAGTGCTACGATCTTGATGTTGGCTGCCATCTTCTCGTTCCTTTCATGCGCTATGGGAATCTGCGGCAAGACCGGGCCGCGCCCGCTGCAGCAGCACCTATTTCTCCGATGCGAGCCGCCCGGCCAACGCTTTGAGCCCTTCCTCATAGATGCCTTGGAACAGCGACGAGGCCTCCTCGTCGCTCACGCCGTTTGATGTGAACTGGCCTGACCATTTGACGCGCGCCTGGCCGCCGTCGACTTCCTCGACCTGCAGCGTCGACAGGTAATCGGTGACGGGAAAGGGCGCCTCGAGGATCGCGTAGCTGTAGCGTCGGCCGAGATGGTCGAAGGCCATGAGCCGTTCCACGATCCTGGCGCCATCCGGGGTCGTGAGCCGGCGAACGCGGCCGCCCTCGCCAAGCTCCGATCGCGGGATGTAGGGCAGCCAGTCGGGAAGCGAACCGAAGCCGCCAATGAGCGCCCAGACCCGATCAGCCGAAACCGGCAGGTCGACGGCTGCAGCAGCCTGTGCCATCTCAGCCTCCTCCTCTCAGCGGTCGATCGGCAGTGGCGCGTCGGGTGCTACGAGGCCCTGCTGCCGCAACTCGCGCCAGAAATCATCCGGGACTTGCGTCGCGAGCGCGTCACGATCTTCCTTGATGCGATCGGGCTTGCTCGCCCCGGGGATCACGGCGACGGCGGCCGGATGCGCGAGCGAAAACTGCAGCGCGGCCGCCTTGATGGGGATGCCATATCGCGCGGCGAGGGTCTTGATCTTCGCCATCTTGGCGATGATCTCCGGCGAAGCATCCGCATATTCGAAGTGGCTGCCGCCGGCGAGCACTCCCGAGCTGTAGGGGCCGCCGATGACGATCTCGACGCCCTTCTTGGCCGCCGCCGGCATGAGGCGCTGCAGGGCGTGCTCATGGTCGAGCAGCGTGTAGCGCCCGGCGAGCAACGTGCCGTCGGCATTCACCTGCGAGAGGCCGAGCATCAACTCGACGGGTTCGACGCGGTTCACGCCCAGGCCCCAGCCCTTGATGACTCCCTCTTCGCGGAGCTTGGTCAGCGCGCGCATCGCGCCGGTGCGCGCGATCTCGAACTGGCCGAGCCATCCGTCGCCGTGAAAGTCCTGGGCGATGTCATGGATCCAGACAAAGTCGATCCGATCGACGCCCATGCGCTTCAAGCTGTCCTCGATCGAGCGCTTCGTCCCGTCGGCCGAATAGTCGTAGACGACCTTGTTCCTGCGGCCGTGTTGGAACAGTGCGCCCTTCTCGCCGAATTCCTGTGGCCCGCTCACGACCTCATCGAGAATGATCCGGCCGACTTTGGTGCTCAGCACATATTCGTCGCGCTTGTGCTTCACCAGTTCCTTGCCGAGCCGGATCTCGGCCAGGCCGGCGCCGTAGAACGGCGCGGTGTCGAAGAAGCGCACGCCCGCCTCCCAGGCCGCGGCAACCGTGGCGGCGGCCTCGTCCTCGGGGATGTTCCGGAACATGTTTCCCAGCGGGGCCGTCCCGAAGCCGAGGGCACCGTTCAGAAGTGAGCTCTTGATGGTCATAGCATCCTCCATCCCGTCAGGGCCGGGTCAGTGTGGGGCGCGCTCGTTGCGGTGATCGCCGCGGGGCGATCACGCGCTCGGCGTCTCGGCCAAAGTCTTGTAGTCCGTGTAGCCCTCGGCCCCGCCGCCGTAGAAGGTCGCCTTGTTGGCCTCGGCGAGCTTGGCATTGCGACGCAGACGCTCGACCAGATCGGGATTGGCGATGAAGGGGCGGCCGAAGGAGACCATATTGGCATGCCCCAATGCGACTGCATTGATCGCCAATTGCCGATCGTAGCCGTTATTGGCGATGTACTTGCCGCCGAACGCCGCGTGCAGCGCCTTGAAGTCGAATTCAGCGGCCGCGTTCGCCCCGCGCGTTTGGCCTTCGATGCAATGGAGATGGGCCAGCCCGAGCCTGCCGAGCTGCTGCGCCAGATAGCCGTAGGTAGCGTTCGGGTTGCTGTCGAGCGGCGTGTCGCCGGCCGAACGCGTCAGGGGCGAAAGCCTCACGCCCACGCGATCCGGTCCCCAGATCTCGGCGACCGCCGAAATGACCTGGATCGGAAAGCGCGTACGGTTCTCGATGGAGCCGCCATACTGGTCCGTGCGCTTGTTGGTGCTGTCGCGAATGAACTGGTCGAGCAGGTAGCAGTTGGCCGAATGCACTTCGACGCCATCGAAGCCCGCGTCCTTCGCCTTGCGCGCCGCGTTCTTGTAGTCGTCGACCAGCCCGGGGATCTCATCGGTTTCGAGCGCGCGCGGCATCGATGGGCGCGCCTGGGTCCGGGATTCGAGGAAAATGAGCTCCCCGGCCTGAATGGCAGAAGGGGCTACGGGTGCGGCACCGTTCTCCTGAAGATCGACATGCGAGATCCGACCGACATGCCAGAGCTGGCAGACGATCTTGCCGCCGGCGTGATGCACCGCCTCGGTGACGCGCCGCCAGGCGGCGACATGGGCGTCGGTATAGATGCCGGGCGTGAAGGCGTAGCCGCGGCCTTGGCGCGATATGTTGGTGGCCTCGGTGATGATGAGGCCGGCTGTGGCGCGCTGCCGATAATATTCGACGGCAAGCGCGGAATGCACACCGTTCATGTCGGCGCGCGACCGCGTCAGCGGGGCCATCGCGATGCGATTGGCGACGGCAATGGCGCCAATGGTTGTCGAAGAGAATAGATCGGGCTCTGTAGCCATCTGGACACCTCGCTCAAGTTCCGTGGAGCGTACGAGGCCAGCGACAGCCATGCTCGTGAAAAGATGTAAAACTGTCTGGCGGAAGGTGTTGCATCTTCGTAGGTTTACAAGTCGCCCGCACGGGCGCTCTTGCTGTGCGACTACTGCCACTGGCAGCATCTTATCTGTGTATGTCCGGGGATGGCTTCGGCTCGATGTTGTCGGACCGTGCTCCCTCTGTCGGCCGCGCTCTACTTCTTGTCCCCCGCGGGCGCGGGATCGATCTGGACCGTCGCGGTCAAGCCGACCACGAGGCGGACGCCGTCCGGCACATGGTCGATATGAACGCGCACGGGCACGCGCTGGGCGAGGCGTACCCAGGTGAAAATCGGATTGACCGTGGCGAGGCCGGCGCTATCCGCTTGCGCATTGGTGACGGTGATGCCGCGTGCGATGCTTTCGACATGGCCCTGGATGAGCTCAGGATGTCCCATGAGGTGGACGGTCGCCGGATCCCCTTCGTGGATGTGCCGCAGGCTGGTCTCCTCGAAATAGCCGTCGACCCAGAAGGAGCCCGTGTTCACCACGGAAATGCTCTTCTGCCCGACATTGGCGAAATCGCCGAGCTGCACTTGCAGGTTCGTCACATAGCCGTCGACCGGCGAGACGACGCGCGTGCGGACCAAATCGGCCTGGGCGAGATCGAGGCTGGCCTGGGCATGCTGATAGCTCGCCTGGGCCGCGAGCGCCGAGCTGGAGTATCGCTCCTTCTCCTCGGTCGACGCGGCGAGATCGGTCAGCTGCTGCCGGCGGGACGCTTCCTTTGTGGCGTTCTGCGCGGTGGCACGCGTGCGCGTCACGTTCGCCTCGGCCTGAGCGACCGCAGCCTTGTAGTTGATCGGGTCAATCACCATCAGCAGGTCGCCCTTGTGCACGAGCTGGTTGTCGCCGACCGGCAACTGGACGATGCGCCCGGCTACCTCGGGCGCGATCGTGACGACATACGCGCGCACCATGCCATCGCGCGTCCAGGGTGTGTCCATGTACACCTGCCAGGCGAGCCAGCCGGCATAAGCAGCGATCGCGAATGCCGCGAGCGTGGACAGGACCGATAGCGCAGCGCGCACGAGCCGGCGGCCACCGCCGTGGCGCACCGGGAGGGCGGCGGCTGCTTTAGTCTGGGCGGTGTCGATACGCGGGGCGACGTCTGTCATTGCCGTAGCTCGCCTCCCGACCACAGCACGAGCGCCGAGAGCGACGCGAGATACACTGAGAACCAGAACAAGGGCGGGTGCCAGACCCGACCCATCAGGCCCAGCCGGTAGACGACGACGCGCAACAGCACAGTGATGCCCCACGCACCCACAATCATGATGGATAAGGGCGCGACATAGAGGCCGAACAGATCGATTTCGACGAACTTCATGTCGCGCCCATCCGATCGAAATACTCTGCGTGCGAGGTAAGTGTCGCGGATATCAGGCGAACATTGCCCAGGGCGCGCAATAATTCGGCAGGTCTCCCAGGCAAAGCAAAAGCCTCGCTCAGTTGCCGATCGAGCTGGGCCAGTCTGCCGATCGCTTCTTCGCGCCGGCCATGTCCCAGGAGGTGCAGCGCCTGTTCCAGCTCGATCCGGAACCGGGATCGATCGGCAATGCGGCGCAGGCGAAGTATCGCTGACCCCAGCGACAATGCGGCGACGCAGCGCGCCAGCACGAGCGTGTCGACAGTGGGCGGCAAATCGGCCAATCGACGGTAGCTCCGATGCTCCCACTCGGCCACTTCGACCGTACCCTGTTCGAGCGCCAGCCGGCGGAGGTCACGCAGAGCCCCCCTTGCCGCGCGGGATGCCCGGGCTTCGGGAGACAGTGATGGAAACAGGCTCATCGCGGCCTTGGCGACCAGTATCCCGATGAAGATGGCCAATGCCAGGTTCCAGGTCGATTCCGCGTCGTAGCTCATCTGGTTCTCGGGCTCGAGCACGCGGACGAACAGCACGGCGGTGGCGGAGGACATTGCCGCCACGCTTGGCACAGTCGCCAGCATGCCCAGCGGCACAAAGACGAGCGCCAGCGCAATGCCGGTGGATTCATAGTGGGCACAGGCTGGCAGGACGCCGAACTTGAAGGCGAGCGCGAGACCGATTCCGTAGCTTCCGCCCAGCATGAAACCTTTGGCGGCGAGATAGGCGAGGTCCCCACGCGGTGAAAACAGGATGATGCTCAAGGCGGCGAACGCGATGGCCGTTGGACCACTGGGCCACGCCGTCACGATCCAAAGGGCTTCGACCGCGCCAATGGCTATGGCGGTTCGTGTGGCGGACAGGACCGCGGGCAATAGGTCCGGGATGTATCGTCCCGGACTTCTGCGCGCCGGAAGATGATGAAGCGGGTCGTCGAGCAGCGTGATGCCGTCGAGGATGTGGACCAAGCCCAGCAGCGCTTCGGCCGCGCCGTCGGCCATGAGGCGCAGCGAGGGGGTTTCGGCCGGCAACCGCTCGAGCGCCCGAACTGCCTGGATGACGCCTTGCCGCAGAAGCGGGCCTTGCGCGTGCCAATTGGCTGGATTGACCAGGGCGCCACCCGCAAGAAGCTCCCTCGGCAGGAGCTGACGAACGATGGCGCCCTCCCGCATGCCCTCGTCGGCGGCCATAGGTTCAAGACAGTTCGCGGCGGTTCGCCAGCCAGACATGACGCTCACGAGGCCGGCGGCGGCGGAGCGCAATACGGACCGGCTGTGCCGCAAGTCGTACTCCTCGCCGATCGCATTCTCGACCAGCGGACTGATGGCGATAACGCGGGAAACCAGGACGTGGCGACGCGGCCTCGATGCAGCCTGTTCCGTCCCCGTCTCGAGATAGGCATCGGCGAGGCCGCGGGTCGCGTCGTTCGTCAGGTGGCAGAGCTCAACCAGCAGGGTGCGGCGCGCGCTGCCGATACTTGTCGCGGCGACCACGAGGCTGGCGCTGACGATGCCGACGGAGATCTCGCTCGCCCGCAGAATGGCGATGGTGAAAATCTCGCTGCCGATACCGCCGGTCGCCCCGAGCGCGCCCGCGCCGATGATCGCTGTCGTATAGCCCGCGAGTGCGGCGCCATAGGAGGCATAATCCCGCAGAACCGTGGCGACGAAGGCGCAGGCGCCTCCCCAAATCGCCAGGCCCGCCATGAAGCCGAGCCGGCTCTGGGGGAAGCAAGCGGCCAGCACGACGGCGAAAGCCGCACCGACGATCGTCCCGAACAACCGGTAGGAGCTCTTGCGCAGCGAAGCCCCGAGGCTCGGCTGGCACACGATGACGGCGGACATGCCGGCCCAATAGGGATTGTCCAGTTCGAGCCAAAAGGCGAGATAGAGGGCCAAGCACACGGCGCCCCACAGCCTGAGGCCATGGAGGAGCTTCGGAGCTACCCAACCGGCAATCGAGGCGAGCGCCCAGTCGCCGAGTCCGTCGAGACGTGCGGCCGGTTTCGCGGTCGTCGGTTCGGGCGCCGCCACCGAATGCATCGTGAACGCTCAGGAGTGGCCTGGCGCCTGCCGCACCTTGCCGCGGAATACGCGATAGGCGACGGCGGTGTAGATGAGCATCAACGGGAAGACGAACAGGCCTTCGCCCCAGAACATGAAAGCAAGGCTCGCGTGCGGGGCCGCGGCCTCGGCGATCGTGATCGAGAACGGGATCATGTACGGCCAGAACGAGATGGCGAGCGTCCCGAACGCCGCCAGGAAGATGAGCGCGATCATGTAGACCGGGACGGTGTCGCGCTGCTGACGCACGCTCACGGCGAGCGCCAGGGTCGCGACGGCGCCTATCGTCGGAAAGACCAGCAGATAGGGACGCTCGAACCAGCGATGCATGACCGGCAGGTTCTCGATGAGCGCATAGACGAAGACAATGAAGAGGAAGGCGAGCAGGCCAGCGGCGAGGAGCGGTATCTGACGATAGGCGGTCTCGCGCACTGCGCCCTCGCATTTGTTGATGAGCCAGCACGCGCCGAGCAGGGCATAGCCGAAGCAGAGGCCGACGCCGCACAGCACGGCGAACGGGCTGAACCAGCCAAAGTCGCCTCCGGTATAGTGGCCATCGACGATTGGCAGGCCTTCGACCAAGGCGCCCACGGTCATGCCTTGAATGAAGGACGCGACGAGCGAACCGCCCGCGAAGCAGGCATCCCACAGCCAGCGGGTGCGCACGGCCCTATGGCGATATTCGAACGCCACACCGCGCAGGATCAGGCCGGCCAGCATGACGAGCAGCGGCAGGTAGAAGGCGGAGAGCAGCGTCGCGTAGACGATCGGGAAGGCGCCCCACAGGACGACGCCGACCACGATCAGCCAGGTTTCATTGCCGTCCCAGATCGGTGCCACGGCGCTTTGCATCGTGTGGCGCCGCTCATCGTCCTTGGTGAGGCCGAAGAGCATCCCGACGCCGAGATCGAAGCCGTCGAGCAACACGTAGATCAGCGTGCTGACGGCCAGGACGAACACCCAGAACAGAGCCATGATCGTCACTCCCCTGCAGGCAGGTGTTGCGGTGCTGGCACAGGATGTTCGCCCAGAACCGACATCGGCCGGTTCGGCGTCGCCGCAGGGGCGGGCGCGATGAGCTGCTCCCCGGGTCCGGCCCAGAGAAGGCGGTAGATGCAGTAGAGGCCGAAGGAGAAGATCACCGTGTAGACCACGCAGTAGACGATCAGCGAGATCGTGACGGCGCTCGCCGAGAGTGTCGGCGTCAGGGCGTCGGCCGTGCGCAGCAGGCCGTAAATCGTCCATGGCTGACGGCCGACCTCCGCGGTGAACCAGCCGGTCAGGATTGCTATGTGCGGCAAAGGGAAGCTGAAGAACGTCGCCCACAGCAACGGCCGGTTCTGCTCGAGGCGCTCCCGCGTGCTCAGGAACACGCCGAGCCAGGCGACCGCCAGCATCAAGAGGCCGCAGCCGACCATGATCCTGAACGCGAAGAACGGGATCAGGACCGGCGGCCTATCCTTGGCCGGGAAGTCGGTCAGGCCCACCTCTTTGGAGTCGAAGCTCAGGCTGCCGATCAGGCTGCCGAGGATGGGGATGCTGATCGCGTAGCGATTGGTCTCCGCATCCGGATCCGGCCAGGCGATCACGACCTCCGCGGCCGGCTGCTCATCGTGCCAGCGGCCCTCGATCGCCGCGAATTTCGCCGGTTGGCGATCGTGCACGTAGTCGCCGGTCAGATGGCCGAAGAAGAGCTGCATCGGCACCAGGACCGCCGCCATGTAGATGCCCATGCGGTACATGAGGCGCGCTTCGGCCGGGAACCGATCCTGGAGGATGTACCAGGCGCCCGTCGCGGCGACGCAAAAGGCGCCGGTCAGATAGGCGGCCAGCATCATGTGCGGAAAGCGCACCCAGACGACCGGGCTGAAGATGATCGCGGCCCAGTCCGTCGGGACGAACAGGCCGTTCTCGATCGCGTAGCCGACGGGCGCCTGCATCCAGCTATTGTTGATCATGATCCAGAAGCCGGAGAGCGACGTCCCAAGCGCCACCATCGCGGTCGACAGCAGGTAGAACCAGGGTCGGACGCGGCTCCTGCCGAACAGCAGCACGCCGAAGAAGCTCGCTTCCATAGCGAAGGCGGTAAAGGTTTCGTAGGACAGCAGTACGCCTTGAATCGGCCCGCTGGTTCGCGACATCTCGCTCCAGTTCGTGCCGAACTGGAAGCCCATGACGATGCCGGAGACGACGCCGAGGCCGAACGCGATCCCGAAGATCTTGAGCCAGAATTCGAAGACTTCGCGATAGATCGGCCGGTTCGACTGAAAATACAGCGCTTCGAGGAACGTCAGCCAGGCCGCCAGCCCGATGGAAAAGGACGGGAACAGGATATGATAGGAAACCGTCGCCGCAAACTGCACGCGCGACAGGAGAAGTGCCGTCAAATCCATCGAATGCCTCCCTCCAAACGGCTCTCGATCGGCGGACTGCCGGGGCGAGACGACCGTCGGGCGATACCTAGCGCGCCGTTTTGCGAGGGCGCTGCCTAGCCGCGAGACGACAGGTTAATTGAGCCCGGCGCCTGCAAATGGCATCGCCGGATACTCGAGCTCGAACACCCGCGGGACCGCGCCCACCGGCATGGCATATCTGACGACGCAGGCTGCGATCGCCCTGATGTCCGATACGGGAAAGGTCGTCAGCGGCGACGGCGACGGACCATCGCTCGCGAGCGCAATGACCGACGGATCGTCCAGGTATTGCGGCCGTCGCGTCGCGTCGATGCGCACGATCTCGAGCTTTGGGATCGGCGCCGTCCGGAAGCCCTCGGCAATGACGAAATCGACGGGATCCAACCGAGCGATCAGCGGCGCAATCTCGGGCTCGTGAAACCCGTCGGTACGCTCATGCAGCAAGGCCCAGCGGAAACTGCTCGCGATAATGATCTCGCGTGCGCCGGCCTGCCGCTGCCGATACGTATCCTTGCCCCGCTGGTCGAGATCCACGTCATCCCTGACCCGCTTGACCGTCGATACGGTATGGCCCCGGCGCACCAGGTCCTCGACGACATCGACGACGACACTGGCCTTGGCCTCGCAACTCCCGATGATCCCGAAGACCTTCATGTTGGTATCCCTCAGTAGGTGGCGGGCCGCCGGTATCGAGGCGGCCTCCTGCCGGACGGAGCGTCCTCACGCGGTGACGGCTGCTTCGACCCGACGCAGCCGTACCGGCACGGACTTGTAGGATGGCGTGCCGCTGTCCGGATCCTTGTAGTCGAGCGGCACGAGCTCATTCGCCTCGGGGTAGTAGGCGGCAACCGAGCCGCGTGAGATGTTGTAGGCGATCGCCGTCAGCCTCAGGTGCCGCCGGATGCCTGTCTCGATCGCCGTTTCGATCTCGACGGTGTCGCCATGGGCGATGTTGAGTTCGGCGAGATCCTGCTCGTTGACAAACAGGACATCACGCCGGCCGAACACGCCGCGATACCGATCGTCCAAGCCGTAGATCGTGGTGTTGTACTGGTCGTGGCTGCGGATGGTGGCGAGCTTCATCAGCGGCAACTGGAGAATGCCGCCATCCTCGTCGAGCCCATCGAACGCGATGAATTCGGCTTTGCCGGACCGGGTCGTCCAAACCCGCTCGGTCGGCGGCAGCGGCAGACGAAAGCCGCCCGGCTTCAGGATGCGCGCGTTGTAATCTTTGAATTCCGAGAACACGATCTCGATCTTGTCGCGGATCCGGTCGTAGTCGGCGATCAGCTCCGCCCAGGGCACCTTGGTCGCCGGAAACGTCGCGGCCGCGATACCGGCGATGATCGCCGGTTCCGATCTCAGATGTTCCGATGCCGGCGGCAGCCGGCCGAGCGACGCATGGACCATCGACATCGAATCCTCGATCGTGACGGATTGCATGCCCGTCGCCTGCAGGTCCCGCTCCGTGCGGCCCAGAACGGGGAGGATGAAGGCGTCCTTCCCCACCAGCAGATGAGACCGGTTGAGCTTGGTATTCAGGCAAACACACAGATCGAGCTGGCGCATGCCCCGATAGATCCGCTCGGGATCGGGCATCGCGATCGCGAAATTGCCGCCGAGGCAGACCAGTGCCTTCGAACGGCCCTCGCAGATCGCCTGCATGGCCGCGACGGCATCATGCCCATGGTTCGGCGGCGGCCGGAAGCCGAACGCCCGCTCGATCCCGTCGAACATCGCGGCAATAGGTTTCTCCGTGATGCCGACAGTCCGGTTGCCCTGAACGTTCGAATGGCCGCGCAGCGGGCAGATCCCGGCGCCGGGTTTGCCGAAATTTCCTCTCATCAGCAGAAGGGCCACCATCTGATGGACGTTGGACGTGCCCTTCAGATGCTGGGTCATGCCCATGCCGTAGGTGATAATGGTCGCGTTCGATTTGGCATAGGCCTCGGCAACCAGTTCCAGCGAACCGCGGGACAAGCCGGACATCGCCTCGATCGCCACCCAATCGGACCGCCGCAGGTCGGCGACGAAAGCCTCGAAGCCGTTGGTATGTTCGGCGATGAAGGCACGATCGAGCACGTCGCCGCTCAGATCGTCGAGCGCGATGAGCGCCTTCATGATGCCCTTAAGGGCGGCGGCATCGCCGCCGACCTTGACCTGGTAATAGGTCGATGCAATCGGCGTGAAGCCGAACGTGCCCATCTCGAGCGGATTCTGCGGATCGGCGAAGCGCTCGAGCGCACGTTCCTTCAGCGGATTGAAGACGATGATCGGCACGCCCCGACGGGCGCACTCGTGCAACGTGCCCATCATGCGCGGATGATTGGTGCCGGGATTGTGGCCCATGGCGATGATTAGTTCGCAATGGTCGAAATCCTCGAGCGACACCGTGCCCTTGCCGATGCCGATCGTCTGCGGCAAGCCGACACTGGTCGCTTCGTGGCACATGTTCGAACAGTCGGGGAAGTTGTTCGTGCCGTATTCGCGCGCGAAGATATTGAACAGGAAGGCCGCCTCGTTGGATGCGCGGCCGGAGGTATAGAACTCCGCCATGTTCGGATCGGGCAGGGCGCGCAGGATCTCGCCGATGCGCGCAAAGGCATCGTCCCAGGAGATTGGCCGATAGGTATCGGAATCCCGATGATAGGCCATCGGATGGGTGATGCGCCCTTCGTTCTCCAACTGATAATCGCTCCACCCGAAGAGCTCGGTCACCGTGTGGTTTGCGAAGAATTCGGGCGGCACGCGTTTCTTGGTCGCCTCCCAGGTCACGGCCTTGGCGCCGTTCTCGCAGAACTGGAATGTCGAGGTGTGCTCCTTGTCGGGCCAGGCGCAGCCGGGGCAGTCGAAGCCGTCGGGCTTGTTCGTGCGCAGGAGCAGCAGCGGTGCTTCCGCCAGCTCCATCTGTTCGCGCACGGCTTTGGCGGTCGCCTTGAGCGCACCCCAGCCGCCAGCCGGTTCTTTGTAGGTCTCGATGCCGGGAACCTTGCGTCGTCCCATCGTCCTCGTTCCTGACTTGGGTCAATCGAAGCTTGTTCGGCGCCGTTCGTCCGCACTGAAGTGCGGACCATGCGCATTGCGGCACTTCGGTCTCGATGGCTTTGAGCCATATGCTGGGATCCGAAGGCGTTGCCTCAGCGAACAACTGTGTCGAGCGTAGCAGGGGTGCTCGAGCGAACGACCTAAAGCGTCGTCAATTTCTGTGAATCCGCGCCCCGGCTCCAAGCTTGTGCACGCCCAGGCGAGTGAAACACGGGCACAGATGCTTAGGCCGAAGGTCCAAAGTGCCGCTACCGATTGGCCTCGTCGGTCTCATCCGCTTCGGTCTGGTCCAGGTTGAGCACGCACTGCTGGAAAGCCGGCGTGCCGGGCGTCAGGCCGACCTCGGCGCATGCGGCCGCCTCACGGTCTCGCTGTGTGCCGCCAGCATTCTTTGGGCGCGCCAGGGTTTGCTTGAGGCTGCTCACGCAGGCCGCATACTCGGCGTCCGCGGGATTGAGGCCCATGGCGTCAGCACAGGCATGGTGAATGCCGGCCGATCGCGAATGGCTTTGCGAGCCCGAATTCTGGCTGAAACCAACGACAGGCGTAGCAAATACCAAAGCCGCCAAGGCGATGGCGAAATAGTGCTTGCGAGCAAACATATTTCTGTCCTTTCGAACTTTCCTGGTGTCGCGGATCCTGGATGTGCAGGTAGATCCGCCGCGTACACGCCATCGGGCGGCAGAACGGTCTCGATGGCTTTGGGCCATATGCTGGGATCCGAGGCAGCTGCCTCAGCGAACGACCGTGTTGATCGTAGCGGGGGCGCTCGAACGGACGACCTAAAGCGTCGTCAATTTCTGTGAATCCGTGCGGCTAGGTGACCTCCAAGCGCGACAGCTTGCGAACCTCGTGCGGCGCTCGGTGGCGACCCAGGCGCTCGCCGAGCGCAGCCAGGTCCAACACTGATGCAGGGGCCGCACGAGGAGGCATAGGGTGAGGGGAGCCACGGATTGAAGAACGGGTTCGATGGGATAAATCGACGGGTGCCGGGGAGTGTCGAAAGCCGGCAAACAAGCCGGTTGGCACCATCGAAGGCGGGTCACCAGATCAAGCGACGGCAGACGCAGCCATGCTCCGCAGTGGCGGCCGGCGCGACATGACCGATGATATGCCGAAACCCGGAAGCATCGAGGTCGCCAGCGCAAGCCGGGCACGGCGACTCAAGCGGCGGTTTGATGCCGTGATCACGATCGAAGATCCCGCAATGCCCCCGAGTCGGCGCGTCCGCTTTCATCGCACGCCGCTTAGCCCGAAGTTTTCATTTGGCGAGGCGGGTTTTCGGCGGAATGGTGCGGGTTCCGGGCTGAGTCATATTTTGGCGTGTCCATGTAGGGGATTCCGGCGGAAGGCGGTTTGTGATTCGATGGGGCATGTTC
>Ga0209166_10001028_pt1 | contig 25031 bp, 29 predicted proteins | sample Coa_R1_3_FD_187151 | JGI IMG/M metagenome (GOLD analysis project Ga0209166, IMG submission 187151) | Surface soil microbial communities from Centralia Pennsylvania, which are recovering from an underground coalmine fire - Coalmine... | ecosystem: Environmental > Terrestrial > Soil >...
TTGGACCCGCTGGTCACTGACTGGAAGAGCCTGCGCCTTGTCTTGCGCCGCGCGCTGGGGTTGAAGGAAGCATGAACACCGGGCCGAGGGAATTAAATAATATAATATTATTTTATTCCCAGCCGGTGGCCGGGCGGGCCGCGCTGGGCGGCTACCGGCCGGTTGAGGGTGGGGTGGGGCGCTCCCGGGGCGGGCGCGAATTTCCGTATTTAGAAATTACGCAATATCGCCGAGGTGACCGGCGGCGGTTAACTGGCCCCCGAAGAGGCGGAGTTAATCTCCAGGCGCGTAATTTATTCGAAATTGACTCTCGTTACGGAGCGCGTACAATGGCAGGCATGCCTCAGGCGCCTGCCGTGACCACCGCTCAGTCAGCCTGGCTCACCCCTCTAGGGTTCAGCCTGCCGCCCTTTGGTCCAGAGCCGGACCCCGCCTTCTGCTACTTGGGCGGCTCGTTCCGGGCCGCGCTCGACTATTGCCAGGTCTCGCATGAACGTCGGGCCGGACCAATCCTCATCGAGGGCGACGCCGGCGCGGGCAAGACGCTCCTGGCCACTCGCCTGGTGCAGGTGCATCGGCTGCGCTTGCTGGTCACGCCGCTCGCGGTGACCGTGGAACCGGGTGGCAGCGCCTGGAACGTGTATTCCGATCTGGTGACGCGCTTGGGCGCGCCCCGGCGCCGCTCCGCCGACAAGACGCTGGTCGAGCTGCGGCATCAGTTCACCCTGCGCCAGCGGGCTGGGCAAGGCGCGGTGATCATCCTGGACGATGCGCATCACCTGCGCGAGGAGTCCCTCGGCGCGCTCGAATTCTTGCTGAGCCTGGAGCCGTCCACGGCCCAGGTCATTGTCCTGGGGCAGCCTGAACTGTTGCGCCTGCTCGCGGGTCGCCTGGATCTGCTGCGGCGCGCGTGGCGCGTCAGCCTGTCGCCGCTGCTGCCGCTCCAGTCACGCGCGCTGGTCGACTTCCGCTGTCAGGTCGCGGGGCGCTCCGAGCCGCTCCTGACCGATGACGGCTACGAGCGGTTGTATCAACTGTCCGGGGGCAACCCCGGCCGCACGGTGTCACTGTGCGCCGCACTGCTGCCGATCCTGGCGCGTGCCCGCAAGACGGTCGGCGATGCCGGCGCGGTGGAGCGGGCGGCCCGCCAGTTGGCGGCGATGGACAGGCGGCCGCATTCTCGCGGCCAGTCCAGGGGAAAACTGGTGCTGAGCGAGGCGGCTCTGTGAACGCAGCGCAGATTGTCACGGTTGGAAGTTGCGTCCTCAAATTGGAATGGGTTCGTGATATTCTGGGGCTCCGCTCCACCCGCACGACCTGTGACAATGGAGACAGCTGTTTCGGACCGGTCAGACGCTCGACGACCAGCCTGTTGGACGGCCCGTGTCGGGTCTTGGCCCGACAGATTGGGGGTTTGGGCTTGTTTGAGTCTTTCGCGCTGGAACCCGGTTCCGACGCTAGGGGATTGTCACCAGTTTTGGGTGACAATCAACCCGTTGACTCGACTCGGCTTTTGTCGCTAGAATCGCGGCCACTAGCGGTGCCTGCTCGTCTGCGCCGTATGGGGACCGCGCGCCGCTTACCCATCGGCCGTTTCGGCCGGACCCCATTGCTTCAAGAACGGAGGTTCACCAGCCTGCCCGCACTGCGGTTCCCGGCGCCATCCGGGACCGGCCGCGCGCGCGGCTGGATTAGCTTGTGATGGTGGCGGGGCGCCCAGCCAGGCGTCCGGCCCTTAAACGACACACGATCCGCAGCCAACGGATCGTGTGCTTCAATCGGGAGGTTGTTTGTCCATCGCCTTGCCGGGCGATGTGACCACAAGTCGGTGGAGGCTTTGCCTTTTCCGTCTCCAGGTCACTTGCCAGCGAGTATAGCAGAACGGCCAGGTGATGTCAATGAAATTTCATTAATCTCAGATCTCTTGGTGCGCACGGCCCAGAACAGCGGCCCGTCCGGATCTACCAACCCCATTAAGCGGAACTGCCCCCACTCTCGACCAGGAGAACAGCGGGGGGCAGCTCGACTAGGGACGCGGTCGGTCGTAGCGCTTGCGATGGCAAGCCACGGATGGGGCCGTGGTTCGTGCACGCGCACGCATAACCGCCGCTATACCGGCGTACGCCACTATTATAGCATCCCTCGAATCGGGCCGCTATAGGACAGGTTGTACACCGGCCAAATGACCAGACCTGTGCTGCATGCCAGCACCGGGGTCAGGTGTACCGATGACACGTCAGTCGGGCGGCTCGCACGACGAGCCGCTAACCATCCCAAACGAATACGGCCCCGCCGCAGGCGAGACCATCCCTCTTCCAGACGTGACCCGGCCCGAGACCGTCATGCTGCTGAAGGGGGCCTACGCCTCGGCCTATGAGGCCATTGTCCGTCCCAGCCGGGTTTGGGCCATCAGCCGCTATTTCCTCGAGCGCTGGGTGCCAACTTGCAATTGGCGCCCCGCGCTGGAAGGCGTTATCCGCCAGGATTCCGGCAATGGCGCCGGCCAGTTCAGCTGGCTGGTGGTCCTGTTCCGGCAGATCGTTGTGTGGAACGCCCGGCGGGCCAGCGGGGCCGGCGCCGCGCCCGCCGGTGAACAGAGCTTCGCGATCGACCTGGGTTACCTCGAGCGCGAGAGCGGACTCGATCGCAAGACCATCCTCAAAATCCTCGATCTGCCGCTCGCGCGCTTCTTCTTCCGCCGCGATTCCGGCCGCGATCGGAGGGCTGCGCAGCGCGCCGCTGGCCAGTCGGTGCCCGTCACCAACCTCCCCAACCGCTATTTCGTGCAGATGGATGACCCCTTTACCCCGCCGGATGCCCAGGCACTGGCCCAGGCGCTGGCCAGCGCTCAGCCGACGGTCAAAGACCCCATGGAGCGGGCCCTGCAGCGACTGCGCCACGCCCTGAGCCTGCCGGTCAGCCAGTTGCTCGCCGACGACCTGTCCGGGATGGTCGACCCTTCCTATTTGGCTGCGCCCTTGACTACCCTCCAATTGCTGGAGCGCGTCGAACCCGGCCTGAGCCGCATACCGGACTCCGACGAGCGCTGGGTTGAGTGCCTCCAGGCCTGCGACAACCTGACGGCGTATATCCTGGCGCCCGAGGAGCGCGTCTACGGCACGTATTATTTCCGGCGCCATCAGGTCCCGCGCATCGGATACGCCGCCGCGTGGGCGGTCGTGCGATTCCAGCAGGCCTGCTGGGATCCCGGCAACCGTGGTCAGTCTCGGGCTGACCCGGCCTCCGGCGCGCCGCGGCGCATCGTGGTTTTGCCCCACCTGGAGTGGCTGGGCCAGCAACTGGGCGTGTCATCGCGCACCGCCCGCGGCTGGCTGCACCACGGCTTCGGTGGTTATGCTTCCATCGCCGCCGACGAGACCGACCCCCAGACCGGCGCGTTGATACCCGGCCGGCGGAAGGGCGGCTTCAGCCCGCGGGAAGGGGTTTCCCTGGCCCCAGGTCTTCCGCTGGGCATCCAGCAAATGTCCTATCGGCTCAAGGTGGTTATGCGCGACCCGCTCATCCCCGAGCATCGGCTCGACTATGAGCGCCGGCTCAAGGCGCAGTTGGCCGAGGCGCGGAACCCTGGCCAGGACGAGGCACCTGGCACCATTTCCACTTTGACCAGTGGGGCAAGTGACATCACTTCCACTGGGACCGGCGAGTCTCCTGACATCACTTCCACTATGCTGGGTGAGGCAAGTGACACCATTTCCACTATGCCCACCGGGGCACCTGACAGCACTTCCACTGACCTCCTGCCGTTACTTCCGCTGACCTCCTGTCAGCAGTTCCCCGGAACAGAGTCCGAATCCCCAGAGTCAAAGCGTCTTCAAAATCATCCAAACCCATATTCCTCCTCCCCCTCCTCCGTCCCCCTATCTGAAAACTTGGACGGGGAGGGGGAGGGGTTTTGGTTGGAATCCGAATTTACTGATTTCCTGAACCGGTGCCGAATCCAATCGGCCCATCAACAGGCCCTGGCCGCTCTTGGACCACCCGCGATCCCCATCTTCATCGCCGTATACTTGCCACTCGCTCTGGATCCGGTCGTCAAGTATCCCGCGCGCCTGGCCGCCACGAATTTGCACGCCGGCAAATATAGCCGAGCGATGGCGATGGAGCCATGGATCAGCCTGGCGCTCGCGGGGCCACGGGCAGTCGCCGCGCTGATGGTCTGGCTCCAGGAACCGGAATGGGTGGGCGTCGAGCCGTTCGCGGCCGCCGCCGGCCTCGAGGGCGATGTTTTTCGCGAGGTCGACTCCAGTCTCCATAACCTGGACGGGGGCGCGATGAAACGCTGCGTCACGCGAGTTGAGGCTCAGCTCGCGTTAGGGGAGACGGTTCGACTGCTCCGCGCCGAGGTCCGGAGCGCGCAGGACACGGCCGAGCCTACGGAACTTGAACCCGAGACGGCGGCGCCAGGCGAAAACGATCCACGGCCGGAGGGCGCCTCAGCGCCGGTGGTTCTGCCGGCCGCGCCGGACACCCCGGTCCCGGTGCGGATGTCCGCCGGCCGCGCCTGGAACCAGGGGTACAGTGACCTGGGCTGGCGGTTGGGGATACCGGGGCTGCGAGAGCAAGCTGCGGGTAAGCAAGCCGCGGCCTGGTTTGATGAGGCGTTCCTGGTCGGTTACCGCCCCGGTGTGTTTGAGCTGGGGGTGGTGGGTCTGCAAGGCGCCAACGGCCGCCAATGGAACAGTTGCCTGGCCCTGCTGCAAGACATCCTGTCCGAGATCACGCGGCGACCGCACACCATCGCCCTGGTCGACCGGCCGCGCAAACCCGCGCCGCCCTTGCCCCAGTTCCCCGAGACCGCTGGCGAGTGGACCCTGCCTCTGGTCGATATCCAAAGGCAGGCTTTGTCCGACCTGTCCATGGAACTGCCTCCCATGACATTCCGCAATTGGCTGGGACAGGCAGCTTTCACCGGCTGCGACGTCGCTGGCGAGCGGCAGGTTTATCAGTTGCGCGTGGATACCCCCTACAAGGCGGATTGGGTGCGGGCCCGGCTGACCGCCGCAATCAAGCGCACGTTGAGCACCATCACCGGCTGCCCGGTCGAACTGCTGGTCGAGGGGCCGTAAGCGGCATCCTCGCGTGAAACCGGAGTGGAATCGGCTAAAATGGGCCGCATGCTAGCAGATAAGGATTCGATGCGTCCGGTCCGCGGCGCGTTCGCGAGCGCGCGGCCAAGGGGAACCACGTGCGATTTTCCAAGGTGTCCATGACTCCGATGCGCTGGGCGGCCCTGGTCGCCGTCGTGGCCTACATGCTTGGCTTCGATGAGCTGTACCAGCTCCTGGGCCCCCACGCGGCCGTGCTGGCGATTATCCCTATCAGCCTGCTGGCCTGGGGTTGGGGCGGTGCCGTGGGGTTGGTGGCAGGTGTCGGCGGCGTGCTGGCGACCATCGTTCTGATCAACCTGGTCCCAGACGCGGAGCGCGGCTGGCTGGTCATGTTTCAGAACGGCCGGCAGGTGGGCAGCCTGGCGCTGGTGGCCGCCGGCGCCCTGGTCGGATATCTGCACGATGAGCACGCCCGGGGGTCTCCCGCAATTAGATATTGGTGGCGAACTCATTTTTCTCGATTTTCTGCCCCACTTGTACTCAGAAAGATGCGGCTGAAGGACCCTGTGTCCCTACCTGGGCCAAAAATACGCCGGGCATTAGGGAAGAATTCCCACTTTAGGGAATTCGCCACCAATATCTAATTGCGGGACATCCCAAATTAGATTATCACGGACACCCGTCCGTGATCCATCGCAAAGTCATGGGCAGCTTGCGCTCGGAATGGGGCGCCCAGGCCTATGCCGCTTTGGCGACCGTGCTCGACACGGCCAAGCGCCAGGGCGACAATCTGTTCCAGAAACTGGTGGCGTTGATAGGCCAGCCCACCTTGCACTACCTTCAACCGGCAACCCGGTGAATAGACAGGTAGACGGTAACCGTCTCCAGGTTCTGGTCGGTCCCCTGGCCGGCGGTGGCGTTGGTGGTGTCCGTCACGGGGCGGCTGAGCGCGTCGTACTGGGTCGTGCATTCCACGCCGGCGGCCCCCAGGAACTGGGTGGTGGACACGACGTCGCCGTTCAGGTCGTAGGTCGTGACCGTAGTCTAGTTCTGGTCGGGGTGATTGCCGTCGACCGGCACGAAGGCCTCGCTGCGGGTGTAGTTGGTGGTCACGATCTGGGGCCGATTGAGGGTGTCATACCAGGTATAGGTCGTGCGCTGCGATTACACGCCCGCCTGATAATAGGCCGTGGTGGAGACGGCGTTGTCGTTCGGGTCGTAGGCCGTGAGCGTGGGCAAGTTCTGGTCGGGGGTGACACGGGGTGAAGCGTGCTTGTCAAACGCTTTACATTTGCTATACTTGGCCCGCTATGAGGGATGGAGCGACGGGCAAAATCAAGCGCGAAAAGCAGGTGAATGTTCGGCTTGATCTGGATCTGTTCAAGGCGGCTTCGGAACGCGCGCGCACACTCGGGGGTCTATCGGTAGTTATAAGAACGTTGCTCCGCCGCTTTGCCGATGGCAAGATCGTACTCCGGAAAGAAGACGTAGTAGACGAACTCCTGCCGCCAAAAGGTGAGGTATAGAAATGGCCATCGAGATTTGCACCACATGCGACCACAGCTGGGACGCCGCGCGTCGGCCGATGTGCCCAAACTGCCAGACGCAGCATTGGCAGTCGCTGCCGAACCTGCTTCGGCCGAAGCATGATCCAAATCAAATTCAGCCACTAAAGGTCTTCCGGACTGTGGTGCCCTATGATTTTCCTGCCAGCGCAAGTGTTTACCTGTGGCACGTGGCTGCGAACGGCAGTGCATTCGTTAGCTTGCGGAATCGCGATTATTTCGAGTTTGCCCAAGTGGGGCCCCAGATGTCGTCGGGTTCTACGGTCGCACCGGGATCAACCACGCCGACCACGCCACACGATGGCTTTGTCATCGTGCAGGCACATCAGCCGAAGGCCCATATCTTTGCCCAGGATCTTGGTGTGATCCAGCAACGCGTCGCCGAAGGCAAATACCTACCGCTGCAATCCTGCGTGGTACGCGGCTGCCCGAATTTACGCGTGCCTCCCGGCGACCGGTGTGTCGAACATTCGAATCCGCCCTTGGCCCGGGGCCCTATATAACTTGGGCGCGATCTCATCTGGTTTGGCGACCACACCAGTAGCACTTGCGAAAAGTGGAACCATGAGTCACACCACCCGCAAACTCATTGACACGCTCAGCGGCACCGGCCAGGTGCTGCGAGGAGACGTGCCCATTGCCACGGTCAAATACGGCATCACTATCCACCAGGAGATGCACCACGAGGGCAATGAGACTATTCCGGGCCTTCGAGACATCAACGGCCAGCTGTTTGTCCTCACCGGCGAACACGACCTTATCCACGACGAAGAGTTGGTGCTCGTCCTGCAGGATGGGCGCAGGGCGCGCTTTTACGCCCACAGCGGCCACGTTCCAGAAGGCGACGCCCAAATCCTTATCAACGACCTATCCTGATGGACCGCTACACTCGATCACCTTGGCTTGAGCTTTGCTCTCGCAAGCCACGCGCCAAGTAACGCCCACGAAAGGTGAACCCGATGGCCGCCGCCGACAAGCACCTTAAGTTTGGCAAATGGCAACGCGGCGAAGGCGCGCCCTATGACGGGGCCGCGGTCCGGGCCGCCTGGGAGGAAGCCCAGAAGAGTCTGTATTGCGAGCTGAATGAGTTTGCCCGGACCGAGAGCCGCGACGGGTTGCTGGAACACCTGCACGGCATGGCCATGCGCAACCGGCAGCCCAATTGGGGTAAACCGACCGCCCGGCCATAGGTGCTTTCATGTCGCCACCCCGGTGCGCAAGCCCACCAAATGACCACTTAGACCATTACGCGCCCCTGAAACCGAATGAAACCAGCCTGCCACTCGATTTTTGGCAAAACGCAAAACAGATTGACCTGGCGCCCGCCGCGCCCATGAAAGGGGAAGCCATGTTCAATCAAACCGACAACTCAAGACTCACCCTTGCTCTGTGGCTTACGGGCATGGCCGGCATGGGCGCGGGGTTGGCCGCGGGCATCTCGGCGCTGACAATATGGGGCGCCTTCCTGACTATCATTGCTGGCCTGCTCAAGCCCGTGCTGGTGATCGCAGCCGCGCTCTTCCTTATTCTGCATACGACGCTCGCGCTCCTTTCGCTGGGGCAGCCGGCGGCTGCCTGGCAGCTGGTGGCCACAACCGTGGAGCGCATCGCCCTGCTGTTTGTGATCGGCCTGCCGTTGACGATGATCACCGGTTATGGGCTTGGCATCGCCGGCCGGATCGAAGCGGACATCTAGCCCACCGGCACCTTCGACGCGCGCGCCAAGTAGCAACCACGAAAGGGGGTTGCATGTCTCTAAGTCCTGAACAGTCAGAAAATCTATTACTCTGGCTCGACCAGCAAGGCGTCAACCCGGTCTGCCAATCTTGCGGCAACAACAACTGGCGCGGCGGTGAGTTGCTGTTGTTGCCGATCATGTTTGGCCAACCAAACACACCGCCAACGGCCGTACCAATTGGTAGCGAGGCGTATATCGCTTATGTGACAGTTGTGTGCAATCACTGTGGATTTGTGAAATTTTACTCGGCGCGCAACGCTGGGCTTATCTGAGGTCTGCCCGCACACCGACATACAGCACGCGAGAAAGGCAAAGGAACGGTATGGAATCTCTCCGGCACTTTATCGCAACGATTGAAACAAACGACGCTGGCACGCCCCATATTTGGCTGGTTGTACCCGGCGCCATCATCACCGGCCAGGTGGCTTCCACAAAGGTCTATGAAGATCTGTTCGCCCTTGCAACCCAGGACTCTGAGCCGGCCAACCCTGAAACTACAGCGCGGGTGCAGGCCATTCTGGAGAAGACGAATGTAATGTTGTCCGATCGGAAAGATATTAGCCAGGACCCACTCTCCACAATTCATATGATAAAGGCCGTGCTCATCTCGGGCAGCGCCCGCGTGCACGTTCCATTCGCCGAGATTGCCTTTGACAAAGTTGCGGCCTGGGGCATGGGTGAGGCACGCTAAGGGCCAGAGTATTACTACTGGCGCAGCATCAGCCTGGTATCACCGGTCCAATTGGTCCGCTTGGGCTGGCGCTAGGTTGACCAATGACAGGGGCTGGCATGCCGAAATCTCCAGACATATTCATAGACGTTCATTACCAAGATGCCCTACCTATCGTAGCTGTGCTCGAGGCCAACCTGGACCCCGAGCGGGTGATTGTGCGGCGACATCCCCTCGCAGTAAAAGCATTTATTCCCATCAACTTTGCCATTGAGGCAACATCGCTCTTTTTGTTCGAGGAGCTGGTGCTCAAGCCCCTGCTTAGTCCAGCGATTGAGCGTCTGGACTGGACCAAGCAGATTGCCAAGATGCTTCACGAAATGCCGCCAGTCAATATCACTGTAAATATTAACAACGCCGAGTTCATCGATGCAAACCTGGAAACTGCGCACGAAATTACGGCCAACATCTGGGAAATCATCACCAGGGTGCTTCAGATATTGAGAGCCGATGGGCGCCTGGAGATGGTCGAAAAAATCAGGATTGCCAGCGGTCAGGATGGCAAGTTCTACATCGTCTGCTATCTGGACGGCCGCCCCGCGCTGATCGTTGACCTCAAGAGCGAGCGGGTCACGGCCATACGTAGGCAGTAGGGCGGCATTGTCGAAAGGGGACTCCATGAACCTTGAAATCTTCTGCCTTTGCCGGCGCGCCGAAACCGTGGAGGGGACACTCAACATAGCTGGCGTGTGGGATGCGTTCCAGGTCGCTGGCGTGCCAGTGGTGATGCAGCCGTTCTACGCCGCCGCCAGGCTCCGACTAGAGTCGCACGAGACTGGCGATTACGAATTTACCTTCCGGTTACTGGACGCGGACGGCGCGCTGATCGGACCGGCTGTTTCTGGCCACCAGCGCTCGATGCAGTTGTCCGGTATGCCCTTTGGGTCGATTTCCTACGTGCAGCGGTTCGAAGGGTGGCGCTGGGAGCGACCGGGACTTTATGCTTGCCACCTAGACGTGAACGGCTCTGAGTTGGGGATGTATCCGTTTTGGATTGCTGTTCAACGTCCCAGTGGCCAGGCACCGAGCGGGCCACAGCGACGCAGCAACCATTGACGGCATTTATGGGAGTGAATGGTAGTTCTGGTTTCATTTTGCGTCCTAGAGAATCATCTCTCAGCCGGCCGGACCAATTGGTCCGGCCGCTCCAATTAGCGCCCACGAAAGGGGTCACGATGACTGACACCCACACGACTGGCGACAAATGGCATCGCATCTTCGACGCCACGGACCGATATTTCGTGGAGCACGGACGCTTCCCGACACAAGTCCGGCTGGGCGCCGCCGTCGCCCGCAAGTTCTTCGAGCCGGGCCAGGCCGAGGCAATGGCCATGCTCAACCCAAGCGACCCGGAAAGCTGGGCCCGGATTCTGCCCGACAAGACACTGGACGCCAATGAAATAGTCGCCGAAGAAATCGACGGGTAGCCGCTCAGTTGGAGCAGGCCTGGTGCCAGAGTCTGTAAGCAATGCTAGACTTGGCCAAAACGGTGCTGCATTCGCAGAAGCAACTTTGCGCTCAGCGAGGACTATGGCCATGTCATCTCAAACCCGTTGTCGGTACACCGCAAGAAGTTGGAGAGCTTTAATCGTTTGCGTGCTGGTCATCACACTCGCGGCGGCCTGCTCTGCTCCGACCACCGCGTCATCGGCCGCGCCGGCATCTACCCTCTCGCCACTTCCGACCTACACGGCTTACCCGACCTACACGCCAGCGCCTACGGTTGCCGTGACCGTGCAGCAAACGGTGCCAGTCACAGTTGTCGTGATCGTGACTGCCACGCTGCCCGCTGCGACCGCCACGCCAACCGCTGCTCCCGCCGCGAAGACTTACACCACCCAGCAGGTGATCGATGCCTTCAAGGTGGCTGGCCTGGACGCGGGTAACCCCCGCCCGATGATCAGAGATGATTACGGCCCTGCCCCCATGATGGCGACTGACGCCACAATCTTTGAGCTGACGTCGTTGGGACCCGATTCGCAAGGGATGAGACATGGGCGGGTGATGGCGTTCGCTAACGCCGCGGATCTGGCCATAACCAAGGCATACTATGTAACTCTGGGAAAGAATAGCGCGCTGCTGTTTTCGTGGGTCTACGACGAGGCCAACATCCTGGTTCAAATCAACGGTGACTTGCCGCAGGCGAAGGCCGTGAAATATCAAGCAGCCTTGGCGGCGCTGACTAAATAGGGAGCTTTTCAATTCAGGAGGGGCCTGTGAACAGAAACCCGGTAACGATGATTCAGACGCACCTTCGCTTGCGCTGCCCATGACGACTTGCTCGCAGGGATGTCCGGATCGGGTTTCCGGCTGACCTGCTTTTCACCCCGCTTTGCGGATTGAGGATCAGTCGCTACCGCAGGGGTGATGCTGTTCCCCGTTCACCGGGGATTGGGAATTGCGCCCAACATCGAGCCTCAAGTTGTCAAGGTTCGGACCACCTTGCCTTTCATCCCCAGGCGTGTGCCTGTTTCGAAAGAACGGATCGCACGTTGCAAGCTGGTTTATTTGGCAGTGATTCCGGGGCTTCCGGCCTAACTATTTGGTGGCATTTCCATCCACTGAATTAGGCCGTAGAGCGTCGAAACAATGCGGCCAGTAACAGCCTGGGATCCCCGGGCGTTTTTGTTTCCCCAAAAGCACGGAACCCGGTCCATGAGGGGGGGCATGGACCAGGTTCCGCGTGTCGAGAAGGATAACACAGTTCTAACGCCCCGTCTTTAAGGATTCTGTCCGACAACTCGCCCCGTCGCCGCTGTCCCGAAAAAACCCATGTCCCCGTTTTTTCGATTCGCCCCCGGCCCGGCGAGACCAAGCCGAGGGTCATTGGAGAGTCCCCCACCCTCTATGCTGGAACTGTCCCGAGGAGCGCGGGCGGCCCCGGCCGTCCTGCCCGGCCCTGAGTCCGCCCGCGCTGCTCTAGGCCTGTTCTCACCGGACTCTCATCTTTGGGAGGCGCTTTGGGAGGCGCTCTGGGAGGAATTTTGGGAGGGGGGCGCCTCCTAGACTGATCCCAACGCGGACCATCCAAAGCGTCCGGAATTGGCTGTGACGGGTTCGCGGCCTGCCGAAGACCTGCCGTCCAGATCGTCGCCGGCGGTCGCAGGCCCAGGCCCGCAAGGCCGTCTTTCGTCTAGGAGGTTCTGACTATGAAACGCAACGCTCTCGTCATCGGATTGGCCATCCTGGTCATGCTGGTTGGTTTCAGCGGCAACTTCATCATTGGCCGCCTGATCAACCCCCCGGCCAAGAAGGTGGTGGTCGCCCAGGTCACAATCCCGGCCGGGTCGGTCATCGACCCGTCCATGCTGGTCCTGGCCGCCGTCTCGGTACCCGACAGCCTCATGCCCAGCCTGATCAGCGAATCGGAAGCTTCGACGTTCCTGGGCGGCCGCGCCGCCGTGGACATCCCCAAGCTGCAACTGATCACCAAGAACATGATCGTGGCCGACGGCAACCCCGCCGCCTCGCAGCGCATCGCGCTGACGCTGTCCGATCCCAACCTGGTCGCCATGACGGTGCCGGTGGACGCTTCGGTGGCACCCGAGGCCATCACCGTCGGCGACTACGTGGACCTGGTCATGGGCGTGGGCAACCCCTCCAACACGGAGAAGCTCACCACCGCTCCGACCGCCACCCCCGACCTCATGCTGAACCAGGGGTTCGCGGGTCAACCGACCGCCGTAGTGGCGGCCCTGGCCAGCCCGGGCGCCGGCAGCCCCACGCCGACCAATGAGCCGCGGCTGTACATGCCCGTCGCCAAGACGGTCGTGTCCAACGCCAAGGTGCTGTCGGTGGTCCGCGAGCAGGCCCAGGCGCAGACCAACGCCCAGGGCACGCCCGTCGCGCCCGAGGCCGGCAAGCCCATCGGCCTGGTCATCGCCGTCCCGCGCCAGGCGCAGGAAATCGTCGAGTTCGCCCTCGTCAACGGCAGCCTGCGCATCTCGCTGCTGTCGCCCAACCAGGGCGCGGTCAAGCCCGGCCAGCGCCAGCCCACCCTGGGCATGACCTGGGATGACCTGGTGGCCATGGTCCGCATGGAGCGCCAGAGCGCCCTGGACCTCGGCACGCCGTCGACGCTGTACGGCCCCGGCGATTACGCCGTCGAGGCCACGCAGAACGCCCAGGCGGCCGCCACACGGGCCGTCATCACCAGCCTGACCCAGACCGCGCAGCCGTCCGACCTGGGCGGGGGCAGCCATAACCAGGCGTCTGTGATCGCCGCGACCAGCACGCCCAGCGCGCCGGCCTCCGCCACGCCCAAGAAATAGCCGAGCCCCGTCGAAAGGCAGGACACGCGCCATGCTCAACAACATGTTTCAGAGTCAGCCCAACCCGGAGCGCCCGCCGGTCCTGCGCGTGATCGTCGCCGCGCCGCCGGAGGAGGCCAACCCCTTCCTCAACGGACTGCCGCCGGGCAACCCGTCCCAAGTCGAGGTGATGTCCTTCTCGCGTGACGCGCAGGACATCGCCGCGGACATCGAGCGCTACCAGCCGCACCTGGCGATCATCTCGCCCTCGATCCGCAACTACGAGCCGTCCCTGGTCAACCGCCTGGCCAACTGGCCGGACAACCCCATCGCCGTGGTGGGGCTGGTGCCCCTGCAGGGCACCTGGGGGCAGGAGATGGCCAACGAGGGCGCGGTCGGCTTCTACAACCCGCCCGTCACGCCCGCCATCGTCCAGAAGTTCGCGGCCGAGGCCGGCGGCTTCGTGGACGCCGCCCGCCAGAGCTGGCGCGCGCCCATCATCCAGGCCGGCGCCACCCGCAAGATGGCCGACGGCATCGCCGCCACCGCCTACCGCCAAATGACGGTCGTGGTGTGGTCCACCAAGGGCGGCGACGGCAAGACCACCTTCACGACCGAGGTGGCCACTGTGCTGGCGCTGCTGGGTGGCAAGAGCGTCCTCATCATCGACGCCAACATGAACACCGGGCACGTGGCGCTGCACCTGTCCATCAACCCCGAGCGCAACTCCATCGCGCACCTGGCGGCCGACTACCGCGCGGCCGGCAACCGGCTGACAGCCGACATGCTCGCCCGGCGCGTCGTCTCCGCCGACGCCTACATTGACAACCGTACCCAGTCGCGCGAGTCGCGCCTGGACGTGCTGCTTGGCATCACCTTCCTGCAGCAGTCCACCAGCCCGGAGCTCTTCGGCGAGCAAGGCGAGAAGTTCATGGTCGACCTGCTGTCCACCGCACGCCAGCTGTACGACTTCGTGCTGGTCGACCTGGGCTCGTCCACGCAGGTCGGCCCGCACTGGGGCGCCCTCGTGACCGCCGACCTGATCCTGATGTTGTGCACCGCCGACCGCGCCTCGATCTACTTCAACCGCGAAACTTTCAACAGCCTGCTCAAGGAAGGCCCCTTCCGCCCCGAGAAGTTCCGGCTGGTCATCAACCGCTACTCGGAGGGCGGCGGCATCTCGCTACCGGACATCTCCAAGTTCATGGGCATGCCCATCTTCGCCGCCATCCCGGACGAGAAGACCGACACCTTGCTGCGCTTCACCAACGACGGCAAGCCGTTCGTCATCAACCACCTGGACCACAAGAAGAACGGCGCGGCCGCGGTCGAGGGCACGGTGCGCGGGTTCCTCAAGCTAGCCGAGGGCATCTTCCCGCCCCTGGGCCAGATCCTGGACGCGCGCGAGCGCGGCAAGGGCCTGTTCGGCCGCCTGGGCCTGCACACCGGCAACGGTGCCAGGGTCAAGGCGTAGGCCAAGGACTCAAGGACAGCCATGCCTGCGCCGATGACCAGCCGCTACGGCAACTCAGCGTATGACCCCACCGGGCGCCGTGGGACGTCCGGTGATTCCTCTTCTTCCCCGCAAGCCTCCTCTCCTGGCCTGGTGGCGATTGCTACGCCTATGGCCGGGGCCGTGACGATCGTTCCCATGCCGGCCTCGGCCGGAGGCGGCCAGACGGTGATTTCCGTCGGCGCCACCGTGGCCTCGACGGGGGTGGACCGGGACTTGCTGGATCGCGCCATCAGCCTGGTGCAGAACAGCCTGGGTGACTTGTACACCCCGGCCCAGATCGGCAATCCGACTCCTGAGGTCATCGACGGCGTCCGCCAGAAGGCGGTCGACGTCCTGAGCCATCTCAACGACGAGCATATCGCCCAGCGCTACACCGCGGCTTTCAGCAGCATCCCGGACGTGGCCGAGTTGGTCCTTTCCGCCATCTTTGGCCTGGGCCCGATCGATGCGCTGCTGGAAATGGCGGATGTCGAGGACGTGGTCGTCAATGGCCCCAAGGAGGTGCGCGTCAAGCGCAACGGCACCTGGGAGGCCACCGACGTCGAGTTTGGCACGTCGTCGGAAATCCTGACCAAGATCAACCAGGCCATCGCCCACACCGGCCAGCAGGCCGGCCCGCGCACGCCCATTGTGGATGCCGTGCTGCGCAATGGCCACCGCGTCAACATCGTGACCGAGCCCCTGGCCGATCCCTGGCCGCTGATCTCCATCCGCGTCAAGCGCGAGACCCAGTGGACCATGGCCGACATGGTCGGCCACCCGGTTCGCCCGCGGCGCCTCGTCGCGCCGCACCAGATCCCCAATTACGAGGCCATGGGCAACGAGGGCCTGTTCCCGCCCCTGGCTGCGCGCTTCCTGCATATGACCGTCATCGCCGGGTTTTCGATCATCGTCATCGGCGCGACCGGCGTCGGCAAGACGACGGTGCTCAACGCGCTGGGCAGCATGATCCCCGCCGACCGGCGCGTCATCACCATCGAGTCCGTGCGCGAACTCCAGTTCCGCCAGCCCGAGCGCGGCCCGGGCTGGGTGCGGTACGGCAACGAGGTCCATTTCGTCACCCGCGCCGCCTCCCTGGAAGGCCTGGAGGCGGTGACCGAGGCGCACCTGGTCCGCGCCGCCCTGCGCCAGCGTCCCGACTCCCTGAGCGTCGGCGAGGCGCGCGGCGGCGAGATCTACGACCTGCTCAAGGCCCTCATGACCGGCCACCGCGGCGGATTGACCTCTATCCACGCCGAATCGGTCGAGGAGATCCCCGACCGTGTCCGCATGATGCTGCAGGAAGCCCATTTCTCCACCGAAGTCACCGAAGAGACCGTGGCTTACCTGATCTCCAAAGCCTTTCAGCTGGCCATCATGCTGCGGCTGACCGAGGACGGCCGGCGCTATGTCGAGGAGATCTCCGAGTTCACCGGCGGCGTGGAAGGCCGGCGCAACCCGGTGCGCAATCCCCTGTTCGTCTGGGACCCGGACACCCAGCGGTTGTGTTTCACCGGCGCCCAACTGGCCCACCGGGCCATGCTCAAGCAGGGCGGCTTCGACTATGAGGCCGATCTGCACAGCCGGGGGCTGGACAGCGCCGATTTCAACCCGCACCTGACCGTGCAGAGGTATCGCTGATGAGCAACCGCCGCCAGTCGCGCTGGCGCTCCTATGCCCAGATGTCCGAAGTCGAGTTGGTCCGCCCGGCCCTGCGCCAGCGGACGGTTTTCCTGTACCCGGACGAAGGGCTCCGTGGCGCGGATATGACTCTCGCGCTCTCGGAGGCCGACCAGCGCCGGGCGCGCTGGAACCTTATCCGCCAGGGGGCCGCCGTGCCGGCGCTCCCGTTGGCCCTGCCGGCGCACCGCGCCGCGCCACTGGAGGTGTGTCATGCCTGTTTCCCCCCAAACCTGTGACTCCCGCGCGCCGGCTGCCGGCACGCCCCAGTCGCCCTGCCCCGGCGTGATCGTCGTTGCGGCCCAGGCGCTCCGGCTGATCGCGCAGCTGTCGTGCGCTGCGCCTGCGGAGGCCGCGCTGGCCGAGACCGAGGAGGCCGCATGAACGCTGTCAATGTCCTGAGCTCGCTCCTGGTGGCCGTCGGCGTCTTCGCCCTGGTCCTGGGGCTGGCCTACCGCCGCCCGGTCAACCTCAAGAATATCGAGCGCCTGTACGGGCAGGGCCTGCCCGAGCTAACCACCATGCAGAAGCTCCAGGCCCAGCTCGATGCGGCCCGCCTGCAGGTGACCGCTTCGGAGTTCGTGCGCATTTCCATCATCCTGGCCGTCCTGGGCGGGCTGGCTTTCTACGTCCTGGCCGGCGTGGTCCTGGCCGCGGTGCTGGGCTGTGTCCTGGGCGGGGGGGCCTACTACCTGTACCTGTCCCGGCGCGCCGCCCAGTCCCTGGCCGACTATGAGGACCAGCTGCCGGCGGTGGTGGCCCGCCTGATCACCGGCGCCCAGAAGGGCGGCACCTTCCAGGCCGCTGCCGAGCACGTGGCCCAGTATGGTCCCGAATTGTGCCGCGAGGACTGGGCCTCCATCGCTGAACAGATCAACTTCAAAGTCGACCTGGATCAGATCTTCAGCACGGTCACAGCCAAACGCGGCTCGGTGCTGCTGGGCACCATTTTTGAGCTGCTCTTGGTGCAGGAACACCGCCAGGTGAGCCTGACCGAGATGCTGCCCGGCATCCAGAAGGCCCTGACCGATCGCGTGACCATGATGAAGAAGGCCCGCACGCGGCTGGGCGGCCCGATCAAGGAGTTGACGATCGTGGCCTGCATCCCCTTCGTGCTGGTCGTCATCCTGCGTGTGATGTCCCCCACCATGACTGCCAACCTCAACACCCTGATCGGCCAGATCGGCCTGATCATCGGCTGGGGCATCACCATCGGCGCCTACATCACGGCCTATCGGTCGTTTCAGAACGGCCTCAACGAAGAAACTTCCTTTGGGGCTACCGGCCTGGCCCCCGACGGCCGCGCGCCTCTGGCGCCGGCCGGCGGCGGCCAAAGTGCGGCCGCTGCCAGTCCCCTGACCCAGGCTTACCGCCACTAGAGGTGCCCGATGGATTACAGCCGGATTTTCACCGCCAACATTTTCTTCAGCCTCCTGGCCGGGATCGGCCTGTGGCTGGTCTATTCCGTCATCGTGCGGCTGCTGAAGCGCGAGCCCGAGGAGAGGTTGCAGAAAGGCCTGGGCGGCGCGGGGGTTGGCCAGGGATTGACCACCGTCACGGCCCTGCCGTCGCTCTTTCAGCGCGCCTTCGGCCCGCTCATGTATGACCTGGGCGGACGCCTGTTCGGCTCCGACGAGGCCGCCGCCCAGCGGGTGGAGGACCGTCTGCGCCGCTCGGGCTGGCTGTATGTCTCGGTCGGCGACTACTACGCCTCCAAGATGGCCTCGGCCGTCATGCTGGCCGGCGGCGCGGCCCTGCTGGTCCTGTTCCTGGGCCAGGGGCCCCTGGTGATCGCGGCGATTGCCCTGGTCGCGGGCCTGGTCGGGATGATCCTGCCCGACAACAAGATCGCCGACATCACGGCCAAGCGCCGCGACTCCCTCTACCGCGAGATGGCCTACACCATCGACCGGCTGGCGGTCGTGCTGCGCACCGGGACCAACCTCGGGCTGGCCATGACCGACATCGTCAACCCGCCCAAGTCGCGCTCCCGCAGCCAGGCCGAAGTTGCCGCTGCCAGCGCCCAGAGCAAGCAAGAGCTCAACTGGGTTGCCAGCAGCCGCGGCGGGCTGTTCGTGGCCATGCTGCGCGACCTATCCAACGCGATTGCCACCAACAAGGATACCGCCACCGCGGTGGCCGAAGTGCGCGCCGCGGTGCCCCTGGGGATCCCCCAGGTCGAGGAGTTCCTGCAGCTGGTGCAGTCCTCGGTCAAGGAAGGTATGGGGGGGATCGCGCCGCAACTGGAGGCCCTGGGCACCACCATGCGCGAGGACCTCAACAACCGCATTGAGCAGCGGGCCCAGGCCACCGAGCTCAAGCTGGTCATGATCACCGCCGCGACCATCATCCCGGCGATGTTGATCATCGTCTTCGGCGCCGCCGCGGCGGGGTTTGCCTCTTCGGGGCTGCTCGGGCCGCTGTTCTAGCCCCACGCCAGCCTCCGGCGCCGCGAGGCCAAGTCGAGGGTCATAGGGAACACCCGGCGGCTCTAGGATGAATGTAAGGGCGGCGAATATCCCGCCCGAGGAGAGGGCTATGCAGTGAGGATCAATCAGGAGCGCACACGGCGCGGCGGGCGCCGCTAACCAGTTTTCCCGTCAGCGACAACCACCATCCGGCGCCTGGCGCCACCTGTTTGCGAAAGGACACCTATCACCATGTTCACGAACTGGAAGGCTCACGTGCAAGACTTCGCCGCCGACGAGACGGCCCCCACCACCCTGGAGTACGCCATCATCGCGACGGCCCTGACCGGCATCGTCATCGGGGCGGTGACGTTCCTGATGAGCCGCATCGCGGCGTCGTTCAACAACGCCGGCAACCAGTTGCACTAGCCGGCCGGGGCGCGGCTTCGCACCGCGCCGCCTGCGCCACCGTAACGGACTGAGATCGCGCCTGATGGAGATCCCATCAGCGCCACTGACGAAAGGATACTGCCACCATGTTCACGACCTTGAAGGCTCACGTGCAAGACTTCGCCGCCGACGAGACGGCCCCTACCACCCTGGAGTACGCCATCATCGCGACGGCCCTGACCGGCATCGTCATCGGGGCGGTGACGTTCCTGATGGGCCGCATCGCGGCGGCGTTCAACCACGCCGGCAACCAGCTGCACTAGCCGGCCGGCCGATGAAGGGGCTGTGCGCAGGGGCGCGCCTGTCGCGGGCGCGCCCCTGCCGCCCACGGAGGTTCGCATGACATCTCGCCACAGCTTGCGCCTCGTCCACCTGCGCCACGAACGCGGCGCGACGTCGTTGGAGATGGCCATCATCTTGCCCTCCGTCGCGGCGCTGGTCGGGCTGATCCTGTTCTTCTCGTATGGCTTCACCGTGCTCTTCCTGGGCACGGCCGGAGCCGGCCAGGGCTCACGCACCATCGGCCTGGCGCAGGGTGGCGGCTCGGCTGCCGGCGGGTCGCTGTTCACGAGCCTCCTGCCCAGCCTGAACGCGCCCGGCTACCAGCAGAGCGTGGATGGCTGCCAGCGCCGGAACCAGGCCCGCTGGGGGCAGACCGTTTCAGGCGATGTCCCCTTCCTGGGGACGCTATCCGCCGGCCTGCACATGTCGAGCGTCGGCCGCAACTGGGGCCCGCACTTTGGACCCGTCGACGGCTGGGCCCTGAACACCTGTCAGTAGGAGCGCGCCATGACTATTCAGCCGCATCGCCTTCACCGCCGGCGCCGCGAGCGCGGCGTCGCCGCCCTGGAGTTCGCGATCATCCTGCCCGTCCTCCTGGCCCTGCTGCTGGGGATCATCATGTTCGGGCAGCTCATCCGCCTGCACCTGGTGGTCTTCACCGCCGCCAACGACTGCTCAGTGGCCATGTCCCAGGGGGCCTATCAGATGGCCGGCAGCCACTACGGGGCTGGCGGCGAAGACTTTGATTGGGACAGCGCCCATGCCGCGGCGCGCCAGATCCTGGACCAGGCCGGGCTCTCCCCGGCCAATTCCGACGAGCTGCCCAACTCCCAAGCGAGCTCCCTGGGCAATACCGCCGTGTGCGACACGCGCGTGTTCGGGGCGGCCGTCCCGCGCCTGTGGAACTGGGGTTCGCCGTCCATTCAGTACCAGGCCTTCAACCCGGCTCAGCGCTATCGCGCCGAGCGCTGGGACCTGGTCGGCCAGTAGCGGCCAAAGGAACTGTCGATGCGATCTCATCCGTCTACCCGCACTCTTCCGGGCGCCCGGCGCCCACGGGCCGCGGAGCGCGGCGCCACCGCCGTCTTCATGGCCATCGTCATGCCCCTGCTGCTCTTGGTGACCGGCGTGGTGGTCGACGGCGGCCGTCTGATCCTGGAGCGGCGCAAGGCGCAGGCCATCGCCGATTCGGCCGCCCTGGGTGGGGCGCTGTACGTCAACGAGGACATGTTCGCCACCAGCTGGGACAACGGCGGCCGGCAAAAGCTGGAGCTCAAACTTGATTCCGGCATCGGCCGGGCTTACGAGCTGGTCGGTCAGTACCACCAGGACCCCAACTTCCAATCCGTGCAACTGTCCAATCTGACGGTGGACGCTCAGGGGCTGAAGGCCACCACCGTGGCCACTTCGTACGTGCCCTATTTCTTTTTGCCCATCATCGACCTGTTCGGCGGCAGCGTGAGCGCGCGCGCCCAGGCGCAGATGGTCTATGGGATCAGCCAGGCTGGCCAGTGATGGACGCTCAGACCGCGCAGATCATCAATTTGCTGGCGGGGCCGATAAGTCAACTGACGGGCTTCGTGACCGCCATCATCGGCGTGTTTCTGTCGATTGCGGTCGTCACCTCGCTGGCGCAGGCGCACCTGGGTGCCGTCACCGGCCGGCCGCGCCCGATGGTCGAGGCGATGGACCAGATCATCATGGCGGTCATCTGTTTCGCCATCGCCATCAACGCTGGCACGCTGGGGAAATTCATCGCCGACACCCTGAGCCCGCTGTCCAGCAGCACGACGGCCGGGACGATGGACGCGGCGGTCAAGGTCTGGTTTGTGCTGGGGGCCTGGCTCATTCGCACTGTCATCAGCGCGGTCGGGGCCAGCCTGGCGGTCGGCCTGGCCCTGGGGGCGTTTGAAACGCAGCTGGCGACCCTGACCGGCTCGCCGGATGCCATGGCTCAATTTATGACCCGCGCCGTGGCCGTCGTCTTGACCGCGATCGCGACCGGCCTGGGCATGGTGGTGGTCAACCTGATCGTGCATTCCGCGGTCTGACTTTGGTTCCGTAACTCATGTTCACTGGCTGGAGGCCTGCTGATATGACTCACGCTTCGTCTCGCTCGAACTACCTGTTGCCGGTCCTGCGGGTGTTGGCCGTCCTCACCCTGGCGTTCACGCCCGTGTTCGCCACCCTGGCGCACGCCCCGGCGGCGTATGCCGCGAGCCCCGCCGCCAACCCCCGCGCCGACCCCCCGCCGCCGCCCACGCCCGATGGCAGCGCGGCCATCACCGACGTCTTTTTCAACCTGGCGCAGAAGATCATCACCATCGTGATCATGGTCTCGGTGGCCATCTTCGGGGTGTCGCTGGTCTTTGGCGCCTCGGGCGCGCAAATCGCCAACATGCTCGGCTCGCCCATGGCGGTCAGCCAGAGCTGGATGCGCGTGTTCACCGCGGTGGTCACGTTCCTGTTCGTGGTCCTGACCCCCATGCTGGTGAACCTGATCTTTGGCTTCCTCAAGCCGTATTTCTCCGGCAGCGTCACTCTGCCGCGCTTTTAGGCGCCGGCAGCTCACCGACCGGCGGCGGGCGTCCTCCCCCCCGCCGGTCGATCCAAGGTGTGGCATGACTCGTTCCAAGGCCCGGTGGTTGCTCGCGATCCTGCTCGTCACGCTCGTCGCGTGCATGCTGATAGGCGCGCGCCCCGCCGCGGCCGCGGCCGGCCAGCCGGCGCGCTTGGTCCCTGCCGGGTGGGCGAAGCCGTGTGACGGTACGCCCAACTGTGGCAGCGGCACCGTGCCCACGCCGGACCCCACCCAGGCGCCGCCCACCAGCATCGTCGACAACATCCTCAGCATCCCGGTCCAGGCCCTCTATCAGGCCCTGATGTCCTCGGCCAAGAAAGTGGTGCTGGAGGCCAACAACGGGAACTACTACGCCGACGATTACAACGCGGGGAACCGCACCTCCGGCGCGAACGAGGAGTTTGCCCGGCTCGTGGGGGCTACCCTGACGGACCGCTTCGGCCTGGCGCCGCAAGCCATCCAGGACCACCCGGACCAATACAAGACCTCCTCGCCGCTGTTTCAGGAGCTGATCTTCCCGTACTGGCAGGCGAGCCTGGGCCTGGCCCTGGCACTGGTGCCCCTGACGCTCGCGCTGACCGTGGCTTCGGTCATGCAGGCCGGCGCCGGCTCGGCCCTGGCCTATGCCGATCTCAAGGAAGCGATCGTGAACTGGTTGGTGGGCATCGCCCTGGCTGCCAGCTCCTATTTCCTCCTGGCGCTCATCCACCGGCTGGTGCTCCAGGTCGCTGGTGTGATCCTGTTCGGTCCGGGCAGTGGCCTTGTGGCCTACCAGGACCTGGCCAACAAACTGAAGGACATGATGCTGCTGCAGATGGACCGGCTCGATTTCCGTAAGTTAAACGCCAGCGTCCAATTGCTCTACGGCATCTTCCAGCTGCTGTTCAACTTCGGGCTGGTGTTGATCGTCTCACTGGGCTATGCCGGCTACATCGCGGTGCTGTTCGTGCTGGCCGTGCTGGCCCCGGCCGTGTTCTTGCTCTCCACCGCGCCGCCGCTGAAGTGGCTGCAGTCCACCTGGATCAAGGGGCTGACCCTGGTCAGCCTGTTGCCGATCGTCAACGCCCTGCTGGTCTCGGGCACGTTGAAGGTCTTCACCGGTGCGCTGGGGGCGTTCACGGTGCAGGAGGGGCGCAATCTATTCACCGACTACGGCAACTATTTCAAGGCCCTGATAATCGCCGCCGGCCTGCTCGGCCTGTACTTGACCATCAACTACAAGGTGATGGAGACGGTCTTCGGGGCGGCCGCCGAGATCGCCGGCAAGGCCGGCAAGGCGACCATGGACACGCTCGCTCTGGCCGCGACCCTGGCCGTCGGCGCCGTGGCTCTGCCCGCCCTCCTGGGTGGAGCGGGGGCCGCCGGGGCGACCACGGCCGCAGCCGGCGAGGGCGGCGCCACCGCGGCCGCTGGCGGGACAGAGGGCACCCTTGCCGGCAGCACCGCGACTGGCAGCGCCGGTAGTACGACGGCTGCCGGCGGCCCAACTGCGTCCACGTCCGGGGCCACAGGGTCGGGGGCCTCGGCCGGCACGACGAGCGGGACCGGGAACGTGGGGTCCCGCATGACCCTGGCCGCGCAGAAGAACCAGGCGACGCTGATGCGCCACATCGGCAGCGCTTTCGGCCGGAGCGGCTTGCCCGGCAGCCGGCTCATCGGGGGCGCCATGCAGGCGATCGGCGCCACGCGCGAGGCCGAATATGGCGACCAGCTCGCCCAGGCCGACTATGAGCATGCCGCCGGGCGCGAGCAGGAATTTGATACCCGGCACGCGTCGGATCAATCCGCCGGCGCCGCGCGTGACGACTACCAGGACCAGTTGCACCCGCCGGTAGAGCCCCAGGTGGCGGGCGAGGCCGCCGTCGGTGACGGCGCCGGGGTTGGGGCCGATTCGTCCATGGGCGCCAATGGGGGCGAACCTTATGACAGCGGGACGACCGGCGGCGGTGGGCCGATCACGGGGGGCGATGGCCTGACAAGCGGTGGTGGCAGTCCGACGGGAAGTGGCGGCACCGGACCGATGGGGGGCGGTGGTGGCGGCGGCGGTGGCACCTCTGCGGCTGGTGGGCCTGGCCCGGTTGGAGCAGGGGGATCCGGAGCGTCGGCTGGGCCTGAGCCCGCGGCGGACCACCTGGACAGCAGCGGCTTCAGCAACCGGGCCGCGGCCTCCGTCGTCCCGTCCAACTCGGTGTCGGACGTCGACAGCCGGATGCGCCAGGCCAGCCTCCACAACGCCCACCCTGGGCCGACCGTGAGCGGGGAGCCGGAACTGGGTGACACCAACCGGTTCCACGACCAGGTCAAGGACATTGCGGATCATCTGCCCTCCTGGGACCAGTCCCTGCAATATGACGGTCGCACCTTTACGCCCAGCAGCGGCGCCGATCACCTGGCAGGCCTCTTGGCTGGCGAGGCGGAGCGGCACCACACGCCGTTCAAGCAGTTCAGCCGCGCGCTGTCCAACTTCAGCGACCCGCGCAATACCTACGAGCAGCCGGAGGACATGCTCGCCGGCCTGGATCGCGTGGCGGCCGCCGGACGCTGGGGCGCGATCTCGCCCGGCACCCGCGATTTCGTCTACCGGCTGTATCAGCAGGAGCCGCCCGGAGCCGCGGCGGAGGCCTGAGGCCATGGGCCGCGCCCAACTCGTCGACCCCCGCACTTGCGTTGGGGGCAAGTGTCGCTGCCTCACCATGGTTGTGGCTACGCTGCTGGCGTTGGCCCTGGCCGCGCTGTTGGCGTCGCCGAGGCCGGCCTGGGCGGCGGCGCCGGAGCCGGGCGTA
>Ga0209166_10001033_pt1 | contig 24948 bp, 18 predicted proteins | sample Coa_R1_3_FD_187151 | JGI IMG/M metagenome (GOLD analysis project Ga0209166, IMG submission 187151) | Surface soil microbial communities from Centralia Pennsylvania, which are recovering from an underground coalmine fire - Coalmine... | ecosystem: Environmental > Terrestrial > Soil >...
TTGTTCAAGTCAACCGCAGTTTGTGTTAACTTAAAACCAAGCCGGGATGGCGGAACTGGCAGACGCAGCGGACTCAAAATCCGCCGGCCTTCGGGCCATGGGGGTTCAAGTCCCTTTCCCGGCACCATCTCTATATCTCTTATCAAATATCAAACAACTTTAGGGCGCCGTCGCTCGCCGCCTCGTCCAACAAAATCAAAAAACTGTGCCCAAATCTGTGCCCATCGTAATGAGCAGTTTTGCACAGACTTCCCGCACGTCCACGGGCGATAGTCTAGTTACTTGGATTTAGGCAGCGGTGAGCTATGGGATGCGACCTAGGATTGACGCAAAGACTGCGGTGTCCAGTAAGGAGTAATGTTGGCAGCGCTGTGCGAATCGGGGCTTGATAACTAAGCTGCGGCCCGGATCATCGCATCATGTAGCGCTACTCGCCAACGCAAAGTTCGATTGGAGTGGTGGATGCTCACAACTAGAAGTGCCGCCGTGGCTCTGCTTCTTCTGTCTCCCGCACTAGTCTGGCCCCAGACAACAGCAGTTCCAGACAAGGAGAGCAGCCCGGGGCACGATCAGCAGATCCAGCAATCGGGAAGCACTGGAGCTTCCGCATCGCCATCGGACCTCGGCACCCAGTCAAAGCCCGAGACAGCGGAATATGGTCCCGCGCTGATCGAAGCCCCAACCGCCCAGAAGACCGATGATGATTCCGAACTCAAACAGACCAAACGTATCTTTGGGTTCGTTCCGAACTATACGGCTGTCAGCCCCAATGCGCGGGTTCCCCGGCTATCGGTCCGGGATAAATTTACACTTGCGATGCATGACAGCGTGGATTATTCGTCGTTCGTTTTAGTGGGACTGTTGGCTGGGCAAAGCATGGCTTTGAACTCGTATCCGGAGTTGGGTCGCGGACCCGCTGGGTATAGCCGTTATTACTGGCGTGCGTTCGCGGATCAGGTATCTGGAACTTTTTTCACGGAAGCAATTGTCCCCGCCATAACGCACGAAGACCCGCGATACTATACCCTCGGCCATGGTGGTTTTCTCCATCGAACAGCGTACGCATTATCCCGTGTCGTGGTTACCACCACCGATTCCGGAGGCACAAGCTTTAATTTCTCTGAGATTGCAGGGGATGGACTGGAAGCGGGTGTATCCAACCTTTATTACCCCGCACGGGAGCGTGGCATGCGTAAAACCGCGGGGAACTGGGCAACACAGATTGTAGTTACCGCCGCCGCAAACGTCCTCAAGGAGTTCTGGCCGGATATCCGCCATCACCTTCTTCGACAGCAATAATCAGCTAAAAGAAGCAGCTTGCGCCGAGATCAGCGCATCCCCCGCCCACTCCGGCGGTTTTTTTACCGCGGAGGCGCGAAGTCGCAGAGGGAATAGCTTGCAGTCTGCCGGACGTGCTGTCATGCAAGATGAAAGACTCCGCATCAAAAATGGCGATCTTATGTTATCCTCCCGCCCAATCACTTATCGATGGTTTCCGCGGTGAGTAGCCCCACAGAGAGGAAGCGTTATGACCAATCCTTATAGACCATGGCTGCAAAATAGACCATGGCTGCAAAGTTCAGTCGCGGCTGTGACGCTGATGCTGGCATTGACACTGTCGGGGTGTTCGGGCTGCCAACGGAATAGCACGGCCAGCAACAACTCCGGGCAGGAGGGCGCTTCGTCACCACCCTCTTCGTCACCACCGAAGACAACGGAGAGCTCCAGTCCATCTGCCAGCGACCAGAATGCGCAACCTCACGAACCAAGCCTGGTCTCACTCTCGGCCGGCGCATTTGTCGTGAAGAAACCACAAGAATATAGCTCAGCCTATTCGGTGCTGGAGCTGCTGGACGAAAGACCAACCACGAATTGGTCCGGGCCACGCGGAGTCGTCACCCCCCAGGTGATCGTGATTGCATTGCCGGAAAAGACCGTGCTCAAGTCGGTGGAGTTCGATTGCAGCGGCGTTAGCCCTGCCTACACAGGCTCCTGCGCGAAAGACATTTCCGTCGAAATGTCAGATACCGGCGAAGACAATGGGTACCAGAAGATCGCGGAGGTCTCGCTGAAAGAAGGAGCGGACAATCAACAGTTCCCCGTCACTGCCGCCGTGCCCGGGCGATGGGTTCGCCTGACGGTCAAGAACAATCACGGCTCGCCCGATTTCATCCAGTTGAACGACTTTCGCGCCACCGGCGCCCAACTTACACATACCGCGCCTCCAGATGTGAGCGGGACCTACGACTCCGATCTCGGCGACGTCCACTTGCGACAGGAGGGCACATCCGTCACGGGATGCTACTACACGCGGGCTGGGGTGTTCGAAGGAGGTCTGGAGAGCCGGGTCGCGAAAGTCACCTGGTGCGACAATTGCGCTGAGCCAAATAAGACACGCGGGCCGGCAGTCCTGGTGTTCTCGCCCGACGGGCAAAGATTCGCCGGCCTGTGGTGGAACGAAGGCAACACCGACGGGACCGGAGGCCATTGGGAAGGAACGAAAAAGAGCAGCGAGGTTGGAAGCTGTCCGCAATGGGCCGGAGGAATCGAAGAGCAGCTCATCAAAGACCTGGAGGAGTTCGGACGCGCCCGGGTCTACGGTATTAACTTCGATACCGACTCCGATCGGCTGAAAGACGAATCCAAACCAACGCTGGATAAGATCGCAGCTATCTTGAAAGCCAAGCCCGATTGGAAGGTGACCATCGAGGGACACACCGATTCAACCTCCACGCCACAGCATAATCAGGACCTTTCCGAAAGGCGCGCCGTTTCCGTCAGAAGCTACCTGCAATCGGCGGGGATCAATGCGTCGCGGATGAACACCGCAGGCTATGGCGCCACCAGGCCGGTCGCCAGCAATGACACCGAAATCGGCCGCGCACAGAACCGCCGCGTCGAGCTCATGAAGCAATAGGCCGGTGGCGCGGCCTAAATAGTTGTTTCATGATTAATCTTGAGGGCCCGACACTTAACTTGCTAGACCACATGGGCAAACCTTGCAGGGAATTAATGGTTTGATACCAGTTTGCAGGATTAGCCGGTTTTTTACCGCGGAGGCGCAGAGTCGCAGAAGGAATACGCGCGCCGCGGATGGACGCGGATCAACGCGGAGTTATGATTCACCACTGAGCTAAACTACCCTGTTTGTGTAATTTCTCGGAGCAGGGTTGTGAATCAGGCTTGCGTAATGTCCAGACCTTTGCTCATACTACCCACATCGACAACGTCATGGAACGACCACCATCACATATCACCGATGATCTTGGCGAAAATCAACTCCGCGCTGTTTTTGGGCCGCTTGGTTGGGTTGTGAACAAGCTACATAAGGACTACGGGGTCGATTTTGACATCCAGATAGCCCGGCCTAAATAGTTGTTTCATGATTAATCTTGACGGTGCCCCGCCCTTAGCTTGCTAGGACGGGGGTTTTCTGTGACATGAAATCCCCGCGCCAGATGTAAGCAAAAGTTTTAACGGTGTTTCTTCTTCGACTTGCGCCTGGGGCTCTGGCGTTGCAGGCCTTTTTGCAGGTTTCTGATTTGCTCTTTGATCTCCTGTTTTCGCTTTTGCGCGGCGAAGAAGACATCATCGGGATCTTTCAGCCGGTCTTTCCACTGGCATTCCATGCTCTCGAAGCGGAGTGATTCCTCTTGTTCGTAATTCTGAAGGGTCTCAACCAACTCTCCATTGGCTTGGGCGCGGGTATGTTCCAGCGCCACCTTGAAGGCATTCAGGTTTTCCAGCCGGAACATGCCGAGATGTTCCAGCCGCTCCAGGCACGATAGAGCCGCTTCAAAGCCGCGATTGAGAGAATAGAGAGCTTCGTAGAGTTGGAGCTTGGCGGGCAGGGGTCTCCAGAAGGGGGCATTCATGGGCGGCCTCCTGAAGGCAGTTTCAAGTTTCTAAAAGGCAGTTTCGAGTTTCCAGTTTCGAGTTTCGAGTATGCGGGTGTTGATTTTGACGCCCAAGGGATAGAGCGTATAAGGTCAATGTTAGCCATCGTTTGCCTGACCTCTTCAGGCTGCGGTCGGTTAGGGCGCGCTCGGTGTTAGAAGCACCGGGCGTTGCCCGTTGATTATGTGTTTTTCTTCGTTTGTTTCTTCTGTTTTTGATACCGGGTTTTTCGGCCGTTCGCGATTTTGGGTAGAAGTTCCCGGAGTCTTTCGATTTCGGCCTCTGTCCACATGTGGACTTTGCGCCTGCCCACTTCAACAATTTTGGGCGCCGGAACCTTGTTCACTGCGATGTAGTGGCTGAGAGTCTTGATTCCGATCCCCAAACGCTTCGCGACCTGAGTTGTGGAAGAGACTTTCATTCTAACACATAGTGTCAGATAGGTTGAACCAAGTCAACAAATTTCTTACAAAAACCGATAGGACGCGCGCGCGGCCATCCACGCGGGTCGCCTCAGCGGTCGCGCCATAGCTCTCAGCGATACCGCGCAGTTGTTAGAACCTGGTAGAGAACTACGACCAGAAATAAAAGAAGCAGAATAAATACAACCGTCTTCCATCTGCTGCCCGGGACTCGTTTCATGACGAATAAATATCCGAAAACCGCTTCTGTGTCACGCGCGAACAATTTTCGGCACCGGCCACACAGGAATCGCTCAGCTTGCCTTGGCGTCGGCAATCCGAATAATCACTCTTTTCCCCAGGACCCTGGCGGCGCGGGCAATGGTGGCCACGGAAACGGCGATATTTTCCGGGTCAAGCAGGCGGTCAAGCTGGGAGCGGCTGGTATGCAATTCTTTGGCGAGCGCCTGTTTGGTTTTCTTTTTTTTTCGCATCGCTTCCGTAAGCTGCCATGCCAGCACGCGCTTGACGGCTACTGCCTCGACTGCTTCCCGGATGCCTTCCTCTTCCAGGAAACTATCGAAAGTGGAACCTGTGTGCCCGATGCCTTTATTTTTTTCTTTGCTGTCGCTCTCATCGGATCGGGGCTGCTTGTGCTTATCCGCCACGAACCAGTGTACCATATAAGGTACAACCAAGGGAGATCGAATCGGAGTGGATCGCACGGTGGCACAGTTTGTATCGCCCATCCGCTTGGATTCTTCATGATGACTATCCTTGAAATGCTGCATTGTCATCGCGAATCAACGAATTGGAATACGACGAACGCTTCGTGTTTGGATAAGGAGCGAGCGTCGTCCCTTCGGGACTAAAATGATTTTGACATCGCTACCCAGCGCTGGAAGCGCTGGGCTATAATACGCCGCCCCGTTGGGGGCTGGTGTGTCGTCTCATCATCGCCCTCGTGCACTTATGAATAATCGAGACTCATGGGCTCGTGCTCTTTTTCCAGCTTACCCGCCGCTTCGCGGTGGGCTAAATTCTCCGCCGCGCCTACGGCGCTAAGAACATCGCAGTAACAAGATACAACAAGAACTTAAAAGGTTTAGGTTCATTGGATCTTCCAGGCTTCAGGAGCAAATCATCAAAAAGGGCTTTCAGTTCCGTAGAATTTGTTGCTCATGCGCGTCCTGCAAACACAAATGCGCGCCGCACGGCTTTCGCCGTGCAGCGCGCATTTGAGGTTAGCCATGCAGGTTTAGTCCTGCACGGTTTTAGCCCTGCGAAGGGTGCAGCACGCGGAAGGTGCTTCCGCCGTTGGACCAGATCAAAACCAGCGCGTCTTGTCCTTTTTCGACCTTGCCTAGCTCTTGAGCCGCGTCTGAGGCCGATTGCACGGAGTGCCGGTTGACTTCGAGAATTACATCTCCCTGCCGCAGGCCTGCGTTGTCGGCCGGACTGCCCGGCTGGACATTGCCTACGACGGCTCCGTGAATCTCCTTGGGGGCCTGAAGTTGCTCGCGCACGTCAGGCGTGAGGTCGGCGAGGCCCAATCCCCAACGGGGTTTGCCATGGTCGCTGCTCGAGGATTCATCTTCGCCGTTTTTGTTTCCCATAGCTTCCAGGGTGACAGGAACGTTCACGATCTTGCCTTCGCGGATGACTTCGAGTTTGACGGTCGTGCCCGGCCGCTTCTGGCCGACCTGGACTTGAAGTGCGCCGGCGTCACTGACAGGCTCTCCGTCGAGTTGCGTGATTACGTCCCCGGTTTTCAGGCCCGCCCTGGCTCCCGGCGAGTTGGGCTCAACCTGGGTCACGACGGCGCCTTCGGCTTTCTTCAAGTCGAAGAACTTCGAGTTTTCCGGAGTCACATCGCTGATGCCGATGCCCATGTATCCGTGGCTGACCTTACCGTACCGGATCAGCGTTTCCACCGTGGGACGCACGATCTGGGCCGGTATGGCGAAGCCCATTCCCGAAAAGGAACCGGAGGGAGAGATCAGGAAGGTATTGATTCCGATCACCTCGCCGCGCGCATCCACCAGCGGTCCACCGGAGTTGCCGGGGTTGATGGCGGCATCGGTCTGGATAAACTGGCCGGGCTTGCGGCGATCGCTCTCCGAAGGGTTGGGCCGGTTCAGGGCGCTGACGATTCCACGCGTAACCGTGAAGCGATAGCCAAACGGGTTGCCGAAGGCCAGCACCGTTTGTCCGGGGCGCAGCTTGGTCGAATCGCCCAGGGGCACGCTGGGCAAATTGGATTCGTTCACCTTGAGCACGGCAAGATCGGTGAGCGGGTCAGCGCCTACCAGCTTCGCCGGCAGGATGCGCCTGTCGCTCATGGTGACGTTGATATCCACGGCGCCATCCACGACGTGATTGTTGGTGACAATGTATCCGTCGGGAGAAATAATTACGCCGCTGCCAAGGCCATGCTCAATCTGCGACTGGGGTGGCATCGGCATAGGAATGCCGAACTGCCGGCCGAAGCCGAAGGGGTTGAACTGCTGCTGATCTTGAAAGCCTTCGCGGTCGTCCATTTTGACGTTGGTTTTCGATGTGACCGTGACGTTCACGATCGCGGGCGTGACTCGCGCCGCCAGCGCTTCCATGGCCTGGTCAAGCGAGAGCAGCGCTCCTACGCTGTTGTCGTCAAGCGCGGCAGCAGCAGGCGCGGGGGCCGCGACCGCAGCGCTCGCGGGCTTGGCAAACTCGTAGCCGGCTACCGACACGGCCATTACGGCCGCGACGAAGCCGACCATGAAGCGCCGGGTTAGTTGGATTTTTCGATTCTTCATCCACATTGTCATTTTCTTTGTTCTCCTTCTCGATAAAACTAATTATTTAGTTGATAACCACAAAAAATTTTGCTAGATCGACTTCGGCGTTGTTTGCGGCTGAATCGCATCTTGGCCGCCGGGCGCGAACGTCACCCGCCATACGCAGAACCGCATCACTGCCGCGCCGCGTTCGTCATATTGCGTAACCTGCATCACCACCAGGAACTGCCGCACGGGCGCGGCCTGTTTCGCCGCTGCGCGCACCAGCAGGGCTGGATGTTGTTGGATCAGTTGCCGCCTGGTGGCGACCATCTGAGTCAGCTTGAGCGAGCGGTCAACCGTGGGCGCAGGCATATTGTGTCTTGTTGCCCGCAACGCCGGGTTATTGACGATGCGCGCCATCACAGGAACCATCGCGGCTTGCGGCAGGCGAGGCATGGTCTCCGCGGAGGCCATACTCTCAGAGGTAGAGGCAGGCGCCGAGGTCGCGGCGTCCTGGAATGTGATCAACCTGGGAGCGTGCGGCAGAACCACCAGAGAGAGAGCGGCGAATGCAGCCACCACAGCGAGCGCCGGCTTGAATATTCCAGTTGCATCAGGGCGGTTCACATCGAGGATTTGCGCCAGGCGCAGGGAAGTCTCACGCGCATGGCTAATGGCTGCCTGCGCCATCGCCATGGCACGGCGCCCGAAGCTTTTCTCGGCGAGCGCGACCAGGCACTCGGCATAGGCGCGCGGATTCCGGGTCTCGGCCACAACGACGTCGTCGCAGGCCATCTCACGCTCGAGCGACAGACGTTTTTCAATCCACCATACGGCCGGGTGGAAAAAGAAAATAGTGCGAACCAGCTTCTGTGCCAGGTTTGTCCAATCATCCCAGCGCCGCAGGTGGGCCAGTTCGTGTAACAGGATGACCTTCAGCTCTTCCGCCGAAAGTTCCCGCAAAGCCCATTCGGGAATGAGAATGACCGGCTCGAAGAATCCGATGACCGTGGGCACGCGCACCTCCGGCGAACTGCAGATCGCGGCCCGCCGGGGACTTTTGAATTGTTCTATCGTCTCCCTAAGAACGGGATGCAACTCCGACGTCGCCAGAGGGAAGCTGTTGCTGCGTAGCCCGCGCAATCGCCAGAGTCCAGCGGCGAGCCGTGTCGCTGCACAGGCTGCAATGAGAGCCCATCCGGCCACGAACGCAACCGCCCAAAAATCCGGCAGTGTAATCCCCGGACCGGTGGCCTGGGTTACCGCGCCTCGTAGCGCCAGGGCCGGCACGAAGGGAAGCGCTACAACGGCGAGCAAGGCCGAGAACCATACGGCGAATCGGGTTCCTGAATTTTGCCTGCCCACGACCCGCAGCAGCATCCAGGCGAAGGCAACGATCAGCAATCCTTCAGGTATCGAGTTCAGGAGGCGCTCAGCGCCGAGTTGGGCCACGAGCTGCCAGGCGGGAGTGATCATTTCTTCTTGCTCTCCTCCAGCATCTGCCGCAGCCGATTCAATTCCCTGGGATCGAGGCCCCGCTCTTCAAGAATGTTGAGCACCAGTTGCTCATGAGAATTCTTGAAAAACCGGCTGACAAGATGGCGAATTTCTGACCGGGTGGCGTCTTTGCGTTCGAGGAGCGGGGCGTAAATATAGGCGCGGCCATCCTTCATATGTTCAACGAATCCCTTCTTTTCCAGGACCCGGATGGTTGTCAGCACAGAGTTGTAGGCCAGCACCGGCTTCGCCGGAAGGGCATCAAGCACCTGCTGCACCGTGCCTGATCCGCGCTGCCACAGCACATCCATGATGCGCAATTCAGCTTCAGTCAGCGTTGCTGATTGTTTTGGGGGCACCCATGGCTCCTCTCACCTTAAATTAGACGCATGGAATAGAGAAAAGTAACTAATCATTTAGTTGCTGGATCGGGGCTCTTGGTTGCATGTAGCAGGCGAGAAGCAGATTCCTTTTGTGCCGGAAAGCCGCCGGAAGCGGACATGGCAGCCGCGAGAACCCTTTCGTAATCTTTCTAGACTTACCGGCCCTGTGATATTGTCAACTTTTTCTTCGTACTTTCGTCAAATTTGTATTCGTATGAAAATTCAGCAAGTGGCAGTCTGGGGCCTTGGGCTTTGGCTATCGGCAGGGTCCGGCGTCTACATGTTTGCATGGCAGGAACCGGCGCCGAAGCCTGCCACAGGAAGGCCCGGAGTGGTCCGGTCGCAAGGGGTGGTCAATTTTTCCGAATTGGCCCGGCGCGAAGCCTTGCATCCCAACAAGCGGGCTACCCTGCAAGAAGGACCGGAGCGCGAACCACCCCGTCCCAAGGGGCTGCCGCCGGGCGCGATTATCAAATTTGCTCCCGAGAGTAATGTAACCAAGCCGAATGCGGCCACGACCGTGGTTCCTTTCAGCCCACTCTCGCCTGTGCTGGCCAATAACTTTCTCGCGGAGCTCGATAATCACACTTTCATTCCACCGGATACACAGGGCGCCGCAGGCCCGAACCATCTGGTGGTGGCGCTGAATTCGAATATTGCCGTGCAGGACCGCTCCGGCAACAATCTCACTACCGTATCTTTGAACGGCTTCTGGGCTCCCACCGGTAATTCAGTCACGACCGACCCCAGGGTTGCTTACGATCCCTTTAACAATCGCTGGATCATCACCACGTCAGGCGACTTTCAACTAGCTACCTCAGGCGTGCTGGTGGGGGTTTCTCAAACCGGCGATCCTACCGGGAATTGGAATTTATATAAGGTTGCAGTTGACAGCACCAACCAGCACTTCTGCGATTTTCCGACCCTGGGATTCAACAACACGTGGATCGTGGTGATGTGCAACGTCTTTGCCAACGCCTCGAATTCGAACTTCTTCGCGGGCAACATTTACGTCTTCGACAAATTTGATCTCTACAATCACGGGAACGGGGCGCACACCGTGCTCGATACCGGCGGCGACAGCAACGTGACCCCGGCCATCACCTACGATAACAATGTGTCGACGGAATATCTGGTCGAGGAATTCAACGGCAATATGAACGGCGCGGGCATGATGCGACTGTGGGCCATCAACAGTGTTGCAGGGTCGCCTGCGCTCTCGTCATTACCAACAATGCCCGCAACGTCGCCCTGGGATGAGAAGGGGACCGCCAATTTTGCGCCGCAGTCAGGCAGCGCTACCGGCATTGATACCGGGGACGCCCGCATCGGCAACGTTATCTACCGCAACGGCACTCTGTGGACCGTGCATCCCATTTATCTTCCTTGCTGCGCTTCCTCGAATCCACCGCATCCGCCCAACCGAAGCGCCATCCAGTGGTGGCAGTTTGATACCAGTGGCAATACTTTGCAGCACGGCTTGATTGATAATCCGGATGGCAGCTTCTTCCGCTCGTTTCCTTCCATCGCCGTGAACCAGTTCAATGATGCTTTGATCGGATATGCGCGCTTCTCGCCCAATGAATTTGCCGGCGGATTTTATTCGTTCCGCGCCGATTCCGACCCTCCGAATGTGCTTCAGAGTGAAGCCACGCTGAGAGCCGGTGATGCGACCTATGTTGATGAGGGTAAAAGCGGCACCAGCAACCGCTGGGGAGACTACAGCAATACCGTCGTCGATCCGACTGACGATACTTCTTTCTGGAGCATCCAGGAATATGCCGCCTCACCCAGCAGCACGTGGGGGACATGGTGGGGCCAGATCGTGCAGCCGCCCGCAGCGTTTCAGGTCAGTTTCACTCCCTCCAGCACCACGCTGACCGCCGGGGTGGCGCTGGCCGATTTGACCGTAACTGCCCTGGATACGCAGGGACATCCGGTGGGGAATTACAGAGGCACGGTGCACTTTACCAGCAGCGATCCTTTGTTCGCGATGGCGGATTATACCTTTTCAGCATCCGACAACGGCACTCATCATTTTTCCGGTGTTACGCTGTTCAAGGCCGGTCCGCAGACCATTTCTCTCGCCGATGCCGCAAACTCTCTTCAGGCCACGTCGAATTTCACAGTTGTGCCCGGTCCGCTTCATGCGTTGGTAATGAGCGGCCCAGCTACGGCGGTTGCGGGAAGCCAATACAGCTTTTCAATCACGGCACAGGACTCGTTCCAGAATATCGTCCCTGACTATGCGGGTACGGTCCAGTTCTCGACCAGCGATCCAATAGCAACGTTGCCGGCAAACTATACCTTCAACCCCGGCGCTGACAACGGCACCCATAGCTTTAATGCGACTTTACGCCGGGCAGGCCAGCAGAGCATCACCCTCACCGATGCCGCTAACTCTCTGCAAGCCACGCTGAATCTCACAGTTGTGCCCGGTCCGCTCAGCATTCTTGCCATGAATGGTGCTTCTGGGGTGGTTGCGGGGACCCCTTACAACTTTTCTGTCACGGCGCAAGATGCCTTTCAGAACACGGTCACCAGTTATAGTCGAACCGTGCAGTTTTCCAGCAGCGACTCTACGGCGACGGTGCCGGCGAATTATACTTTTAATCCCGGCGTTGACAATGGCACCCATAGCTTTATCGCGACTCTTCGCCGGGCGGGGCAGCAGAGCATCACTGTGTTGGATGGAAGCCTTCAAAGCAGCATAAGTGTGAACGTAACGCCCACGGCCGCCAATCACCTGCTTGTGAGCGCGCCGGCGAACGTGACTCGCGCCAAGCCGTTCACGGTTTCGGTTATAGCGCTTGATCCGTTCAACAACGTTGCCACCGGCTATCAAGGCACAATTCACTTCACCACGAGCGACACGCTCGCGCCTGCTCTGCCCGGCGACTACACCTTCATCGCCGGCGACCAGGGCCGCCATGATTTTCTAAATGGAGTGACGTTGAACACGATTGGCGCGCAGACCGTGACCGCAGCCGACACAGGCATGAATTCAATCGCTGGTTCGGCGTCGGTCAACGTTGCCCATCTGAGCGCCACGGCAAGAATTGTACGTGTGCGCTTGGGACAACCGTTTACTTTGATCCTCGCCAACTTTAGCGAGGACGCTGCGGGTACGCCATCGGCCAGCATTGACTGGGGAGACGGCAGTAGCGCGACTGCGGGTAGCATTCAGTCTGTTAACTCAGGGGGATACACAGTAACAGGAGGCCACGAATATATGACTCCACCCGAACATCCGGTCGTGGTTAGCATTTCAGATACTGCGAATAGCTACTCCGCCGTGGTTGACGTGACGGTACGCATGTGGCCCAGGACCGAATCTCATTAAAATCTGCGCTTATCTGCGTCTATCTGCGGCTGAATTTTTGAAATCTGTGTGAAACCGTGTCAATCCGTGGCTTGATTTTTGCTTGTGGTTAAACTTCCTGCTGCGCTGAAACCGTCTGATATTCCTCGTACGCTCCCTTGAAGTCCACGATCTTGTGGTCTTCAAAGTGCCAGATTCTGGTCGCGACCTCGTCAATCACATCATGGTCGTGAGTTACTAAGAGTATGGTTCCCTGATAACGCTGCAGGGCAATGTTGAGGGCATTGATGGATTCCAGGTCCAGGTGATTGGTGGGCTCATCCAGCACCAGGACATTCGGCTTTTGCAGCATGAGCTTGCAGAAAATGAGCCGGGCCGCTTCGCCTCCGGAAAGGTTATTGGTCAGCTTATTGCCTTCATCGCGAGCAAACAGCATTTGGCCCAGCAGTCCGCGAATTTCTTCGTTGGAGGCGGTGGTATCCCATTGATAAAGCCAATCAAAGACGGTCAGGTTGGGTTCGATCAGGGTTTTGTGGTCCTGGGCAAAGTATCCGACCAAAGCCTCGTGCCCCCAGACGACCTTTCCGCCATCGAGCAACGGGCCGTTGTATCCGCTGGTTTTTCGCAGCTCGGCTTCGGGCACAGTAGCAGAGTTTGCCAGCAGAGCGTTTAACAGCGTGGTTTTGCCGGCGCCGTTGCGGCCCATCAGCGCGATTTTTTCCCCACGGATTACGCTGGCAGTGAAGCTTCGGATGACTTCGTTATCGCCATAAGACTTGGTTACGTTTTCCATCTCCAGAATGTGTTTGCCGGAAGGCCGCTTCAGCTCGAATTTCAGGAATGGCCGTTGGATATTCGACCTCGCCAGCTCAGTCACCTGCAGGCGTTCGACTTCCTTACGCCGCGACTGCACCTGGCTGGAGCGGGTGCCGGCGGAGAAGCGCGCGATGAACTCGTTCAGTTGTGCGATCTTCTTTTCGCGTTGCGCGTTCTGTGATTCGACTTGTGATCGTACCTGCGTCTTGGCCATCACCATATCGTCATAACCGCCGGTGTAGGTGATGATGGTTTCGTAGTCGATATCGGCAATGTGGGTGCAAACGCTGTTGAGGAAGTGCCGGTCGTGCGAGATCACGATGAGCACGCCGTCATAGTTGTTCAGGAAGCCTTGCAGCCAGTGGATCGAATCCAAGTCCAGGTGGTTGGTTGGTTCATCGAGCAACAGCGCCTGCGGATGTCCGAACAGCGCCTGCGCCAGCAGCACGCGCACTTTTTGTCCGCCCTGCAGTTCGCTCATTTTGTGGTCGTGCAGTTCGTCGGCGATGTCCAGACCTTGCAGCAGGATTGCGGCATCGCTTTCGGCGGAGTAGCCGTCCTCTTCGCCCACGATGCCTTCGAGTTCCCCGAGCCGCATGCCGTCTTCATCGCTCATCTCCGCTTTGGCATAAATCTTCTCGCGCTCTTCGAGCGCACTCCACAGCCGCTTGTTACCCATAATGACGGTGTCGATGACGCGATAGACGTCGAAGGCGAACTGGTCCTGGCTCAAAGTGCCGAATTTCTTCGGACGGACGACTGTGCCTTTTTGCGGCTCCAACTCGCCAGTTAAAATTTTCATGAAGGTGGATTTGCCGGCGCCGTTAGGGCCAGTCAGGCCGTAGCGCTTGCCCGGCGTGAACGCCGTGCTCACCTCTTCGAACAGAACTTTAGCGCCGTAGCGCATAGAAACATTACTGACAGAAATCATTGTTTTTTTGGGAACTGCGGGAAAATTTCCGGCCAGGCGGGAACGCAGCTATCCCATTCAGAATAACATGCAGGGGCTTTAGACGTCAGTTGCAGGAGGAATCATGGGATCACTCTCAAGTTGACCGTTACTTGTGAGAGTGATCGCCACGATGCCGCCTGCGGCAATATCGCCAGGCTCGTGCAACCAAATGTCTTACGAGCAAGATTGCAATTGCCGAGTAGTTAGCCGGGTTGTTGATATAAGCCGATCACATTGCCACCCGGGTCGCGGAACCTGGCAGTGATCTCAGGCGCGTCCGCGCCGATGGGCTGTACGATCTCGCCCCCGTTGGCCACGATCGCCTCTACGGTCGCAGCCACGCTGTCCACCATGATGTAAACCAGAAGACCGGGCTTGGAGGCGGGCGGACGCCCTAATACCCAGGTGCCGCTCACCGCGCCGACGGTGTCATCAAAGGCGGTACTGCCGTCACCGCGTTTTCGTGTGTTCCAGCCGAAGATCCGTTTGTAGAAATCGGCCGACCGCGCAATTTCGGTAGCAGGCATTTCGATGTAACAAATCTTGCCGTTCGCAAATTTAGTATCCATAAAGTTCTCCTTTATCGGGTGTTGTTAATTCAAGATCAGGTTTTGTTGATGCCGCTTCCGCTCACAGGCCCTCTGCATGCCGCCGCAGCAGATCGCGGACCGAATCGCTGGCCTCCAGATCATCGCTCAGCGTTGGCGCCCTTGCCCCGGCGCTGAGCAACCGTTCAACGGTGGCAACGTAGTCTCCCGTGTCACGATGCCAGCCATTCACAGAGCCGTGAAGCGCTGAGCCGAGTGCGGTGATTCCGTGCTGGTTGTCTTTCAGTTCAACTTGGGGACGATACTGCAGAATCTCGCGGACCATCTCCGCGTTGCCGTGCCACGCCGCCCACTGCAGCGGCGTCATGTCATATTCGCCGCGCACGTCCACTGGCCATCCCGCGGCAAGCATGAGCCGCACGGCCTTGAGATTGTTGTTTTGCGCGGCATCGGCGAGCCGGCGGCGGTCCTGCTGCGACTGTGTCGCGACCAGATTCGGACGGCTGGCCAGCAAGGTGCGGAAGAGTTCCTCGTCGCCCAGTTCACATGCTTGCGCCAGTTTCAACTCTTGCGGGCTGTGCTGCATGAGAAATTGGAAGACCTCCTCATGGCCGAAGTCGCGGGCAACCTGGTGGGGCGTCCTGTTCCGGCCAAGCAGGTAAATGTAAATTGTCCCGCCGCTTCGGGCGTCCTGTCTTGGGAAATACTCGCTGGAGACGCGCATTTCGATCGAGGCCCGATCGGCCTCCAGGTGCCGTCGCACCAACTCCAAATCACCCAATGCCGCCGCCATGAGGATATCGGTGCGGCAACCACGAGACACGAGATATCGCGCAATCTCCTGGCGGTCGCGGGGATAATGCCGGGCTTGGCCAACACGCAGCATGTGCTGCGCCGGCGTGGATTCGTGCTGGAGATCGCACGCATCAATCTCTGCCCCATGTTCGAGCAGATATTGCGCAATCTCGATGGTTGAGGCAAAGTGCAGCGGTGTCTGCCCATGTGCTCCGCGCGCGCGGACCGCGGTGGGATTGGCTTCCACCAGTTCCTGCAACTTCTCGAACATTCCCAGCCGCGCCGCCGAGTGCGCGTCCACGATGGCGCCGCGCTCGATCAGGAAGGCGGCCATTTCGGGCGCGCACTCATCGAGCACACCGATGCCGCCGGCCCATGACCGGCTTCGTACATTGATATCTGCGCCGGCTGCGAGCAATACATCGGTTGTCTTCCGGTCACTCCGCTGCACGGCTGCAAACAGCGCCTGCATGTCGCCATAGCCGGCCATAGGTTCGTTGATCCGGGCCTTCAATGCAGGGTGCTCTTCGAGCATGCGAGCAACTTTATTAGCATCGCTGGCGCAGACCGCTGCCGATAGCAGCTCCGCGGGAGTGAGCACACGCGACACAGCTTCGACATGCTCTTTCAGCTTCGGCCAACTGGCGAAGCCGTAATCGTGGGTAATGACCTGTTGCGCGTCGGCGAGTTTCGCATTCACGCGGGCAGCAGAGGACGAAGCCAGCGAACCAAAACGCTCAATCGCAACGGGATCGCCTTGCTGCAAATCGTGCAGAAGTTTTTTTGCTTGTTTCTTGAGGTATTCGAGGTTGGGCCGGACAGGTAATTCGCGAGACATCACTCCTCCTTCTTTGTTGCCCCGTGTCCGCTATGACGGGCAGAAGTGAGGTTGATGTTCGATACGGCTAAAAACTCAGGTGGGATCGTCCCTTCCCGCGGACGGGATGCATCCTGAATGCTGACGAAAGTATAGTCGAAGCACCGCAAAGACGCAATGCAACGCAGGCGCGAACACGATTACACTATTTATATGAGTACCCTGATTATTTCTGCTGCCGTCGTCATTGGTTTAATCGTTTCCCCTGCGCTGGTATCCGCTGCGGAGTTTGGCCCGCACAATGCTTTCTTTGCGCCCAGCTCCTTGCCGTTTCAGGCGCCTCCGTTCGACAAGATCAAAGATGAGGACTACCAGCCGGCGATTGAAGCCGGAATGGCGGAGCAACGCAAGGAAGTGCGGGCGATTGCGAATAATCCGGCCGAGCCGGCCTTTGAGAACACCATTGTCGCCATGGAAAAGAGCGGCCAGTTGTTGAGGCGGGTGCAACGAGTTTTCTCCGCCGTCACCGCCGCGAACACCAATCCTACACTGCAGAAAGTAAAAGCGGCCGAAGCGCCCAAACTGGCAGCCCACCAGGACGCAATCTACCTTGACGCCAAGCTGTTTCAGCGCGTGGCCACGATTTACAAGGAACGTAATTCGCTGAAGCTGGATCCGGAATCGTTGCGCCTGGTTGAGTTTTACTATGACGAATTCGTCCATGCCGGGGCCAACCTCACGGAAGCCGACAAGACCGAACTGAAGAAGCTGAACGAAGAGCTGGCGACGCTTTCCAATGACTTCACCACGAAGCTGCTGGCGGCCACGAAAGAAGGCGCGTATGTGACTACCGAGAAAGGCGCGCTGGCGGGCCTGAGCGACGCGCAAATCAGCGCTGCTGCCGAGGCGGCGAAGAGCCGCAAAGTGGAAGGGTTCGTCCTCCCCTTGCAGAACACCACGCTGCAGCCCGACCTCGTCTCGCTCAGCAATCGCGCCAGCCGCCAGGCGCTCTTCGCGAACTCCTGGGAGCGCGCCGAACGCGGCGATGCCAACGACACGCGTGCCACCGTCGCCCGTATCGCACAACTACGCGCCCAGAAGGCCAAGCTGCTCGGTTACCCAAACTTTGCTGCCTGGCAGTTGCAAGACCAGATGGCGAAAAAGCCCGAAGAGGCGTTGAAGTTCATGGACGCACTGGTTTCCCCCTCTGCGGCAAAAGCAACCGGCGAAGCGCAAGACATCCAGGCCTTGATTGACGCACAAAAGGGCGGCTTCAAGCTTCAGCCGTGGGATTGGGATTTCTACGCCGAGCAGGTTCGCAAAGCCAAATACGATCTCGACGAGGAGCAGGTCAAGCCCTATTTCGAGCTGGACAACGTGCTGCAGAACGGTGTTTTCTACGCCGCGAACCAGCTTTATGGGCTGACATTCAAAGAACGGAAAGATCTTCCGGTGTATGCCCCGGGCGTACGCGTGTTCGAGGTCTTTGACGCCAACGGCAGCACGCTGGCGCTGTTTTACTGCGACTACTTCAAGCGCGACAACAAGCAAGGCGGCGCCTGGATGAACAGCTTTGTCGGGCAATCCAGGTTGCTCGGTACGCTGCCGGTCGTCAGTAACGTCGCCAATTTTCCCATGCCTGCCGCGGGTGAGCCCGCCCTCCTCACCCCCGATGATGTCAGGACGATGTTCCACGAATTTGGTCACGCCCTGCACGGCATGTTCGCTAACACTGAATATCCCAGTCTTTCCGGCACTTCCGTAGCGCGCGACTTTGTAGAATTTCCTTCGCAGTTCAACGAGCATTGGGCGACCTACCCGGCGGTCTTCCAGCATTACGCCAAACATTACAAAACCGGCGCGCCGATGCCGGCCGAGTTGGTTGCCAAGATCAAGAAATCGGCCACCTTCAACAAGGGGTACGAGACCACCGAGTTGCTGGCCGCGGCAGAGCTCGACATGAAGTGGCACACGCTTCCGGCAAGTGCCGCGCTGCAGAACCCGGATACGTTCGAAACAGAAGCGTTACAACAAACTCACTTGTCGCTCAGTTATACTCCGCCGCGTTACCGCTCCAGCTACTTCAGCCACATCTGGGCCAGTGGATACGCGGCCGGATATTACGCATATCTATGGACACAGATGCTCGACAACGATGCTTTTCAATGGTTCGAGGAACACGGCGGGCTGACCCGTGCCAATGGCGACCGGTTCCGCCAAATGGTGCTATCACGCGGCAATACCGAAGACCTTGCAAAGATGTACGCTGCCTGGCGCGGGGCGCCCCCGAGCATTGAGCCCATGCTGAAGTTTCGCGGCCTCGAGCCGGCCAGTGCTTCCAAGTAGAGGCTTGGCGTACTAACGAGGTGGACAGTTTGCATTGATCGTCAGACCGGGCGTGTGCTCTTGTTGGGTTTCACACCATGCCAGGCGCCGCCCGAATTATCCTCACAACGAGAAACCCGTAAACAGGAATAATATTGTTGCCAGCATGACCGTCCGCAAAATCGTCCATATTGATATGGACGCATTTTATGCGTCCGTCGAACAGCGCGATGATCCGCAACTGCGCGGCAAGCCTGTCATTGTCGCCTGGCGGGGCGCCCGTTCTGTGGTCTGCGCGGCATCGTACGAAGCCAGAAGTTTCGGCGTGCGCTCAGCCATGCCGGCGGTTCGTGCCGAACGCTTGTGCCCTGATGCCATCTTCGTTGCCCCGGATTTCACGCGCTACCGCGCGGTCTCGCGCATTGTGCGCGAGATCTTGAAACGGCACACCGGCCTGGTTGAGCCGTTGTCGCTCGACGAAGCCTATCTCGACGTTACCGAAAACAAAACTGGCTTGCCGACCGCGACGCGGGTTGTGTGCGTAATTCGCGAGCAAATCCGCCAGGAGTTGAACCTGACGGCTTCTGCCGGCGTTGCCCCCAACAAATTTCTGGCAAAAATCGCCTCTGACTGGCGCAAGCCGGATGGGCTCTTCGTCATTCAGCCTGGCGACGTAGATGCGTTTCTGTCGCCGCTGCCGGTCGGACGCCTGCCAGGCGTCGGCAAGGTGACTGGAGAAAGGCTTGAGAAACTCGGAATACGGACAGTGAGCGACTTGCGCGGCCTGGATTTACCTGTGATCGAAGGTCACTTTGGCCGCTATGGCCTGCGTCTCTACCAACTGGCCCGAGGTCTCGACAACAGCGAAGTTGTGCCAGACCGGCCTACAAAATCCATGTCGGCCGAAGATACGTTTGAGCACGACGTACTGTTGGCAGAAACCGAGCCCATGATCCGCCGGCTTGCGGAGAAACTTTGGTCAGCGGCGCGCAAGGAATCGCGCATAGCGCGTACCGTGGTCCTGAAATTGAAGACCAGCGAGTTCAATATTCTCACCCGCAGCCATACGCCCGGCTCGCCTCCCGCTTCTTGCGAAGAATTGACCAACATCGCCTTGTCGCTGCGCGAGCGAGTGGACCTGGGCCCGCAACAACGCTTTCGGCTGGTTGGCGTTGGCTTAAGCAACTTTCACGAACCCAATGAAAAGCCCAAGGAAGATACGTCCGCGCAGCCGGCCCTTTTCGAATAACCGCGTAACTCTGTCATCTTGAGCACAGCCCGAGCGACGTAGGAGCGAGGGCGGAGTCGAAGGACCCCGAGAATCTATCGCTCACCATGCGGCTTCAAGGCATTTTCACGAGTATGTATATGATCTTTGTGTGCTGAGGAAAAACGGTTTACGCCGTCAGCTTCCGAAGGCCTTGCGTGGCCTGCGCTGTCCATCCTTTAGAAAATTCAAACTTATTCCTTAGCGAATTTTGGGAAAGCCCGGCAGGCCACAGCGGCTATATTAAAGGGTTGCTCTCACAGGCAAGAGCGAGCTGATCCTAAACCAAATCAAAACGGGGGAATGAGATGAAATTCTTTCAGGCCGTATTGTGCTTGGCCGTATTGCTGGTGGTAAGCGAGGCGTTAGCACAAAACGAGCAAACAACTCCTTCCGCACCGGCGGCAACAGCCGCGTCAGAATCCTTACCCACGCCCACTCCTGCACCTCGCCCCACTCCCGCACCTTCAGCCGCCATTCTCCCCGGCAAGGGACTGGCCCAGCATCCATTTCTTTATTGCGGCGAATGGGACACGCGCAAGCCCGAGCAGACCATGTTCATCATCAAGGGCGGCAAGGTGGTCTGGACATATTCGATTGCCAACGAAGAAGAGCTTGATGACTGCACCCAGCTCTCCAACGGAAACATCGTCTTTGCCCGCAAAGGCAAGGGCGCCAGCGAGATTACGCCCGATAAGAAAATTGTTTGGAACTACGATGCGCCGCCGCATACCGAGGTTCACTCCATCCAGCCCATCGGGAAAGATCGCGTGCTGATTATGCAGAACGGGAACCCGGCCAAGCTCATGCTGATTGAAAAAAAGACAGGAAAGGTGGTCAAAGAGCTGGAACTGCCGACCCGCCAACCCGATAAAGTTCACGGCCAGTTCCGGCACATCCGCATGACCAACAAGGGAACCTTCCTGGTCGCCCACCTCGATCTGGGCAAGGTGGTGGAATATGACCAAAACGGAAAAGAGCTGTGGTCGGTGCCGGCGCCCTCAGCATGGGCCGCTGTGCGGCTCAAGAACGGCAATACCCTAATCAGCGGCAACCAGCACGGATACGTGCGCGAGGTAAACCCAAAAGGCGAGACCGTGTGGGAGATTAACAAGGACGATCTACCCGGCTATCCACTCTACACGGTGCAAGAGGTTGAACGCCTGGCCAATGGCAATACCCTGATCAACAACTGGAGCGGCGGCCTCAAAAAGACCGACTGGCCGGTAGTGGTGCAGTTGATCGAAGTAACCCCCGACAAGAAAGTGGTATGGGCGCTCCGTGATTGGGATACCCTCGGGCCAGCCTCTTCCACCCAGTTGCTGGATGAACCGGGGATACCGGAAAAAGGCGAGCAGCAACGGTGAGCCATTGGCCATTGCATCATCGGGTCATCGGGCCATTGATTCATTGTGCCCGAAAGATCGCCGCCATTTGGCTGAACGCTGAACGCTGAATGCTGAGTACTTTTTATTTCTGGTATCAAATCCTTGATTCCTTGGAATTGTCTGCCATCATGGTCGCAGCGGTGTGTTGAAAAGAGGTGTGTTTGGAAAAGAGGCCATCCACATTTCTGTAAACAGAGGAGAGGCATTATGCCGGGCAGGCAGTTCTTAGCGATTGATCAAATTGGTAACTTCGACTATGAGAAATATATGTGCGGAGGCTACTCTGATGTCCGCCGTATATCGTTGATTATTAATGATTTAACGTCAAATCGACTACTTGAAGCAATGGGGGGTGGCAGACTACTCGGCGCCATAAAAAATCGGGTCAACGAGAAAGAAATTGGTGTTTTGGAGACTTAAATAATTGAGCGAAAGCTCAGGAGACATGATGAAACGACGTATTATTCTGTATTTTGGATTGCTGGTCACGCTGGCAGTTGCTGCCAGTCAACTTCACGCCACAGTATTTGATGTCAAGAAGTATGGCGCTACAGGCGATGGCAAGACGCTCGACACGCCCGCTATTAATAAGGCCATTGACGCGGCCAGCGCGGCCGGCGGCGGGACGGTTTACTTTTCCGCAGGGACATATCTTTCCGGTTCTATTCACCTCAAGAGCAACATTACTCTTTACCTTGAACAGGGATCAGTCATCCAAGCCACACCCGACCCCGAAGCTTATGATCCCATTGAATCCAGCCAGAAGCAGTGGGATAAGTACCAGGATTTCGGCCACACCTACTTTCACAACAGCCTGATATGGGGCGAGGGGCTCGAGAACATCGCCATCCTCGGTCCCGGCGTTATAAGTGGCAAGGATGCCCTCACCCGCAAGGCAGACCAGCGCGTGGGCAACAAAGCCATCTCGCTCAAACTCTGCCGCAACGTCACCATACGCGACATTTCCATTTTGCTGGCCGGCCACTTCGGCATTCTAGCTACGGGAGTGGATAACCTCACCATCGACAACATTAAGATTGACACCAACCGCGACGGCATTGATGTAGATTCCACCCGTCACGTGCGCATCTCTAACGTCAGCGTCAACTCGCCCTATGATGATGGCATTGTCATTAAGGGAACGCACGCCCTGGGTTTTGCCCGCGAAACCGAAGACATGACCATCACCAACTGCGAGGTCACCGGCTTCCAGAACGGTTCATTCCTTGACGGCACTTATAAACGCAGCAATACGCCTCCGCTGGCCCACGGTCCGACGGGAAGGATCAAGATTGGCACCGAATCCGAGGGATCGTTTCGTAACATTACGATTTCCAACTGCGTCTTCGACTACGCCCGCGGGTTGGCACTCGAAACCGTGGATGGCGCAGAACTCTCTGACGTCAGCATCAGCAACATCACCATGCGTGATATTGCCAACGCTCCCATCTACATTCGTCTCGGCGCCCGCATGCGCGCGCCGGATGGCGTGCCCGTCGGTTCGCTGCACCGCGTCAATATCAGCGACGTCGTGATATACAACGCCGATCCCAAGAACGGATCGCTGATCATGGGCATTCCCGGCCACGATATTGAAGACGTGAAGCTGAGCAACATCCGCATCTACTATCAGGGTGGCGGCACCAAGGAGCAGGCGGCTATCAATCCACCGGAAGAAGAGAAAGAATATCCTGAGCCCTACCGTCATGGCGACATGCCTTCCTATGGATTTTTCATCCGCCACGCCAAGGGCATTGAGTTCACCAACGTTGAGGTGAGCACCATGAAAGAAGATCTACGGCCGGCGTTTGTCCTGGAAGACGTGAAGGGAGCAGAGTTCAACCTGGTGAAAGCCCAGCACGCCCCGGAGGTACCAACCTTCTCGCTCAAAGATGTCACAGATTTCAGCTTGTTCCACAGCGGGTCTCTGCCCGACACCAAGCTGGAGAACGTGAAAGAAAAACAATTTTAACTGTGTATTTTTCTATGCCAACGCAAAAAGCCTCGCTTCGCGAGGCTTTTTTGCATCTCATTAAGACTGCGCTATTTCGCGGCGCCCGCCAGTTTCCCAGTCTGGGAACCCGGTTTTGTCGCCGCAGTCAACGCCTGATCCAGGTCAGCGATGATGTCGTCTACATCTTCAATCCCAACCGAGAGGCGAATCATCTCTGGCGTCGTCCCAGTTGAGCGCTGCTCGTCTGGGGTGAGCTGCTGGTGCGTGGTCGAAGCGGGATGAATAATCAACGATTTCGCATCGCCGATATTGGCCAGCAAGCTGAAAAGCTCGACTGAGTTGATCAGCTTCTTTCCAGCTTCAAAACCGCCTTTGATCCCAAAGGTAACCAAGGCTCCGGCGCCATTGGGAAGATACTTCTTGGCAAGCGCATGGTAACGGCCCGATTCCAGTCCGGGATAATTCACCCATTCGATCGCCGGATGCGACTGAAGATACCGCGCAACCGCCAGCGCGTTCTCAGAATGCCGCTGCATCCTCAAGTGTAGTGTTTCTACGCCTTGCAGGAAGAGGAAGGAATTGAAAGGCGAGAGGCATCCGCCCGTATCACGCAGTCCCTGCACCCGCGCCTTAATGATGAAGGCCAGCGGCCCGAAGGCTTCGGTGTAAGAAACGCCGTGATACGACGGGTCGGGATCGCTGAAGCTGGCGAAGCGGCCTGAAGCCTTCCAGTCAAACTTGCCGGCATCCACCATCACGCCGCCGATGGAAGTTCCGTGGCCGCCGATGAACTTGGTGGCCGAGTTTACGATGATGTCCGCGCCCCACTCGATGGGGCGGCACAGGGCCGGGGAAGGCGTGGTGTTGTCCACAATCAATGGCAGGCCGTTTTTGTGCGCAATGCTGGCCAGACGTTCAATGTCAGAGATGTCGAGTTTCGGATTGCCTACTGTTTCCGTGTAGACCGCCCTGGTTTGCCTGGTGACCGCTTTCTGTAATCCCTCGAAATCTTCGGCGTCTACAAAACGGACTTTGATTCCCCATTTGGGTAGCGTGTAATGAAACAGGTTGTAGGTCCCGCCGTAGAGCGATGTGGTGGAGATGATTTCATCGCCTGCGCTGGCCAGCGTAATAATTGCCAGCGTCTCTGCCGCCTGGCCCGAAGCCAGGGCAAGACCCGCCGCGCCACCCTCCAGAGCTGCCAGACGCTTCTCGAAGACGTCCGTCGTAGGATTCATGATACGGGTGTAGATGTTTCCGAACTCCTGCAGCGCGAACAGACGGGCCGCATGGTCGGCATCGTCGAATACATAAGAAGTCGTCTGATAGATGGGCACAGCTCGGGCCTTCGTCGCGGGGTCTTTCTCCTGGCCGCCATGCACGGCGAGAGTTGCAAGTTTATGCTGGCGCTTGTTTCCGTTTTCGTCGGCGGACATATCTCAATCTCCTGTTCGTTCCTGGCTGCGGTTGCAGGGCTGGCGGCTGGGCGCAAGCTATCCAATCTTGAATCCCAACAGTGTAACGGAAGCCGGTTGGCGCGTAAATGCGCAACATCTGAATTTCATAGTGGGATGAATCCTGAATTGGAACATACAGCATGCGCGTCAAAATACGCGATTTTATTGCTGTCCGGCGAAATCTGAAACGTTTCCTGAGTCGCGGCCACCATTGGAATGACGGCTTTTCAATTTTTTTGTAATTCCCACAAAGGAATCTTGAGCCGAGTGGTATCCTTGGTGCCCGGGAGACGGAGTTATGCCGACAAAACCAAACCTGATTGGTCCGGGAGGAAGGCTGTTTGCCGAGCCTGAGCCGGGCAAAGAT
>Ga0209166_10001034_pt1 | contig 24937 bp, 24 predicted proteins | sample Coa_R1_3_FD_187151 | JGI IMG/M metagenome (GOLD analysis project Ga0209166, IMG submission 187151) | Surface soil microbial communities from Centralia Pennsylvania, which are recovering from an underground coalmine fire - Coalmine... | ecosystem: Environmental > Terrestrial > Soil >...
GTGTCTGGCACCAACGGCATCGTGGTAGCGGCCCAACCGAACGATGTTGTGACCATTCGCAATCTTCGGTTCGACGGGCTAGCAGGGGGCAACAGTACTCCAGGAATCAACGGAATACGCTGGATCAGCGGCAAGGCTCTCCACATAGAAAATTGCACGATCTTTGGCTTCAGCAATAACGGTATTGACATTGCCAAGTCCGATGGCGGCAGTGCTGTTATTATTAACACGGTTACCGCGAACAACGGCTTCTGCGGGCTGCAAAGTCTGAACACGGTTAACACCGTCAGCACGACGGTCGAGAGATCAGACTTCAACAATGTCGTGTGTGGTGTGAAGTCGTCGGATTTCAGCGCTATGAATATAAAAGACAGCGAGGCATCCGGGAATCAATATGGTTTCATTGCACAGTCGAGCAACGGTATCTCGGAGTTGAACCTGGCGAACTCGCTTGCGGCAAACAACAGCGTATCGGGTCTTTACTCTGGAGGTGGAACTACCACGTCAGTCCTCCGGATCACCGGCGTATCGCTCTTTAATAATCCCGCCGGGATGACGACCGCTGCGAACGGCAATATTGCTTCATGGGTAAACAACTACAACACCGGAACTGGCGCTCCAAGCGCAACTGCCATGCCCCAGTGATCGCATCTGCCAGATCACAGTTCACCACAACAGCATCACTTCAAAAAGCCTTCCCTTAAGGAAGGCTTTTTGTTTGTACTCATGTTAAGATCTTGCCCTTGCGCCTGCTGAATTCATCGCGGATCATAGTTAAGTGCAATTGTAGCAACCAGGCCGCCTAACAGAAGCAGTTCCGCAACAGCCATCGCTTTTTGAATAAATGCCTGAGTGGTGTACGTAATCTCGCGCACGGGCGATTTCCGCTGCAAGTTCGTGCTGCCCAAGCCTGAGCGCCCCCTGCGGCGAACCGATCGACCAAATACCTGCGCGCGGGAAGCTCGATGATCAGCCAGACCAGATGCGCCGTGATCAGCAAAGCAACCAAAAGAAAATATAGGCGAGCCAGTCGGGCACTGTCGAAAATGCATCGGCATGGGTGCGATAGAAATCCAGGAATACCAAATGAATGAGATAGACGGAAAAACTGATCTCCCCCAGCATGACAGCGAACGGTAGAGTTAAGGAGTTTGATGTTGAAGACTGAGGAACACGTCAGGCCCTAGCGCAAGATCTCTTTCCGAGATACTCGGTTTGGTCCAGCACTGCCGTGGGAGTAACTCAAAAGCAGACTTTCTAGTGCTGGGCTTTAGGCAAGGGTATGAGCTTGCCATTATCGGGAAAGGGCAGATACTGGGGCGGATCTGGGCTTACTACAATAGGTTTTCCATTTGCATCGGGAAATGGCAGCACATTCGACTGCACCGGGGCAGGCACGGGAATCAATTTTCCATTATCGGTGAAAGGCAAATAGCTGGCAGGTTCCGCGGAAAGAGCAATGGGTCTCCCATTCTTGTCTGGAAAAGGTAAATAAGAAACTCCATTGGAATTGTTATCCCCATTGGGCTGCATCGGAGAGGAGTATCCGCTGCTCCCCATGGCTGCCTGTGAGTCCAAGTTTTCTGAGCTGCTATTAGACTGAGGCTGTTCTGACGGGGAAGGCTGAGCCATACTGGAATCTGAACTTCCCATGACAACTGGTTCCGAAGGTTGCTCCTGCATTGGACGGGGTGGATCAATGGCTGTGGCAACGCCCTGGATCAATAACTGTGGAGGAGTATTACCCGAAGGAGCCCCTGCTGCATAATTCAAACCAGTTCCATCGAGAATGCGGCTAATAACTTCTGACCAGGTCCCTGAGACGGACATCGGGCTCACGCTTTGGCTGCCAGCTATTTCGGTTCCGCTGCAGATGGCCTTGGTTTCGCGGCAAAGATTTTCCAACACGGTTCGAAGCGGCGCCGTCTGCTCAACCACAACTTTAACCTTGCCATTATCGCTAGTGACTTGAACTGTTGCCGCTGACTGGGCATTAGTTAATGCATTTACCAGCACAAAAATTGCTATGCCCAATCGAACCGGCATTTTGAAGCCAATGTTGTACATAGAACCCTTTGCTCCCGTATCTTACGCTTATAGCCCAAGCCAGCCATGCTGTCAATGCAAAGTACCTGGATTTGATACTAAAGTAACTAAAGGTAAGAAAAGGAAAGCTGGGTTAACAGCTTTCCTTTCAATTCGATACCAATCAGTGTTGAGAATTTCGGGGTGCAATACCGCCGGCACCAGGCTCACCGAGTTGGCAAAGTAGGCGTCGACCATGAGAGTGCCAGGAGGACCATCATGCGCCAGAGTAGCCGAGCCTGCCTCATCTGCGGGCACGTTGATGGTTTGGCCCGGGCCCAATGCGACGAGAAGCTGGTCTCCGGGAGCTATTCCTGCACCTCCATTCAAAGAATAGGTTACAGTATCGGACCCGCCAAAGGTAGCGTTTGCCGTCAAAGTACCATGAACCGTCTGCGTCGTTGTGTTCTGGAAGCCATAAACAGTTATATAGCCTTGGTTGGTGCTCCAGCGGGGGTTATACAGCGTGGTATCTGTCACCGTAAAAGTGTAATCCGTGGCCGTCCCTGAGATCATATGCACCGTTGTGTAGATATACATATTGGCCGGCGCAATGTAGCTGGCCCTAGCTATATCTTGATTTTCGTTCAAGGTACTCGGCGATGCATTTGTCGTATCTACAAACCCAACACCATTAACGAAATTGCACCCCCCAGTGTTAAATGTGGCAGTGAAAGAGTTATTTAAGAAAGTTGAGAATTGGCTAGCAACTTCAAGCGAGTAGCTATGCCCTGCTACGACGCGGGTAAACATGGATTGATCGGCAGTATTGTCGATAAATCTGAGGGGACCTATTCTGCCGTCGGGGATGATTCCCCCTGTGATGCTACAAGGTATAGCGTTGGCCACAAACGGCGACAGCAACAAGATTAACGTCATACTTAATATTTTGGTTTTCATTGAATCGCCTCCTATATTTTTCAATTTCTCTCGGGATTAGGTCGAGAGAATTACTATCCTTAAAAGCGACGTTGCTGTCGCGAGACCACCATCTCTAATCCCCGAAATTTCAGCTAATAGAAGTGAGGGGTACGGCTGGCTGAATTGGCTGTCAACTACGGGAGGAGGAGTTTCAAAGAACCATAATGGAACATTATTTTTCTGGACTGAGCTTCTGCATGTAACTAAAATTGTCGGGCAAAGACAATTTGAGGATAGATAGATGGCCGGCGTCTCCCCCGGGCAAATTACCGAGCTGTTGCTTTGCTGGAGCCAAGGGGATGATCGCGCTCTCGATAGACTGACCCCGCTTGTTTACCAGGACCTGCGCCGCCTGGCTTCTTATTTCCTTCGAGGGGAGCGCCCAGGGCACACCTTACAGCCCACAGCCTTAGTCCATGAGGCGTATCTGAAACTGGCAAAGCCGAAAAAATTGCAATGGCAAAACCGCACTCATTTTTACGCTGTGGCCGCGCATGTGATGCGCCAAATACTGGTTGACTATGCGAGAAGACATCAGCGGCACAAGCGGGGTGGAGGGGCATCACTTCTACCCTTAGATGAAGGACTTGTTTTTGCCCCCGAGCGCTCTGCCGAGCTGCTGGCCCTGGACGACTCCCTGGGGCGTTTGGCCGCGATTGAGCCGCGAAAGGCCCTGGTTGTGGAGCTGCGCTTTTTCGGCGGGCTGGATAATCAACAGATCGCTGAGATCTTAAACATCTCTGCCAATACGGTAATGCGGGATTGGAATTTCGCCAAGACCTGGCTGCGCCGGGAGATAAACGCAGGCGAAGCATGACAGTGACACGATGGGCGAGAGTTGAATCGCTGTTTCATGAAGCTCTGGCAAAAAACGCAGAGGACCGCAGTAAATTTCTGGCCAATGCCTGCCGAGGCGATGACTCTTTGCTACAGGAAATCGAATCCCTGCTTTCTCACTATCAGGCGGCCGATGGACTTCTCGATAAGCAGAACCTTGCCGATTTAATCTCTGAGGAAATTCCTCCCTCTGCTTTTGGAATCGGCCAGCACGTCGGTAACTACGAAATCATCCACCTGCTGGGCAAAGGAGGTATGGGCGAGGTTTATCTTGCTCAAGACCTAAAATTACCGCGCAAGGTTGCGCTAAAAATTCTGTCCAGAGCGCTGGCCGGCGACCCCACGCTGGTCGACCGCCTTCGGCGAGAAGCTCAGGCAGCCTCGGCGCTCAACCACCCCAACATTCTTACCATTTACGAGTTCGGGCGCCAGGGCGAAACGCCTTACATTGCAAGCGAATTTGTCGAGGGCAAGCAACTGCGGGAATGTATTGGCCAGCTCTCGGCAGCCGAAGCCATGAATTATGCGCGCCAGATTGGTGAGGCACTGAAAGCGGCACACACCGCCGGCATTGTTCATCGTGATATTAAACCCGAGAACATCATGGTGCGGGCCGATGGTTATCTCAAAGTGCTTGATTTCGGCCTGGCCAAGCTGACTAGCTTGCAATTGGAGAGCGGCAAGAGCTTGTATGAGCATCTGTCTACAATTGGTGCGAGTACTATTCCGGGAATGCTCGTAGGTACTATCAATTACATGTCACCGGAACAGGTACGCGGACAGCTCATTGACCTGCGAACCGACATCTGGAGCTGGGGAGTCGTGCTCTACGAGATGCTCACCGGACGATCTCCCTTTGAAGGTGAGACGGCAAGTGACTCGCTGGCTGCCATTCTGGATTCGGACCCCGTCTCGCCGAGTAATAATCATGAACTTAACTCTCTGATCACAAAAGCGCTCGCCAAGGATGCCGCCCAGCGATATCAAAGCATGCACGAGGCGCTGCAGGATTTGCTTCGGATTGATATTGCCGGCAACCATGTGTCGCGAGACTATATTGTTTCGCGGCGGCGGCCTGTCGTAAGACTGCTCCATCGGACTCGCAGCCAATTACGTTTGTGGCCGTCTTTAGCATTGTTGCTTGCGTTCGTATCGCTGGCGGGGTTAGCGGTCTGGTATAGGAGCAGGAGCCAGCAGACATTTTACGTAGCGGGCGCAAAGCGCCTGACCACTAGCGGCAATGTGACTCGAATTGCCATCTCTCCTGATCACAACTACATGGCATACACCCTGCAAACCAAGGCAGGCCAAACCCTCAGGGTTCGCCAGATCGAAACTTATGCCGATGCGGAGAAGATTCCACCAGCTTCGGGCCGTTACTTAGGGATTACGTTTTCCCGAAACGGACAACTCATTTATTACGTATTCCAACGCAAACTCTATCGTGTTCCTTTACTTGGCGGTGATCCAAGGCTTGTGGCCGAGGGGTGGGTTCGTCTGTCAGCTTTTCGAGCGATGATCGTCAATTCGCATTCGAGCGGATCGAGAGCGACTCGCGGCCCTCTCTTATCGTTCGAAGCACCGAAGCGGGTAGCGAGAGGAAGCTTCTGACGTTAAAAGGCAAGGATGGGTTCGAGACAGGGCTCGTCTGGTCGCCGGATGGAGATTTCATATTATCCGGCGTTCATGGCCAATCTCCTGGAATCAAGATCGTGTCTGTAGGAGTGGCGGACGGCAAGATACACAGAGAAACGAGATCATACCCGTGGTATTGGATGGGAACACCAATCTGGTTGAGTGACGGCCGAAGCTTGCTTGTGCCCGCCTCCAGCATTGACGCCAACCAATCACAACTGCTGGAAGTATCCTGGCCGAACGGTGATCTCTTTCCGGTGAACCGTGCGCCGGTTGGTTACGAGCGCATCGATGCCAGCGCAGACTTCAAGAACATCCTCACCATTCAACGAGATCGCCTTTCAAGTCTTTGGTTGGTGCCGCTTGCAGGTGGTCCTCCTCAACTCATCCCGCAAATGGGGGAGCGGCTTTACGGTGTCGCCTGGAGAGGGTCAGAGACGCTCGTTTCAGAAACCGACATTGGAGGCCGTCCTGACTTTTACTCGATTGCTATTAAGTCGAGGCAGCTACACAGATTAACCGAGGATGGTCATGTCAAACAGTATCCGGCGCTTTCCGCGGATGGGCGATACATGGTATATGCATCCAGTCCAACAAGAGACCGATGTCTTTTTGACTAGCGCCGACGGAATCTCAATATTGGCGCAAGTCGGTTGATGGTGGTCTTCCCCGCCAATTGACGCATTTTACTAAAGGGACGCAATTTTGTATTTGCCTCTTCCCGGATGGAGTGTATCTGGCCTGTATTCGAGGGCACGATCTCTTCTGGAGCCGGTATGACTCGAGCTTGGCAAAGTGATATCAGACAGGCCCTTTGTTGTCTTTCTATCCAGGGGGGAAGATTGGGCTGGGTTTAACTATGACTACTGGCAGCTAAGGTTATGAAGGTAAACAGAGACAACAGAGCGGGAGTTCCGCTCTGTTGTCCCTGACATAAACCGATTATCCAACAGAAAAGAGGCTTTTTCGCTTCAATCGTCCATCAGGCTTTTTAGTGCCCGAGGTGCTATCGAGGTGCTATCACAACCGCCGGAACCAACGACGTGGCATTGGCGAAGTAAGCGTCTACGACGACTCCACCCTTCGGCAGATCATGTGTGATGAGGGTATAACCACCCAATCCTGCGGCAATGTTGATGGTCAGACCAGGCCCCAAAGCTACGAGCGAACGTTGACCAGGTTGAATCGTCAGATTGACACTGGTGGTGCCAGTGCCGCCACTATCGGTCGTTGCAGCCATGGTCACGTGAGCAACCTGATTGGTGGTGTTTTTAACTCCGTATACCGTCAGGTATCCCTGTGCAGTGGCCCAGCGCACGTTCTCCTGCGTCGTTTCATCAGCCAAAACGTCAATATAACGCCCCACACTGGCATTGGTATTGTTAACTTTGAGGTAGATCGTTTCATTGGCTGCCGCGGTAAAGCTAAAACGGCTGGCGTTGACCGCTAAGGCGGGATTGGCGTTGACGGTGTTCACGGTTCCAGTCAGCGCTACAGAACAAGCATTATCAGTATATGCTGTCATTGCTATATCGGCGGTGGCGGTGGAGTCGTCGTAGACACTGGTCTCTTCCACCGAATAGGAACGGCCGGCAGTGGCAGGGAATTGATAGTAATTGGCGGTGGTGGGAGCAACAAAATCAAACTTTGTGCCGTCACCATTTCCTCTAAGGGGCGATGCTGTAGCACAGGTCGGCCCCGCGTAGACTAAGGCCGGAGTCAATAAAACCGCTACTAAAGTGAGAATACAAGCTTTCATGAGTTTTCTTAAGCCTCCAAATTGTTGGATATACAGAAGTTTATCTGGGGAGAGTCTACTTATACCTCCCATTGAGCTCTGTTGTCAAGCAGAAACTCGGGATTTGCCGCTGGAACCACCTCGCTCAAAAGTACAGGCCCATCTGGCCATACTTTAAGAGTGCTTTGGTAGTGGCACTAACAGTCTGCGTCCTCCCCAATCACGCGTGCCCTGGGCAGGCATCATAAAATCACCCTGCGGACGGTAAATGCCAACTCCCAGGGCAACCGCTTGAGAGCCTATTTCCAATGGGTAACGGACGGAATCAACGCGCACATTGCGGCCCTGAGGATGATACATCCCTGCTTTCACTATGAATTGTGCGTTGCCAATGATTGTCCCCTTTGCATCGAGGAGATGAACAAAAAAGAACCAATCGGGGCCAGCTTCCGCCTGAGGAGGTTCCCACCACACGTTAACTTTCAGGTTATCACCCTCGGTTTCAATTCCGAGGGCGTCTAACCTGTAAGGACCAAAATTCACGTTTGTGATGAGAGGAGCTTTCTGTTTCAGTAAATTTTTCAGATCTTGTTGGGAAAGCCAACGTTCCGAATTAACCTTTCGAAAATTGTCGCCCCAAACGTGGGACTCCAGCAGGTGATTGAGGGAAGCCGTGAGGTTTACAGGGTCCTGGATTTCCAGCAAACGATTGTGCTTCGTTTCTGATTTCACTGTTACTCCATCTCTCACAGTGAGCCTCGAAAACCAGGCATTGAATACGAGTTTCTGATCTGCATAGCTGGAAACCAGAGTCTGGCTAAGGGCGGCTTGTACCCGGTTTTGATCTGGAACAGGGCTGAAGACAACATAATCTGAATTCACAATTCCATCAACGCTGTAGGCGGGCACGCTCTGCCAATCAATGGGCAAGCGAACGTGGAAATTCGCCTGGTCCGGGTGTATCGTGGCCTCATAGCTGCTGACGCTCTCGAAGGCGCGAGTCGAATCCCCTGAATCCAGAGAATAAACAAATGCATCGCGTTTCTCGAACCTCAATTCCTGAACAAGTTGCTGGGCTTGTTGGATCTCAGCACCATACTCACCTGAAGAAAGATTGACCCCCCAGATCCTCTCCCAGCGGGATGCCGGGCTGCTTTGCAGTAAGAGTATGAGCAGTCCGATGGCCGTAACAAGCCACCCCCCCCACAGCAGCATTCGCCATGGGAAGGACATGGCCGAGAGTATTTCCAGGAAAGCAGGCATGAATGTAACAATTGCCATGAGGGCAAATGGGGAAAAATACCGAATGATGCCTCCTCCCGTTGAAACCCACCAAAACCAACCGCCGACGGCAAGATAGAGAAAACCAAAGAGGAATGCCCCCCCACAAACAACACCGCTTTGCCTGAAACCGCATACTGCCCTTTGGGGAAAGAGGGCTGTAAATAAGATAAAAATCCCTAAACTCAAAAATATCCCAACGCCGAAGCTGGCGTGAATTTTGGCGGACATCGGGAAATAGGCGTTTACATTCTCCGCCTTCAACAGTTGGACTGCAGTTTTGCCAAAGTGAATATTTTGGGCTGAGAAATATTCTGTGCGGTAGCAAGCCAGCAGTACTACAGCGGAAATTCCGCCAAACAGCAACAACCCGAACCAGAGCAGTCTTTTTAATTTGTTTTTTTGAAAAGCAACTTCTTCACGTTTCAGTGCAAACAATACTATGCAGAGCCATGCCGCAGCCAGCAAAATCAGGACTAAAAGCCCAACGGGCTTGACGAACACACAGAGAGCGCCCATAAGGACCCCGAGGATGAGAAAAGTTGCGGAGGCGTATCGCAGGCTGCGCACAATGGAGGCAGCACCGACAGCAGCTATTGCCGATAAAAAATTGTCAACAAGTCCCCAATGAACCGGCCAATAGACTCCCTCGACTGGTTCGAGGTGATAAAACATCGGCAAAGCCGCAAGAAAGATTGTTGCAAGCGCTAAATCCCATTGGCTCCAAAGACCTAAGGTTCGATTCCAGGCAGCAATGTAGATAGCAACCGCGAATGCAACGATTGGTAAAAACGTGGAACGGAAGTAGAAGTTACGAAAATCGGGATTGAACCCGAAGGGAGCGGTCACCAGTACCGTCCCGGGCGGGCGTACGGTAGGAGCTGCATCGAAAGGATTGATCATGGGCCTGGCGTGAAACCCCATCCAAACGTTGCTTGCCTTTTGAAAATACGTGGCTGCATCATAAGCCGGCGGTTGAACTGCAGCCCGGGCTTTGTGCCAAAGAGCAACGCCGACCGACGCAAGCCACAGAAGAAGTAATAGAAGAGCCAGCCATGATCCTCGCCGTTTCAAAAAAGTCTCAATCATGAGGCTTGGCTGTGCTTGAAATATGTTTTATAACCACAGACGCTTTCTTCAATGTACCCTTTCCCATATCCATAAGCCCTTCCTGTGAGCCGCACAAATCACTGCAATTCACAAGGATGAGAATGCGCCACAAGCCAGACAGAAAGTGCAAGCGCAAATAAAAAGATGCACTCAACAAAAATCCCCAAGTATCGATTCAGAAAACGGACAGTGTATCCCGGATCCGCTACCGCGCGGGCAGGATTTTTGCCAGTCACCAGTTGCATCAAAATGCGGCGGCTTGGGGATTCTATGGATACAAAAATCAGATGACAGGTCAACAGGAGCATAAGCCAGAATATGAGATAAGCAAACGGTCCAGCAACCCAGCTCGAGCTGATGCAGGCCAATTTTGTCTGGTAATAGCGCAAAAAAATCCAATGGACCAGGTAAATGGAATAGCTGATTTCCCCGAGAAGAACCGGGAAAGGGGCCGAAAGTATTCTCGAAATCAAGCCCTTTTCATGAGCAAAACAAAAAATCAAGAGTGCAAACAGCGGAGCGGCGCCGCTATGAGAGAGCCACAGTGTGCCTGCACGTCCAAGCCACACCTCTCCCGCTTTCCAATACGAAGGATGAAAGGGATCTTGATATGCCCGAGCAATACAAGCCAAACCCAGCACGACCAGGCCAATGGCACCCAACTCAACCAGGGTCCCCACGGTCCTGCCGTATGAAAATCGCTCCTTGCTTTTACTCCAGGCCAGGGCGGCAGTCATACCGAGGGTAAATTCAAATAGATGCGGCAGCGGATGAATGTAAATCAAAGCTTCAATGCTGGTTCCGGTAGTGTTCCCCGCGTTATAGGGCACCTTGGCATAGTTGCAGATTGCTATGAGGGAAATTAAAACCAGGCAACTGCAGCCCAGTTTTATCCACCAATTCCTGCTCCAACGATGAATGAGCAAGGGGAACATGAGATAAAAGAAGAATTCGGTCGCGATGCTCCAGGACGGAGCATCAAAAGCGAAAAAGTATTCTTGCTGCCCAAACCAGGATTGGATCATAAAGATGTGGGTAAGAGCCACAAGCTTTGCGCTTACTCCCGGAAGAACCCACAAAGACCTGGGCAGCAGAAACAAGAATAGAAAGAAGGCAGTCATGTGGGCCGGCCAGATTCTTGCAAATCGCGCACAAAGGAAATGCTTTCGCGAAGACCAGTCATCTAAACGCGGGTAGACGTAGGCCAGGATAAATCCGGAAAGGACAAAAAAGAACGAAACCCCCTGGACAAGCACACCGTACATGCCATGATAATCATTGCGGAAACCAAATAATCCGCGGGAATGCACAACAACAATCATGCTGGCCGCAAAGAACCTTAGCGACGTCAAACATGGAATTTTCGTGGCACGCCATGGTTCCGCTGCCTGGGACGAAAAATAGGGGGCAGCCTGCCTGGTTCCAGTCCCTGGATTCAAAGTGTGGACTCCTGCTGCAGCCAAGACCATGTTCTGCTCAGGCCTTCCTGAAACGATGTTCGGGGGGCCCAATTTAGGAACTTTGCAGCAGCAGAAATATCGAGCACATTGGCTGGAACGTCGAATAATCGTGACGGCAGATATTTCCGCTGGACATGGTTACCGAGTATATTTTCAATCGCAGCTATCAATTCGTTGAGGCTGAGGCCTTGACCACCTCCGATATTAAACAGGCGGCAAGCGCCCTTATACGATTTCGCTTTGACCAAAGCTTCAACCACGTCACTCACATAGATATAATCGCGCACCACGCTGCCATCGCCCCAAATCTCTATGGGCTCATTGCGCAACACCTTGCCAAGAAATACTGCCACAACTCCCTGAGCACTGTTTGGCAATTGCCGCTCGCCGTAAGGATTGGCCACCCGGAGGACGCAATAATCCAGACCATGCACATGATGATACAGGCTTAGATATTTTTCGACTGCCAACTTTGCAATTCCGTACGAACATGTCGGATCTGTGGGATGGGTTTCTGGAATGGGTATCGTTTTGGGTGTTCCGTAAACTGTGCCCCCCGAGGAGACAAAGATGATTTTTTTTACCTTCGCTTCCTTTGCAATCTCTAATAAATTCAGCGTGCTGACCAGGTTCGATTCGATGTCATAGATCGGATTCTGATTTGAGGATTGTGGAATTGTGGTTGAAACAAGGTGATAGACAACCTCAGCTCCCTGTACGGCTTGGGCTACGTCTTCCCGGTTTACAAAATCGCCTTCGAACCACTGCACATGCTGATGGTTGGAAATGTTCAGCAAGCGTGGCGAGTGGGGCCTCTTAAAGACAGAGACATCGTTTCCTTCGGCCAGTAAGGCCTCTACCAGATGAGAGCCGAGGAAACCACGTCCTCCAAGAACTAAACATTGCATCTATCCGTCCAGAGAACTAGAAATTCTAGATTATAAGCTTATTGTACTTCCATAAGGTGTGGCTGCTCTATGGAGAGGTGAACAGGGCAGCATCCGTTACATACTTTTCATAAGTCTGCCGCATTCCATCTTCTAAAGCGGTTTTAGAATGCCAGCCGAGCACGGAAAGTTTAGATGAATCCAACAGCTTACGGGGCGTCCCATCCGGTTGGGAAGCATCAAACAATATCTTGCCCTGATAGCCGACAATCCTTGTAATCAATTGGGCGAGCTCCGAAATAGAAACTTCTTGCCCGCTTCCAATATTCACAAATTCTCCTATGTCAGAGGCGTTATGGTTTTCCATCAGGAAAATACAGGCATCGGCAAGATCGTCGCTGTACAGGAACTCGCGGCGCGGTGTTCCCGTGCCCCATACGGTTATTTCCTCTTTTCCCTGCAGCTTGGCCTCATGGGCCTTCCGGAGCAAAGCAGGCACGACATGCGAGTTTTGGACGTCATAATTGTCTTCGGAGCCATATAAATTCGTCGGCATCACACTCAAGAAATTCGTGCCATATTGCCGATTGTAGGCAGAACACATTTTGAGGCCGGCAATTTTGGCAATAGCATAAGGCTCATTGGTCGGCTCCAAAATACCTGTCAGCAAATCTTCTTCCTTCATCGGCTGTGAGCAATACTTGGGATAAATACAGCTCGAACCGAAAAACATGAGTTTTTTGATTCCAAACAAATATGCGCTGTGGATCACGTTGACCTGGATGGCAAGATTCTCATATATAAATTCAGCTGGATGAGTGGCGTTCGCATAAATACCCCCTACCTTGGCCGCTGCCAGAAATACATATTCCGGCCGTTCGCGCTCAAAAAAACTGCGGGTCGCGCCTTGCGACGTGAGATCCAATTCAGAGTGCGTACAAGTCACAAGATTGGTGTAGCCTCTTGCCAACAATTGACGAACTAAGGCAGACCCGACCAGGCCTCGATGTCCCGCAACATAGATTTTTCCATGAAGACCTCGTTTATTCGTGATAATCATACGCGCTATACCCATGCCGTTCCACGAGTTCATCGCGTTGGGCTGCTTTAAGATCTTCCCGAACCATCTCCCTGACCAGATCTCGAAAATTTACGATAGGTTTCCATCCCAATTTCTGCTGGGCCTTGCTTGCATCTCCTAGCAACGAATCCACTTCTGCAGGACGAAAGTAACGCGGGTCTATTGCTACCAGGCAGCGCCCCCGCGCATCGAATCCTTTTTCTTCGATACCCGACCCCTTCCAGATCATGGGAATGTCAAGTTCTTCGGAAGCCGCGCTAACAAACTCGCGAACACTGTGCTGCTCTCCTGTGGCAATCACATAGTCCTCTGGTTTTTCTTGCTGTAACATGAGCCACATCATTTCTACGTAATCGCGCGCATGGCCCCAATCGCGTTTGGCATCTAAGTTCCCAAGATACAGACAGTCCTGCAGACCCAATTTGATGCGCGTTAGTGCCCGGGTGACCTTCCGGGTGACAAAGGTTTCTCCGCGAACAGGGGATTCATGATTGAACAAAATGCCGTTGCAGGCATACAAACCATAAGCTTCCCGGTAATTGACGGTAATCCAGTACGCATACAGCTTGGCCACAGCATAAGGCGATCGAGGATAAAAAGGCGTGTTTTCATTTTGTGGTGTTTCAACAATCAACCCGTACAACTCTGAAGTCGATGCCTGATAAAACCGTGTCTTTTTACCCAAGCCAAGAATTCGGATCGCTTCCAGTAAGCGAAGCGCGCCAAGGGCATCAGAATCCGCGGTGTATTCCGGCTCCTCGAACGAAACGGCCACATGGCTTTGCGCAGCCAAATTATATAGCTCGTCGGGCTTCACCTGCTGCACCACATGAATCAGGCTGCTGGAATCGGTCATATCTCCATAATGAAGAATAAAATGACGGTCGCGCATGTGCGGATCTTGATAGAGGTGATCGATCCTATCGGTATTGAAAAGGGAAGAACGCCGTTTGATACCGTGGACAATGTATCCTTTGTTGAGCAGAAATTCCGCTAAATATGCTCCGTCTTGTCCCGTCACACCTGTAATGAGTGCAGTCTTTTGCATGTTGTTAAGCCGAACAATATCTACGGTATATTGTAGAGGATCAACTCGCGTTCGCCCGCGCCAAAATGTTGCGGGAAGCTCCCTCTGGAATCAAGCGTCGTAATTGATTTTCGTCCAAGGGCAATTTCTGGCCTGTGTTAGCATCAATCCATATATAGTCGAGTTGTCGAAAAATATTGACTATCCTGGCCAGTTTCCCCTCGAGCAATAGATAGGGAGCGACTTCGAGAAGTATCTTTGGGTGGTCGCGTTCCAGAGTCTTGATTGCGCCATTCAGCACGAAAGACTCGTATCCATCGACGTCTAGTTTTATGAAATTAACTTTGTTGATGCTTTCCTGGCAGACCACCTCATCTACGGTTTTTGCGGCAGCCCCAGAAGTGGACACGCGTCGCCCCCCATGTTTATCGTGTACCTCATCGCTGCCAGTGAGTGGCCAACTGGCAAAGAATGTGGGCGGAACGGGGCTCTGGGAAGACGCGGTTAGAATGAATTGATGGGCGACGATCCTGGACTTAAGTTCTGGGTTCATTTGTATGTTCTCTAGCAGCTTGCGGTAGGCAAAGTCAGTGGGTTCAAATGCAAAGACTTTGCCCTGTGCTCCAACCAGCCGCGCCAAGGGAAGCGCATGAGAACCAATATTGGCCCCAATATCAAAAATTGTATCCCCGGGCGTTATTAATTTTCGATAAAGTCTCTGGGTCCTGTGCTCAAAACTCCCCAATAAATAAATCGAGATATCTATCCCCTCTCTCAGATCAAGCACCCACTGGATTCCACCGCGCCTGACTTGGGCGCTGTAGGTTAATCCAACCACTTTACGGGCCCCCATCAGAAGCCGGTAAGCGATCTTAGCAATGACGATTTTTTGAGCGGTCGTGAGCACGAACTTCCATCCGGCGGCCTGTTCTATTTAGAAGAATCCACCTTCTCGATAACGAGAAATAATCGAAACGCCGTCAGCCAAACGACCAGGGGCGCAAGCTTGATTTCAATTGCAATCAGGGGTTTTAACAGCCTTTTTGGGATCAGGCTCCAGGGCTGAAAACCACCTGAAAGCGGATAGACCAGCCAACTGAACCGTTCTCGCCGGATTAACTTAAGAGCAGGAAATTTGCTTTCGAAACATTGTAAGTAGCGGCCAAAAATCAGCTCTGGTACAGCCTGGTTCGCATCAAATGGCTTTCGCAGAGGGTCAAGTGGACCCTCCGGAAAAGGGTTGGCGCTGACAATCAGGGGTTCAGGATGCAGAAGCTTGTAAAAGATCCAGCTGACAACAGTGACCCCAGGTTCCACCAGGATAATTCTTCCCCCCGGCCTAAGCACGCGGCCTGCTTCAGAAAAGAACCGTTGCGGCCGCTCGATATGATGCAGCACATCAACAGCGACGATATTGTCAAAGCTGCTGTCCTGAAAAGGCAAGGCCTGCGCATCGGCGATTACATCCAGCCCAGAACTTGCCACGATATCAGTAGAGATTACATTAGGAGCGTATTCTTTGAGGTTGCCAAAGCCCCCTCCTATTTCAAGAGACCTGCCAGGGCGGCATGCGGTTAGAATACGCTGATAAAAATCAGCATAGATTGCGCGCAGCACAGGCTTTTTACGCCAGGTTTCCCGGTGCTCTTCGAGTATTTGTTGCGACATGAATCTTAGAATGCTTTCAGTTTACGAAAAGCAAAGACCACCATCCTCAAGAGCAACAAGCCATGGCGGAAGCGAGAAATCTGAGTCGTACCGTAGACTCTGCTTGCATAGGTAATAGGAATTTCCCTTACCTTCAAATTTAATTTAGTTGCGCCAAAGATCAAATCGAAATCGCCAAATGGATCGAAGTTGCCGAAATAGCTGCGATTGGCCTCGATTCTCTGATAATGTGCGCGGGTTAATACTTTGGTGCCGCACAGTGTATCCGTGAAACGCTGGTTAAGCAGCCATGTAAATAAAATTGAGAACGTTTGATTCGCCAGCCAGTTTAGAAATCGCATGGCATCTCTTTCCATTGGATATACGAGCCGCGTTCCATTAATGAACTCTCCTTTCCCGCTCACCAAAGCTTCATAAAATTTTGGCAAGGTTTCCGGAGGCACAGTAAGGTCCGCATCCAAAATCATCAACACTTCGCCGCTGGCATGACTGAATCCCTTTCGTACGGCATCCCCCTTTCCTTTACCGTCCTGCACCAGCACTTTAATGTCGAGATCAGGATAGGCGGCAATCACACGATGGACTTCCTCCAAAGTTCCGTCCTGGCTGTGACCCTCGACGAACATTATTTCCATATCCGGGCAGAATTTGGGAAGTCTTCGGATAGCAGCCTCAATATTGTCTCTTTCATTCCGGCAAGGAATGAGTATCGTAACCGATTTGGGCTGATGTTCAATATTGTGCAACGGTCGGGCGACAATATAGTTGCGTAAACATAGTTGTCGAATCCCCGGCAGAGGAGCTACAAAACGATTGAGCAGCCATCCGATTCCCAAAAGGAATCTAGGCGTCAGTTGCCGCCACTCACGCTTGATAACTTCAAATTCTGCAAGTTCCAGCAGATTGATGATATCGCTCGTTGAAAGCGAGTTCTGCCGCTCCTGCGGCATCTTAACTCCGAATTTTTCCGCCAAAGAGAGCAACGGCTCCCAAAGCCTGGAATAGTACGTGATAATCAGCCGTGTGTCCCGCGTACAGAAACGATGCAAATGAAACAAGGTTGAGTCACAATTTTCCAAAGAGCCGATTGTATCTGAGAGCAAGATAACGTCGAACGTTTCCTCGATCTGTTCAAGATCATCTGGATACTCTATATCACCGACATGAAACTCCAGGTTGGGATGATTTTTGCGGGCCACTTCGATCATTGCCGGGCTGAAGTCAACGCCGACGCCTCGCGCGGGGTTCAGGAAAGCCAGCAACTTGCCGGTTCCACAACCCAGATCAAGAATCTTGGCGCCAGGCGGTACAAGAAATTGCAAATACCGATAATCTTCTCTGTAATAAAAACCACTCTGTTGGATCCATCGGTCGCGCTCAGGGGCCAGTTTGTCGGCAAGATCGCGGATGCCGCGTTTTCGAGATGAATAAACCTGCCTTCCCACAGAGGAAAAAGTCTGATTCAAATTATTCAAATTCTCCCGCAAAACATATGCCGAATGCTTGTGTTGGGCGGCTTATAGGCTGCCAGGAATGTTTCAAAAATCGCGAGCACGATTCGGAATTTATAACAGCACACTATCTGAGTGTTAATTTACATTTATACCATCAAATTGTCTGCTCGCCCAACCTATGAGCTTTCTGTAAACCTATTACTGAGCCTTACTGAGGTCATGCTGTATAGTCTTCGAAAGGTTGGGTTACGTGCCTCATCGTCATCCAATTGAAGCAGCATGGATTGCCAGGCGTAGCTTGGGCGCGACGATGGGATCTATGGCAGCACGCAAAATAACTCCTAAGTGCAATTGGAGCGGGAATTCGCCCGTGGAAATCATCTGAAGAAGCTCTTTTGGAGTAACGTTTTTTACGTCGATTCCCTTCTCTGGTAAATCGCCAAGCTGGGATTTTTCCGCCTCAACAAAAAAAGAATGCAGACGATTGTTGAGGCGCAAGGTACAGGGCAAGTACGCGCCGAGAGAATATACCTGGCCGGCAACCAGCCCGGTCTCTTCCCGCAATTCCCGAATGCAACTTCTCTCAGGAGTTTCACCGGGGTCCACATGTCCAGCGGGCAACTCCCATGTATAACCGTTCCAGGCAGGACGGAATTGCCGGACGATGGGTATGGTTCCTTCGGGCGTGATAGCAAGAATGGCAACGTAGTCGGCCTGTCCCAAGGAGTGGTACACCTCAGGTATTTGCCCGGGTTCGATCTCGACGGCTTTTTCCACGACGTTCACCCATCTGGAAAGCGGCGTACTTTTTTCAGAAACAATCCGGGGTTTATGCATGGTCACTCCAAAGTTGGCACAACCATTTGTGCCGGTTTTCAGATTTCAGGCATTCAGAACATGTTGGGCGAAGACTTCGAACCCGATATTCTCACGGCTGCACCGTCCCATAGTCGATATTTCCCCGACTCTTAATTACGTTCATGGTTCTGTCGTCTCCTGCCGCGAGGGAAGTGACACCTCAGCAACTTTCACAAGACTGACAGGAACAGACGTGGGCGGACGCCGGAAGAACCTGGTGGCAAAAATATGAAAATACCAGCGCAGGTACGCTGGCAGCCAATGGATAACCCGAAAGCGGCTCTGGCCGTGGGCGCGCTCACGCCATTGCGCCGGTACTTCGGCAATTGGCCAACGGAGGCGATGACATTTAGCAAGCAACTCAATACTGTAGGTAAAACCACGGCTGGATTCGATCTGAACGCGGTCCAGCAGTCGACGCGAGAACATACGAAATCCATTACTGGAATCGTGCGTAGGTATGCCCGCAAAATGGTACAGAGTGAAAGAAGCTGCGCGAACCAGCATGGCCTTTAGCCAGGGGCATCCCACCATGTTGCCGCCCCGCATAAAACGACTGGCGCAAACGATATCATTACCTTCCCTGGCCTTTCGCAGCATGCCGTCGACAATGCCGGCGTTGTAATCGTCATCGGCCGCATAGACCAGGACATACGGAGCACTGCCGTACTGAAAGCCGGTCATTACCGCCTGGTGCGCTCCGCGGCCTCGATTCCTGACAAATTCAAGGTTAGCAAGTCCACCGTGTTTGCGGATCGCGAGCAAGGTATCATCTTCGTCGAAGTCGTAACAAATCAGCACGCGGTAGCGGGCCCGCACTTGCGTAGCCAGCGCGTGGAGCGTCGCCAGAATATTTGGGCCTTCGTTATAGACCGGAATAACGATGTCGAGATCTGCACTCTCACAAGACATTCCCAATGCCCTCGAAGAATCCCCAAATATCGAAAATCGGCTTGCCCCGGAGGTCAAGATTCTTATACGTGCTATGGGGCGTAGAGAGAATCAACACATCACTGCCGTCAATCACCTCTTGCACAGGCCGCAACTCAGGATCGCACTTCACAAAGGGATCTGTGGTCAACACCTGGCGTGCGTGCATCAATAAAGCGCGCTTGAGTTTGTAGCTGAGTGAGGCACGGATGTCATCCACCTCCGGCTTGAAGGCCATGCCCAGCAATCCCACGGTAGTCTGCGAGAGATCGCGCAGCCGCCGCAACTCGTCGATTACATACAAAACCAGGCCTTCGTTGACCAGCATCGCCGCGTGACCGAGAGAAAACTGGTTGCGGGCAAAGGCGGCGAGCTGCATCGTATCTTTGAACAGGCAAGGGCCAGCGGCGAAGCCGGCGCCCGGAATTCTAGCAGCACGCGGATAATTGCGCTTCATAGCGTGCAGGATAGCGCTATAGTCGGCGCCGGCCGAGCGGGCGATCATATAGAACTGGTTGGTAGTGGCAAACTCGATATAGCGATAAGTGTTGGTGAATATCTTGGCGAATTCCGCCTCAATCGGCTTCACTCTCACGATCTCAGCCGAGATCAAACCGAACAAGGCCGCCACAGCCTCCTCAGCTTCCGGCGTTGTTCCACTGACGATCTGAGGCATGGTACTCAACTCGGTAATTCCGTAGCCTTGAATGATACGTTCCGGACAAAATGCTACCGGGATATTACGTCCGTTTTGCTTCAAGTAACCGGCCAGCCAATCTGTCGTGCCCGGATACACAGTGGAGCGTAATATCAGGAGTTGGCCATCAGTCATATGGGGTAGCAAGTCGTCGATGCAGCCCTTCACGACCTTCAGTGCTGGATTGAGGAACTCATCTATCGGCGTCCCGATGGTCAGGATGACGGGTCCAGAAGACGGAATGTCGCAATTATTGGTCGAGAATACAAGCCGATCTTTAGCCAGTGCTTCCCGCAACACTTCCTCCGCCCCATATTCGATAAAGGGGATGGAGCCTGCCTGGAGTTGGGCGATGGCTTGCTCGTTCAGGTCATTGATCATCACACGCAGGCCTTTCTTCGCAAAAGAAAGGACCAAGGGGATGCCGACGTGACCGGCGCCTCCAACCACCGTCAAGTCAACTGCAGTTTTCGAAGTCGATTTGTGGATTTTCTCCCCCGTGGTGTAGCTTTGGGCCATTATTTATTTCCGAAGGTCAACACGAACGGGCTGAAGCGCTTCATGATGCTCCAGCGGAACATGAAGCTGTCAAGAAAGTTATACACCGGAAGCCCCAAGCGCACCAATGGAGAAGCTACATAGCGATACGAAAGTCCCGCAAGATAGCTCGTGTGGGTTTGGAATCCTGCCGCAGCAAAAACATTAGCTATGTAATGGGCCAACATTGGGCGCTCATTTGCGGTGACGCCCTTCGAACTGTAATAAGGGGAATCTTTATCGCGATATAACCACATGAATGGGTTGCGGCGGTTCGGATCGAAAGCTACAAAGCGGCCACCCGGCTTGAGCACGCGATAGACCTCAGCCGCGCAGCGACTCGGATCGGGAAAATGGTGCACGACGCCGCCCAGAAGAATGCCATCAAAGCTTTCGGCTGGGAAAGGCAGCGCCTCTACGTCGCCCTCCAGGAACTCGATTTTTTGATACTTTGCGCGCGCCAATTGAAGTAACTTGGGACTGATGTCCAGGCCCACAACGTCATATCCCTGCTCATACAGAAGAGAGGTGAATACGCCTGATCCGCAACCGAGATCAGCAACGCGAGCCCCGGGCGGGAGACCGCTTAACCGTACGAAGCTCGCAACCAGCTTGCGGCTGGCGGCATCGGTGAAGACATTGTAATCATCCTTCACCGCGTGCCGGTCAAAGAATTCGATTTCCTTGGATTTGTCCTGTACGGTCACCACGTTGCTTTGCCCCATTGAATCGGACTCCTTACAGGACGCGTGGCACGGGAAGTGGCACAATAAATTTGCCTTTATAGCCACGCTCCCTCAGCTTCGGTATGAGCTCCTCGGCGATATGCCATGAGAAGATGATGGCGTACTCAGGTTGGTCCTCAAATAGCCTGCTCTCTTCCACGACGGGGATGAGTGTTCCCGGCATGTACTTGCCGATTTTCAGCGAGCCTTTAATCTCTACCACGTAGTCCACAATTGCGTCATCGAGCCCCAGATAGGTAACCAATGTGCTGGCGCGAGAGGGAGCGCTAATGCCACACACACGCGCCGCGGCCTTAATATCGGCCAGGATGGCGAGCAGGCGCAACTTGGAGAGCATTACTTCGCGACGAAAACGCTGCAACCGCTCGACCATCTCCGGTCCCTGCGGTTCGGTGCGGACAATCTCGTCTACCGAAGTGCGCACCGGGTAATCACCCTTGCGGGCGGCATAAACGCGGATCGATCCACCGTGCGTAGGAATATGCCGGGCATGAAAAACCTCGAGGCCATGCCTCTCCAGCAGACTACGAAGGCTACGCAAGGAATAATAACGAAGATGCTCATGATAAACGGTGTCGTACTGCAAGCGATCGAGCAAGCCAATCAGATAGTGCGACTCCGAGATAAAAACACCCTTCTCTCCCAACATTTCAACAATTCCGTCGGTAATTGCGTGAACGTCTTCAATGTGAGCGAAGCAGTTTGTGGCGGTAACAATCTTTGCAGGACCATGTTCGGCGCGCACCTTGCGTGCGATCTCGGGCCTGAAGTATTGAATCACGGTGGGGATGCCGCGCTGCTGGGCCAGTTTACCCACATCGGTTGGCTCGATGCCGAGCACCTTGTGGCCGTGTTCTTTGAAATTTGATAATAGCGTCCCATCGTTGGAACCAATATCGATGACGAGGTGCTCCGGCTTCAGGCCTAACATCTCGCAGGATTCGCGGTGCAGTTCCGCAAAATTCTCCCGCAGGATGCGCGTGGTGCCGCTGGTATACGGGTAACCCGGCGGAAAAAGAATCTTTGGATCCACCGAAAGCCCGAGCTGAACCAGTTCACACTTTGCGCAAAACAGCAGTTGGGTAGGATAGGAAGGCTGCTCTGCCGGCACCTGACCGATCATCCGCATTTGATTCACCGGGGGCATGTAACCCAAAAACAGCACCGGCTTCAGGTCACTATTTCCACACACCTGGCACGAAGACACAACCTTGCTCGATTCAGCACCAGCGTCTAGAGCATATGCGGAGATACTCACTCGGAAATCTCTCTTTCTGGGCAACTGCAGGATAAATTATTACGCATTATTGTACTGTACCCCCATTGGCATTGTCCCGATACCAGCGACACACCGCGGGCAATCCCTGCGCAAGCGGAACACGGGGAGAATAACCCAAGCCAATAAGCTTGCGGATGTCAGGACAACGGCGCAGTGTGCTGCCCTCAGTCAGTTCACCGGGTTTGATCTCAATATCGCGCCCAAAGCAAGCGGCGACCTGGTAAGCCAGGTCAGCCACGGTTATTTCTTCAGTGGTCCCAATATGGTAGATGTTGAGATGCGCACCATGTTCCTGAACCAGCATGACTCCCTGAATAAAATCTTCGATGTGACAGAAACTACGGGTCTCTTTGCCCTTGCCCTGGATTGGCAGCGGAATGGTGCCCTGAGGATGCTCCTGGCACAGTCGCGACATCCGCAGTGCAAGCTGCGGAATGACGTGTTCGGCGCCCATATCAGATCCATAAATATTGTGCGGCCGATAGATCACGACCCGCTCAAAGTGCTTGCGGCCAAAGTTGATGGCCAGCAGTTCGCTGATGATCTTGCCCCCGCCGTAGGAATAGCGCGGGTTCAGCGGATCGGGAACCACGAGCGGTACGTTTTCATCGGTCGGGATACGAGGAGGAGTCTGATAGACCTCAGAGCTGGAGGCCACAAATAATTTGCCGACTGCCTGCTTCTGGCAAGCGTCAATGACATTGAGCATGCCCTTGATGCCAACTTCCAGTACTGTTTCCGGCATGCTGTAGAAGAATTCGGTCCCATTAACAAAAGCCAAATGATGGACTGCGTCCACGCCTCGGACAGCTCGATTCACAATATCGGGGTCACGGATGTCTGCTACGATCAATTCGAACTCTCCACGAACATCGGAGAGACGACGCTCCGCGCCCCGTGAATTGTTGTCAATCACCCGAACGCGGTGACCTTCCCTGATCAGGCGTCTGGTAATTGCAGATCCGATAAAACCAGTGCCCCCGGTCACAAGAAAATGTTGTTTCGTCAATGCTTCTCTCCCGCAGAAGAAATCTTCACCCAACTGCTGTCATCCTGGTGCGAATGTTGCACGGCAGCAATCAGTTCCTGTACTCGCAGCCCATCGCGAAAATCGGGATGCGCAGGAATGCCTTTTTCAATCCAGTCGAAGAAATTCCGTGCGGCACGGGAGAGCGGCAGGATACGGCCATCATCCCAGTGGTCTTCTTCCAGATCACTGAGTTCGACAGGCACCCGTTCTGTAGCCGGCCGGCGGCCATACCAGATTCGGAAACCACGCATGTAGTCATTCGTCGGATTTTCCAGTATGACACTGCCCTCCTCGCCGTAAAATTCGATTCTGTGTCCGGACCCGGGGAACGCCGCCGCGCTCATGGTCAACATGCCTGCCGCCCCTGAATGAAATTCCATCGCAAGGCTAACGGAGGTGTCCGCAGGACGCGGATCCTGTGCCATACGGAATAGCCGTGCAGAAAGACCGGCAATGGGTCCAAGAAACCATTCCAGATAGTGCAGCGAATGAGAGACAAAGTTAGACAGGGCGCCACCCCCCAATTGAGTAGAGGATTTCCAATTTTCTATGCGAGCACGGTTTGTATAGTTCTCCGTTTGCCAATTTACGGCCACGTGCCGTACTCTGCCAATCGCATCCTGCTGTAACATCTCCCGAACTCGGGTAAAGGCTGCGATTTGCGTGAAGTTGAAATCCACCATGTTGGGCATGTGGCTTAAGGTTGCCTTAGCCACAATTTGCTGGGCATCGGCCACGCTCGTGGCCAGAGGCTTTTCGGCAAAGACAGGCTTCCTGGAGTGCAAAGCAGCGAGCACGATTTCCGGCTGCGCCGCCGGAGGCGTAGCCACTGCAACTGCGTCCACCGTAAGATCTTCCACGAGGCGGCGCCAATCGCCATAAGCGCGTTTAATTCCTAATCGTGTTGCGGCTGATTGGGCAGAATCTAGAGTCGCGGCAGCAATAGCCACAACACCGCAGCGAACATCGGCACGGAAGGCAGGCACCATTACGTTCTTGCCGTAGCCGCAGCCAATTACTCCCAGCCTGATTTGCATATCAAACTCCTTGTTCAGGCACAACGAGACATCTTGTCCTTTGCCCCAATCAATATTAGATCGCTGTTGGTTTTATCTCTCTAATGTTGTCAGAGAATTTCCCAAACCTGAATTGATTGTATTAATAAAGAGGACGTCATGAGTGGTTCTTGAAGCTTAGGATACTTGTTTAGCGTTAACACGCCCCAGCACACGGTGAAGTGCTGTTGATGAGATAACCGTCGATACTCCCAACCTAAACGCTGCAAGCCACGCATACATTCCGACAAAGGTGAAAGTGATCACAAAGGGCGATGCGGGTGAGGTATAAAGTACATTGGCGACGGAGAATTCTAACGTCGCAGCCAGATATGACATCAATGCGATCGAGGTGCCGATAGCAGCAGCGCTTCCCAGCCCCAAAGCCAAGAGGCTGGTCGGCATCGGGAAGCGATTTCTGAAGAATGTGGCCATCAGTAGTCCAACCCCGCAGAATATAGCGAGGGCGGGAAATACATCTGCGTAGGTTGAGGCCATGACACCAGCAATCTTCACCTTCGCAGCGCGACGAAAGTCCGTGAATTTATGGCCGTTGAAATCAGGAACCACCTCAATATTGAGTTTCAGGGCTGGACCGTTGATAACAGGCCCATGGCCAAG
>Ga0209166_10001038_pt1 | contig 24860 bp, 16 predicted proteins | sample Coa_R1_3_FD_187151 | JGI IMG/M metagenome (GOLD analysis project Ga0209166, IMG submission 187151) | Surface soil microbial communities from Centralia Pennsylvania, which are recovering from an underground coalmine fire - Coalmine... | ecosystem: Environmental > Terrestrial > Soil >...
GCCTTCCCGGCGATCGAACTCGGCGATGAGCATCAGCCAGCGATACTGGGCGGCATTCAACTGTCCGGCCAGTGCGGTGATTTGCGCTTCGAGCTCGGCGAGAGACGCGCGCCTGCTGCCGACGCTCTGTGGGGATGATCCGTCCATGGGAGCCTCCTGAAATACTGGATGGATATACATATCCTACCCCAATCGGCTGCACGAATCACCCTCTTATGTGGGGTTTTACTCCTGTATTTTCAATTTGTTACACCAATGTGGACGCGCTTACCTCGGCCAGCCATGGGATCAAAATCCAAAGGCGGCGCCGCACCGCCGCGGTTGCTGCCCGATCTCGAGGTTCTCAGTTACGGCAGGACGCATGTGGTAGCGATCCAAGATAAAATAGATGTCTTCGCATCGTTTTCTTGCTTTCTGCGGAGAGCCAGTGGCACAATCGATGCCATCGCATCCTTTGGAGCCAGTGTGCTAATTCCCATTCACTCCCCCGATCAACTGGGCTTGTTGATTCGAGCCACGCGCCGCACACAGAAACTGCGCATCGACGACACCGCGGGGACCGCCGGCGTCGGGCATGTATTTGTGCGCGAGGTAGAGCGCGGCAAGCCCACCGTGCAACTAGGCCGAGTCATGCAGCTACTCGCTGAGTTGGGCATTGAGCTCAAAGCGGAAGTGGCGGATGCGGCGCTGCCGGAATTCCAACGCCTGCAATCGATCGGCCTCAAGCCGCTCAAAATCCGGCGTCGATGAGCCAAAGAGAGTTGGTGGTCAGCGTCAATGGGCAACCTGTGGGCTCGTTGCGCGAAGGCAATGATTTATGGACGTTCGAATATTCCGCGGACTGGGCAGCGTCGCCGGCGAGTTTCGATCTATCGCCTGCGCTCCGTCGAGAACAGCGGATCCATGTCGATGGCGCATCGAGCCGTCCGGTGCAGTGGTACTTCGACAATCTGCTGCCGGAAGAAGCACTGCGCACCACGCTGGCGAGAGAAGCTGATGTCTCAGCGGAGGACGCCTTCGGATTGCTCAGCTACTTCGGCGCAGAGTCGGCAGGCTCATTGACGTTGACAGACCCCGCCCATCCGCGGTCCACCGAGCGCGGGCTGAAAAAACTGCCCTTTGCAGAACTCAGTCAGCGCATCGCGAATCTGCCGCGCGCATCGCTCACCCAGGATGCGCCGAAGAAAATGTCGCTGGCAGGCGCGCAACATAAATTGCTGGTGGTGCTCAAGGACGGACAGTTGTTCGAGCCGCTGCCGGGAACTCCCTCGACGCACATACTCAAACCTAACCACACTGGGTATGAGTATCCCGCCTCGGTAATCAACGAATATTTTTGCATGCGGCTCGCCAAAATGGTGGGCGTGTCCGTGCCTGATGTATGGAAAATTCGCGTGCCGCAGCCGGTATACATCGTCGAGCGTTTCGATCGCATACGCACGCCCGGGGCTTTGGGGGTGCAACGTCGACACGCCATTGATGCCTGCCAGCTCTTGAACAAGGCGCGTACCTTCAAATACACGGCCGCGCAAGCGGCTACGCTGGGAGAGACGGCCGAGCAGTGCCGCGAGAAAGCCGCAGCACGCCTGAAGCTTTTCAATTGGCTGCTGTTCAACCTGTTCATCGGCAACGGCGACAATCATCTGAAGAATCTGTCCTTCATCGTCGATGGCCACGGCGTTCACATCGCGCCGGCGTACGACCTGCTGAGCACCGCCGCCTATGACACCAAAGCCTTGGCCGAAGCGGAGGCGCATTGGTCGCGATCACCGCTCGCCATACCTCTCGGCGAGGCCGCCACTTTTGCCGAAGTGCGCCCCTCGCACGTGATCGAGGGCGCGCGCGCGATTGGGATTGCTGCCGCCACCGCGCAGCGAAACTTTGATCGCATGCGAAGTACCATACTTGGCAAAGCCGATCGTCTCATCGAACAGATCGAGCACGAAAACGCGCAGGTACCTTCTCAAACGGTACCCGGTGGCGATGAAATTATGCTCAAGGCCGCCCTGGCGGCGGAGACTCGCCTGCTCAATACCTTGCGCCACATCGTCCTCACGGACATGGTCAAGCAACTTTCTTGAACCGCAGCCGATGGCCGATGGCCGATCGCTTACCGCCGACCGACAGCTGGCCGATCACCGGCCGAAAGCCGCTTACTTGGCCGTGGCCATGGAGGCGTCCCAGCCGCCGCCCAGCGCTTCGATCAATGCCACGCTGGCCTGCAGGCGGGAAGACAGTACCTGCAGCGCGGTTTCCTCGGCACTCAATCGGGTGGTCTGCGCGGTGATGACGCTACTGTAAGGAACCGTGCCGGCCTTGTATTGATTGAGCGTAAGGGCTTCCGCTTCGCGTGCCTTCTTGACGGTCTCATCCTCGATCACGCCCTCCTGCTCCAGTACGCGCAGCGTGACGATTTCATCCTCGACCTGTTGAAAGCTCGCGAGCACGGTTTGCCGATAGCTGTCGACGGTTCCCTCGTAGGCCGCGCGCGCGCCGCGTACCTGCGCGCGCACCAGCCCGCCGTCGAACAGGGTTTCCGCCAGCGTCGGGCCCGCCGCCCAGATGCGATGGGGCAATTGAATCAAATGCGCAAAGGCGTTGCTCGAGTATTGATCTTGGCCATTCAAGGTCAGGTCCGGAAAGTACCCCGACTTGGCAACGCCGATTTGCGCATTGGCCGCCGCCATCCTGCGTTCCGCTTCCGCCACGTCGGGCCGCCGCTGCAGCAGGGTGGAGGGCACGCCCGCCGGGACGGTGGGTACATCGCTGCGCATCCCCTGCGGCTCGAGTGAAAAAGCCGCCGGCTGCTTGCCGACCAAAACCGCCACGGCGTGCTCGAGGATGGCGCGCTGGATCCTGGCGTTGACCTGCTGCGCCTGGCTGGAGAGCAGCTGTGTTTCGGCCGTGACCACATCGGCACGTGCCGCGACGCCGTATTTATAGCGGCTCTCGGCGATGTGCAGCGACAGCGTTTCCGCCTCGACCGTATCGTCGAGCAGCTTTTGCAATTGATCCTGCGCGCGCAACTCGAAGTAATCGGTCGCGAGTTCGGCCTGCGCGGACAGTCGCGCCGCCGCCAGCGCCGCGGAACTGGCCTGGGCCGAGGCGACATTGCTCTCCGTGCTGCGGCGGATCCGGCCCCAGATGTCGATATCCCAGTTGGCGGAGACGCCCGTGGTAAAGGTATTCGAGGTATGCGACTTCGCGCCGGTTGGAACGCCGACTCCATTGGTGAGAACCTCGGATCCGCCTTGACGCTCTATGCCAAAACTCGCGGCAATGGTGGGCCAAAATCCGGCCCGTGCCTGCGCGACCAGAGCCCGCGACTGTTCGAAGGCAGCGGCGGCGGCCTTGACGTTTTGATTCGAAATGTCGATTTGCGCTTCGAGATCGTCCAGCACGTCGTCCTTGAATATCTTCCACCACGGCCCGCGCGACAGCACATCGTTGGGCTCGCTCGGTTTCCAGTCGCCGGCCTCCTTGAAATTTGCCGTCGTGTCGAATGCCGGGCGGTGATAGTCGGGACCCACGGCGCAGGCCGCGGCCAGCGCGGCAGCGCACAGCACGGTAAAGCCACGCGCCTTGATCATGTCGGTACTCCGATGGGACCCAAGCCCGGATCGCCCGACGCGTTGCCGCCCTCGAGCCGCCGTGGCGGCGAATACTGGCCGTCCTTCAGGTGTTTCCAATAGCGGCGCAGGTACAGATAGATGACCGGCGTGGTGTACACCGTGAGCAGCTGACTGACGATGAGGCCGCCGACGATGGCAATGCCCAATGGGCGGCGCATCTCGGTACCATCGCCGGTGGCCACCGCCAGCGGCAACGCGCCCGCGATGGCGGCGCAGGTGGTCATCATGATGGGCCTGAAGCGCAACAGGCAGGCGTGTTCGATCGCCTTGAGCGGATCCATCTTGAGATTGCGCTCCGCATCGAGCGCAAAGTCCACCATCATGATGGCGTTCTTCTTGACGATGCCGATCAACAAAAGAATCCCGAGAAATGCAATCAAGCTGAATTCGGTACCGGTGGCGAGCAGCGCCAGCAACGCGCCGAGTCCGGCGGACGGAAGCGTCGAGAGGATGGTGAGCGGCTGGCCGTAGTTTTCATACAGCATGCCCAACACCACATAGATCGCGACGATCGCAGCCAACAGTAGCAATGGCGCATTGCCGACGCCCTGCTGGAACAGCCGCGCCGTGCCGTAGTCGCCGCCGCGGATGCTCACGGGCACGTGAATGTCCGCCATCTTCTTCGCGATCGCGGCGGTCGCGGTGCCGAGGGATACGCCTTCGGGCAGATTGTAGGCGATCGAGGTGGAGACGGAAGTGCCGGTGTGATTCACCGCCACGGCCGTGGTGCCTGTGACGAAACGGCTGAACGCGGAAAACGGCACCATGGTCTCCTGCGCAAGACTCACCGCCGAGCCGGTGGAGGTGTTGCCGCGACCGGCGTTGGCCAGGGAGTTGGCGGCCAAATTTCGCGCCACATCCTGCGCCACGGAAGTGCTGGATGCCGCGTTCGCCCGTTGCAGCACCGTCGTCCCGGCCACCGCCTGCGTCAACTGCGTGCCGGATGGCGCACCGCCCGCCGTGCTCACGTACAGGTCTTTGAGGATATCCGGGTTCTGCCAGAACTGCGGCGCCACCTCCATGACCACATGATACTGCTGCGGACTGAACGGATTGTAGATGGTCGATACCTGCGCCTGGGCAAATGCGTCGCCGAGTGCATTGTCAATCTGGATTTCCGACAGGCCCAGGCGGGACGCATTGTCACGATCCACGATCAGGTCGGTCTCCAGGCTGCCCGGCTGAAGATCGGTATCCACGTCGGTGATCTCCGGGATGTCCTGCAGCGCAACCCGCAGCTTCTGCGACCAAATGCGCAGCTCGGTCAGGTCATCTCCGAGCAGCGTGAATTGATATTGCGCGTTGGCGCTGCGGCCGCCGGGACCGCCGAAGTCCTGTACGGCCTGCAGGAAGGTGTTCACGCCGGCAACCCGCGCGAGCTGCGGCCGCAGGCGGGCGATCACATGATCGGCCGATATGCGCCGTTGCTTCAACGGCTTGAGCGCGACGGTGACATTCGCGCTCGCCCCTGCGCCGCCGCCGCCGGGGCCGAATCCACCGGCGCCGACCGAGCCTGTGACGGTGGCGACCGCGGGGTCGGCCTGGATGATGGCGGCGACCTCTTGCAGCTTGCTCTTCATCAGCTGAAAGGAGCTCGCCGCATCGCCGCGAATGCCGCCGCGCAATTGGCCGGTGTCCTGCTGCGGAAACAATCCCTTGGGAATCACGATGTACAGGAATACATTCAGTCCGATGGTCGCGAAGATGACGATTACCATGAAGCGCCGGTGGCGCAGCGCCCAGTCGAGCGTGCGCGCGTAGCTCTCGCGCAGATGCTCGAAATTGCGCTCGAATGCGCGTGCGAATCGCGACGGCACGCGATTGCGTTCCGAGCGCAGCAGCAGCGAACACATCATCGGCGTCGTGGTCAGCGAAATCACCAGCGAGATCAGGATCGACACCGACAGGGTCATGGCGAATTCGCGGAATATGCGCCCGAGAACGCCGCCGATCAGGACGAAGGGCAGAAATACCGCGACCAGCGACAGGCTCATGGAGAGCACCGTGAATCCCACTTCCTGCGCGCCGAGCAGTGCCGCGCGCATGCGCATCATGCCCGCCTCGATATGCCGCGTGGTGTTCTCCATGACCACGATGGCATCGTCGACCACGAATCCGGTGGCAATGGTGAGCGCCATCAGGGAGAAGTTGTCCAGCGTATAGTTCAGCAGGTACATGGCGCCGAAGGTGCCGATCAGCGATACCGGCACCACCAGTGCCGGTATCAATGCGGCGCGGTAGCTGTTCAGGAAGATATAGACCACCAGGATCACGAAGGCCACGGCCAGCATCAGCGTCTGTTCGACCTGGCGCAGCGAGGCGCGAATGGTGACCGAGCGGTCGAAGTTCACCACCAGGTCGATTTTCGGATCGATGGAATTCTTCAGAACCGGCAGTTCGGCTTTGACCGCGTCGATCGTCTCGACGATGTTGGCGCCGGGCTGCAGGAATACCGTCACGAAAACCGCCGGACTGCCGTTGTACAGGCCGTAGGTACGGATATTCTCGGTGGCGCCATCCTGCATGTCCGATACCGTCGCCACGTCGCTGAGACGCACCGGGGCGCCGCCGCGATACGCGATGATCAGCTCGCGATACGGGCCGGCGTCGCGGGCATTGTCGTTGGTGTAAATCTGATAGTGCAGGTCGTCAGACTCGATCGCGCCCTTCGGCGCGTTGGCATTCGAGTTCGAAATGGCCGCGCGCACATCCTGCAGGCCAATGCCGTACTTGGAAAGCGACAGCGGATTGAGCTCCACGCGCACGGCGGGAAGCGCGCTGCCGTTGACGCTGACGCCGCCCACACCGGGAAGTTGCGATAGACGCTGCGAAATCACGGCGTCCGCGGCATCGTAAATCTGCCCCTGCGTAAGCACATCGGAGGTCATGGCGATGGACATCACGGGAAACGCGGCGGTATTGAGCTTTCGATACGTGGGATTGCTGGTGAGCGAGGTCGGCAAGTCGGCGTGCGCCGCGGAAATGGCGGCCTGCACGTCGCGCGCCGCGCCGTCGACGTCGCGGTCGATGCCGAAGGTGAGCTGGATGCTGGAGGTGCCGACGCCGCTGGTGGAGGTCATGTCGTCCACGTCGGAAATGGCACCCAAATGGCGTTCCAGAGGGGTGGCGACGGTGGCTGCCATGACTTCCGGGCTGGCGCCGGGAAGCTGCGCCGAGACGAAAATGGCCGGCACATCGACGCGCGGCAGCGGTGCTACCGGCAGCATCGTGAATGCGACGGCGCCGCACAGCGCCACGCCGAGCGTCAGCAGCGTGGTTGCCACCGGCCTTTTGATGAAGGGTGCGGAAATGTTCACGCCGGGCCTTCCGCCAGCGAGGTATCCGGTTCCGGACTCTGAAAACGCCCGCGTACGCGAGCGGCAATGCGGTCGAATGCCAGGTAGATCACCGGGGTGGTGAACAGGGTCAGCACTTGGCTGACCAGCAGACCGCCGACGATGCTGACGCCCAAGGGATGGCGCAATTCGGATCCCGTGCCGGTCCCGAACATCAGAGGCAGCGCCCCGAAGATGGCCGCCACGGTCGTCATGAGAATCGGGCGAAAGCGCAGCAGGCAGGCTTTGAAAATCGCATCGCGCGGCGCCAGTCCTTCGCTGTGCTGCGCCACGATGGCGAAATCGATCATCAATATGGCGTTCTTCTTCACGATGCCGATCAGCAGGATGATGCCGATCAACGCGATGATGGTCAGATCGTCGCCGAACAGCATGAGGGCGAGCAGCGCACCGATGCCCGCCGAGGGCAGAGTCGACAGGATGGTGATCGGATGGATGAAACTCTCGTACAGAACGCCGAGTACGATGTACATGACCATGACGGCCGCGATCAACAGCAGCAATTCATTCGTCAGGTTACTGCGAAACGCCAGAGCGGCGCCCTGGAAGGTGGTGCGGATGCTCACCGGCAGGCCCAGCTTGCGCTCGGTGTCCTCGATACTGGATACGGCGGCGCCGAGCGAAGTACCCTGCGCGAGATTGAATGACACCGTCGTCGAGGGAAACTGCGCGATGTGATTGATGAGTATCGGGCGGGTCTGCACCTCGACCTTGGCGATTGCCGACAGCGGCACCTGGCCGCCGCTCGCGGAAGGTACATAGATGGATTGCAGCGAATCGATCGAGCGGTAGTAGGCGGGGTCCGCTTCCATGATGACGCGATACTGGTTCGACTGCGTGAATATCGTGGACACGATGCGCTGTCCGAAAGCATCGTACAGGGCATTGTCGACCGTGCCCACGCTGATGCCTAAGCGCGCGGCGCTGTCGCGGTCGATGGTGACGTAGGCGGCGAGTCCGTTGTCTTCTTGATTGCTGACGACATCGGCGAGCTGCGGCATTTGGCGCAGTGCCGTCACCAGCTTCGGCGTCCAGGCCGCCAACGCGGCCGCATCCGCGCTTTCCAGTGTGAACTGGTATTGCGTGCGGCTGACGGTGTTGTCGAGGGTCAAATCCTGTACCGGCTGCATGTACAGCGTGATGCCGCCGACATCCGCGGTCTCATCCTTCAGCCGCCGGATCACATCGGTTACGCTAGCCGAGCGCGCGGCGCGCGGCTTCAAGTTGATCAGGTAGCGTCCGCTGTTTAGGGTCACGTTGTTGCCGTCGATGCCGATGTACGACGACAGGCTCACGACGTCGGGATCCTTGAGGATGGCGGCGGCAAGCGCTTGCTGGCGCGTGGCCATTCCCGCGTAGGAGATGGACTCGGTCGCCTCGGACACGCCCTGAATGAGGCCGGTGTCTTGATCCGGGAAGAAACCTTTGGGGATGAGCACATAGAGCAGGCAGGTCAAAACCAGTGTCCCGACGGCGACCCACAGCGTCAATCTTTGATGATCGAGCACCCAGGCGAGGCGCCGCCCGTACCAATCGACCACCGCGGTGAACCACTTGCCCGATTCGGTCTGGGCGTGGGCATTCGGCGGGCGATGCTTGAGCAGCTTGGCGCACATCATCGGCACCAGCGTCAGGGAAACCACGGCGGATATCAGGATGGTCACGGCCAGGGTGACGGCGAACTCGCGGAACAGGCGCCCGACCACGTCCTGCATGAACAGCAGCGGGATGAGCACGGCGATCAGCGATACCGTCAGCGAAATGATGGTGAAACCGATCTGCCCGGCGCCCTTCAGGGCCGCCTGGAGCGGTGCTTCGCCCGCCTCGATGTAGCGTGAGATGTTTTCGATCATCACGATGGCATCGTCGACCACGAATCCCGTGGCGATGGTCAGAGCCATCAGCGAGAGATTGTTGAGGCTGAAACCCGCGAGATACATCACGGCAAAGGTGCCGATGAGCGACAGCGGCACGGACAGGCTCGGGATGATGGTCGCCGGAATATTGCGCAAGAACAGCCAGATCACCAGCACCACCAGGATGACGGCCAGCACCAGCTCGAATTCCACGTCCGCTACCGAGGCGCGTATCGTGGTGGTACGGTCGGTCAGCAGCTGTACGTCCACGCCCGCCGGCATGTCGGCCTGCAGCGAGGGCAGCAGGGCCTGAATCCGGTCGACCACATCGACGACATTGGCGCCGGGCTGACGCTGCACATTGAGTATCAACGCGGGTTCACGGTTCATCCAGCCGCCGAGTTTGGAGTTCTCCGCGCCCGATACCAGCGTGGTCACATCCTTGATGCGCACTGGCGCGCCGTTCTTGTATGCCGCGATTACTTCGCCGTAGTCGTCGGCGTTGCGGATTTGATCGTTGGTATTGATGGTGTAGGCGTTGCTCGGCCCGTCAAGCGTGCCCTTCGGACCGTTCTGGTTGGCATTGCTGATGGTGGTGCGCAAATCATCGAGATTGAGCCCATAAGCGGCCAAGGCGCGAGGATTGGCCACCACCCGGACCGCGGGCCGTTGGCCACCGCTGATGCTGACCACGCCGACGCCCTTGATCTGCGAGATTTTCTGCGCAATGCGGATGTCGACCAAGTCCTCGACCTCGGTGAGGGCCATCGTCTTGGAGGTGATGCCGAGAATCAGCACCGGCGCATCGGCGGGATTGACTTTGGCATAGATCGGTGGTGCGGGTAGGTCCTGCGGCAGCAGGTTTTGTCCGGCGCTGATCGCCGCCTGTACCTCCTGTTCGGCGACGTCGATGGCAAGCGACAGATTGAACGTCAATGTAATGACCGACGCACCCGCGGAACTGGTCGACGACATCTGGTTCAGGCCCGGCATCTGGCCGAATTGCTTCTCCAGCGGCGCGGTGATGGCGGAGGTGATCACCTCGGGACTCGCACCCGGATAGAAGGTCTGCACCTGGATGGTCGGATAGGCGACTTCAGGAAGCGCCGAGAGGGGCAGCTGCAAGTAGGCCATCGCGCCGACGATCAATATGGCCACCATCAACAGGGTGGTGGCAACGGGACGCAGAATGAATAAGCGCGAGGGATTCATGCGCTAGCCCGGATGACAGGTCCGGCCGCCTTCATTGCGATTGCGGCGGCTTGCCGCGCGCATGTCCATGCCGCGCGCCGGGAGCGGCAGGTGCACCAGGCGTGCCGGGAGCTCCGGGAGCGGACGGTTTGGCGCTTGCTTGAGCTGCCGCGGGAGCCGGCGCTGCACTTGGCAACTGCACCTGCGCGCCATCGCGTAAGCGGTCGCCGCCTTCGGTGACGACGATTTCGCCGGGCTTGAGTCCCGCGGTGACCGCCACTTTCTCGCCGTCCACCACTCCCAAGGTGACTGGTCGAACCGACACGGTCCGATCGTCATTCACCAGGTAAACAAAAGTTGTTGCGACCCCGTTGGGTGCTCCCCTGCGTACCGCCGCGTTGGGCATGATGACCTGGTCGTGCAAGACATCGACCTGCAGCTGAACGTTGACGAACTGATTGGGAAACAGCGAGCTGTCGGCGTTGTCGAACTGGGCGCGCAATTTGATGGTGCCGGTGGTCACGTCGATGGAGTTGTCGACGGTGAGCAATTTGCCCTCGGCAATTTTCGTCGCATTGGTCCGATCGAACGCCGTCACGGCGAGAGTCGCGCCCGCATGCAGCCGCTTCATCACCGCGGAAACGTTGTCCTCCGGGATGGTGAAAATGACCGTAATGGGCTGCAGCTGGTTGAGCAGTACGATGCCGTTGGCATCGCCGGGCGTCACGTAATTCCCCTGATCGACCTGGCGCAATCCGACCCGGCCCGTCACCGGCGCAGTGATGTGCGTGTACACCAGGTTCACCTGAGCGGTTTTCACCTGCCCCTCGTCGGCCTGGATGGTCCCCACATACTGGTCGACCAGAGCGCGCTGCGTGTCGAGTTGTTGCTCGGCGATGGAGTCTTCCTTCACCAGATTTGCGTAGCGCACCAGGTCCAATTTGGCGTCGGCCAGCAGTGCCTGGTCACGCTTCAGATTTCCCTCCATCTGCTGCAGAGCGGCCTCATACGGGCGAGGATCGATCTGCGCCAATGCATCGCCTTGATGGACGAATTGCCCCTCGTTGAAGAAGATCTTCTGTAACGTACCCGTGATCTGGGTGCGCACCGTAACGGTCGCGAGTGGCGTCACCGTTCCCAAGGCGGGGATGCTCACCTGAACATCCCCCGAAACTGCCGTAGCCACCGATACCGCGACCGGACCATTTTGGCCGTTACGGCCGCGCGGCGGCGCGGCGACCGGCTGTTTGGTACGCAGGTAGAGCACGAAGCCCACCAATAGCGCCACGATGATCAGCGCAATGGTCAGTGCGCGCCAGTGTCTGGCAATGAATGACCTAGAATCTGGCGGCGGCGCCGGAAATCGAGGATCTTCTTGTTCGGTTGTCACTAAGTCACCAATACGCGAGCCCATGCCGCGGCACGCACTGCCAAACGATCATCCGGGCGAGCCGCAGACTATAACCAGATTCCACCCTGAACTACAGGTGATCGCCGGCGGCATGCATGTAGAACGGCGGAAAACTCGAAAGTTCATGAGCAATTCATGAGCCAATGTAAAGTATTGTGAATGGCCCCCGAACTGCCGCAGGGTTGTAAGCGCTCCAACGGATCGACGCTGGCCTTGGGAGCCTGTCCCAAGTACTCCCGCGGCCGCGAGCGCAACCAGCAGCCGCTCGAGGCCCCGCTCCGCGAATTAGCCAGAGGCGCAGTGCTAGAATTCGCGCCGAACAGGTATCGGCTCGTGACGTTAAACGTATATTAAGGAGCATTGATGAAAGCGATCTATTCCGCGGCGCTCTCTGCGGCGCTGGCCTGGAGTGTTGCGCTGCCCTCGCACGGCGCGCAGACCTGGACCGAGGGCGTGAACTATTTTCTGGTGCAGCCGGCGCGGGCTACCAATGTCGCTCCGGGCAAGGTGGAAGTGACGGAAGTCTTCTCCTATGCGTGCCCGGCATGCAACATCTTTCAGCCCACCATGCACAAGTTGAAACAATCTCTGCCCGCGAATGCGGTGGTCGACTATTTGCCCGCGGCGTTCAATACGGCCGAGGATTGGCCGATGTTCCAACTGGCCTATGTGACGGCACAGGTGCTGGGCGTTGATCAGCAGGCCCACGATGCGATGTTCGACGCGGTGTGGAAGGGCGGTGACTTGAGCATCACCGATCCCTCGACGCGCGCGCTCAAGAGCCGCATGCCGAGCATCGAAGACGCCGCCAAGTTCTACAATCAGCGTGCCGGCGTGCCTGTCGACAAATTCGTCGCCACGTCGAAGTCCTTCTCGGCGGATCTCAAAGTACGCACCGACCAGGATTTGCTCGTGGCGTACAAGGTGGATCGCACGCCCACCATCATCGTCAACGGAAAGTACCGCCTGCACGTGGAATCGGCCGGTGGCACCGATCAGCTCATCGACTTGGTGAAGTACTTGGTCGCCAAGGAAACCAAGTAGCGATACTGGTAACGACATAAACGCCACCACCGACACCGAAAGGGCCGTATGAAGAAGCTCTTCCTGGGGCATCCGCGCTTGTGGATCGCGTTTCTCGCGGGAATTGCGCTCTTTTTGCTGCTGCCGCGCGAATGGTCGGTGTTGAACCGGGTGCTGGTCGGCTGGAACGGCGGGGTGACGCTCTTCCTCGTGCTGATCGCGTACTGGATGACGCACATGAGTGCCGTGCAGATCTGCACGCAATACCTCGAGGAGGACGAGTCGGCTCCGTTCATCCTCGTCGTGGTGATCGTGGCCGCAGTTGCCAGTCTTTTCGCCATCCTGGAGCCGCTTGCCACCATCAGGCAAGTCAGCGGCACGGTTCGAGTGGCGCACTTCGCGTTGGCCGCGCTCACACTGATCAACTCGTGGCTTCTGGTTCCCACCATGTTCACCACGCACTACGCGGATATGTTCTACAGCGCCGCGGGCGAAGACCGGCCGCTGCATTTTCCGAATACGCCCATGCCGGTGTTCTGGGACTTCGCCTATTTTTCCTTTACGATTTCCGCGGCCTGCCAAACTGCCGACGTTTCAACGCAGGGCGCGGGGATCCGCAAGACCGTGATTGCGCAAACGCTGATCTCCTTTCTCTTCAACGCCTCGATCCTAGGTTTCGCCATCAATGTCACCGCCGGTTTGATCGGCGGCACCTGAGCCCGGCAGTTCCATCCACCCGGCTCTTGCACGTCAGTTGGCAGGCGTTTTCACGACGTCGCCGCCCTTCATGACAAAGCCCACGCTTTGCAGCCGGGCGATATCGGCGAGGGGATCTCCGGCGACGGCGATGAGATCGCCGTAGCGGCCGACGGCAATGGCGCCGACGTCGCCCGGCCGCCCCAGCGCCTCGGCGGCATTGGCGGTGGCTGCCTGGATTGCCTGCATGGGCGTCATGCCCCATTTGACCATGGTGACGAATTGGCGTGCGTTGAAGCCATTGGGGTACACGCCGGCATCGGTCCCGAAAACCATTTTCACCCCGGCTTTCACCGCCGCCTGAAATGTTTGACGTTGCTTCAAGCCGATCAGGCGCTCTTTTTCCAGCGACTCCTTGTACACGCCGTTCTTCTCGCCTTCGGCCAGGATGTAGTCGTCGTCGTAGATGTCCATGGAAAACCAGGTGCCGTGCTGCTTGGCCAGCGCGAAAGCCTCATCGTCGGCCAGGCTGGCATGCTCGATCGTGTCGACACCGGCACGGATAGCGTCCTTGATGCCCGAGGTTCCATGAGCGTGCACCGCAACGCGCAGCCCGAGCATGTGCGCCTCATCGACCAGCGCTTTCATTTCGGCAAGATCGTACTGCTGCGCGCCCACGGTGTCGGTCTTGGAGAGCACGCCGCCCGTGCCGCAGAACTTGATGACCTCGGCACCGTACTTGCGCAACTTGCGCACCGTGGCACGGATCTCCTCCGGACCGTTCGCCACCGCCGGCCTGGGCGAGGAAAGCGACGGCGGCAATTCCGTGTCATCGCAATGGCCGCCGGTGGCGCCGATGGCATAGGTCGCCGGAACGATGCGCGGACCGGTCACGATGCCCTGCTCGACGGCCTGCTTGATCGCCACGTCGTCGTAGTTGGCGGAACCCACATTGCGGATCGTGGTGAAGCCTGCGTCCAAGGTCTTCTTGGCATTGGCGACGCCGACCACGGTCCAGAAATTATCGGTGAATTGCAGGTGGCGGTAGCCGCTGAAATGCGGGTCCACCGTCAGGTGCGTATGCATGTCGATCAGTCCGGGCAGCAATGTCATGCCCGGGAGATCCACGCGCCGCGCCCCGGCCGGCAGCGCGGATCCTTGCGCGCCCACCGCGCTGATGCGCCCGTCCGTAATGGTGACCTGCGGCCGCTCCACGATCCGCCCTGTCAGCACGTCGATCATTCGATCGGCGCTCACCACCACGGTATCGGCAGTGGCGACCGTTGCGGTGCCGCCGGTAAGTACTAATGCCCCGAGCAGACCCAAGCAAGAAAAGACCTTCGATTGCATCCTGATTTCCCCGCGAGAAACGCTGGTTGGTTTGTGGTTTTGTGGCGCAACGCTATCACAAGAGAGGGGCTGCGGGTTCGATCGGTGCCAACAGTACATCGAGGCGCGGTGCAGCGGCACCGCGAACGGCCGCAAAGGCCACGATGTGTTCGAGAATGTGCTGTACATAGCCGCGGGTCTCGTTGTACGGGATATTTTCAATCCAAACATCGGCATCCATGGACTGCGGAGGTACCCAGTGCGCGACGGCGGCGGGGCCGGCGTTGTAGGCCGCGAGACTCACCGCGAGCTGCTCGCCGTAGCGATCCAACAATTCGCGAAAGTAGGCGGCGCCCAGCGGCACGGCGATGGACGGATCGAACAGGCCGTCGCGGCCCGGTGAAGGCAGATGCCAGCGCCGGGCGACGGCGGAGGCGGTGGACGGCACCATTTGCATGACGCCGCGTGCATCCGCGCGGGACACCGAATCCCTGCGAAATAAACTTTCCTGGCGCATGATGGCCAATATCCAGTCCTGCGGCAGCTGCGCCAGCTTGCCGGCCCGGGCCACGGCATCGCCGTATGGCCGAGGGTAGCGTAGCGCGACGTCGTCGAATTCGCCCGTTTGAGCCAACGTCGCAATCGATTGGGAATACCAGCCCCAGTGCGAGGCAAGTTGCGCGGCCTGAACTTTCATGGCGCTACCGGCGCCTTCCAAAGCGAATGTCCACTCCGCGCCGGCCTCTTCCGTCATGTCGCAGTCGAACAGTTCGTGCGCCCGAATCATGGCCGGCTCCGCGGCCAGCGCGGTTTGCGCGGCGGGATCGAGCGGCGAGGGCTGCACATTCAGCTCGTAGGGTCGCTCGAGGCGGTCCGCCGCGAGATAGCTGTAATAATCCCGAAGGCCGGCGATCTCGCCGTACATCGGTGCGGCCGCCTCATCCCCCACGGTGGCGGCGGTGGCACGCGCACGCCAGTAGCGCCAACGCAGCTGCGTGGAAAGACTCGGCGGCATCTGCTCGATCCAACGCTTGGCAAGGGCGTACTCGCCGTTCCACAGCGCCGCTCGCGCACGCCATTCCAGCACGGCATTGTCGACCGCCGCCGGCGACAGCGTTTCGAACGCAGCGATGGCGCGCGGGTCGCGGTCATACGCCGCACCCAGCGCGGCGGAACGCTCGAGCCGTTCCTCGACTCCCGGCGGCAGGCCGCCGCGGGCGAGCAGCCGCGGCAGAAGATCGAGGGCGAAGGCAGGCTCGGTGCGCGTGAGCTTGTCGAACCCCGCTGCCAGGGCCTCCGGTTCGACCGGCAGCGACGCTTGCGCCGCCAATATCCGGAGAGCCGACCGCGGCGAGTCCAGCAGGTCCGACCACTGAATCAGTGCAGCCCGGCGGTTCACGGGAACCTCGCCCGCGAACTCGCGCGCCAGGCGCGGTAGGTCCGCCGCCAGCGCGGTGCGCGCGCGTGTCTCGGCCAAGGCCGGCGTCAGCAACCCCTGCTGGCGCAGCCAGGAGAATACCTCCGAACATTCAGCAGGCGGCTTCTGCGGCACCAGCCAGCGCAACAGCGCGGCGGCCGCGAGCCCCTGCGTTTCATGCGTCGCCAGGCGCCCCTGCAACCGGTCGCAGACCAACACCGGGTCGACGACATCCGCCGACCGCGGCAGGAACCAATCCCATCGGCGGCGCTGCGCCAGGCTTGCAAGCCACTCCCGGCGCAGACCTCGGGCCACCGGTTGCGCCGCATGCTCGTGCAGGAAGGCATCGATCGTCGCGTCGTTTTCATCGGATTTGAGACCCAGATCCCGGCGCAATCTTGCCGCGACCAGGTAGTCGTGTATGGCGTAGCCCTCCAGTGCCGGTGAATCCGGGAGGTCCGGCTGGTGAAGGCGGACGCGCTGCATGGCGGCCATGAATTCCTGGCGAATGGCATCGGTGTTTGCCGACGGCGATGCGCTTGCCGATGGCGATGTGCTTGCCGATGGCGATGCGCTTGCCGATGGCGGTGCGCTTGCCGATGGCGGTGCGCTTGCCGGCGGCGACGGGCCTTTCGGCGGCGATGCGCTGCAGAGAGACACATTGGCGAAAACAATCAAGGCGCGGAGCAGTGCGATCAGGCGGGTCGACATGACGTCATTATGGTGTTTGAATGGCTGCCGAATGAAATCAAAAGTCGTGGCGATCTTGGAATCGCGCACGGGCACCCACCTTGCGGATCTGGTTGCACGCCGAGGCGGTGAGCCCCTGCTGGCGCCGGCGCTGGAAGAGGTGCCCGATGTGGACCCTCGAGCGGTGAGCTCGCTGCTCGAACGATGGCGGACCGAGCCCTTCCAAGTCTGCATTTTTCAGACCGGCGTGGGGACGCGTGCACTGTTCGCGGCGACCGATGCGGCCGGTTCGACCGAGGAACTCAAACAATTCCTGGCCTCGTCCCGGGTGGTGGTGCGCGGGCCGAAGCCGGTGGGCGAATTGAGCGCGCGCAACATTCGCATCGACATGCGGGCTGAGTCTCCATTTACCACCGAGACGGTGCTGGCCGCACTGGCCGGCACCGAGGTCAAGGGCTTCTCCATCCTGGTGCAGCGCTACGGTGCGACCAACCAAGTGCTTGCCGCGGCGCTTGAAGCCCGAGGCGCCAGGGTGCATGAAATCGCCACCTATCGCTGGGCGTTGCCGGCCAATACCCAGCCCCTCACCGAACTGCTGCAGGCATTGGGCAGGGGCCAGGTCGATGCCGTGATCTTCACCAGCGCGGTCCAAATGCACAACCTGTACGCTATGGCGCAGCAGGCTGGGAGTGCAGCGCATTTGGCGGGTCAATTAAACCGTTCCATCGTGGCGTCCATCGGACCTGTTTGCTCGCGCACGCTGCGCGACTATGGGGTGAGGCCGACGCTGGAAGCCAGTCCGCCGAAACTCGGTCCCCTGTTGACGGCGCTCGAGTCGGCGCTGAGCGGTGCATGAAGGACCAAAACGCTCCTGCTAGCTGCTTCCGCCCACAGAGGGGGAGTCGCTGGCGGGGAACGATTCTTCCAGCGCTTCATCCAGCAATTCATCCGTGTGGCGTTTGTCATGCGCCGGCGCATGCTTGCGCAGGTAGGCGGCGGCATAGGAACACGCCGGATTGACGGACCACCCCCGCTCCCCGGCGACCTTCAGCGCCGCGCGCATCAGTTCGGCGGCCACGCCGCGTCCGCCAATCGCCGGCGGAACGCCGGTATGCGTAATGGTCATGACGCCGTCCGCTACCGTGTAGTCCAATTCCGCGCGATGGCCGTCGACTTGCGTGCTGAACTGATGTGCCGCTGGGTCGTGATCAATGATGTTCATGTTCTGGGTGCTCCGGCGGATGCTCCGGAGGGTGTTCGGGACGAGGCGGAGTACGAGGCGGCGCTTCTGATCTCTCGGGTGGAGTTCGCTGCTCCGGCTGCCGGCGTTCCTCTGCTGGAGCGGGCTGCCGCGCAGGCTGCGCTTCGCGAGGCGGAGGCGCCTCTCGAGCGGGTGGTGCTTCGCGGCGTGGCGTAGCTTCGCGCGGGACCGGCGGTGGTGGTGCTTCGCGGCGTGGCGCGGCTTCGCGCGGGACCGACGGCGGCGCTTCGCGGCGTGGTGCGGCTTCGCGCGGTATTACATCGCGAGTCGGCGCGCGATCGGGCGCGGCATCTTGCGCCGGACGCGGCGTGCTCACGCGCGGCTGCGGACTCGGGCGCGCCATGCTCGTGCCGGCGTGTTGCGCGGGCACCGGATTCGAGAAATTCCCGGCGCGGGGCGTGGCGGCGATCGGTGGATTGCCACGGTTGGAAGCGGCGCGCAGCTGGGGATTCGAGCGCGCGGTCTGCTCATGTTCCCGCTGGATGGGGGTGGCCGCGATGTGGCGATCGCGCGCCGCCGCCAGCTCCCCCGACGTGGGCTGGGCGCGAACGCCGCCGTTGCCGCCGTTGAAACTCACTCGATTTACGGTGACGTCGTTGACGACGGTTTTATTGTAGATATTGGTGATGTGCGTCGACCCGACGTTGACGACGGCGCGATTGTAATAAAGTCGTCCTCCCTGCCAGTAACCGCCCTCATAGCCTCTGCCGCCGTAGCCGTAGCCGTAATTGACGCCGCCATAGAAGCCCACCGTGGGGCCCCAGTAGCCGGTGTGCCATAGATACACACCGTCCCCGAAGGCCCAGTAGCCGGGAGTCCAGAGGTAATCGGGCTGCGGCGCCTCGACCCATGTGCCCGGTACCCAGTAGTAGTCCTGGATGTCGTCGCCCCAGGCCCAGTATCCGGGTGTCCACAGATACCCATCTCCGGGAATCGGCGGCTGGTCATACACCGGCAGTTCCGGTGGGGCGATGGTGACCGACACATTGATCTGCCCCAGTCCGAGCAGGGGGGCGAACAGGAGCATGGCGGGTAGGAGGGAGCGAATCCAGGCATTGGGAAGCATGATTTTCTCCGAGCGAAGCCGCGTCGCCGCGAGCAGACTCTTAAATAGGATCACTATACCGATGCGCTGTTTCGTCCTCATCAGCACGCTGTGGGCACCCTCTGTAGGATATCGCTTATAGGTGGGCACCATAAGATGCTACTCCTCGACGTATTCGGCATCCTGCAGCGCAAACGGGGGATCTTGCTGAGAATCGTATGCTGGCACCCATGACACCGGCCGCTCCTGCGATCGCCCAGAACGCGGATGTTCGATTCCTGGGCAAGCTGCTGGGCGATGTGATCCGTACCTACGGCGGCGAGCCATTGCTCGATCGCATCGAAGCGATTCGCGCCGCATCCGTCGATCGCCACCGCGGGATCGCCAATCCCCGCGGCCTCGCGGCCGGCTGGGAGAGCCTGTCGCTGGGCGAGACGCTGGCCTTCGTGCGCAGCTTCATGCTGTTTTCCATGCTGGCGAATCTGGCCGAGGACCGGCAGGGCGCGGCCGCCGAAAAGGACAGCACGCTGGCCTCCGCCCTCGATTTTCTGCGCGGACAGGGTGTCGAGCGGGCCGCTGCCGCCGACTTGTTCGACCACGCGTTCATCACCCCGGTGCTGACGGCGCACCCCACCGAAGTCATGCGCAAGAGCATGCTGGATCACCGCAATCGCATTGCCGCACTGATGGCGCAACGCGACTCAGGCGCGAAGGAGACCGCGGACGGCGAGGTGATCGAAGAGGCCATCACCGCGCAAATCGCCTTCCTCTGGCAAACGCGGGCGCTTAGGCACGAACGGCTGTACGTCGCCGATGAAGTCGATACCGCGCTGACCTATCTGCGCGATATCTTCATGCCTATCATACCGGTGCTGTACGCGCGCTGGGAGCGCCTCCTGGGCAGCCGCCCCAAGAGTTTCCTGCGGCTCGGCAGCTGGATCGGCGGCGACCGCGATGGCAATCCGCATGTCACCGCGGAATCACTGCGCCTCGCGCTGGGGCGTGCCAGCCAGGCGTTGCTGGCCGATTATTTGCAACAACTCAATGCACTCGGGGCGGAGCTGTCCCTGTCCAGTGAGCTCGCCGCCGTCTCCGAGCCTCTGCAGGAGTTGGCGCAGCGTGGCGGGGATGTGAACCCGGCGCGCGCCGACGAACCGTATCGGCGGGCCATCACCGGGATGTATGCCCGTTTGGCCGCGACCTATCAAAGTCTCACCGGCCGGGTGCCGCCGCGCCCCGCCACCGTCGAGGCGCCTGCCTATCCTGATGCCGCGAGCCTGCGGGCCGATCTGGAAGTGATCGAGGATTCATTGAAATCCACGAGCCGGCTGCACAACGGGGGCGGCTCGCTGGCTCGTCTCAATCGCGCGGTAGAGACCTTCGGTTTTCATTTGGCCACATTGGACCTTCGGCAAAATGCCGATGTGCACGGTCGGGTGGTTGCGGAACTCCTGAAAGTGGCGGGCGTCGCGGACGACTATTCCGCACTCGGCGAATCAGAACGCATCGCACTGTTGCGCCGCGAGCTTGCCGGCGAACGATTGCTGGCAAGCCCCTATGCCGGCTATTCGCCCGAAACGCTGTCCGAACTCGGCATCGTGCGTGCGGCCGCCGAGGCGCACCGGCGCTACGGCCCCGACTGCATCCGTTTCTACGTGATATCCAAGTGCGAGAGCGTGTCCGATCTGCTGGAGGTCAACATTCTGCTCAAGGAAGCGGGGCTGTACCGCGCCTCCCAGAGTGCCCCGGCTGCGATCATGGCGGTGCCGCTGTTCGAAACCATTGCCGATCTGGAAAGAGCGGCGGATGTGATGCAGGCGTGGCTGCAATTGCCGGAGACTGCGGCGGCCACCAAGGCCTTCGGCTTTCAAGAAGTCATGGTGGGTTATTCGGACTCGAACAAAGACGGCGGCTACTTGACCTCGGTGTGGAGCCTGCACCAGGCCTCGCACAAGCTCGCCGCGGTGTTCGAGGGCCGGCGTACTCCCATGCAGATATTCCATGGCCGCGGCGGTGCCGTCGGCCGTGGCGGCGGTTCATCTTTTGCGGCGATTCGCGCGCAACCGTCCGGCACGGTGCGCGGCCGCATTCGCATTACCGAACAGGGCGAAATCATCGCCGCCAAGTACGGCACCTGCGAAAGCGCCGCCGCGAATCTCGAGTCGATCGCAGCGGCAACGCTGTTGGCCTCGCTCGAGAAGCCGGCGTTGTCCGCACAGGATGCCCCGCGCTTCGCCGCCGCGATGGAAAGTCTTTCCAACGAGGCGTTTCGCGCCTACCGCGCGCTGGTGTACGAGACGCCGGGGTTTGCGACTTTCTTCAGGCAGATGACTCCGCTGTCGGAAATCTCCGAGCTCAAGATCGGTTCGCGTCCCGCCTCGCGCACGAACTCACAGCGCATCGAGGATCTTCGGGCGATACCGTGGGTGTTCAGTTGGGCGCAGGCGCGCGTGATGCTGCCCGGCTGGTATGGCGTGGGGCAGGCATTGCGGCGCGCGGATTCAGGATTGCTGCGCGAGATGCTCGAGGCTTGGCCTTTCTTTCGCGCCACGCTCGACAATCTGGAGATGGTACTGTCCAAATCGGATATGGGGATCGCCGCGCGCTATCTCACGCTGGTCGAAGATCGGACCCTCGGCGAGACGCTGTTCGGGCGCATCCGCGATATGTGGCTGGCCACCCAGGACAGCCTGCTGACGATGACCGGGCAGGCGCGCTTGCTGGAAAAGCACCCGTCGCTGGATGCGTCGATTCGATTGCGGCTGCCCTACATCGAGCCGTTGAATCTGCTGCAGGTGGAATTGCTCAAGCGCCACCGCGCCGGCGAAAGCGATTCGGCGGTGCGCGAGGGCATCCAGCTCTCGATCAATGCCATCGCAACCGCGCTGCGCAACAGCGGCTGAGCCTGGCCGCTGACTTGAAGCCATCGTAAGCTGCGCGCGATGCTGCCGAACAACCACTATGGCCCCTGGAACCCGGGCATCCAGTCGCAGGTGCCCAAGGACTTGTTGCACCTGGCGACGATTTTTCGCGCCGACAACGTATCGACCACCCTGGCATCCGCCCGGGAGCTGCGCGGGCTCACCGGCTTCGCACTGAGCGAACTGGTAGTGTTTCGACCGCAAAGGCTGGCACTGCATGAACTGCTGGTGAGAGTCACGGCCGATTTCGCGGTGCCCGCCGGGGATCGGATCGAGGATCTGGGATTGAATTTCCGCGAGATCGCCCGGCTGTTGCTGGCGCGGTATCTGGAACCCGAGATGCACGCCATCGTCGGCGTCTACGATCGGGCGCGACAGGCCCTGAAGGATACCGTCGATACCGCGCTCGGCCAGTTGAAGAGCGGCTGGGGTCCGGAGCAAATCGAGCCCTTCGAACGGCGCGCCGGTACCCCGGGCGACGGGGCATCGACAGCCGCCTACCGGGCGCTGGCGCGGGTCATGTCCGCGCTGTTCGCAACGCAGGGGCAGGCATGGGGCACGAAGGAACTCATCGCCTCCATGGCCGTGAACCTCGCCTGCAATGACTACGGCGGTGATTGCATCGGCCGCGCGATCGCCCCGATGCTCGAGCGGGCGGCGCGCGAACAGGGCTACAAGCTTCTGCCGAAGCAGCAGCACCCGGTGGTCATCAATACCAAGGGGCCTTCGGCCTCCGGCAAGAGCACATTGCGGCCTCTGCTGAAAAGACTCGCCTTGGACATCGGCGTTCAGTGGAGCGACTTTGCGCTGATCAGCCCGGACATCTGGCGCAAGCAGCTTCTCGACTATGCCTCTCTGGGTGCGGCGTACAAGTACGCGGGTGCGTTTACCTCGGACGAGCTGCAGATCGTCGATCAAAAGCTCGATCGCTACATGGCGGGCAAGTATCGGCGCGGCGAGATGTCGCATCTATTGATCGATCGATTTCGTTTCGACAGCTTCGCGCCCGATTCGGCCGAAGCGGGCAGCAACTTGCTCACCCGCTTCGGACAATCGGTGTTCCTGTTCTTCATGATCACCCCGCCCGAGATGCTGGTCGAGCGCGCCTGGAAGCGCGGGCTGGAGTTCGGCCGGTACAAGGCGGTAGACGACACGCTGGCCCACGCGGTGGAGGCATATTCAGGTTTTCCTGACGTCTTTTTCACCTGGGTGCTGCGCGCCGACAAGCGCATTCAATTCGAGTTCTTGGACAACACCGTGCAATTGGGCCAGCTGCCGCGGACTGTGGCCTTCGGCGACAACCAGACTTTCAATGTGCTGGACGTCAAGTCGGTGCTGGACATGGAGCGTTACGCGCGGATCGACGTGGATGCCGGCGCGGCCGAAGGTCTGTATGCGAATGGCGCGCAACTGGCCGCCGACAAGAACCTCGAATTCCTCAAGCGCTGCGTCAAGAGTTTTCGTCGGGTGAATTTTGCGGACCAGGGAAGCGGCCGCGTCTATTTGCGCATCGAGTCTGCCAAGCCGGTGATGCTAGATCGCGCCGCCTTCGAATCGGCGTCGCGCATGCCGGATACGCTGGCGGCGATCCGCGCGGTTGCCCCCGTCGTGCTTACGGAGCAGATACCTCAGGCGCAGCAGGCCGAGTACCTGCGGATACCGGGTGGCAACGGATCGTTGCCGACCCTGGGGCAGTGGGGGCCCTAGCCCAAAAACCCGCAGTGACGGTCGACATGTTCGGCCAAATCCAACGTGTGCTGGCGGGTAAGGCGCTCCGCCAATTCGGTGTCGCGCCGTTCCAAGGCCTCGATGATCTTCAAGTGATCGATGATGGAACGCGCCGCCCGGTCGCTCTGCGTGATGGTGGCCCGGCGAATGGCGCGCACATGGAGCATGAGATTCCTGGTGGCATCGATGATCATCTGCGAGTTGCCGAGCGCAATCACCGCCGTGTGAAAGGCGATGTTCGCATCCGAGTATTCGCACAGGTGTTCCGACGGCGGTGAATTCTGGAACTCATCGAATAAGTGGCGCAGCTTCGCGATCTCCGCGTCCGTGGCGTGCAAGGTACCGAGGCGCGCCGCCATGGATTCGAGGGCAGCCCACATCTGAATCATCTCGATCATTTCGCGCTTCGATTTGCGAATGATGTAGATGCCGCGGCGCGGCACGGTGCGGATGAAGCCTTCCTGTTCCAACAGCGACAGCGCCTCGCGGATGGGCGTGCGGCTGACGCCCAGCGCCGTGGTCAACTGGCGCTCATCCAGCCGCAGTTCCTGCTGCGGATCGTAGATATCGGTATCGGCAATGGCATTCTTGAGCAGGGCATAGGCTTGATCGCGCAGGCTCGTCGCGTTCAATGGGGCAAGAGCCAGCGGCGTTGCCGAAGTGGTTCGTTGAACCAGTGTCACGATGGAATTCATTAGCCCCTCTTTATAAAGACCCCCTGCGCTGTTTGATCGGCGGGTCGATTGACATTAACGATCGATCTCGACTGAGTACGTGCCAGATATATTACATTGCAGCCCGTCTTTCCCAGCGAATAAATGCGGCAGGGTGCACCCCATGACCACTGCACGGGTGGACTGGCTGCCGCCGGTCGAGAAGAGCCGATGTTGCTTGATTTACCATTTGAAACTTAGGTTCAAGCCGTGGCGTGGTCGTCATGAAAACGGAAAATTTCAAGCGCCGTCCGTTTGCTTGACACTCTGAAAGTCGTTCATATATGGTATACCACGATAACGACGCGTGGCTGGTCTTAGACTCGAATTTAATTATTCGGGCTTCGTTATTGGGGAAGGAAAACTGGATTAATCTGCCGCTCGTTTCCGCTTGAGTAAAAACGCATAAATTCTGCGTCACTGCCTAGGCGCCAACCGGAGAACTACAATGAATGAAAAAGATACTAAATCACCGTTAGCGAATCCTTGGATTCAATTGGTCATCGGCGTCATCTGCATGGCGTGCGTGGCGAACTTGCAGTACGGGTGGACGCTGTTCGTCAATCCGATCGATGCGAAGTATCACTGGGG
>Ga0209166_10001039_pt1 | contig 24841 bp, 40 predicted proteins | sample Coa_R1_3_FD_187151 | JGI IMG/M metagenome (GOLD analysis project Ga0209166, IMG submission 187151) | Surface soil microbial communities from Centralia Pennsylvania, which are recovering from an underground coalmine fire - Coalmine... | ecosystem: Environmental > Terrestrial > Soil >...
CGAGACGCCCTCGTGAAGCAGTTGGAGGCCAACGCCAATCAGTCGCTCAATATCAATCCGCTCACGGACCCCACCATTCAGATGGAGACGGCTCCGTATACCGCAGAGCAGACGAGGACCGCAAGAAACCTAGAGTCTCAGGCGGCAGAGGCGGGTGGGCCAAATGCGAATGTGCAGGCGGCAGACCGTAGTATTACGGAGGCGGCTGGTGAGGCGAGTGGGTCGTATTCAGCAGGACTCGTCTCCAATGAGTTAACAGCCCGCCGTGACCAAATGCAGCAAGCCTTAACCTCAATGCAGGGGATTCTGACCGCAGAAGAATCGACCCAGATGCAGGGTGAAATCGCGCAGCTCAATGCGGCCATCAGCCTCCAAGAAGCGCAGATGACCGCGCAGAATCAACTCTATCAGGCCATCGCTAATAATAACTATAACATCTGGTATGAGCAGCCGGGTAATCACCCGACTTACTAAGGACGTATCATGGCACACACGGCTCAATCTCCGCTCGATTATATTGACCCGAAGACCGGGCTTCCGTATGGGCAGGCAGTTCCAGGCCAAGGAGACCTCTCAAAGGCTGACCCCGCCATCTGGGCCGCTCAAGGGCTCGATACGCCTGGTTTTTGGAGTAAACTCGCTACGGGAATTGGGGATGTCGCGCAGTATGCGGCTCCAGCCCTCACGACAGCGGGTGTTGCCAGTTGGCTCGCACCGTATATTATGGGAGCCACTGGAGCCGGTGCTGGGGCTGTCGGCGCAGAAGGCGTCCCTGAGACCATCGGGATTCCTGGGGCTGCAGACCTCACGGCGGGTGGCGCAGAAGCGACCTCCTTGGGGCCTCTCGGGGATGCTCTCGCCAGCCAGGCGGCCCTCCCCTCCACAGAACTTGGCTCGACTGTTGCAAGTTCCGTTCCTAGCGGGGTAATTCCGGCATCTACGGGGTCCTCAGCGGGTGGACTCGGCGGACTGGCTCCTACAGGCCCAGCGGCGACCGGAGGTGGTCCTGGGGCCAACGGTGGGGCTCCCAGTCAAATCCAGCCGTGGCAGCGGGCTCTCAGTGCCTTCTCGCAGCAGCAGGCGTCTAATAGCGCCAATGCGCTCAAAGGCCAGCAGAACGAGCAGCAAATCCAAATCGAGCAGCAGGCGCAGCAGCAGACGAGTCAGGCTGCAGCCCTAAAGCGGCTCAGGGACGCGAATGCGACCCTCTATGAGCCGACACTCCCACAGACCACTCCGAGTAGTGAGCTGCCTCCGTGGGCTCGAATGGCAGGCTTTACGGGGCCATCCAATCCGATGCTACCCGGTGCGGCTCAGATAGCGGCGAATGCCCCTGGAGCCAAAGCCGCCGCATCCCAAGCGACATCCCAGCTTCAAAGTGGCTCCGCTTTCCCCTCTAGTCCAGCGACAGACACCAGCAACTACGGGCCGGGGACACTCTCCAATATCGCAGGCTATGCGTCCGTGATTCCCCCCAGTGTATGGAAGTGGGTTGCGAGCTTCCTCTAAAGAGATAACCTATGCCATTGAATTTTGAGTTTGGCTCTCCAGGGGGAGCGGCGTCAGATGCCTTCCAGTCGGCACTCTTGCAGCAGGAAGAGTTGAAGCGTCAGGCCCTCCGAGATGAGCTGAATAAGCGAAATATCGAGTCTGAAATCCAAACCCGCGAGCAACAGCGGAAGACAGCGGAAGAGAATGCTCAGTCGCTACGGGAGCAGAGGGAGGCGTCCGCGAAGAAAGCCCAGGAGGATGCGAAGGATAAGCTCATCGCCCGTGAAGAGAAGAATCCATCTCTTCCACTAGGGCTCAAAGTCTCTAATCCTGCGGTCATCAAACAGGTCGAGGAACATTATAAGACGATGGGGTATCCTAGCCCCTTTGAGAAGGGGGAGACGGTCTCTGGCGGGCCTGTGTCATCGGCACCGAATGGGGTGGTCCCCGGTGGGCAATCAGTCAATGCAGAAGGCCAGCCTGACCCGTTAGCGACGGCGGTAGCCGGTGCCTCGAATCGGAAGGAAGCGATTCGCAAGTATCTAGCCGCAGGGGGCGACTTCGCCAAGGCCGAGTCCTATGTGAATAGTGTATTCGGTGCCACGAGGGCTCCTAAGCCGTCCGCACAGCCTGAGAAGGTAGAGATGCCATCCACCTTCACGGGCACCCCTGGGCACCAGGCGCTTGCACAATTCGCTGTAGATTACCAGAATGCGAAGACTCCCCAAGAGGCTGTGGCGGCAATGATTAAGGCCGAAGCTCGCGGAGCCGACAAGGACAAACTCAAGGATGTTAGTGCGTCCTTCGCTCAAGCAATGCCGAAGGACAAAATACACGGCGGCGTCTTCAATCGAGACCCCCGCACACAGGTTATCACAGATGCCGACAATAAAGTCGTGCGGCTAGATGACCCTCGACTACAGGAGCCTGGAGTCAAGATTCTCAATAAAGCCTTTGAGCCGCCCGCTGTCGCCGCACAGGGGCAAATGGCGGCACTCATGACGCCGGATGTCACGGAGATGCTAGCAAAGATGTTCAGGTCTGGAGACCCACAGGCGCTCCAGGCCGTTGGCTCTGCGATGTCGGGCATGACGGTGCCACTAAAGCTCGGTGTGCTCAAGAAAGCCGCAGAGCGTGACCCTATCACCGGAGAGCTACCAAATATCGCCGCGACTCGGCTCATTCGCTCATCACTCTCCGCGACCCTTAAGCAGCAGCAGGAAGCGGTCTCCTCACTCACCACCTTTACAAAGACCGCATCCGACAACCTGGACCTCGTGCAAGGTGCGAGCGATAGGAATGCCCGCACAGATACGCAATTTATCAACCGTGTCGTGAATGGCTTTATCCGCTCAGGGACCTCCGGTGAACAGCTCTCAGACTTCGAGACGAAGGTTTACACGGCAGTTCGAGAGTATGCGAAGGCCGCACAAGCCACCGGCACTATCAGTGGTGCCGCTCTAACAGATAGTGCCGCCGAAGAGGCCACGAAGCTCCTCAACGCCGCCCAGACCCCAGGTCAGCTCAAAGCCGCTATCGCCGCCATGAAGGCCGATATGTCCAACATGGTGAAGGAGCGAGAGGCGACAGTGAAAGACGTGAAGGCGCAGATTGACCATCTTGGGGGCACATCACCAGCCGTCGTTGGGCCTGGTAGCGATAAGGACCCCCTTGGTATTCGGAGTGGCGCTGGCTCCCCTAGTTCCTCAGACCCTCTTGGTATCCGATAATGCCTGATAAAACGCTCCCAGAACTGATTCGCTCAAAGTATCCCGGCCAATACGATGACATCTCCGACGAACAACTGGATGCCAAAGTCCGAGAGAAGTATAAGGGCGTCTACGATGATATCCCTGGTCCGACAAAGGCCAAGTCATCAGACACACCTACGGAGAAGCCCAAGGTCGCGGCCACGAAGACTCCAGCACCGGGGATTATCTCAAAACCTGCGACTCCGGGGGCCGGTGGTGAGTCTCAGAGTCCAATCGCCCATGCGCTCGAAGGAGGTCTCCAGGGCGCGGTCAAACGTGTCGGAGATACCGCGCTCGGTCTTCCACTAGCGATTGATAGGGGCGCGAGGGCTATCTCCGGTCACGCTCCAGACCCCTCAGACTTCGGCGGGCTCGTTGGTAAACTAGAACAGGCTCATCGAAGTCTACAGCCGCAGGGCACCGCACAGAAGGTCGGAGCCGGGGTTGCGGATATTGGCATGTTCGCGGCCATGCCAGGGGCGATGACAGACTCGTTGGGAGCCGCAATGGCGTCCAATGCCGGGATGGCAGGACTCCAGACTGGTGGAGACCCCAAGGCAATGGCACTGGGTGGAGCCGGTGGGGCTGTGGGGTATGGGGCGGGCAAACTCCTCGGCGCTGGTGCCAATAAGATGCGGGGCGACATCGCACACCAGTTTGCCCACAATACGACAGACGCCTCTGTAGACCCTGCGGAACTTGCCAAACAGGTTTCACAACATACCGCCCGTATCAAGAACCTTGGCCTTGAAGGCACCGGGGAGGATTCGGCGCGAATAGCCAGTGGACTTACAGCAGCTCAAGCGGCTCGTGTAGCAGCAGGCAACAAGACGCCTATTGATATCCAGAAGGCCACCGAAGAATTAAATGCGCTCTCCAAGGAAGTGGGGAAGCCTCGGAGCCTCACCAATATCTGGTCGCTACTGATGGCAGCAGGACTAATTCCGGCGAGTATCGCGCATGGGGCGGGCGCAGGCGGCATTGAAGCCCTGACGCCACTGATTCTCGCGGCCAAATCAGTCCTGGGGAAGTATCCAGGCCCAGGTGCGAAGGCTCTCGATAAGATGGCGGAATCAGTCCCCCGTAGTCTTCAGAAGTATATCGGCGCAGGCTCCAATCTCATCTCCTCAGACCCACTCGGCTCAGCCCTTCAGCAACAGGAACAGGTGAAATAATGTGCTTACTCTCTTCCATGCAATCGTTCTTGCATTCTCTGTTCTAATCCACGGACATCAGACCGTCTACACGAGGATGGTAGACCGCGTAGAAGCCTCCGTTGTGAGGATTACGGGCTATGCTCAGGTCTTGACATGGGTGGATCCGCAGACGGCAGAATATTCCTGCACCGGGGAAGTCATCGGTATCCACAGGGTCTTGACGGCCGCCCACTGTCTTGGTGACCAAATGACCGCAGATGGGAAGCCTGTGAAAGTCCTCAAGAAGGATGAAGTCGCGGACCTCGCCCTCCTAGAGGTAGACCTCAATAAGCCTGCACTCGTCTTTCGTGGCTATCCCGTCGAACGCTTTGAGCCACTCACCGCAATCGGCTATGCGTGGGGCTGGTCACAGTTGACCGTCATTAAGGAAATCCCCTTCCTCCTCGACTACCAGGCCACCGACGAGATGCCGCCAGGCTACTTCTCCCAGGGCGCGTCTATTGAGGGGATGAGTGGCGGTCCTGTGGTCGATGAAGAGGGCTTCCTCGTCTCCATCAATCAGCGGTCTGTCAAGAATACCTCCTACTCTGTGAATCTCCTGATTATCAAAGCCTTCCTCCTGGGGACCTAATGAAGCACAGACCGTATATTATTGCCGGGGAAGACTACTCTGGGCTGGGATGGGCGAAGCGGCTCATGGAAGAGGGCTATGAAGTAATCTATGCTTACAAACCCTTTGAGGCTGAGGGTTCTGATAAGCATGAGAAAGAGCGATTCATGTTGAATGGGAGCGGTCTCGTAGAGAAGCTCCCTATCAATGTCGCCCTGAAGAGGTATGCCAATGATGATGCTACTTGGGTCTTTGATTCTAATCACCTCTCTGATGTCAGTGAGACGCTCCGAGAGGCTGGCTGTCGTGTGTTTGGCGCATCGGCGCTAAGCCACACGATGGAACATGATAGGGCGGCAGCGATTGAAGCGGCCAAAGAGGGTGGCCTCGGCATCCCCGACATGATAGAGTGTAAGACGGTGCAGGAGGGGCTAAAATACATCCAAGCGCACGAGGATTGCGCCTATGTGTTCAAGCCGAATGACTCCAACTTGAACTACATGACCTTCGTGCCGCAGCATGAAGACGATGAGCAGGCGAATAAGGCGCTACAAGTCTTCCTCGAAAACTTCAGTGAGCCGACGACTAAGGGCTTCATCCTTCAGGAGCGCAAGAAGGGGGTAGAAGTGAACTTCGAGCTATGGCTCAACAACGGAGAGCCGTGGTTGGCGACATGCGGACTGGAGAGCAAGAGGCTCCTGAATTGGGACCTCGGAGAACATTGCGGCTGCTCACAGGATATCATCTTCAAGGTAGACATCAACTGCGAGGGGATTCAGCGGACGGTTGCAAAGGTCCTGAAGCCCTATAAGGCGGCAAAGTATACAGGCTTCGTGGATGTCAACGTCATCTGCGGCGACCAGGAAGTCTGGTTCTTAGAGAATTGTAATCGGTTTGGCTACTCCGCGCATCCCAACTTCTTCCACACGATTGCGATGCAGCCATTTGGAGAGATTATTGACAATTGGATTGATGGGAAAGTCTCCCCAGACCAATTCCGCAAAGGCTTCGGCGCTTCTATCAATCTCTACATTGAGCATCCGCGTATCGGATGGCCCATTCTAATAGACGAGAAAGTCTGTCATGGCTACTACCCCTATGACCTCTACTGCGAGGGCGACAACTACCTCCTCAGTGGCTACAGTCAGGACGTGGGAGTTTATAGCGTTCACGACTATACCATTCAGGATGCGAGCCGCAACTGCCTCGACACCCTCAAGCATCAGAAGATATGGTATCCCGACATCGGCTACCGCACAGACCTTGCTGACTGTGACCACGGTAAACGCGATTACCCTAGCAACCCACAACGCCGCTTTGAAGCCCTTGAGTGTATGGGGCTCCTGAAATAGTGTCTGACCTCTCCCACATCCTTTCTCTACTCAAAGGAGCCCGTATGGATAGCCTCAAAGTCGTATTGGCTAGTATCCCTCATAAGAACCAGCGGTATGAGACCGTGGGCGACTGGTGGGAGAATAGCAGCTACCCCTTTCGGCAGTCCTGGGATATCCGCGTCTCAGAGATGGAAGACTGGCGGTATGAGTTGCTCGTAGCAGTCCATGAGCTAGTAGAAATGGCTCTCTGCAAACACAGGGGCATCAAAGAAAAGGATGTCTCAGATTTCGATATGGAATTTGAGCAAAACCGCGACCTTGGGGATGAGTCGGAGCCAGGAGATGACCCCGCAGCGCCCTATCGCCGCGAACATCGCTTTGCGGAAAACATCGAACGACAACTCGCCCACGAGCTTAACGTGGACTGGGAAACCTATAATCAAGCCGTGTTAGATGTGGAGTAGTCTATGCTCGCGTGGCTCACGAATCTGGTCTCGACCCTCAATAGCCTCACACCGCTTGGGCTCGCTGGGGGGCTCGGCTATATCATCTACCAACTGGCTCTCAAGAATCGACCGATTCTGAGCCACTTACCTGAAACACTCACGCAGAGAGCCGCTCGGCTCACTGCAGAGGCCGCAGAGGCGTCTAAGCAGGCCGCCTCTGCGACTGCCAAGACCGCGATTGATGCGACGGCGCTGCTCGCAGGAGCCCTGAGCCGCCTAGAGGAATCCTCTAGGCGTCAGGAGGCGACCTTGGAGCAAATCCGCGACGGTATTAACTATATGAAGGGGCGATTAAACGGGAAGGGGAGCGACTAAGGCGTCCGCAGAGGGTGGCACATACTTAGGGGCTGGAACCTTTACGGTGCGCTTCCGAAACGAGTGGTAGAATGCCTGTGGGAGATGGAAGATACTCTCTACATCCCCTTGCTTCACGACGATGCAGACTTGGCCTCCGATAATCTTATAGGCCCACGTATCGCCTTTCGACTCCCGTAGACATGCCACCGCTAAGACTTTATCGGGGTATTGGATTTCAATATCCAAGACCTCGATTTCGACGTAACTGATAGGCTCAGGGGTTTCCTCATCGTCTTCCGCTTTTGGCCGGTCATAGGGTCTCGTCAACATGCGGCCCCCTGTAGAAATTCATCCACCGATTTGACTCGCTGCACGAGGGGCAGGAGCGTGAAGATATTCTTCTCTCCATAGTCGCCCACGAGCATCACGGGGATACCGCGCCCGACCGCGATGCCGACCTCGACCCAGAGCCCCTGGTAGGGAAGGTCCTTTTCCACGAGGGCTAAGACGACATCGGCATCCTTGACGCCATTGGCATCGAGCACCGCACACGCCTGTGTAAAGTTCTCATTGAGGGTCCAATTATAGGTAATGGTATGGCCCGCGCGCACGAGTTGAGCCATAACCTCCTGAGCCCTCGGTCGCTCCTCCCACTTCGCGGCGACATAGATTTTCATTCGTAATCCTCCCAGTCCGCCCCACTCCCACTGACGGCTGTAGCGATTCGACTCCCGACGAATCCTACGGCTCCCGCCCAGAGTCCCCCTAGCCAGAATCCCTCGACGGTCGGAATCGCGCCCCAGATAGCCGTTGCGCCAATAAACGCAACCATGAGTGAGGCGTAGCGGATCATGGTCCCTCCAGGTTCACGACTGAGGGATGCAGTAGCTCCTTCAGGTATCCCATTGCATTGAACATCACCGCGCAGCACAGTTCTTCGCGTGTGTGCGGCTCCCCGGTGTCTGGATTGATTACCGTGTAGCCACGGTGCATCCTCCAGAGGTCTATCGAGTGTCGCACGAGAGACTTAATATAGGCTTTGAAGGGAATCCCCTTCTGCCAGTTATCGCCGTCGCGGACTGAGCCATCCTTCTGCCGCCGATGATGGTGCATGAACTTCCCAAACTCATGTAGCACATCAGGGTTCAGGAAGGCTTCGTAGTCGAACTTTTCACTATTATCGTTGCGGGTCGCGCCAGTCTCGAAGGTCTGGAGTTGAGCCTTGACTCGATAGGTCTCGTGAGTATAAGGAATCCGAACCGTGGCACCGATTCCGCCGCCTGATGTGACACTAATCGGCACGGTAGGTGTGTATTGAGACCCTACGACAACCTCTGACTTTGGCAACCGATGCCACTCGCAGACGTGGCTCGCCTCTGGGTCGCAGCCGCAGTTCTGAGCACTCATTAGCTCTCCTTGTTGCCGATAGGGACTTCAATATACCGCTTGAAGACGACTACATGGCAGTCTTCAGGTGGCACCGCCGCGAGTGGTGACCCCGGCATCTTCGACCCATAGGAGGCGCACGGCTCCCAGCCTTGGCGGCCCGTATCGGTCAGCACCTTCGCCAATGACTGCCCCTGCGAACAGGGCACCAGGGCAACCGCGTATTCCACCATCACCTGAACTTCCTGCTTCGGCTCACTCATTTATTCTCCTTTGGAGCAGGCACCGGATGTGTGCCCTTGGGGGCATTGTAGTTATAGGACTTCCCTGTCCAGCCGCTACCGACAAAATGGGGGTCCGCAGGGATGCTAATCACCCGTTTCATACGCCTCTCAGAGCCAATTTCCTCCGCACAGCGTGGGCAGGTAATTGGGTCAAACTGGTCAGTATATTCAATCCGTTCGGTCCTGAATCCGCATTCCACGCATTCGTATTCTCGAATCGGCACTTAATCCCCCTTTTTTAGCTTCACCGACTTGTGATTTCGCTTGAGCATCTCATAGGCGAGCCACCAATCGGTCTTCTCTTCCTCACTCATGCAGGCGAGAGCGTGTTTAGACTCTCGATGAACCCTTGCTTCGGACCAGTTGGGTTGTAGCCGATGGAGTAATTCGTGGAGCAGCACGGTCAGCACACTCGTGCGGGGGTCTACGAAGACATCTTTGCCTATCTGGGCTCCGTAGACATACCGGCTCGGATGCGTGATGATACACTCATACACCCTCCCCTCCATAAACTCCTTCCAGAGTTTTTGGCCGAGAGACCAGCCGCGCTTCCGTGTGAGCCGTGGGCGTTTCTTAGCCATTAGATACTCACATGGAGGTCATGGCTATGGCGTTTGCCATCGAACCTCAGCCTCGGGGCACCTTGCTTAGAGATTGGCATAGCCGCTTCCTCAGAATACGACTTATCCCAATCAAGGAAGCTGCCAGTATCAATATAATGGACGCGGCGGTGGACAATCTGGTCACGTTCAGGAAGAAGAATATTCCGTGTGCCAACAATAAGCTGATGGTCATGACCAGACATATAGAAGTCCATCCCATGCACCACTTCTTGTAGCTTGACTTTCTTATTGAGGGCACCGCCGAGTGTGCCGCCGCCTCCTGTGCCATGATGTGCAAACCCCCAGTAGGTCTGGTAGAAGCTATTGGACTTACATTTGCCAACACGAATCTTCAGTGCCGCCGAATAGCCGCAATACACAATGCCAAGCTCTTTGCAAAACGGCTGAAGAGGATTGAATCCGAAGTCCCGATACATCCGCTGCTCGTGGTTGCCGGTGATGCAGCCGACAATCTTGGGCGCATATGGACGGAAGAGTTCGAGTGCCGATTCGTATTCATCCCCGACTGAGACCGACTCGAAGGGATTCGACTTCGCTGTGCGTGACGCGACATTGAGGATGTCTCCCATGAGGAAGATGCGGGCATTATCCCGCTCCTGCACCCAGTTGAGGTAACCCTTCACTTTATTCAGTCCGCTGGTCGATAGGTGCTTATCGCCTCGGTGCATGTCTCCTATGGGAATAAGGTAACCGTGACTTTCAGGGATATCGACTGTAACGACTTGCATGAAGTCTCCAGTCTCCTTTAGACGAGTTAGTTGGTCTTCGGCACCACGTAGCGACCGACGACGAATGTGACGAGGGCCGAAAAAGGCACCCAGAACTGCGAGGATGTCAACACACGCTCTAGGGCGCTAGGAGCCTGGTTGGCCTGAATCGCCGCCACCTTGACATTTAGGTCATTCACTTGGACCTGGAGATTTGCCACGGCAATCAACAGGTCCTGAGTCGGCTGCGGCGTCGTTGCCACCTGGAATACGGGCAGACTCACGCGGCCAATCGGGTCCTGTGCGAACACAGGTGCCGCTGTCAAGAACATCAGCAGAAAAACGAGAGTCTTCATCTTACCCCCAATACTGGTAGCCAACCGACTGCCCATAGGCGCGGGATTTATCGATATCAGCCACCGTGGCTTGATTCCTCACCTGGTTATAGAGGCCGCGCTCATAGAAGACCGCATAATACGGCCCCCTCGGCGTCGGCACCGCGAGATAGTGGGCTGTTGGCGGCGGGTCATCGGCGGCTGGTTCATCCGCTGGGCGTTTATACGCACTCCCCAGCAAACGGGCTGCAATCTGCCAGATGCCGTCACCTGTGACCGGCCAGTCAAACTCACTCAGGACCACATCCACACCCTGCATGGTGCCTCCAGGGGCGTAGTCCGCAGCCCCATTGCCTAGATGGGAGATACCAATCGAAAACTCTAGCCCCAGATGACCATTCGGGTAGAGCTGGCGGAAGAGGTCTACGAAGGCTTTGACCTGAGCCGGTGACCACCCGTAGAAGATGGCATCATAGCCGGGGACGAAGAGGCAGTAGTCTCGGACATCTTTAAGCCCATCCAAGATACGTGCCAAGTTCGCCATGAGCCAATCGTGACCGTAGGTCCAGCCGCCAGGGTCATTGTAGCCGGGTCCAGCACCGTTACCGTCGCCCGCGAGGGTAATCAGCGGAATCCGCCCGTGCTGAATCGCCTCGACCACGTAGGTGCGGAAGGTGGGAAGGTCCTGTGAGAGGTCTCGGCCGGGGATGTTGGTGTAGGCTTGCCCTGGCTCCGCATACCGCCAGGATAGCGACAGATTATAATGGGTGTCTCCTGCTGTCGCTTGGTAGATTCGCTCCCTATCGGCCTGTGAGAGCCCAGGAGAGGTCATCACCGGCTGGAAGAGGGGGAGGAGACCATAGGCATCGGTCTGCACCTGAGCCCCCTGGAAGTGCATACGGACGGCGCACACCTGGTCCCTGGAGGGCACCGGAGGCAACGGCGGCGTAAACGCTGGGAATGTGTCGATACCGAAGGTGGCAGACCCATTCACCGGATTCAGTTGACTCACCCACAGAACCCCTCGGAAGGTCTCTCCATCAACTACGAGGGTCGCCCCATTCCCATCTGGGAGGTCGAAGGGGCCAATCACCGCATGGCCGTCTACGGCTGTCGCGTCAAAAGCCTGCCCATTATCATGGGTCAGGCTAATGGCCGCCGTAGGGTTCGCCGTGTAGATATCGAGATGCCCAACCATTTACTTGGTTCCAAGAGGCGGATTTGGCACAATCTTTGCCGGGGCCGGTGGAACCACAACGGCGGGTGCAGATGCCACCTTCTGCATCGCGGAAGTGACAAGAGCCGCGACGAACATGGCCGCCCCAAGCAAAACCTGTGCCAGGAGGGGGATGAATTGGGCATCCTGAGCATTCGTGAGCCATCCGTGGGCGACGATGAAGCCGCCGATGCCGCCCAAAATGTGGCGCAAAAAGCCCAGTGCGATGTCTTTCTGGAGAAAGTTCATAGTGAGATACCTCGTCAGATTGAAGTGCATGTTTTATGCCTATTCGTCGTTATCGGCTTCCTCGGGCTCACCGGGAACCCGGATGCTCATAAATGCCTTCGTAGGCACATGGGGCCTCGCCATATCGTAGATTTCCACGGAGCCGCCCAGGTCGATAAATTTCTTCCGATTGAACTTCCGCCTGGTGCCTGAGACGTGCTTCAGGGCGAATCCCTCCACTTTCACGCCATTCTGGAGCGCATCAAATTCATCCGCATCGAGGAAGAGGTTTTCGACCTCACCCTTGATTTTGTCCATTGCCGCCTTCGTGGCCTGCTTCTGGGCATTCAGTTGGTCGTAGACGCGAAGCCGCTTCATCAGCTTCGACTTCAGAGCCGTCGAGATGCGAACCTCTGTCGTCTGAGTCGTGGTCAGTGTCATCGAATCCCCCCTCTAATACATCGTCTTGGGCATAGATAGCATCTAGCGCATTCTTTAAGAGCCGATTCACTAGGTCTATCTTTCGCTGCTCTATCTCTGTCACTTTGTCTCCTTGTGTAGCCAAACCAGAATCCACCATTAAGTCCCACTAAGAGTGCAATCACGAGAAGCACACCGATATCTATTGGACTCATGGCGTAGTAGTAATTCACTCGGTCTCCTTGGGGTCACATAGGTCATGGATAGTGCGGATACACATCGCTGCCGTCTGCACCAATTCCAATCGCAAGTTCACAGGGTCTCTCTGACTTGGGCGTTTCTTCACTTCCTCCCAATACTCATCAAGTTCTTCGCGGATAACCGCATATGCCTCATGGTGGGACGCCATCGGCGGATGCTTATACGTCGCTCTCTGAAACTCATCCCACACTTCATCCCGTAGTTCATAGCCCATCAAAACTCCTTCATATCGGCCATATTCGGCCCATACTCCCCACTACTATCCATTGGCACCGTGAAGCCCTCTGGGATGCGGCTCAGTATCTCCCGCATGTGTCTATTCAGGTCCTGTGCCAGTTTCGGGTCATCCTCAAATTCGAGGTTTATCGAATCATGCACCTGAAGAATCGGCTGCACGTAGCGGCCTTGTCGCCCATAGGGGCCAATGATTTCCTTCCAAATGGACACTTCCGCCTGCTTCACGAGCCATGTGAGTCCCTCTTGGATGGGGGTGGAAAACGCGAATCGTTCAGCCTCGGCCCGTATCGCCGCATCCCAAGACTTAATGCCCCCAATATAACGAATGCGACCACTAAGGCACCGAATGTATCCATTCCGCTTCGCCTCCGCGACCATACGGGCTTTATATCGTGGAACCCCCACGTAGAGCGCGTCGGTCTCATCAATCCATCGTTGGGCGTCATCTTCGCTGATGTCTACGCCATTCTTCCGTAGTTCAAGGGTTAATCCTTTATTCGTCATCCCCATTGGGAGACCAAAGTTCACGGCTTTTGAGGGGAGCCGGTGTTTGCTTTTGTCCTGCTGGCTAGGCTTGACGCCAAATATCCTCTCAGCCAAAGCTGCATGAAGGTCAATGAGAGAGCCATCAGGATTACGACGCTCGCCACGAAAGACAGCAAGCATAAGAGGGTCCTGGCTAAGATGTGCCAGCACACGTAGCTCACCTTGGCTCTCATCCCACTCACCCAGCAGATGCCCCTCATCCGCTACCCACCCTCTACGAAATTCCTTGGCAAACTTCCCGTGCTTCGGCTGTGCCAATAGATTCGGGTCACTAGCCGCCAATCGCCCAGTGACCACCCTCGTGGTCCTAAACGTAGCGTGAACACGACCGTCGTAAGGCCATCGGCGGGCGAAGTCTGGAATACGGTCCACAAACGTGTGTTTAAGCTTGTAGACCTCACGATACTCACGAATAGTCGAGATGACAGGATACTCAGGATGCTCATGCTCCAAGGCTTCGAGGACCTTATCGTTGGTCGAGAAGCGTCCAGACTCTGTGCGCTTATAACCCTCCAGTCCAAGTCGGTCGAAGACGTAATCGGCAACCTGGTCACCGGAGTTGGCATTGAAGCCTTCGAGGCCCGTTTCTGTTTCAAGTTTCGCCTGTAGCCCTTCTACTTCGGTCCCCAGCTTCGCGGATAATCGAGCGAAATGTGGGAGGTCTGGTTTGATGCCGACTGTGTGCATTCGGTCGATGAGGGGATAGGTTGATAGCTCCAACTCATAGACCCCTCTAAGCCCCAAGACATCAATTCGTCCTGAAAGTTCAGGAGCAAGTCGTCCAGTGCCGTCTGAATCTCTTCCTCCGTAATGTATGGCTCGTTCGATTGGCACATGGTCAAGCGTAGCTTCAGGCATATCTCCGAGTCGTGTGTAGGCCGCGACTCTGATGGGGAGGGCGTCGTCTTCCCACTTTTGCCACAGTTTGTAGGGCTCTCGGGAGCGCATTCCTCGTTCGACTGCCTTGTGTAATATGGAACGGCTGATTTTTGGTAACACTTTAAGGCGTCTACCAGTAACTGTCTTCCCTCTGGAGTTGACATAAGCTGTTGTAGTGAGGCGTATAAATTCGGCTTGTTGTCGTTGCTCATAATCATCCTGTTCTATGTCCCAGAGGCTCACGAAGTAGTCATACGCGAGTCTATTCTGTGCGTCTCCCATGATGTCCTCATAGGAGTCCATTTTCATGTTACAGTGGCGTATGCAGAGGGGTTTAAGGCCCTTGGGTTCTACTTGGAGCAAATAGGCCGCCACCATCGTATCATCGAAGGGGAGGTCTGCGGTCTCAATCCCCATCGCCCGCATCGTGGTTAAATCGTGTAGAGAATTGTGATAGACGATTCGTGCTCCAGATTGTCTAAGTAGCTCTCCAAATCGCCTGACCACCAGGGAGGAACGATTACCTCGAATGATGGATGCTCGGCCAGCATCCTGTGAAAACTGAAGACTCCAAGGGGCTCTTGGATAACCCTCGGTGTCGATAGCAATCGGCTTTGATGGGTCAATGATAATCTGGGATAGTTCCGTGATTTCCGTGTAGCTCGGCTCCTTGAACGGGTCATCGTAAAGTCTCCTCGCCGTCAGCTTCCCATCGAAGTAGGCTTCGAGTTGTTGGAAGTCGTAGCTGACGTAGCCGGATATCTCGGGGTTATGGAAGCCTGCGGCAATGTGGTAGAGGGGGAAAACGGTTATCCCGCGACCATGAAAATCAATAGTCCAAGGTAGCCCATGCACATCATCCATACTGACATCGCCAAGAAAGTATCGTGTTGAGTGACGACCCATAGTAATAACGAGACGAGGGCACACCCGCCGAAACTCATCGAGGAGTAGAAGACTGTCTCGCTCCAAGTCTTCAGCGGTCCACTCATAGTTCTTCCCCCCATATTGGCGGTAGAGATTGGTGACGAATATCTCCCGACGCTCAGGGAGCCTATCGCCATTGAAATATCTATCAAACTCTTTGCCCGTTTTACCAACGAGAGGAATCCCCTTTCTATCCTCTTCCGGCCCCGGCCCCTCTGCGACGACCATCCACTCACAGGGGGCCGGTCCTACGCCTCTACATCTCATCGGCTTGTGATATCTTGGATGTCTTCGATGGTTGCCCCATTCAGGGGGTCATTCCGCAGCGGGCCATCGGCAATCAGGGAGTTGAGTCTATCCTTCACTTCAATCAATGCGAAGGATACACACTCATCCTCGACCACGAGTTGCACTGTGGCCGTGATGAAATACGTGCGCCTCCGCTCTGCGGGCACCGCGAAATAATACTCGCCGTCGCTGGCGTAGCCGCCGTGCGGCACCGCCGCCACCGCATCGGACCTATCGGCCTGATACTCTCCATGTGGCGAGGGTTCTCCGCACAGCGCGCAGTCAGGATTATCGCACAGTTCCACGTCGCCTTCAATCGTCTGTGTGTAGTAGCCTTCGTTACTCATCATTCCTCCTATGCGTGTAGATACGCTTCATAGACCACGAAGGCACTTAGAGCCAGGACGGCCAGCAGATACCCCCAGGCGAACACTTTTCTCCTCATCGGATTGCCTCCACCAGCCTATTTGCATGACTGAGGCCAAACTGCTTTTTCTTGCCACGGTCATCAGTTGTTTCGATTTTTGCCCACTGTTGGGGACAGCCCATAATCGCAGCCTTAATGGAGCCAAATTCCTTCTCAGCCGCCTTTGCCACCTTGAGTCCCACACCGGGGAGTGTTGCCAACGTCCGCACGGTCTGCGATACGGGAATGAGCGTCGGAGCCTCATAGAGCCCCAAGTGGCTCTTATGCTGGTCGAGGTCCTTATCCGTCCACGTATGATAGAAGGCGTCTATCCACTTCACGGTGTCCCGCCGCGTCTGAAACCAGAGCCAATTGAGACCGCCGCATAGGTGCAAGACTGTGAGGCGCTTATATAGTTCGTTGATGGTCATGCCCATACGAAATGTCTTGCCGCCGCGACGGTGGATGAGCATCCCCTGCCTATCGTAGCTCGGCTTACCCTCGATAATGAGCCAGCAATGGTCGTAGAAGGGAGCCGCACCCTCCTCGGCCTCCCTCATGCCTTGGAGCTGGTGACCTTGGAGGCGATTGGTTTGGATGCTATTGATAACATCAGAGACCGTCTTATGCTCGATTCCGATATTTAGGCCAGTGCCACCGACGCCTCGTCCCACAAAGTAGACATCCCCATACGGGAGGTCTGGGTCTGCCAATTGCACAGGGAGATTGGCCTTTTGCATCGAGGCATAGAGGTCAATGCTTCCAGCCCTTGAATCGATAAACATCATTGCCAGTCGCCTTCGCTACTTTCAGGAAACACCAATCCGCCCAACGTCGGCCAATCCAATGAGCCGCCGCCAAACTCCTGCCCCCGCAGCGTCATATTCTGCCGACACTTCCCAATCTGCACCTTGAAGCCGTCTTCCTCAGACCACGAATGCTGGAGGTCCACTTGGACGATGTAGTTCGCTTCCTTGAACCCTTGTGGGTCATAGATGCCGGTGGGGCCGAGTTTCCCCTTGTCGTTCAGTCCCCAGCGTTCGCGGACCTTTTGAATCAACTGCAGGTTCACGCCCGCGTCATATGCCGCCTGGATGAGATAGCGATACTGAGCATTCAATTGAGCATAGTTTTTGGGTGCCTCACTATCGGACCCAAACTGCGCCCACCGAAACAGTTCCCAGACTTCAGTCTCATCCCACTGGATGGTGCGGGCATTCTTTAGCGCCAATTCGTAGTCTTCGATAAATTGGTCTCGGAGGTCCTTCGCCTGAGACTGCTCCATACTCGACTTATCGAAGCGATACGCGACCGCATGAATTTCCTTCCCCTCACGGATAAACTTCTCCGCGACTCCCTCATGCCCGCCTGGGTCGAAGTAGAGGCCGAAGATGGGCGAGGGGCCTGTGAAGCCAAAGTGGTTCTTGCCGCTACCCTCTGGCCCCCACGACCGCACGATGAGCCGATACCTATCCGCCGACTCTAATGGCTTAAAGTTTCCGTAGTCAGTTTTCTTTGGCATAGTCTCCTTTAGATGAGCCCCTTCCCCACTGCGAAATTCATCAGACTTCCCCAGTTGTGCTCCAGTTCATCCTCACTAAACTCGACATCGACCGCGACCAACTGAGACTTGAACGGCCTACTATAATCCCCCGCGATGAAACATGCATACAAGCGGCCAAACCGCGACCGTATCATGTAGGCATACATCATTACTTGGCACCAGTATTTGGAGAGTTTCTCGTTGCCGTGGATGGCCGCTTCGATGTCACCAGAATGCTCCGCAATGCTCTCGGCTGAGGACAGCCATGCATGGGGAATATGAGACGAAAGCCACGTCCCCTTTATCTCCCCGACTCGGAGACCGACACCATTATATATAAAGAGGTCAGGGTTATAAGCAAGATTAAAAGGCCGTCCATGCCATTCACCCTCGTAGATAAACTCGCCAGGTCGCTCAATCTGTTCGGCACCTGTAGACTTCTCGAAGCGGCGTTTCAGCCCCTCTTCCAACATGTTCTCGATGATTATCCCTGTCTCTAACAACAACGGCGGCGGTAGTTCACCGTCGCCGCGCTTGTAGCGTTCAGGCTCGATATCCTGATAGTATGAGTTATAGATATCGCTCGCGTGAAGCCCAGGAGCCCGTATGGAGCCGCTGTCTCCAAGATGCAGAGAGGCAGGGTCAATGGAGAGGGGCGTAATCAGCATTAGAAATCGCTATCGAGTGCTACGTCTTCAAAGTAGCGTCGTGGGCCAAAGGCAATCTGTGCCGCATACTCGGCTACTCGGGTATCCTTTTCCTGTGCGAGTGAGATAGCCGTAGTCACACATGCGAGCAAGTGTCTACGATTCGCCTCAAAAGACCCCGTGTTGAGCCACACGACGCCATCAGTGTCTTCGATTTTCACAATGTATCGTTTCTCGCTCATTGGGATACCTTCGCTGGTGCGGCTTCCAGTGCCTCCACGAGGGCCGGATAGAAGTTGTGCGCGGTCAATGGATACCCAGTCTTGAGGTAGCCTTTGGTCACGAGAAGTTCGATAACTAGTGCGCGAGGCTCCTGGTTTGCCACGGGGAGATGGTCGATGTCTGAGACATTCATAGGCTATCCTTAGTTACACGAGAGCAAATGAGATAGTGCGCCGACACCGGCTCCGACTAACACATCGGTGCCATAGTGCTTGTTCGCGGCCATGCGGCCATACCCGACGCCGATGGTGAACCCAATCCCCAGCTTCCACCCAGTGGCCGATGCTGCCGCAAGCGCCGTATGCTCACTGAAGAATGACTTATTGTCGCTACCATCGGGGCGCGTGCGATGCACAAAGGCTTTGGTCAATTCCGCAATGCCCACAGTCATTCCTAGTCGGAAGGCTTCACACTTCAATGCCTCTCCGCGATGAGGGTCGTTCCAGTTGTGGAGTGTATCGAGGCCGATAGAGGCCGCGACTCCTCCCGTAGACAACCAATCGGCTACCTGCTGATTGGATTTCCAGGCCAAAGGGTTTGTCTCGGCCGATACAGGTGCCGCGAGTGTAAGAATTAGTAGACCGATACAGAGTGATTTCATACGTCTCCTTTAGGTAGAAAGAGTAGGCCGGTTATTCACGCGGTAGTCACGTATCGCTCGATACGCAGTCCTACGGGCTCCATGCCGTAGTTTCAATCACCGGCCCATAAAGTGTTCGACTAGGCACCGGAGTCTCACCGGCTTATCATGTCCATACTGAGCATGTCGAAGACACCCAGTATCACGATAATACAGCATCACCTGTTCTCCTAGTCGAAGTTCAAAATCGACCCAGTGGGCGGTATACCCCTTGTTTCGATAGGTCAGGGCTCTAGTCGGAAATCCGACAACTATGTCCCCAACACTATACAAGGCACCCACCAGTTCTCCAGTTAATTTACCCACATGCCCTGGAGCACCAGCACTAGGGTGTATGAATATCTGGCAGTCTTTTGATTACCAAGCGCGGAAGACTGCTGCCAGAGAACGCGCTATCTTGGGGGGTCGTGTGTGGGCGGTTGCTCCCAGCCTCTAGTCCCACTCCCGTTACCGCTGGATTGACCCCATACGCCGACTACGACTGGAGCGAGATAATCTGGTCTCGCCCAGACTTATCGAAGTTCACCGTGTAGAAGTCATCGCCCACGGTAATGCCCTCAGCCGAGAACTGCTGCAAGTTCTCATCGTTGAAGAGGAACTTACGGACATCTTCACGCCGTGGGTCCTTCGCGTAGTCGCGGGTGACGAACTGATTGAGCTGAGTTTTCTTCACTTGGCCGTCATGCTTCTGGAGCACAGCCACAAGAACCTCACCAGCGAATGCCGCGAGCCCTTCATCAGCCGCCGCAACGGCCTTCACGCTACCATTCGTCTTCCCATTCGCGGATTTGGCACCAGAAGTGGTGGAAGACTTCGCAGCCGCAGTTGCACGAGGGCGAACTTCTACGTCGTCCTTGCCGTAGACCTGAGCAATCTCAGGATTCCGCTGGTCGTAATACTTCGTTTTGTCGGTCTTGTCCTGCCGCTGCCCCTTGTCGTTATACTTGGGATACTTGCGGGGATTGGCCTTGACTTTCTTTGCCATGCGGTCCATGCCGTCCTGGTCAATGACTTGGACGAAACGGACACGATAGCCGATAAAGTCGGTGAGATCGATGGGGGTGCCGGGTGCTCCGGTGTTATCGGGAATACCATTGGCATACCCAGATGCCAAGAACCTCACACCGGGCGTATTGGCCCACAATGCGGCATCCTTCGATGCGGGCACGAGCTGATGCCCGTCGTCGCTGATAACGAAATCATCGCCGCCGCCCATTGCAATGTTCGAGGTCTCGTCCTTCTCGGCCCCATCGATACGGGTCGTGAGCGTGAGCCAGAGGGCATTGAAGCTGCTATTCTGCTCTCGGCTCGCGGCACCAAAGTCAGGATTGTTCGTGGCAACGAGGTCCACAATCTTCCCATCGACGTTGTTGAGAAATCCACCAGTCTTACGAATACGGTCTGCAAATGCCATTTAGTTTTCTCCTAGTTGAAATACGTTTGCTTCTACTGCCACTGTTGCAGTGTTCATGCCAGCGCCGATTGAGCCACTGATTGTATCTAGATGTTCACGGTAGGATACATGAGAAGGCCGCTGGCCCTTCTCTTGACGGCTCCTGTATTCAGCCTCCCCCTTAGTCATCTCATCGTTTTCGAGGGTGACCTTGAAATAGGACTTCGAGTGTTCATGGTAGATGACAATGCCCTCGGGACGGACATAGCCGGGGACCGCACGACTTCCATGCGCTCTCAAATGGTCTACCGCCCACTCAACAGCCTGTGAGTTAAATGGTCCCCGATACAGGACAGGCACGACGCCGCAACAGGACGGCCTATCGGTCTCCCAACGGGCGGTATTGAAGAGGGAGAATCGCTTATCGCCATTGGTGAGGCCGTAGCCGCGCTGAATCCCATTGCCCCACCACTCGCCAAAGTGCTGCCCTGGGCCAAGGTGCTTTAGCTCCTCAATGTGCTCAACAACCCAACGAGCAAACCCGGCATTATCAGCCTTTGGCGTAATCCATCGAGTCCTAGAACCCGCGAGGATAGCATGCTTGCAGACGATTCCATCCGAGAGGAAATCGGCGTGTCCTAAAGCAGTATCACCATTGTTACCATCTGAGGGCACGATACACACCTGTGCATTCGTGCCATCGATTTTCTCGGTGATTACGCAGTCTCTATTGAGACGTGGTATCTTTGGAAACTGAACGAAGTCCATTATGCCTCCAGTCTCGCGGTAAACGTAAACGGCTTCACCGGCTTCCCTGCATCGAAGCGGTCAACGAATCGTCGCGCTTTCTTCGGCAGCGTGTAAGATAACTCCTCGTCTCCGCAAGTTAATGACAGATAAGTTCCATCGACTACGACTTCCTTATGGCTGACTCGGCGGCCTGCAAGGGCAATCGGGCACAGCTTGGGCGTGCTCCTAATCCCTTTACGGATATTGGTCTTCCGCACATCAATCTTCAGTAGTTTCTTCATGTTAGACCTTCCTTCTATAGACTTCTACCCACTTACTTGGGTTTCCTCGGGTTGCAATATTCTCTAGTGCTCGTGTGGCATCTTCAAGGCTTGTGAACCATCCACTACTATTAACTCGGGATATTGTCCACCCAGGCCATGTTCTAAATTGGACACGAAATAAACCATGACCATCTGTGACAATACGATACGTAGTCTTCACGCCTTCTCCTTTTCGCGGCGAATAATCCCACGCGCCCTCTCTTCGTCTATGCCGGTGCTGCTTGCCAACATCCGCGCCAGAGACCGCTCTGAGGCTTTCTTGTAGGTCTTGAGCAATGTCCGTGCTTCTACGACAACGGTATTGTCTACATCCTCCTCCCACATATAGCCCATCTCCCCACCCACATGCGTGAACTTGAGTTTCTTGTGCTGCTCTCCGCAGGCACGCCCCTGGAAGTGCATGTAGCCCTTGGTCGTCATTTTAACAACGGTGTCTACGGCTCCTGCGACGGCTCCTGAGCCACGATTCCCTCGCATGAGGTCTCCACCCTCACGTTCGTTATCGGCGTCTTGGTCGCCCTCAGATGGGCCTTTCTTATCATGGGTAATGAGTAGCTTACTCATGTCGCGGCCCGATACACGCTCAAGCGCCCCCATGAGCATCGTCATTTGGTCGCTGCTATTCTCGTCTAATAGATGCAGCTTCCGCCCCGTATCAAACACTATCATTACGGGCGGCGTATTGGCGTCTGCGCGGACCACTTCAATCATGTCGTTCAGGATATCCTCATGTTCAGTAATATTGAACGGATACGGCATCGTCATCAGAGAGGCCGTCCACACGTTCGACATGTCGTAGCCGCCCTCGTGGATGTCTTTCATCCGCTGCTTGAACATCGCATGTGGTGTGTCCGCTTCGAGGAACAATACGGGTCCATGTTTCAGGACATCGAAGCCCAGCCAGGAGTCTTGGCCGGATGATACAGCCCACGCCATGCCGAGTGCCAGGTAGGTCTTCCTCGCTTTCTTAGGCTGGCCGTAAACGTTGACCCAGCCACCAGCAGGCATAATCGGCTTAATGAGCCATACGTCGTCTGGGGCTGGGAGCGCACAGAAATCGTCATAACGATAAAACCCATACGGCGTATCCACTACTTCATCACCCTGCGGATTCTGTGCCGCTTGTGGGCTCATTGTGGCCCACCACTATTCACAGGGGCCTCGGATGGCCTGCTGTTGGATTCACGCACACGGCTCTCCCGAATGACTCCTTAAACACTTCTCTCGTGATAGCTTTGGCTCTCACCTGGGCTACCTCTTCTGGATGATATCGGTTCTCATCCACATGCACATCGAGGTCAAAGGTTACCGTCACTGGCACACGATAATCAGGCATGAGTCTCTCCCTATCAGATTTCCCACTGCTGCGGATTCCCTAATGATTCCGCAACCTTTCGCTCCCATTTCGCTCTACCACCCGCAGCCGTAACGTCCACCGATACAACACGATACAGCCGGGACGCCACCACTATAAGAGATTCTATAATAGTCTATAGCAGCCTATGGGCCAGTATCGCTCCCCATAGGCTGCGCCTAGCCAGTCGTCTAGACTTTCTCGTTTCGGCCAATTTCGTCCCAGGCTTCAATCCCCTTGATGGAGTGCTCTGTGTGTCCTAGCGCGAGTCGCCCGAAGTGGGCCGCAGCCACAGCCGCCATCCACACCCAATCACTCTGGCTCCCGAAGGCCAGCATCGCCGCACATTGCTCACCTTGGTCTTCAGCAAGCTGCCGATACAGACCAGTCCGATTCCTCCCCTGTTGATACCACATGGGCCTATGCCCTCCCCAGTGTCCCCAGGAACGCCTTGGGGTCGAATGCGGCCTTCTCTTCCTCCTCATCCTTCAGCCGCTGCTCCATCATCGCCGTGAGCATCTCCCCGAACTGTTTAATCTCATCCTCGAAGATAGAGGCCGCGAGCTTCCGTGCGCCCTCCTGTGCAGCGTCCCTGGGAGGCGCTGTGAATGTCACTTTGCCGGTGGTTTCAATCTTCACGGTAAATGGGCCGGTAATCCGCTGTAGGTCTTTGGTGTTCATGCTGTCTCCTTTAGCCACGTTATCAGCGTGTCCTTCACTTCCTTGGCTCGTTCGTTCTCTCGCTTGAGAAACTCAACCTCATTGAGTGCCTCACAGACCGGGCATAGCTCCTTATCCGTATTGAAGCCGACTTCATCATGCCCATCTCGGCAAAAGTGCGGATACTGCTTCACGTCCTACTCCCTCCGCGCCTCTGGCGCTCCGGTCGTTGATTCCTCATTGCTTCACGTTTCTGGTGCGCCTGTAATTCTAGCTCTCCGTTCACGCTACGGATATGTGCCGCTGCCTGCCGCAGCCGAAATAGCTCGACCTCTAATCGAGCTATCTCGGCCTCAATCGCTGGGAGGTAGTTACTCATCGAGGTAGGGCGTATCGTCCTCCTCATCCTCTGAGTCGCCCCAGCCATCGTCCCAGTCATCCCCATCATCCCACGGGTCACAATTGGGACATAGCTCGAATGCCCCGTGGTCGTCATCGTTCCACTCGCTACCGCACTCAGCACAGATACGGAGACCCATGCGCCCTCCTATGCCTTCGGTGGCGTAATCCGCTTCGCCTGAAGCTGTTTCTTGTGGTGTGCCATGAACACGGTAATGCCGCGCGCACCTTTCTTGGCATTTTCCACGGTGCCCCACGCCGAGTCTCTATCATCATCATCGAATGGCGCAAACAGGTGCTCAGCCTGCTTCGTGGTGATACCGAGAATCTTTGCAGCTTCGTCGCCAGTCTCGTATGTCGAGTAGGAACGAGGGTTTGGGTGCGCCAATTCGTTCACCCATCCGGCTCTGCAACCGACAGTGTTGCAGGCGGGGCGGGTTTCTCGGCTTAGAATCACGCCCTTATGGGTATAGCCATCTGGGATGTCTGCGATATTCGACATCCACTCGTTCTGATTGTAGCGCCGTGGCTCCTCCAGAATGAGGGTGCGGACTTCCTTTAGTAGGTCATAGGCGTTATGGGCCTTCGTGACGAACTGTCGCTTCTGCTTTTCCATTTAGTTTGCCTCCTGCTTTGGTTGACTCTCTCCGAATAACACCCACTTCAGCCGCCCGAAGAATCCTCTGTGGACGAACTGATACACGTAGGCTCCGACCATGTTGACTTGGCCGGTGAGCTGCGCGGCGACAATCCGCCGTGCCTCTATCTTGTTCTGACGCTTATCGGCCTGGTTTCGATTCAAGCGTCGATTCAGTGGCTGTAGTTTGTGACTCATTTACAGTGTCTCCGTTTCTTGTGCTGCTGTGACGAAAATCTGACACAATTGAATAAGCGGTGTTTCAACGGCCGCCGCATCCGCCGCCGCATCCGCCGCACCCGCCGCCGCATCCGCCGCACCCGC
>Ga0209166_10001040_pt1 | contig 24840 bp, 20 predicted proteins | sample Coa_R1_3_FD_187151 | JGI IMG/M metagenome (GOLD analysis project Ga0209166, IMG submission 187151) | Surface soil microbial communities from Centralia Pennsylvania, which are recovering from an underground coalmine fire - Coalmine... | ecosystem: Environmental > Terrestrial > Soil >...
AAAGAAAAACCCGCACCCTTAACACCGAAGGGTGCGGCACCCCGCTGTCACCCTCGGCCACTTGCAGAAGTGGTATGCTACTCCAGTGCGCCTACGTCAAGAAAAAACATCTCTGCGCCACCCGCCCGTCTACTTTGCTGGCACCATCGACCCGAACTCGATCCAGTTTGACCCGAACAGCGATTTTGTCTTCGCATCAGGCACCGCAGGCAATTCTCAGTTCTCGTGCGGCGGGGCCAATTGCGATCAAGGCACCCTCGACGCATTTGCCAACTCGATTTTCGGCCAATCCTCTGCGTCGGTCAGCGGCAATACCAGCGGCGGCCCTGGCCCATCCCTGGGGTTCTTTCCGGGACCACCGCCTCCTCCCAAGGGCCTTCGTCCCCTTTACCCTCAGGACGAACTCCCCACACTCCAGAAGCCTCCCATAAACCCAACCGAGCCAGCACCAAGAATACCGGTGTTTAACGAGTGGTGGGAGCAATTCCTCGAAAAACTGGCCGAAAGGCTTCGCGGAGGCAGCGTTATCTTCTACATCTCCCCGTGCGGAGGCTTCCAGCCGAGCCCTGACGGGAAATGTGGTCCTGTAGGCTAAACGAGGCAATTAAATTACCGACGTGACATATGGACGAACAAAGGTTCACGAACGCGTGCCAACTGGTGGAGGACGGAAAACTAACCGAAGCCTACGACGAATTTCTGCAAATAGCAGAAACCACACCGGAGACCCTCGACAAAGCGCGGGTACTCTTGTATGCGGCGCACACTCTTCAGGCATTAGGAGACGAGGAGCTCGCAACTAGAAAGCTTGACTCGGCGCGGGCCTTGATAGAGGAATATAAACGCTCTGGGCCGGTACAAGACGAAAAACTACACGCTTCTGAACTCTTCCTTGAGTTTGAAGACGCAAACCTCCTCTGGATCCGGGGTGGGAACCGGGAGACGGCGCTGAACCGGTTTGAGGCAATCCTCAAGAAACACGCGTCGGCCCTAAAGGATCCGGGCAATCCTTACCTCTACCAAGGGATCCAAACCCGGCGCGCCTTCATCCTAGCCGACCTAGGTCGCTGGAAAGAAGCCCTGCCCATCCTAGAAGGAACAGAGTCTCCGCAAGAATACAAGGAAGGCGTGGCCTTCTACCTGGGACATTGCTACTCGTCCGCCCAAGATTTCGATAAGGCCGAGCAGAAACTTCACGAGGCTCTAAGTCTGGGCCTGCCCCGCCACCTTGAGCACAAAGCTCACTGTGAACTGGGCGTAGCCTACTACAACCTAGGTGACTATGCGAAGGCAAGGGAGGAATTTGAAAGAGGCGCTCAAATGGCAGATGCCAGCTATATCAAGGAGTCGCAAGTCTGGAGATGGCTGGAACTAACATGTCGCGCCCTTGGCCTAAAAACAGAGGCCGAGCAGTATGCTCGCATGGCCAACCCCTCGTAGGGGAAACCGGGGACGTTTTCCAATAGCCGGCGCTAATTCCTCCCAACCAGCCTCCCCGTTCGACCCCCTGAAACAACCATTCAACCCCGAAATTCGACCATTCCCTGAAAAATGGTTTACTTCCTCGCCAATCCTCGCTACCATTCCTTATGTTCGCCTCGCCCTCCACCTCCCCGACAAACCGCTCCCCACATCTTCTCCCGCCTTCCTCCAACCTCTGTCATCCCGAACATCGTGAGGGATCTGCTTTTCGTCTTGCTCCTCCCCGCGCCCTCAGCGTCCCTGCGTTTTGTTCTCATCCTTCGCTTTTCAACTTTGAACTCTCGCTTGAGGATTCCGATCCGCTCGGGACTGTCAACTTCCCCTCGCTAAGTCCTTTCCCTGCCACTCTTACAGATTGCTCGCAACTTACTGAAAATCCAGCCACTTTAAGTCCTGTGTCTGCCACTCTTACAGACACCGTCGCCCATAACCCCTTTGTTTGCCACTCTTACAAAAAACACCGGGGGTACACCTTTCAGCCGGGGATCTCTTTCCGCAGTCTAACCACTCGGCACTCACCACTAGCCACTATCTCCTTTATAATCCGCACTTCCAAAACACAGCACTTAAACTCCTTTAGAATGAACACTTCCGAAAAAACCGGGGTGGAGGATAGGCGCACATCTCGTCGGCCAACAGAGCTCTCTTCCTTCGACTTTCGACTTCCAACTTTCAACTGGCGAGTGGCCCGCCCTCGTTTTTTGGGGCTGGGTCTTTCTCTATTTCGCGCAATCGGGGTTCGGAATCAGTGCGGAGCGGCCTTGGATGTGGGAGCAGCATCCACACCGAAGTCCCATACGTACAAGTTCAATCCATCCTGCAGGATTTCCGCAAGCGCATACTCGCCGGGAGGCAGCGGCGCGCTCAGCGTAAATCTGTATATGTCCGGCGCCACTTCCCAGCGCTGGATCGCGATTTCCACTCGGTCCTGCGACAACTCCTGTCCAAAGAGGCTCCGGATGGACTCCAGCATCCTCTTGTTCCCCTTGACCTTTGCTCGCACGAGGGCGACATCCGGGCCATCCGCGCCTTGCCGGCCGCTTCTGAGCACTGTCGAATCTTGGTCCGGGTCCGGAGCCGGCTCGCGCAGATAGAACTCCGGCACTGCGTTCGTGAGCCGCACGGCGGCTCGTGCTCCCGGAATTTCAATATTATGTTTGCTCGGGACGATGGGAATGGGCGAAAGGATCTGTTTGAGGACTGTTTTCTTGTCCGTTTTCACTTGCGAGCCGGACTGCTCAAGCCGTTTCACGGACTTCCCCTCAACCGCAAACATGCCCTCTCCGTCGGGCAGGAACACCCCAGGGCCGACCATCAAACTCGCGTCCACGTCCACGGGCGTTTCCGCCTTCGTCGCGGCCTCTTGAATGCGGGCCTTCTCCAGTAGCGCCGAACTCGTTTTCTCGTCGGCTGCCTCCGCTTTTTTCGTGGCGTCCCAATCCACCATCGACGCCGGAATCTCTTCCCACGCGTCTCTTTCCACGCTGAAGTAGCGCACGCGCTCGCCGTTCTTTTCGTAGCTACGGACGAGCTGATAGCTTCCGTCCTTGAGCACTAGTTTCTTGCCACGAGGCAGTCCTGTTAGTTCTTCCCTCGTACCCGGCTGTTTGGCTGCGGGCTTCTTGGCGTTCTGCGCTTCTTGCTGCGTTGGGGTTTGGTCCGCGGGAGCACTCTGCGAGGCAATTCCTCCCTGGCACAACAAGCACGCCTGAAGGATCAATATGAGGGTAGGAGTCAGATTCATGGCGGTTTCCAGGCTATCAGATGCCGACCACCTGGAGCGGTTTGCCCTCGGGCGAGCATACCCCGGTACCCACGGCCCCGCAACCGTCCGTCCCAAAAAGCAAAAGGCTCCTTCCGGCGTACCGGAAAGAGCCTCTCTTAGATCAAAGCCGGGCGGTCTAATCTAGTGTGTGCATCGAGGGAACAGAGTAACCAGCACCATCAAGTCGGACAGGGTAAAAAGCCACTGGTCCGCCTGCTTGCCCGCGGCTTCGGCAGCCCGCGCGATGAATCCCAAGTGGCGGCTCTTCGCAAAATTGCGGATATGATCGACACAAATGCCTGTCAAGCTAGCGATTTCCGTGTCGGTAAAAATCTTTTGGCTCGATTTGACGGTAACCATGGCCTTGTCCCTTGTACTCTTTTGCACTATGCCCTGCCAGCAGCCTCTTTCAACTTCTTTGATGCTTTTTGAAGCATAAGTGATGCACCTTTTCTAGAGCAATAGTCGTTCCGTTCTCACAAGCTAAAACGAAAAGGCTAGTACTTTTGTTCCAAACCCCTGTGTAAAAAGAGATTATCCAATTTCTTGGAGTCTTGATTCGTCTGGTACAGAGCGAAGAGAAGTGCAAACAAGCGGGAAAAAATGTTCTACTTTTGCAAAGTATCTATGGCTTTCGGTAGACTGCCTGCAATTTCTCGCATCTGTTTTGTGTGCCGAACTTCGTGGGCCGCGAGGAACTGGAGCCACTGATAGGTATTCAAAGTTCCGAGCGCCGGATGCGGCCAGTAGTATTGCCCCAAGTCGCGGCCTTTCGTTTCTTCCAAGAAGGCCAGGGAGCGCCCCCTCACTTCGCGCAGCTCCGCGAGCATCACTTCCTTATCCCCAAGCAGACTGGTGTCGACGGGGACCGGCGATTTGCGCCGAATCAAGCGAGATTCCACGAGTGCCATGGGGAGGTGAAACCGCTTTAAGAAGGGAACGCGCTTTGGTGGCTTCTGGACCACGCGGTCCGCCTTTCCGATGACCGCGCGTTCCACCATTATCAGATGCGCGACCAATTCCGCCGCGGACCATTTGCCCTCGCCGAGCCTCGTCCTCCACTCTTGAATCGGAACCGCATCAGCGGCTTGCAAGAATCCTGTCTGGGAATTGGCCATGTTGGTGATGAGGGAATTGAGTTTCGGCGTCACGCCCATCTCCTACCATGTCCACATGCTTCCTGAATAGGTGGCCGAATTCGACCAATGCGTGAATTTAACCGGTGTGTTAAATACACAGTTGACGGCCTATCAAACTGCAGCGCCGCCGGCCTGTTCGAAGGCGTGAGCCAATTGCAAAACGCCGGCCTCGCCGAAGGCAGGTCCGAAAATTTGCAACCCCACCGGCAGTTTGCCAGCGATTTTTCCACAAGGAACCGAGATCCCAGGCACTCCCGCCAATGATCCCGTAACCGTATATATATCAGCGAGATACATCTGTAACGGGTCGTTCGTACGTTCTCCCAACTTGAAAGCAGGGACCGGCGACGTGGGCGTCACAATCGCATCTACCTTCGTAAATGCATCTCGAAAATCCTGTGCGATCAGGGCGCGTACTTTCTGCCCCTTGAGGTAGTACGCATCATAGTAGCCTGCGGACAATACATAGGTACCGAGCACGATCCGCCGTTTGACTTCGGCTCCAAACCCGGCACCGCGCGTCTTTCGGTACATTGCTATCAGTGAATCGTCCTCCACCCGCAAGCCATACCTCACACCGTCATACCGTGCCAGATTGGAACTGGCCTCGGCGGTCGCGATAATGTAATACGTGGCGATCGCATAGTCCGTATGAGGCATGTGAATTTCATGGAGCTGGCACCCAAGCTTTTTGAACACCTCGATGCCAGCTTCCATCTTCTTGCGAACTTCGTCGTCCATGCCTACGCCGAAGTATTCTTTTGGGATGCCGATACGCATTCCTTTGACAGGGGTATCCATTACGGCTCGATAATCCGGAACGGGCGCAGTCGTGGAAGTAGAATCGTTCGCGTCGCGCCCAGCAATGACCTTCAAGATGGCAGCCACGTCTTTAGTATTGGTTGCAAATGGGCCGATGCGGTCCAGGGAAGATGCAAAAGCAATCAGTCCGTAGCGCGACACCCGTCCGTAGCTTCCCATCATCGCGGGAATTCCGCAGAACGAGCCCGGCTGTCGTATAGATCCGCCCGTATCCGTTCCCAGGGAGGCCACCGCCAGCCCCGCCGCCACCGCTGCTGCCGACCCTCCGCTCGAGCCGCCCGGCACGCGGTCCATCGCTTCCGGATTTCGCACAGGTCCATAGGCTGAGTTTTCGTTCGAACTGCCCATGGCAAACTCGTCACAATTGGTCTTGCCGAGTATCACTGCGCCAGCCGCTTCCAATCTTTCCACCGCAGTGGCGTCGTAGGGCGGGACGTAATGCTCGAGGATCTTCGATCCGCAAGTCGTACGCACTCCGCGGGTGCTGATCACATCCTTGATGGCCACAGGTACGCCCGCCAGCGGAGGGAGCGGTTTCCCCGCGGCAATCAACGTATCCATGCGGCCGGCTTGCGCGTAGGCGCGCTCTTCGCAAAGCGTCAGGTAAGCGTTCAGCTGCGGGTCACGCTCACGAATCCGTTGATAGAAGTCCGCAGCCAGTTCTCGCGCCGAAACCTTCTTCGCCGCCAGCGCCTCTTTTACTCCGTCAATGGTCCAATTCGGAATCACATCGCGTCCTGTCGACTGGCATTCTTGCTTGTTCTTTTTACAGTTCTTCGGTTGCTCAGTTCTTCAGTTCCTCAGTTGCTCGGTTCTTCAGTTCTTTACAAAACCGGACAGACAGGAGTGTCTGTCCTACTTATCGCGTCCTGTGGACTGGCATTCTTGCTTGTTCGTTTTACTGTTCCTCAGCTCCTCGGTTCCTCAGTTTCTCAGTGCCTCAGTTCTTTACAGACCCGGACAGACAGGAGTGTCTGTCCTACTTACTTATCGTTCAAGGACTTTCGGCACGCGAAAGTACGGCGCCTCGGGATCCGGCGCTTGCTTCAGGACGTCTCCGGCGACGTTGCACGGCACTACAACATCCTCGCGCAAAGTCGCATCGGCGCTTTGGTCGTCAGCCAAGACTTGCGCCATAGGTTCAACTTGGGAAGTGTCCAATTCATCCAGCTTCCCGATATACTCGAGGATCTCGTCAATCTGGTTGCGATAGCTTTCCAGTTCGGCCTCGCTCAAGTCCAGATAGGCAAGTTCCGCAACTCTTTCCACATCTTCCCGGCTAATTTTCAAGGTGGTTTCCCGTCTTCAGTTCCGGTTCGAACGCAGCAAAATTCTAGCACAACCTCCGGCGCGCCCCGGGCAGCTACTCGATTGGGTGGGATGCCTTAGGGTCGGGGATGAAGACCACAAAGTCATAGCCGAAGATCACGCGCTCGAGCTCCGGATCAATCTTTCCGTACTTTGAGAAGCGGTCGCGCAAAGCCCGCAAATCATAGAGCGTCCAGGAATTCTCGACCTGCGCCTCGAAGAGCGGCTTGAGGGAAAGAAATGGCGAGTCTTTGTCGCCCGCAAGATCGAGCGGCCCAGGTTCCGGCCGTTTCCCAATGCCCGCGAACCGCAACTGCTCGCCTTTCACCCCGGCGATCAAAATGTGGACGGACTTGAACTGATTGGCCTCGGCCGCCTCGCTGATCAGGCTGCCCAGCTCGCTTGAATGCAGAGGATTAATCCCACGGAACATGTGATAGGCGCCAAATTTGAAAAAGACCTTGGGCAAAACGCCATTACTCCGAGTGGCGGCCGCAAAGGGTTCCGCGAAATTCTTTTTCATCAGCAAAGCGCGCTGGCGGTTCGAACTGTAGTAGTCGCCGCTCATGTTTTTTTGATAGATCTCGCGGCTCACCAGCAAGGCTTCAAAGAGTTTCTGGGCTTCGGGTTTTCCCTGTTTCTTGAGCAAATCCCGCACACGGTTCAAGTCCTCCTGCTTGGCGCTCAGCATGAACACATCACCCGGATTGCCGCTCTTCGCCGCGGCCGCGTGCGCCTCCTCGTTCTTTTTCAAGAGCTCCTCGATGGCAGCCTTGGCCTCGGGGCCGGGGTTTGTCGCGAGAATCTTATCGGCCAAAAATCCCGATGCGCCCATCAGCTCCTGGTCCAGCCCCCAAATTGTCATATGCCCCGGCGAAGCCGCGTTTTCGCACTTCTGAAGCATCGCGAATTCTTCCCGCCAATCGTAAAACGCGATGGTTTCCGGGTACTTGTTTTCGAATTCCGCCAGTTGCTTCGCGCCATCCGGGGCGCGGGCCATTTTTTCGAGCTCCGGCGCAACGTACGCGCCGATTTCGAGTGCCATGAAATGAAACCCGTGCGGTGCGAGCTCCGCGCAGAGCGCTGAGGCAAACTCGGAAACTTGCCGGATGCCGTGGTCTTCTCCCAGCGCCACAAATTGGGCTTCCGCGAGCGCCGCGCGAAGAACATCCGCGCCAGGGCCCGCAAGCTTTCCGTCCTGCACACGGATGGCTCCGCGGTTTTTCTTCAGAGCTTCACCGAAGGCGGCGTTCTGTGCCTGCGCGCAAGAGGCAAACGCAAGACAAGCCGCGCACACGAGGGCCATCGCTCGAAGCGTTTTCATTATTTCTCCGTCAAACGGGGGAGATTCAGGAACCAAGCGTCGCATGCATTGTAAAGCAGCGTTATGACGCCGCATCTTTTATTCGCGGGCCTAGCGGCCGGCAGGAATTGCTTCCGCGGTCTTGCGAGGATATTTCTTAGCGATGTAATTGTCGACGAGCGCCTGAAACGCCGCGGCCAGCTCGTCGTACGTTCCTTCGAGCGTCACATCTTTCTTTCCGTCAATATAGATTGGGCAACGGGGCGCTTCGCCCGTTCCCGGCAGGCTGATCCCGATATTTGCGGCCTTCGATTCGCCCGGGCCGTTCACGATGCAACCCATCACCGCGAGCGTCATCGTTTCCACGCCTTCATACTGCGTCTTCCAGATGGGCATGCTGTCTCGAATGTAGTTCTGGATACGTTCCGCGAGTTCCTGGAAAGTCGTGCTCGTGGTGCGGCCGCAGCCGGGGCAGGCCGTTACACTCGGCGAAAACGATCGCAATCCGAGCGCTTGCAGGAGCTCGCACGCCGCATACACTTCCTCGCGGCGGTCGCCGCCGGGCTTCGGCGTCAGCGAAATTCGAATGGTGTCGCCAATTCCTTCATAAAGCAAAACGCCCAGAGACGCCGCCGACCAGATCTGGCCCTTCATTCCCATGCCTGCTTCGGTTAGGCCGAGATGCAAGGGCTGCTCCGTCCTGCTCGACAAATCGCGATAGACGGTAATCAGATCGCGGGGCCGCGAAGTCTTGCAGGAAATAATGATTTGGTCGTGCCGCAGGCCGCACTCGAGGGCCAACTCCGTGGATTGCAGAGCCGAGAGCACCATGCAATCATTAATAATCTCTTCGGACTCCTTGCCCAGATTCTTGTCCGTGTTTTCCTGCATCTTGTGCATGACGAGCTCCTGATTCAATGAGCCGCCATTTACGCCGATGCGCACGGGCTTTCCGTTATCCCGGGCAATTTTGCAAATCGTGGAAAACTGCTCGTCGCGGCGCTGGCCCGCGCCGACATTGCCGGGATTGATGCGGTACTTGTCCAGGGCCGTGGCGCACTCCGGATACTTGGTGAGCAGAACGTGCCCGTTGTAATGAAAATCTCCGATGATGGGCGCGGTGCAACCGGCGTCCAGCAACCGCCTTTTGATTTCCGGCACGGCGGCCGCAGCTTCCGGCACGTTCACGGTCCAGCGCACCAACTCAGAGCCGGCTTCCGCCAGCTCGATGGTTTGCTTGAAGGTTGTCGCCACGTCGGCAGTATCCGTGTTGGTCATGGACTGCACGACGATCGGCGCGGCGCCGCCAACGAGGACATGGCCAACGCGCACGGCGTAAGTCTTGCGCCGGGGACGGCCGGCAGCAGCCGCGTCAGTTCCTTCAATCTGGGTTAGCATTACTCTTTCATTTTAGCCTGAGTTTGATTCGAATACGAAATCCTATGCAGCGTTTTCCGCGTACTACAAATCATCAGGCCTGCTGACCTCGCCAATGGTCGCACAAACTTCCCGGGTTTGGTGTGCTGCTACATTTGTTTCACAACTCTTCTACCTTCGCCTTTGAGCGGCACGAGCCAAGAACCGCCGGATGGAACGCTTGGCCTCATTTTCTTCCCACACTCTCTGATACCCACAACTAAATAAGTTCCTCCGGAAGTAACAGACGCTTCAATTTTATTGCTATTATGAATCAGCCGTTGACACCCGCTGAGTTTTTGGTGTAATCAGTGCCCATCTTTAGTGGTGGGGGGCCCGCGAGTGGTCAGCCGTCGTTTCTCATCTCAGGCGTTCGTGTATTTTTGCCTTTCGGCAGGGGTGTGCTCTTCTTCATTCAGGTAGAAGAGCATGACTGGCGCACGACGGGTATTTCCGTCCGTCGGCGGCCTGAGATGTTTTGCGAAGGTCCATTCCGCGGTTGATCAGCCAGCTAAAGCGGGGGAGGAATTATGAAGCAGTCTTTCCGTTTGCTATTTTCGACGCTCTTGGCTTTTGCTTTTTTCTGGTCTGGCGTCCCAACGCAAGCCCAAACATCCAACACCGGCATCGTGCTGGGTACGGTCATTGATCCAACGGGCGCGGCGGTGCCCGACGCAGAAGTCAACCTCACGAATACCGCGACGAATATTGCTCGAACTACGACGACGAACGCCGTCGGTCAATTCACGTTCCCGGGCATTTCTCCCGGCCCGTACAAAGTCACTGTCACCAAACCCGGTTTCGGTACGTATGTGGTGTCAAATCTTACTGTTGATGTCAATAAAAGCTACAGTGTGGATGTGAAGCTCGAGGTCCGTTCGAGTACGGAAACCGTGGAAGTTGCTGCTACAACTCAAGCTGAACTCGAAACCGCCGACGCTGTCGTCGGCAACGTCGTGAGTGGCGAGATGTTGACTCGCCTCCCCACGTTGAACCGCGATGCGACTGAACTGCTCACGCTCCAGCCCGGTTCCACGCCCTACGACGCCACGGGGTTTGGAAACAATGGCGGCACGATTGCAGGGGCGCGCAGCGATCAAAACACGATTTCGATCGATGGCATCGACGTCACGGACAACGTGATTGCCGGCGGCTCCAACGAAGCGCCCATCATCCCAGCCGGCGTTGACGCTGTAGATGAGTTCCGTGTGGGTGTCACGAACAACAACGCTTCCTTCGGTCGTTCCTCCGGCGGCCAGATTACCCTCGTTAGCAAAAGCGGGACGAACGACTACCATGGCACGATTTACTGGTTTCACCAGAACTCTGCGCTGAATGCCAATACTTGGGAAAACGAGCATACGCCTGATGGCAAGGGGGATTTGTTCACTCCCAAACCGCAGCAGAGAGACAATCGCGGGGGCCTAAGCTTCGGCGGGCCGATCAAAAAAGACAGAACCTTTTTCTTCGGGAACTACGAGCTTCGTCGATTCTTTCAGTCCATCGAATTTACTCGTCTAATTCCCAGCCCCAGCTTGATGCAAGGGAATCTCACGTTTAAGGATGCCGCGGGTAACAAGGTCATATACCCGCTGGCTACTTCGACGTTGTGCGGTGACGGGACCATGGCGTGCGATCCGCGCGGCCTGGGCATCAGCCCAACAGTGAAAGCTCTATGGAGCAAGATTACAGAAACCGGGAATGACAACACCGTGCCCGGAGCAGATGGGTTGAACATCCTCGGCCTTCGGGGGAATGTGGCCGCCCCCCAAAAGAGCGATGCGGTTTCCTTCAAGCTGGACCACGCTTTTACGAGCAAGGTCCACTTTTTTGGGCGATGGTCCTATTATCGCAATTTGACCCCAAACGGCGGGCAAATTGACCTACGTGGAGGAACCCCGGCGAATCCCAGCGACTCCAATATTCGCGGCGATTCCAGCATCGGCGGACTCGACTGGCAATTGCGGCCTAATCTGCTCAATACATTTCGAGGCGGGTGGGTCCGCAGCCGTCAGGACTTCACGGTCATCCGGCCGAGCACTTCCGCCCAGCAGTTGGCTCTAGAAGGCACCGCCTCCAGCGTCTCTCCCAGCGGATTTATCGCCCTTGCTCCGGGGTTGGCAACTGGGGGCGGCTTCCTCGATACCGCCGTCGACGTGGACACCCAGAGAGCGCGCCACCAGGCGATTTACGACAGCAACAAGCAGTTCGGGGATTTTCTGACGTGGACGAAGGGTACGCATACTATCGTCGGTGGAGGCGAAATCCGCTGGCTGCCTACGATCCACGACCGAGACGACAAAGTAATCGGTTCGTTGAACTCCCTCGTCGCCGCGCTTGACGGAGATCACAATTTTGGCATCCCAGGGGCAAATAGACCCCCGGACTGCCCGGCCGGTAGCACTTCCGCTACGAACTGCCTACTGAGCAGCGACACAACGCGTTGGGATCGCCTTTATGCCGCTTCCCTTGGTTTGGTTGATAACGTCGGGATTCTCACCGCCAGTGACGGGCAGCTAAACCCGCTCCCGTTCGGGTCGACCTTAGTTGCTCATGCCACGCTGCGTTCTTATGACTTCTTCTTGCAAGACACATGGCGGATGAAACCTTCGTTGACGTTGACCTATGGGCTTTCCTACGGCTGGCAAACCACACCCCAAGAGAGAAATGGAAAACAAACTTTTATGGTAGACGCCGGCAATGGAAATAAGATCTTCACTGCACAAGATTATCTGAATGCTAAGTCTCAAGCCGCAGCCAGCGGGGACTTCTACGATCCTTCTATCGGCTACCTTCCTGTTCGAAAATCTGGCCGGAGCAACGTGTTTAATGTGGACTATGGAGACGTTGCGCCGAGGTTTTCCATTGCCTGGAATCCTTCCTACCATAGCGGGTTCCTCGGACGCATCTTTGGGGACCGCAAGACGGTAATTCGCTCGGGTTATGGCATCGCTTACGACCGCATCAACACCGTCGGCAGCGTGATCATCCCCATGTTGGGCATTGGGTTCGCGCAAACTCTTAGCGTCGTTGCCCCCGGTTGCGGAGCGAGCGGTACGCCGGGTGCAGGTTGTGGCGTCGATGGCACCCCAGGAGGCTCCATATTCCGCGTTGGCGTTGACGGTGCTATTCCGACACCTTCGCCGCTTAGCCAGCAGTCCAGCCCGGTTGTTCCCAATGCTCCCTTCTCAGAGGTGTTGAGCTTCGCCAACGACCCGGACTTTAAGGTAGGTCGAAGCCACATGGTGGATTTCACCATCCAGCGCGAGATGCGCGGCAACATGCTCCTCGAAGTCGGCTACATAGGACGCTATGCGCGCGATCTTTTGAACAACGTCAACTTTAATTCGTCGCCAATTTTCTTCAAGGATAAGACTTCGGGCCAGACATTTGCGCAGGCGTACGACGCACTCAGTGCCCAAGTTCGAGGCAATAAACCCATTACTCCCCAGCCCTGGTTTGAAAACCTCATACCGCTCGGCGCTTGCCAGGCGTTTCTGGGAGTCTCTGCCACGTCCTCAAGCAGTTGCCTAGCACAGGGTGATAAGGGAGACTTCACAGGTTTCAACGTATCCGACCTGTTTTTGATCCAGGACATAATCAGAGGCCTTTTCGCGGGCCTGCCGACTTTTAACAACTTGAATATCCTTGACATGTTTGTCCGCACACACCGTGACTTCTCCAATTATCACGCTGCGTTTATCGCCCTGCACAATCGTGGCTGGCACGGTTTGCAGTTCGATGCCAACTATACATTCTCCAGATCTCTTGACCAGATTGGAACCGTACAGAACTCCGCAAGTTACTTTGCCTCGAGTTTCAATCCGTCCTACGAATATGGTCCGTCTTTCTTCGACCGGACCCACGTATTCAACTTCACATACAGCTATGATCTTCCTTTTGGCGGCAGTCACCGGCTTGCCAGCAGCCACAGTGTCATAAATAAAATCATCGGCGGGTGGTATACCGCTGGTGTTTTCCGCGCCAACAGCGGCGCCCCTCTCAGCGTAGTTGAAGGGCAATCTGGAAGTTCCCTCGGCGGTGGGCTCATCTTCGGCGTAGCTCAAGCAGCCATCCCAACGGTAGCCCCCAGCTCGCTTGGAGGAGGTGTTCACGGAGGGGTTTGCAGCTCGGGTGGTGTTGGCTCTACGGGCGATGGTCCTAACTGCGGCACGGGCGACACGGGAACGGGCATCAACTACTTCTCGAATGCATCGTCCGCAATCAACAATTTCCGGCCCATCCTCCTGGCTTCTGACGGCCGCACCGGGAGAGGTCGGCCACTGCGTGGTTTCGGTCTATGGAATCTCGATACCCGCATTGGAAAACAGACTAAGTTCCACGAGCGCTATGGGTTCGAATTCACTGCTGATTTTTTCAACACCTTCAATCACGTGAATTTCCAGGACCCAACCCTGGATTTGACAAACCTGCCGACATTCGGCGTCGTGTCCCAATCGCTTACTCCAGCAAACCGGCTGGCAAGCAGCCGGTGGATTCAACTTGGTTTGCGCGTGGACTTCTAAACTTACATCTGAAAAAAAGAGGGAGAGGCCAACAGCCTCTCCCTTTTTATTTTCGCTACTCCCCGCGCTGCCGGTGGCCGCGAAAGGATTTCTTACCGAGCAGGTTGTTCAAACGGAGCCTCCAGCTTCCGGCATTTAACCAAAGCTCCGCGCCAATCAGGGAGAGCAAGGTACAACTCAAGAACCGGCGGCTTGGGCGGCGATATTGCCGCGGAGGCCGAGGACGTCGGCTTGCTCGCGCATGGCGGTGATGCAAAAGCCGATGTGCTCTTCGAGCGGGATGCCAAGCTCTTCCGCGCCTTTGCGGACGTCCTCGCGGCTGACGCCTTTGGCGAAAGCTTTGTCCTTGAGGCGGCGCTTCACGGAGTCCACCTCGAGATCGAGGATGCTCTTCGAAGGGCGGACGTAAGAGCACGCGGTGAGAAAGCCGGCGAGCTCGTCGCAGGCGAACAGCGTGTGCTCAAGCGGCGATTGGCGCGCGACGCCGGAATAATCCGCGTGCGAGAGGATGGCGCGGACGATTTCTTCCGAGTAGCCGCGCTCGCGCAGAATTTTCGCGCCTTCCGCGGGATGCCCAGCGTCGGCGGCGTGTTCGTTGTTGGGCCAGCGCTCGTAATCGAAATCGTGGAGCAGCGCCGCGATGCTCCAAAGCTCTTCATCAGCACCCTGCTTGCGCGCATAAGCGCGGACGCAGGCCTCGACGGCCAGCATGTGCTTGCGCAGGCTCTCCGATTCGGTGAATTCGCACAGCAGTTTCCAGGCATCGTCGCGTGTGGGCATGCGTTTCTCCAGGTTGCGGAGCCAGTAGTGTAGCAAAGGAATAGTGACTCGTGACTGGTGAAGACAACAGACGACGCGAAGGCCAAGAGTTCGCGTGGCGGCGGAAAGCTAACGTGACCGGTGATCCATGAGTGTCCCATGATGCATGGCAACTCGAACGTTGCGTACTGCGGAGTTCAGACTTTCGTTCTTGCCAGGCGGTCGCGGAAGTAGTCCTTCCAACTTTCCGGAAGTGCAGCGACTTGCAGGGCATGGAGGAGTGAGGCGAGGTCTCCGTTGTTGAATCTTTTTGTGATGTAGAGGCGAGTGACTTCCGAGACGGGGACGGCGTTTGGATCGTGAGCTATCGGCTTGATTTCATCGCCGGCGCCGACTTCTCCTTCGCGGGTGACGGCAAGATAAAAACCGGTGCGGCCGCTGGCGAGGAAGCGCTTCACCATGTCGTCGGAACCAAACCGCACGCCAAGTTTGTGGCAAGGAAGGCGAGGCTGGGTCACCACCACTTGTGCAGAGCCGATGAGAAACTGGTCGCCCAGATGGACTGAAGTTTCCAGCAAGCCGTCGGTCGTGAAGTTTTCGCCAAAGATGGCGAGCGGCAAATCACGGCCGGGCAATTCCTTTTTCCAATAGTCGTAGTGCTCGATGGGGTAGCAGTAGACGGCTTTCTGCGCGCCGCCGTGCACGGTGAGGTCGGCCTGGCGGTCGCCATCCAGATTCAAAGTGCGCAACGGGACGCGCCCTTCAACGGGCTCTTTGTAAATGCCAGTCGTTACAGTTCTTCCGTGCCAGAGGATGTCGCGGGGCAAGCCAACGTTGAGGGAAACTAGCTTCATCCGTCGGTAGTCCTTTCGGTTCGCGTCCCGATGGGTGCGTGAGTGTTTCGGAATAACAGAGTATAGATGACATAAAGCGCTGGGCCGAAGCGCCTGGCTAAAGCCCGGCGCCTACATGGACTGGACGAAGTGGAATAGAAGGAAATGCGCCGATCTCATGACAGGCCACTACAGGTTATTTAGGTTTGGCGGTGAGGAGTTCGAGTTCGTCGGGGGTGCGGGGCCAGTCTTCGCGGAGGAGGCGCGAGAGGGCGCGGTCGGCGAGGAGCTTGCCGCCGGTCTGGCAAGTGGGGCAGTAGTTAGTTTCGTTGGAGGCGTAACGGATGCGCTGGATTTTGGAGTTGCAGCGAGGGCAGGGAAGTTTGTAACGGCCGTGGACGGCCATGCCTTCGCGGAAGGCGGTGACTTTTTCGGGGAATTTGCCGGCGGCTTGGGCGCGGAGGCGATCGGTCCAGTGCGTCAGGCTGGCATTGATGGCATCGTAGAGGCGCTTGATTTCGGAAACGGAGAGTTTTTGTGTGAGCGCGAGGGGAGAGAGTTTGGCTTCGAAGAGAATTTCGTCGGAGTAGGCGTTGCCGATGCCGCTGAAGAGGCGAGGATCGGTGAGGGCGCGCTTGAGAGTGTGGTTGGCGGAGAGAAGCGCGGCGGCAAACTGCTCGGGAGTGGCGTCAAGGACTTCCAGTCCGCCGGGATCAAGAGAGTCGAGGCCGTCTTCGCCGAGGACAAGGTGGAGTGAAGCGCGCTTTTGAGAGCCGGCTTCGGTCCAGAGAAGAGAGCCGGAGGGAAAATCGAAAGCGGCGAGTCCACGTGGCGGCGAAATCTTGACTCCACGAGAGCGCCAGTGAAGACGGCCGGCAATCATCAGATGGAGAACGAGCCAGAGGTGGTCTTCGAGGCCGATGCAGATGCGTTTGCCGAGTCGGCGGAGGTGGATGACTCTTTTCCCTGAGGCGCTGGCGAGCGGCGGAGTGGCGGTGCGAAGCAGAAAAGGGCTGACGATGCGGACGGCGTCGAGGGTTTGGCCGAGGATGCGGCTTTCGAGGGCTTCGATGTAAACGGTGATGTCGGGGAGTTCCGGCATGCTTTCTCCAAGCAAGAGCCCCAAATTGGAGCAGTTACCATCGTACACCGGCATCGGATTTTTGTTGCAAGAGCGGCACAACTGGAGTGGTGGTTCGCGGAGGAATACACAAGGGGTTGTGGGATTGAGGAAGACATGGGCAGGGTTTGGCCGGAGGGACAGGCGAAAGTTATTCGTAAAGATGCCGTAAAAAGATTGCATATACAAAAAAAGATCAAAAATACTCTTGACAGAAAACGGCTAGTCGCAAGATACTCGCGACGCGCCAGTTTCTGTCTTCCCCAGTAGGACGTTCCGACGTTCCTTCCACTATCCGCACGCCGGGAAAACTCAGCGAGGAGTACCGGTGACGGCACAATTATCAGAAAAAGAAACGATGAATTCATTGGAAATGGATAGGGAAGTCATTCGCTGTAAGACATGTGGTCTCGTCCAATACCGGACGCGCACGGGAAACTGCCGCCGATGTGTGCGCGCCTTGCCTCAGCGTTTGGAGTTCCTGATTCCTCCACCGGCACCTCCGGAGGAAGCAGCCGCTGAACCCGCATCCGAAAAGTTCGCCAACCAGGAGACCGTCGAGAATATCGGCCAGCGGATTCGCCAATTGCGCGAATCGCGCGCGATGACCCAGAGCCAGCTGCAGTCGCGCTCGAAGGTGTCGCGGTCTTACTTGTCCCGCATCGAGAGCGGCCAGATGACGCCGAGCCTCGGCACGCTGGAGAAAATCTCCGAAGCGTTGAATGTGGGCTTGAACCGCTTCTTCATTCCGGAATCCGACGGCGAAGCGCTGCTCGAGGATCCCTTCATCCAGGGATTGCGGCCGTTCCTGCGCCAATTGGATTGGGAACAGTGGCAGTCCATCCTGAAGAGGCTGCAGGCGATCAGCGATCACGTCACTGCAGCGCCGGTCACTCTACGCCCTATCGGTAATCCGGCGCGGATGCCGCAGCCCGCGCCGGCGAATGGCAACGGGCAAAACGGACACATTGGCGCCGTCCATTCGAATGGGCATGCGTTTACGCATTCCCATGGGCAGCCGCAGGGTTATGTGCTGCGGCGGCCAGGCACGGGGCCGGTGTTTCAGCGGCCGGTGGCAAGGTAAGCTTTTCGTTTCGAGAGCAGAGCACAAATTGGCGCGGTGTGACTGTTATAGTCACACCGCGTTTTTTTATTGAAGCGCCAGGAGCATTCTCCGCGGTGATGCGAGCGATTTATAGTTGGACGGTGAGTTGCCGTGAATCGCGCCGCGCTGGCAAGTTTGTTCACGCAAAGGCGTTACTCGCGAACGACGGAGACTTTGGCGGAGGGGACTTCGAGACGCATCAGGCGATGGTTCGAATCGAGGTACAGATCGATTTCAAGGTCGGTGGTATTGACGCGAAGGCCTTCGTAAGATGCTCCATTGATGCTAGCCGAGCCAGTGGATTCGGCCGTGATAGTGCCGGGCATCAGTTCTTGAGGAATGAGCACGGGGAAAGTTTGCGGGCCGCGCTTGGACCAATCATAGAGGCGTGCGAGAACAGCGTACTGATGGTAGAGGTTGTTGTCGAGGACGGCGACGAGCGGAGTGCCGAAGGTGAAAGTCTGGTCGAAGGGATGAGCGCCTTGCATTTGCAGCGTCATTTTCGCGATCCCGTCAGAAAATAGAATGCTCGCGCTGTTGTTTTTTTCCGCATGCGAAGTCCAGTCGTAACTGATGGGGGCGCCATCGGGCTGAAGAGTGAGAGAGCCGGTGACTTTGCTGGCCTGGCCTTGCGACGGCTTGATTTCGGCGCTGCCCTTGGCGAGCCAGCCGCTGGCGGAAGGCGCGATTTCGAATTCCTCGTGGCCGACGGTTTGGCCGGCGAGCTTGATGGTGAGTTTGCCTCCGTCCTTAACGAAGACCGAGGCGCCGGGCGACGCGGCTTTCTTTTTCTGATCGGCGATACCGGCTGCGGCGCAGGCTAAAATCAGAAGCGCGACAAGGCAAATCGACAATTGGGCTCGAGGGCTGCGCAGTTTTGTTTTCACGGAATCCCCCCTTCGCCTGCTGAAGCGAAGCACGACAAAATTGTTCGGAGTAAGAATCTCCGCTGCCTATTCTAGCGAAAGCCAGTTACGAATTTGGTTTTTCGACGACGAGATGTGTCTCGCTGCCACCTGCCGCGACAATGCCGCGCCGGAGGATTTCCGCGACGACCTGCGTGGGATCGCCAGAGCTGTCCAAGCGAAAGTCCGCGAGTTGATACGAGGGAAGGCGCTGCGCGTGGAGAGCGCGAAAACTGACTTCGTCGCGGAAAAGGGGCCGGCCGGTCATGGTCATGCAGCGGGCTAGGAGTACTTCAACGGGCGAATCGAGCCACAGAACGGGGACGCCGGCGCTACGAAGAAATTCAGGGCAGCCAGGCTGGGCGTAGGTGCCGCCGCCGAGAGCGAGGACAGTAGGTTCCCTGAGCTCGGAGGCGCGGCCCAAGGCGGCGCGCAATTGATCCGCTTCGATTTGTCGAAAGGCGGGTTCGCCGAAGCGCTCGAAGAGCTGCGGGATAGTCAGGCTGGCGGATTGCTCGATGCGCTCATCCAGGTCGACGAAGCGCCACGCGAGCTGCCGTGCCAGGAGCGTGCCGACGGTTGTTTTGCCGGAACCCATGAAGCCGGCAAGACAAATCACCTGCGGACGGGCTGAAGCGCCGCGTAAAGAAGAAGGTAGAGTCACGGTTGTTTGCAGAACGCGGCCACCAAGGGCTCGTTGATCTGGAGCACGAAGAACTAATCGCGCTTCATGATGCGGATTGTACCACTGTAGGAAGAGAGTTCGACTTTCGCGAGGCCCATTCCGACGGTGCCGAAAAGTCCGTGGGTGAACTTGGAAGCGATATGTTTCACGCCGCGAGAGTCGGGCTTCAGAAAGGCAGCCGCCTGATTATCGACGGTCCCAGTGGCCGTTTGCGCCTTGAGATCAAAGGAATCACTGCCAGAGAAGCGCACCTCCACGAGGCCCTTGCCGCTTCTCATGGAATAGAGGCCGGTGCGAACGAAATCTCCATCGAAGAGAATGTTACCCGTGGTGGTCATGAGGTTTACGTTGTTCAGCTGAGGCTGAAGAATCTGCGCGTCTCCGCCGATGGAGCTGAAATCGAGTTTGCCGGCACACTGCGTGCATACCAGGGAACCGCTGGTGGTCTTGACGATGATGTAGCCGGAAACTTCCTTGAGATGCACGTCGCCGCCGTAGCTTTCAAGTTTCATGTCGCCGGTGACCTGCTCGACGTATATCAGGCCAGTCTCGCTCTTGAGCTGGAGTTCAGTTTCCTCGGGAACGGTGAGTTGCAAATTGGATTCAAGATCCAACGGCTGAGCCGCTGCGTCCAGGATGTTGGCAGTAACGTCGACGCGGTCGCCCACTTGCTCGATTTCGAAGCCAATTTTGTTGGAAGTCTGCGTGCCGATAACGTCCACTTCTTTGTTCTTCCAGGACTTGACCTCGATCCGGCCGTTCGCCACGTTGTGGATCACGACCACGGGGCGTCCCGAGACGTTGAACTGTTTTTCGATATGTTGCCCGGCGCCGGCTGCACGGGCGGGCGCGACGCTCGCGAGTAGAAGTCCGGCGCTCAAAACCGGCAAGATGCTTCGCTCCACCCAAGAACGCGGCTCGGCCGGGCTGTTCTCCATCCGTTGCAGGCACATGTCAGTTTACGCTCCTTCCGCGCTCAATCATCGCGGACAGTAATTCGGCTTTTTGCTCGTAGGCCGCCGACAAGTATTCACGCGTCAACTCATCCTGCGGCTGTTCCTTGAGGTGGTGCTCGCAGTCAGCAATAAATTCGTTCACTTTTTTCAGATTGTCGCGCAGCGAAATGTCCACGGGGGAAGTGCTTGCGAGAATCATGCCAGTGGCCATCGGCTCTTGATCATCCAGGGCCCGCGCGGCGCGGTCGAACCCCTCGGATGGTTCTGGGATGGCTGCTTTCTGAACGGGGGGAGGGAGCCCGGCCTGAGCGGATTGTACGGACGGCGCAACAGGTGCGGTCCTATCACGGCGAGCTTGGAAAACGGTGGCAGCCACGATGAGGATGGCAACCATGGCTGTGACTAGTGCGCGGCTGCGGAAGAATTCGCTGATCGATTCCCAGAAAGGAGCTGACTCGGCTTGTGGCGCTTCCGCCGGGATTTTAATAATGCCTTCTTCCACCAATTGTGCCCGAAGGGAAATCCAAACGCGATCGGGGGGAGTGATTTCAGAGGGCAGCTTCCTTGCCGCGTCCACAAGGCTGGTGAGATCCGCGACGTAATTGCGGCAGTCACGGCATTCCGCCAGGTGGGCGCGAGCCTCTTCAGGAAGAGGCTCGAGGCCTTCCTGCTCCAGAACAAGTTCGATGTCTTTACACTGCATGGCACTTCACTCCGCGGCTAAAGGACCTGGGTAGCCTCCCCGCTCGACTGCTCTTACCTCTTGCTATATATGACGCTCCCCCGGCTCCAGCAGTTGGCTACATTCTAGCTCAATCGGCCAGCCCGGCTTGCGTTTTTGCCGCATGACGTTCCGTTCGAGCCTGGTCGCGCAAATCCTCCTGAAGCAACTCGCGCAGACGCGTCCTCGCTTTGTGCAACTGCGACTTCGAATTACCTACCGAACATCCCATAATGCCCGCAATCTCGTTGTGCTCGAACCCCTGGACATCGTGCAATACAAAAACGGTTCGATACCCCGGGGGAAGTTTTTCGATGGAGCGCTCAAGATTGACACGGTCCACGGCGCCGCTGAGCCGCAAATCGGGCGCTCCAATGTCTTTTCGTGGGCCGCCAGTCTCTTCATCGGGTTCCGTCGTTTCTTCGAGAGAAGCCGCAGGTAGCGATTTCTTACGCAAACGCATCAGCACCACATTAACCGTCATGCGGTGCAACCAAGTCGAAAACGCCGACTCGCCACGGAAGGTCCCAATCTTGCGAAAGAGTTGCAGAAAAGCTTCCTGCATGAGGTCTTCCGCGTCCGCGGGGTTGCCAACCATTCTCAAGCACAAGGCGTAAACGCGCCGGTTATGGAGCTGATAAAGATGCTCGAAAGCCGGGGCATCTCCTGCTTGGGCCAGACGGATGTACTCCGCTTCAGTCGCCGATTTTGGTGACTGAGCAGCGTTCACCCGATTCGGCGGCTGTAGAGCAGTCGACACACTGGGCTCGCTTGGTCGGTTCCGGGCCAACGGTCCAATTGCGGCGCATCCAACGGTTCGGATGCGCCGACTACCTCCTGGAGTTGTCCTCGCAAATTTGGCTTATTCTCAATCAGACAAGCGAGGACACGATTCTATTCCCCGGCAGTTCGAGCCGGGTGCAGGCCTTTAGGCTGGATGATTTATTCTCCCCCCATCGGGGCCATTCGTCTATGCCGGACAAAGTGCTGGCTGAATGTCAGTTTCTTGGGCTTGGAGACACCCATCTGCGTGCATACGGTTGCCTGAAATAGTTCTAACTCGTCTTCCGGAAGCACCATCAGGAAGGATTTCAACAAAACTATGGATTCCCGAAGGCAGGTATTCAGGTCGTAGTGAGCCGCGTCCACCGCTTGCCACTCGGCGTCGGACTCGATCGGAACGCCGTTGACAATCTCTGCCGCGGCAGCACAAAAATCCTGATTGAGATCTTCCACCATCTCGCCCAGCGTGCTTATCTTGTAGAGAAACTGGGAGCGTTCGCTCAGCAGGATGCGGCAAAGCAAGCTGCTTATGCGTGCTGCCCGTTGCCCCCGCGCCCCCTGGAAATTGGCCGGATTGAGAGGAGCGGCGTTGGGAACGGTGCCATGATGTTTAGCATGCTCGCTAAGCGACCAGAGCAGGGCCACCAAAGGGTGGGCGAAGCGGTTACACAGATCGTGCGTGACACAAACCGCCTGGCTGGCCTTAGCCAGGAGCCCGCTTTGCCGCAGTGCGAGCGCTTCGTCCAAGGAAATGCTCAACATATAATAGGAGATCTCCAACTGGCGGACCTGCATGCGAAACACCTGGTCTTTCGGTTCCGGCAACCACGCGCGCCAGTCATCTTTCACCGTCGCACCGCGGGCTGAGAGGGCGCGCACACGGTTTTTCACAGGGTATCTCCCCAAGGACAAGACGCCAAGTATAACAAATTCCAATTCCTGGAGAGCAGTTTTCTTAGCGGTGCGCATTTCCCCGTGGTTTGCCGCCAACTGCCTGCGAATCAGCCTGATTCGCAGGATGTTGCCCGAACGTGGCAGTGACCGCTATACTCGCCTGCGATTGTTCCGAAAGGATCTCCTTTGCAATTTGAGCCACGCGAACAGTTTGAGCAGCGTCAGAAAAAACTCGAGCAGATTCAGGCTTTGGGGTATGAGCCGTTTCCCCGTGAATTTCGCTGGACGGAAACACCCGCCGCCCTTGTGGATAAGTATGGCGAAAAATTAGCCGCTGACCTGGAGGCTGAAAAGCATGAAATCCGCGTGGCAGGGAGGCTGGTTTCCCTCCGCTTGATGGGCAAAGCGGGCTTCGCGAATATTCAAGGCTCCGGCAAGCGCATTCAAATTTACGTAAGAAAAGACGTTCTGGGCGAGCGCGGCTTTGCGCTTTTCCAATTGTTGGATCTAGGCGATTTGATAGGTGTTCGCGGTCACCTCTTCCGCACGAAAACGAACGAACTCTCAATCTGGGTTGAGGAGCTCATGTTTCTTGCAAAAGCCCTCCTGCCGCTTCCGGAAAAGTGGCACGGGCTCACCGACGTGGAGTTGCGCTACAGGCAGCGCTACCTGGACCTGATTGCCAACGATAAATCGCGGCACGTGTTTGTTGCGAGGGCGCGGATCATCCAAGAGATGCGGCGGTTTTTCGATGCACGCGGATATATAGAGGTTGAAACGCCCATGATGCATCCCATACCGGGAGGCGCGGCGGCAAGGCCTTTCGTCACGCACCACAATACCCTGGACATCGATCTTTATCTTCGGATCGCGCCCGAACTTTATTTGAAGCGGCTGACGGTGGGCGGCTTTGACCGCGTGTACGAGATCAATCGCAACTTCCGGAATGAAGGAATCTCCACGCAACACAATCCTGAATTCACAATGCTCGAATTCTACGAAGCGTATAGCAACTACCGGGACTTGATGGAAATGAACGAAGAGCTGTTCGCGCTTTTGGCGAAGAATATCACCGGGTCAACAACGGTGAAGTACGGCGAGCAAGAGCTGGACTTTTCAAGAATGCAGCGGCTCACCATGCGCGAAGCGATCCTGAAGTACTGGCCTGCCGGTGCAGGAGCCGCGCCTAACGAGGCCGAACTTGCATCCGTCGGCGGCCCACGAGCTGCGGTAGAGCGCTATAACACTTGGGCAAAGACCTCGGGCGCGCCCTACGCTGCCTCCAAGGGAGTCTTAACGGACGGCGAATGGACGGGCCTGCTTTTTGAAACCATGGCGGAAGACAAATTGATTCAGCCGACAATCCTCTATGATTTTCCCACGGACATTTCGCCTCTCTCGAAGCAGAAGCCGGAAGATCCGTCGCTGACGGAGCGATTCGAGATATACGTGGCGGGAATGGAAGTAGCCAATGGCTTCTCGGAGTTAAATGATCCCGCGGAACAGGAGCGGCGCTTCCTTGCCCAGATCGCGCAGGGTGGCGAAGAAGTTCCAAAGCAGCTCGACCTGGACTACATTCGAGCTCTCTGCCACGGCATGCCCCCGACGGCGGGCGAGGGCATCGGCATCGACCGGCTCACCATGCTACTGACCGATTCGCCTTCCATCCGGGATGTGATTCTCTTCCCGCTGTTGCGGCCGGAAGTTCGCCAAGACTCCGCTTCCGAAGCCGATAGCTCGTAACGTATTCTGTCTCCAATGCGATTCTCGTATGCAATTTGAATGGTTCGTGGCGCGGCGGTACTTGCGATCGCCTTACCGGCCGGCGGTGCTGCGTCTGGTCACGCTGTTTTCCATTCTCGGCGTGTCGGCTGGCGTCGCAACCCTGGTGATCGCGCTAGCGATGAACACCGGGTTCCGCGAGACCCTACAGGATCGATTGCTCGGAGTTACGGCGCATGTTTCGTTGACGCGCCCAGGATCCGGGATCCACGACTACGAAGCGCTGGCCACCAAGCTGGAAGCAATTCCGGGGGTGCGTACGGTGACGCCCGCACTTTATGAAACGGTGCTGCTGTCGTTTGGTGGCGAGGCGCTTGGTGTCATCGCAAAAGGCGTCGAACCCGAACGGGAGCGCCGGGGAGACGAAGCGCTGCAGAGAATTGTGGCAGGGAAGCTGGATTTCACTCCCGATGCAGACGGCATCGATGCGTTGTTGGTCGGCAAGCAACTGGCCGACGACTGGAAGATGGCGCCTGGCGATTATGTGACGCTCACAAGTCCGCAGGGACGCTTGACGCCGTTTGGCTTGATTCCGC